>Ga0209048_10005091_pt1 | contig 12464 bp, 12 predicted proteins | sample FrelakmetCRP12CR_FD_187146 | JGI IMG/M metagenome (GOLD analysis project Ga0209048, IMG submission 187146) | Freshwater lake sediment microbial communities from the University of Notre Dame, USA, for methane emissions studies - CRP12 CR (SPAdes)... | ecosystem: Environmental > Aquatic >... | reverse complement strand
CACGTCGGTAAGGCCCAGCAATGCGCGGGCGCCCACCAGGGAGTCCCGCGGCACGGCCACCCAGCGCACGCCGGGCCACGTCGCCGCAACGCGGTCCGGGTCTACGGTCGCCCATCCCAGCGCGAGGAACCGTGCGGCGGCTGCCGTCGCGTCATCGGCGTTGGGGTCAGTGTCGAACCCCGGATCGGGCGGGAGCACCTCCAGGCGGTCAGGAGCCCACCTCCCCCGCCCGGGTTCGCCCTCGGCGATCTCCAGGCGCATCCCGGGAATGGCGATCGAACGCCCGGGCGCGAGATCAACTCCAAAGGCGGCCGCGAGCGCGGCCCGGACACGCGTGGCGTCGCCGGCGATCCAGCGTACGAGGAGCGGCGCCGCCGTCACGCCAGGGCCTCCGAAACCGGGAGGTACTCCGTCGGCGTACCACGACGCACGGTGCCCGCCGGCGGTCGTGCGCCGGGTTGCCGGACGCCGCCGCGCATCGAACCGGAAAGGAACCCCATGCGTCGAGGATTGATCACTGGCCTGGCTCTCTCGGCAAGCTTCGCCCTTGCCGCATGCGGCAGCGCCACCACCGCAACGACCGCCCCGCCGGCCAGCGTCGCGGCGAGTGCCCCGGCGAGTGCCGCAGCCAGCCCACCCGCGAGCCAGGCGCCGGCGGCGTCCGACACCATCACGATCCAGAACTTCGCGTTCGCCCCGGCTGCCCTCACCGTGAGGTCCGGCGCGACGGTGACGTGGACCAACCAGGACGGACCCTCACACAGCGTGAAGTGGGGCGACGGCACCGCGGGCAGCGCCACGCTCGCGACCGGCGCGACGTACACCCGGACGTTTGCCACGCCCGGGACGTACCCGTATGTCTGTGGGATCCACGCGAGCATGAAAGGCACGATCGTCGTCAAGTAGAGTCCCTCGGACAGGTCCGGGCGGCCGGAGGCCCGGGCGGTACCAGGGACCGCCGCGCCGTCAAACGTCGCGACGCACCACCAGGAGTGTCGCGTCCGAGCGCAGCGGGATCGCCTCGGGTGTCGGGAGGCCGGCCGCCCGGAACAGCTCCGCGTGCTGTGCCACGGTCCGCAGGCGAGCGCCGTGGAACAGCTCGTCGAGCGCGACGCCGGCAATCAGCTGGCCGTGGAGGGTCGCGTACTCCTCGAGCCCGTCGGGAAGGCACCAGCCCAGCACGATGATCCTGCCTCCCGGTCGAAGCATGCGCCAGGCGGCCTGGAGCGCCGCTACCGGGTCCGATATCTCGTGGAGGGCGTGCTGGAAATAGGCCAGGTCGAAGGCGCCGACGTCCAGCGCGGCGTCCACCTCGCGCGCCTCGATCCGGATCCGCGACCCCAGGCCGTGTCGCTGGACCAATTGCCTCGCGCGATCGACTGAATCCGGCTCCGGCTCCACGCCCACCAGGCGCGTGGCAGGGAACCGTCGCGCGATCGCCGCCAGCCAGCGGCCACCGCCGCAGTGCAGGTCGATAACGTCCATCCCTCGAACCAGGTCTGCGACGAGGTCCGGGAGCGCCGCGAGCGCCTCTTCGAAGAAGACCGCGATGTCCTGGCGGGTCAGCTGCTCGATCGCCCGGTAGTAGCGGGCCGACCGCGAGCCGACGGGCTCACCGGTGCGGAGGTATTCCGCCATCCGGTCGTAGTCGAGGCTGGCTGTCACCGTGTAGGTGAACTGCCCGCCGAGGTATTCCGGGCGGTCCTTGTCGAGCAGGATCGATGCGACATCCGGGTCCAGGCTGACCCGCCTGCCGTCGTCCGCGACGAGGTCGGCCGCGTATGCGGCATCGCACCAGGCGGAGACGGGCTCGGCCGCGGCTGCGGCGGCGGCCGCCAGCTCTGCCCGGGTCAGCCCGTTCGTGCCGGCCTCCCGGAGGCGAGCAAAAAGGCCCAGCTCGATCCCGAGCTGGATCACCCAGGCCCGGTAGAAGCCGGTGAGGCTGGCGACGAGATCGTCGAAGCGGTCGTCGAGCGGCATCGTGGCCCGATTGTCGCACGGCCTGCGCGCGATGGCGACCCTTCGTGGGCGCCGCGGCGGACTCTCGTGGACGCGCCCCTCCGACCACGAGACGGGGCGCGACGGCCGGAACCCGCCAGCGGGCAGACCGCCCGGCTGCCATCCTTCCGGCATGGAGACCGCGTCGCACCGCACGCTCGGCGCGCCCGGCACCCAGGTTGCGCTCGCCCTCGCCACCCTGTACGTCGTCTGGGGCTCCACGTACCTCGCGATCCGGGTCGCGGTCGGGACGATCCCGCCGTTCACCCAGGGCTCGGTCCGGTTCCTGGTCGCGGGCGCGATCCTCTACCTGGCGACAGCTCGCGGCCGCGCCGGTGAGCCGCGCCCGGGCGCCCGCGAGTGGCGCGACGCCGCGATCATCGGTGGCTTCCTGCTCCTCGGCGGAAACGGCCTCCTCGCGCTGGGGGAGACAACGGTCGGGTCGGGCATCGCAGCGCTCCTCATCGCCACCCTCCCCCTCTGGGTGGCCATCCTCGGCAGGCTCTTCTTCAATCTGCGCCTCTCGCGCTCGACGCTCGTCGGGATCGGGCTGGGGTTCGCGGGCGTCGGTACCCTGGTCTGGCCCGCCGGCGGAAGGGCCCCGGTCGATCTCGTCGGCGCGATCATCCTCCTCGGCTCGCCGATCCTGTGGGCAATCGGCTCGCTCTACAGCGCCCGCGCGCACCTGCCGGCGCGGCCGCTGGTGGGGGTCGCGATGCAGATGCTGTGCGGCGGGGCGATGTTCGGCGTCGTTGCGATCCTCACCGGCGAAGGGAACCGGTTCAACCCCGCGGCCGTGACGCGGGAGAGCGTCGTCGCCGTCGCGTATCTCGTCGCGGTCGGGTCGCTGGTCGGCTTCACCGCGTACGGGTGGCTCCTGCGGGTCGCCCCGCTTCCGCTCATCGCGACCTACGCGTACGTCAACCCGATCGTGGCGGTCGCGCTCGGCGCGCTGATCCTTGGCGAGTCGATCACGCCCCGGACGCTCCTGGCCGGCGCGATCATCATCGTGGCGGTCGCGATCATCGTCTGGTCGCGCAGTCGTGACTCGGTGCCGCCGCGACCGGAAGAGGTCGTCGAGGCAACCTGAACGCACGCCGGCGCGATGGGCCCGGCGCGCGACGGGACCGCGGGACGGGACCGCGCGCCACGTCGAAGCCCCTCCGGCACTTGGGGGCCAGAATATGGTTCCGCCACTCCTCCCCGGCGCCGACCGGCGCCCCAAGCGGAGACCCCCACGATGACGAACGAGAGCCTCCACACGATGGGCCAGCAGCACGGCCGCCGATCGTGGGCCGAGCCGTGGAAGATCAAGATGGTCGAGCCACTCACGGTGACGGAGCGCCCTGCGCGCGAGGCGGCCCTCCGCGAGGCCGGGCACAACACGTTCCTGCTTCGCTCGGACGACGTCTACATCGACCTCCTGACGGACTCCGGCACGTCCGCCATGAGCGACCGGCAGTGGGCCGGGATGATGCTGGGCGATGAGTCGTACGCCGGCAGCCGGAACTACTACCACCTCGAGGAGGCCGTCAAGCGCTACTACGGGTACGCCCACCTGGTTCCCACCCACCAGGGCCGCGGGGCGGAGCACCTGATCAGCCAGGTGCTCATCAAGCCCGGCGACCACGTCCCCGGCAACATGTACTTCACCACCACGCGCCTGCACCAGGAGCTGGCCGGCGCCACGTTTCACGACGTGATCATCGACGAGGCCCACGATCCGACCGACCGCCACCCGTTCAAGGGCAACGTGGACCTCGCCAAGCTGCGGGCGCTCGTCGAGACGGTGGGCGCGGCGAAGATCCCGTACGTCTCGCTCGCCGGCACCGTCAACATGGCCGGCGGCCAGCCGGTCTCCATGGCGAATGTGCGCGAGCTCCACGCGTATTGCTCGGGACTCGGCATCAGGCTGCTCCTCGACGCGACACGCATGGTGGAGAACGCCTTCTTCATCCAGGAGCGCGAGGAGGGCCACGCGGGCCGCACGATCGCGGAGATCCTGCTCGAGTTCTGCTCCTACACGGACGGCGCGTGGATGAGTTCCAAGAAGGACCACCTCGTGAATATCGGCGGCTGGCTGGCCGTCAACGACTGGGACACGTTCGAGGAGCTGCGCAACCTCGTGGTGGTCTACGAGGGGCTCCACACCTACGGCGGGATGGCCGGCCGCGACATGGAGGCGCTCGCCATCGGGATCTCCGAAGCCGTCCAGGACGACCACGTCCGATCCCGGATTGGCCAGGTCCGCTACCTCGGCGAGCTGCTGACCGAGTGGGACATCCCCATCGTCCAGCCGATCGGCGGGCACGCCATCTTCCTGGACGCGAAACGCTTCTACCCGCACCTCGCCCAGGATGTCTTCCCGGCCCAGACGCTCGCCGGCGAGCTCTACCTGGATTCCGGGATCCGGTCGATGGAGCGCGGGATCGTGTCGGCCGGCCGGGACCCCGATACCGGTGACCACAAGCGACCCAAGCTCGAGCTGACGCGGCTGACGATCCCTAGGCGCGTCTATACGCAGGCGCACATGGACGTCGTGGCCGAGTCCGTCAAGGCCTGCTTCGATGCGCGCGACGCGGCCACCGGCCTCCGGATGGTCTACGAGCCGAAATACCTGCGTTTCTTCCAGGCCCGCTTCGAGCCACTCTGAGCAGGGGCTCGGCGGGCAGCCGCCCATTGGGGAAGCCGGGCCGGGACACCGGGCGAGGGAACCCGGACATGGAAAAGGGGCCGCCCTGTCACAAGGTGGGCTCCGCCGCGGGTTCCCGGCATCCCGTCGGGAGGATCGCGAGCTCTGGATCCCTTTGGAGTCACGTTGGGCGGCCCCGATGCCATCCATCCTAGCCATGGGCCCCGCGCGACGGCATGGGACCAGGGTCCGGTCGCGGCCGGCAACAGTCATTCCCCGGCTGCCGGAGAACGGGCCACTCCACCTTCCCCATGATGACGTGACACGACGTCGTCGCGGTGGTCGAGCGCCCCGACCTCCATCGTTGGGCGGACCAGACGCCATGGGCGACGGCGCGCTCGGAACGCCGCATGGTCGTCACGCAGGACGTTGGCGACTTCGTGCGGCTGGCGTTGCAGGACGCCGCGATCGGGAGGCGTCATCCGGGGCTCGTGTTGATCCATCATCGGTTGTTCTCCCGGGGCGACCGAGACGTCGGCCGCCTGGTGGCGTCCCTCGGCGCGCTGCTGGTGGCCAACCCCGCCGATGACTCCTTCGCTGGGCGGATCATCTGGCTCGAGGCCGACGCCGGGTAGTCGGGCGGGCAGGCCGTGCCCGAGGTCTACGGCCCGGCCCGCGCCGAGCTGCCGACACGACCTTCGGTCCACCCGGAGCCCGACCCGCGCCCGATATACTCGACCAAGGTCCGCCGCAGCCCGCCCGATTGACGCGGCCCGGCCGGCGACGTACCCGAGGACCCACCCATGGACACCGTGACCGCCCCGGCCGCAGCCCCGGCCGCCTCCGTGATCGCCCCCGTCGCCACGGGGCTCGCCCCGGCCGCGGCTTTTCCAGCCGCCTCCGGCCTTGACCTGGCCGCCCTCGCCGCGGCCAACATGACCCCTGTCCTTGGTCGCTACTTCGAGCGATCGTGGGCACGCGGCGCGGGTCACCACCTGTACGACACGGACGGCAGGGCCTACCTGGACTTCGCGAACGGGATTGCCGTCAGCGTCCTGGGCCACGGCCATCCGGCGGTGACGGCCGCGATCCATGCCCAGGTCGACAAGCTGATCGCGCCGTGCGCGGCGATGGGCTACGCGGAATCGACCGTCCGCCACGCGAACCTCCTCGCGGAGTTCCTGCCGGAGCCGCTCGACTCAATCTTCTTCATGAACTCCGGTTCGGAGGCGATCGAAGCCGCCCTCAAGCTCGCCCGCCGGGTCACCGGACGCCCGGGAATCGTCGCGTTCCGCGGCGGGTTCCATGGCCGAACGCTGGGGGCCACCAGCATCACCAGCTCCAACCCCAACTACCGGCAGGGCTACGAGCCGCTCCTGCCGAGCGTCTATCTGACCCAGTTCCCGTCGGTTTACCGCGACTTCGGGGGCGACGAGGAGCGCGCCGTGGCGGTCGCCTTCCGCCACCTGCGCGACCTTTTCCACTCGACGATCTCGCCCGACGAGGTCGCCGCGATCGTCATCGAGCCGGTCCAGGGCGAAGGCGGCTACGTCCCGGCGCCGCCGGCCTTCCTGCAGATCCTCCGGAGGGTCTGTGACAAGCACGGCATCCTGCTCATTGCGGACGAGGTCCAGGCGGGCTTCGGGCGGACCGGGAAGATGTGGTCGTTCGAGCACGCCGGGATCGTTCCCGACGTCGTCTGCATGGCCAAGGCGATCGCGAACGGCCTGCCGCTCTCGGCGATCGCGAGCGCCAAGGCGCTCCAGGAACGCTGGGGGAAGAGCGCCCACGGCACCACGTACGGCGGCAACCCCGTCAGCTGCGCCGCCGGGATCGCGGTCCTCGAGACGATCCGGGCCGAACGGCTGGTGGAGAACAGCGCCGCGCGCGGGGCCGAGCTGCTGGCCGGCCTGCGCGCGATCGAGGCGGACGACCCGCGCATCGGCGACGTTCGCGGCCTGGGGCTGATGATCGGGCTGGAGTTCGTCCGGGACCGCGCGACGCGGGAGCCCGACGGGGCACTCTGCGAGGCGGTGATCCAGGGCTGCGCCGAGCAGGGGCTGCTGGTCATCTCGTGCGGCGTCCAGCACAACGTCATCCGCTGGATCGCGCCCCTGAACGTCACGTCCGCGGAGATCACCGAGGCGCTCGGAATCTTCCGCGGCGTGCTCGGCTCGCTGCCGGCCCAGCCGGAAGCGGGCGGCATCTGACGGCGGCGACCGGCGCCTGCGGTTCCGCGCCCGTTCGGCCGGCCGAGCTTCGGCGGGATGCCGGCCCGACGGCTACTGCCGCGTGCTGTTGGTCAGGAATGCCATGACGTCCGCGAGCCGGAAGCGGCGGTCGCCCCGGCGGCAGACACGGAAGAACGGGAGCTCGCCGCGGTCGCCGAGGCGCTTCACGGTGTTGACGTGGAGATGGAGCATCTCCGCGACTTCGCTCGCGGTGAGGAGCGGTCCAAGCTCGCTGACGGCCATTCGGTTCCTCGCCTGTTCGGTGGCGGTCGCACAAGACGCGTGAGGTGGCGACAGGTAGGGTGCGACCCGCTCCGTGGGGGAGCGTAGGGGTCCGCGCCGGGTGACGCCAAGCCGTACCTTCGGTTCAGGACGGTCGTACGGTGGACGGGCTTGGGACGCGGGCCGACGGCCAGCTGGCCGCCGGGGCCTGGCCGCGGTCGGACGGCACGCTGACCGTCAGCCCGCCAACGGGATCAGGTGCACGGCTGATGCCTTGAAGGTGACGATGACGCTGCCGCCCGCGGCGAGCCCCATGTCCTCGGCAGATGCCCGCGTGATGGAGGCGACCAGCGGGACCCCGCAGTGGACGCTGACCCGCACGAGCGATCCCTGGGCGACGATCCGGGAAACGCTGCCGGGGAGTTGATTCCGGGCGCTCGAGACGACTCTCGGCAGCGGGCCGGGCGCAGACGTGCCCGGCGAGCCGGACAACGGCCGAGAGGCCTCGCCCGCCAGCAACCGTAGCGCGTTTCCGGACCACAGGGTCACGTCCTCTGGTCGCAGGCAGCACAGGACCGCGCGACCTGGCCCGAGGGCGGAGACCGCCTCGATCTGGCAGCCGCCGACGTCGACCAGGGCTACTCCCTCGTGAGCCGAGACCACACGGCCCGGCAGGCGCGTCTCGGCGCCAACGAACGTGGCCACATCCTCGTCGAGTGGCGCCGAGAGCACCCGCTCGGGCACGTCGCGCTGGCGCAGTCGCCCCGCGACGACGACCGCCATTCGGTCGCCGAGGCGGACGGCTTCATCGAGATCATGGGTCACGATCACGCAAGCGACATGCGTCTCGCGAAGGAGCTGCTCGAGATCGTCCAGGAGCTTCGAGCGGGTGGCCGCATCGACGGACGCGAATGGCTCGTCGAGCAACAGGAGGTCCGGCTCGAGGATGAGAGCCCGCGCCAGGCTTACCCGTTGGGCTTCGCCGCTCGAGATCTCGCGAGCCGGACGGCGGCGCAGGTGCTCCACTCCCAGGCGCCCCAGCCACTCGGTGACCCGCCCCTCCGCCTCGCTCGAGGAGACCCCGCGAAAGCGCAGCCCCGCGGCGACGTTCGCGAACACGGACGTGTTGAGCAGGAGCGGGTCGGGCAGGACGAGGCCGATGCGTCGGCGGTAGGCGAGCTCGTCCCTGGGCTCGACCGTCGACCCCCGGAACGACAGCCGGCCGCGCGCCAACGGCACGAGGCTTGCCACGGCCAGGAGGAGCGTGCTCTTCCCGGCCCCGTTCGGGCCGACCAGGGCCAGCGTCTCGCGGTCGGCGATGGCGAGGTGGTCGATCGTCAGGACCGGGCGGGCGCCACGAACGACGACCAGGTCGCGAACTTCAACGAGGGGCGGCGTTCCCCCGGAGGCCTTGTTCGGATCGAGCAGGGTCATGCGCGCGGGCTGCTAGCGCCGCGGACTGCGCTGCTGGGCCCACGTCAGCACGCCGTTGACGAGGAACGCCAAGGTCAGGAGGACAATTCCGAGTGCGACGGCCTTGACGAACTCTCCGCGGCTCACTTCCAGGACGATGGCCGTGGTGAGCACGCGCGTCTGGTGGAGGATGTTGCCGCCGACCATCATCGCCGCACCCACCTCCGAGATGACGCTGCCGAAGCCGGCCATCAGTGCCGCCAGCAAGGGCAGCCGCGCCTCGCGCCACAGCCACCACACGGTCTGCCACCGCGAGGCCCCCAGGCCCATCAGCTGCAGCCGCAGGCGCGGGTCAAGCTGCCCCAGCGCGGCAACCGTGAGGCCCAGGATGACGGGCGTCGCAATGATCACCTCGGCGACCACCATCGCGGACGGAGTGTAGATGAGGCCCAGGTCACCCAGCGGACCGCTACGCCAGAGCGTGAACGCGACGAACAGGCCGACGACCACGGGCGGCAGTGCCATGCCGGTGTTGACGACGCTGATGACAAGCCCGCGGCTGCGAAACCGGGAGAGCGCGAGCCACGTCCCGATCGGCAATCCGATCAGCAGGCTCAGCCCGGTCGCCAGCCCGGAAACGGCCAGCGACAGGAGGGTGATCTCGAAAAGGTCACCGCCGACCAGGCCCTGGAGCATCTGCCAGGCCTGGTCGACGAGCGAAGCCATGGTCAATCGCGGCTTCCTACTTGAGCGAGCTGTACTCCTTGCCGGCGTCTGCGTTGAAGAGCGCCAGGCCGTACTTGTCCTGGCCGAAGGTGCCGATGATCTGCTGGCCGGCGGTCCCGGTGACGTAGTCCTCGAACGCCTTCGCCCCGGCGACATTGACCTTCGGCCACTTCGCCGGGTTGACGGCGATGACACTGTAGATGTTGATGAGCGAGGAGTCGCTCTTCACGAGGGCCTGGAGGGTCAGCTTCGACTGGTTGGCAAGGAAGGTGGCGGTGTCGGTCAGGGTGTAGCCGCCCTTCTCTGAGGCGATCTGCAGCGTCGGTCCCATCCCCTGGCCGGACTGCACGTACCAGCTGCCCGAGGGCGTGATGCCCGCGGACTTCCAGAGGCTCAGCTCCTTGGTGTTGGTCCCGGAGTTGTCGCCGCGCGTGAAGAAGGTCGAACCCGAGGCGGCGATCTTCTTGAAGGCGTCGACCGCGGACGTCATGCCATTGATCCCGGCTGGATCCGCGGCCGGGCCCACGATCCAGAAGTAGTTGTGCGCGACCAGCCGCCGGTCAACGCCCCACCCGGCGTCCATGAATGCCTGCTCCTGCGTGGGAGCGTGGACGAACAGCACGTCGGCGTTGCCCTGCTGGCCCATCGTGATGGCCTGCCCCGTGCCGACGGCAACGGTCTTCACGGTATACCCGGACGCCTTCTCGAACGCAGGCACGAGGATGTCGAGCAGCCCCGAGTCCTGGAGCGAGGTGGTCGTGGCGAGGATGAGGGCGGCGGAACCGTCGGGAGCGGCCGGTGCGCTCGCCTGCGGACTCGGCGACGACGCCGAGCTGCAGGCCGCGGCGACCACGACGAGCGCGATGAGCGGGGAGATCCGCTCCAGGACCCTGCGCCTCAGCATCACCGAACCGTGGGCCATCACCGTTCCTCCTCTGGTCCTGGCGGCGGCCCACCCACATCGAGCGCGCTCGTGCCGTTCGGAACGAGTGTCGAACGAGGGACCTGACCGCGAGAGGGCCAGACGTCACATTGGCGCGGTCGATGCTGGCTATTCACGCAGGAATGTATGCGTGTGAGGCTCGTCTAGTGGCCCCATCCCTGTGTATGCCGCCGCGCTGGCCCAGCCCGGCCGTCCCCCAGCGGCCGCCGAGCAGGCCCGATTGGCGCCCCCGGCAGGAGTCGAACCCGCAACCAACCGGGTAGAAACCGGTCGCTCTATCCATTGAGCTACGGGGGCGTCCCGGTAGCGTAGCCCAAGAGCAACCCCGCACGATCGGCGAGCGCGAAGCCGCACCGGGTTGACAGCTGCGCCGCGTGTCCGACGCGCTCGGGGGGCCCTGAATGCTGAACGCCCGTGCTATGCTCCGCGACCCGCGGGCGGTCGTACAGCCGGGCGGTGTCATCGGAGGTGGCAGCGTGGCCGCGGACCAGCGCACGACGCGTCTCGCCGGACCGTTCGCGACGCCGTCGTCAGCCGATTCCGCACCGCCGCCGGCGGTTCGTCCCCGCCCGCGCCCGCCGATCGAGCTGCGCGGCATCCCCTACGGGATGGCGTCCGACGGGATGGCGTCCGCCCAGCTGGACCTGGACCTGGTCCGGGAGCTCCCCAGGCTTCCGATCGAGGCCGACTGGAAGGATCCTGCCCGCCTGTGGGGCCACGCCTTCCACCCGATGTGCTCGTACCTTGCCAGCTTCCCGGCAGCACTCGCGCACGCCTTCATAGCCCGGTACTCCCGGCCCGGCGACGTGGTCCTGGATCCGTTCGCCGGTCGAGGCACCGTCCCGCTCCAGGCTTGTGTGGAGGGGCGCCTGGGCGTGGGCAACGACCTCAACCCGTTCGCCCACGTCCTCACCGCCGCGAAGGTGGACCCGCCCACGGCGGGCGAAGCTGCAGCGCGCCTCGCGCGGCTCCGGATCGACTGGTCGTTCGAGGCCGCCGGATGGCACGCCCTCGGCGATGGGCTGGCGCTGGCCGCGGACCGGGCCCTCGCGGCGGAACGGCCCGCGACAAGCGGCGGCGGCCACGCCGCGCCCGTCGCCGGCTTCGCCGTGCCCGGGTTAGGATCCGGCCTGTCGGTTCGCGACGGCGACGAGCCCGTCCCGCTCGAGGTCGCACTCTGCTTTCACCCGCGCACGCTGGGACAGCTCCTGTTCGTTCGGAGCCGGCTGGACCTCGCGGATCGAACGGACCGGTTCCTGGCCGCGGCCGTGACCGGGATCCTCCACGGGAAGAGCCGGAGCTATCTCTCTGACCTCATGCCGAACACGTTCAGCATGGCGCCGCGCTACGTGCGCGATTTCGCCAGGCGGACCGCGTTCGTCGGACCCGAGCGGGACGTCTTCGCGTGCCTGGGCGAGAAGCTGGGGCGCCTGGACCGCGACGGCCGCCCTGCCGTCCGCGGCGTGGCGCTCCTCGGCGACGCCCGCGATGCGGGACACCGGATGCGGGTCGCCCTGCGGGAGCGGGCTCTTCCCGACCGGGCGCGACTCGTCGTCACCTCGCCGCCCTACCTCCGCGTCCTGAAGTACGGCTACTACAACTGGCTGCGCACCTGGTTCCTGGGCTTCGACGCCGCCGAGATCGACCGGACCCTTGACGACGCCCACCGCCGCGAGCCGTACCTCGCGTTCCTCCGCGAGACCCTGGCCGGCCTGCGACCCGCGCTGGCGGACGATGCCATCGTCGTCATGGTGATCGGCGACGTCCTGACGGACCGCGGCCGGCGGATCGGGGACGGTGTGGGCCTGGCCGACGCCGCGTGGGAGGCAGCTGCCCAGCCGGAAGGCTACCGGCTGGCCGGGATCGCCCTGGACCCGGTCGCGGCACCGCGCAAGATGACGAAGCTGTGGGGCGGCGCGGCCGGGCGCGCCACGAAGACCGACCGGATCCTGGTGATGGGCACCACCGAGACCGGCCGGCGACGCGCCCTCGCCGGGGCGGGCCTGCCCATTCGCTGGGACGGGCCGCGACGCCGAGCCTCCGCTACACTCCGGCCATGAAACCGATGTTCCACCCCGACGATCTCGCGTCGATGGATCCGCTCGTCCTGATGAAGAACCTTGACCACGTGCGCATGACGAGCCGCCGCCTCAGCTATGTCCTCCAGCAGCAGGTCCACCTCTACACCCCGGAGGCGAACAGGCTGCGCGAGGAGATCGACACGTACGTCGAGGCGGAGCGCCAGGTCGAGGGCGAGATGTCGCGGCGCGCCATCCGGGCCTGAGGCGCGCCATCCGGG
>Ga0209048_10005090_pt1 | contig 12465 bp, 9 predicted proteins | sample FrelakmetCRP12CR_FD_187146 | JGI IMG/M metagenome (GOLD analysis project Ga0209048, IMG submission 187146) | Freshwater lake sediment microbial communities from the University of Notre Dame, USA, for methane emissions studies - CRP12 CR (SPAdes)... | ecosystem: Environmental > Aquatic >... | reverse complement strand
ACTCGACCCGCCGCACCAGACCGTCGCCGCCGTGATGCTCGCCGGCGCCGCCGGAGCCGGCGCGCAGAGCGAAGTCCCTGAGCAGAACCGGGAAGCGGGTCTCGAGCACCTCGGGATCCGTGAGCCGCGAGTTCGTCATGTGCGTCTGCACGCCACTCTCGCCATCGTATCCGGGGCCGGCGCCGGCCCCGCCGGCAATCGTCTCGTAGTACTGGTAGCGCTCGTTGCCGAAAGTGAAGTTGTTCATGGTGCCCTGCGAGGCGGCCTGCACGCCGAGCGCGCCGTACAGTGCGTCCACGATGCACTGCGAGGTCTCCACGTTGCCGGCGACCACGGCGGCGGGGAACCGCGGATCGAGCATTGAGCCCGGCGGCACGACGATGGTGAGCGGGCGCAGGCAGCCTGCGTTGAGCGGAATCGGCTCCTCGATCAGGGTGCGAAAGACGTAGAGCACGGCCGCCACCGTCACGGCGCGCGGTGCATTGAAGTTGTTGTCGCGCTGCGGCGAGGTGCCCGCGAAATCGACGGTCGCTTCGCCGGCTTCGCCGCGCACGGCGACGGCGACTTCGATCGCCTGCCCGTCGTCGAACTCGTAGCGAAAGCGCCCGTCGTGGAGCAGGCGGATGGCGCGGCGCATGCAGTGCTCGGCGTTGTCCTGCACGTGGCCCATGTACGCAAGCAGGGTCTGCCAGCCGTGCTCGCGCGCCGCGCGGTGCAGTTCGCGTGCGCCGCGCGTGTTGGCGGCGAGCTGCGCGCGCAGGTCGGCCAGATTCTGCGGGACGTTGCGCGCCGGCCAGCGGCCCGACCGCAGCAGATCCGCCACCAGCACCTCATCGAGCCGCCCGTCGCGCACGATGCGGGTCGGGGCGATGAGCACGCCTTCCTCGGCAATATCGCGGCTGCCGGGCGGCATCGAGCCCGGCGTGATGCCGCCGATGTCGGCATGATGCGCCCTTGAGGCAGTGAAGAATTCGATGCGCTGCCCGGCGGGCTCGAACACCGGCGAGACGACGGTCATGTCCGGCAGGTGAGTGCCGCCCTGGTAGGGGGAGTTGACCAGAAATGCATCGCCCGGGCGCAGCTCCGCGCCGTGCGCCGCGAGCACCGCCACCACGCTCGCGCCCATTGAGCCGAGGTGGACCGGCATGTGCGGCGCGTTGGCGACCAGGTTCGCGTGCCCGTCGAAGATCGCGCAGGAGAAATCGAGCCGCTCCTTGATGTTCACCGAGCTCGCGGTGTGGCGCAGCACGGCGCCCATCTGCTCGGCGACGTGCATGAACAGTGCGCCGAAGACCTCGAGCCGCATCGGGTCAGGCCGCGATTCGCCGCCGCCGCCCGTGAGCACGCGAGGGTCTGCGCGTCGCAACGCGAGCGCGCCGTGCGCCGTCAACGCACCCTCCCAGCCCGGCGCAATCCAGCTCGTCGCGCCGTCCTCGCCCAGCAGCAGCGGACCGCGCACCGTCGCCTCTGCGCGCAGCTGCGAGCGCCCGAGCAATGGCACCTCCCGCCAGTGTCCTTCGAGCCACACGCGCGTCATCGCGGGTGGCGTGGCCGCCGCCGTGGCCGCCGGCACCGGCAGCTCGCTTCCCTCGGGCTCGATCGCCTCGGCCGTCAATGCAGCGATCACGATCGCCACATCCGGCGGCATGAAGCCATAGAGCTGCGCGTGCGCGGCGATGAACGCCTCCCGCAGCGCCGCCCGGGGCTGCCAGTCGATGTGCAGCACGGTGTCCGAGCCGGCGAGACGCAGTTGCGCGACCCGACGCACTTCGACAGCGTGGGCGTCGATCCCCTGGCGCTCAAGTTCGCCGCCCGCCTCCCGGACCAGGGCCTCAAGCACGGCCGCGGCGGCGAGATAGCCCTGCTGGTCGAGCGGCCGCTCGAGCGTGCGTCGCCGGATCGAACGCCGCCGGGCCAGCGCGATGCCGAAGGCGGAGAGTACGCCCGCCAGCGGGTGCAGCAGGATCTCCTCGATGGCGAGTGCCTCGGCCACCGCACAGGCGTGTTGGCCTGCCGCGCCGCCGAAGCTCACCAGGACGAACTGTGAGGGGTCCTGCCCGTGGTGGAGCGCAAGCTCGCGGATGGCGTTCGCCATGCGCGCGATGCCCACCTGCAGAAACGACTCCGCGATCGACTCCGCCGTGTAGCTCTCGCCGGCGGCACGCGCCGCCTCGGCGATCGACCCGAGGCGGGCCCGCGCGGCCTGCGGGTCGATCGAATCGCGGCCGTCCGGGCCGAACAAGTGCGGGAAGCGCTCCGGTGGTATGCGTCCTAGAACGACGTTGCAGTCGGTGATCGTGGCCGGGCCACCGCCGCGGTAGCAGGCCGGCCCGGGATCGGCGCCAGCCGAGTCGGGGCCGACCTGCAATCGGCCGTCCGCGAAGCGGACGATCGAGCCGCCGCCGGCCGCGATGGTCTGGATGTCCATCATCGGCAGCTGCAGGCGCACGCCGTCGATCTCGGCGGCGAAGCGCCGCGGCAGCGCGCCGGCGTAGAGGCTCACATCGGTCGAGGTGCCGCCCATGTCGAAGCCGATCAGGCGACGATGACCCTCGAGGGTGCCTGCCGCGACCATGCCGACCACACCGCCCGCCGGGCCGGAGAGCACGCCGCTCACGCCGCGCAAGCCCTGCACATCGACCAGCCCGCCATTGCTTTGCATCGTCAGCAGCGGCGGAGCCCCGAGCAGCGCGGCGAGCTCACGGCTGAAGCCGCGCACGTAACCGAGCAGCACGGGTGAGAGATACGCATCCGCGACCGTGGTGTCGCCGCGCGCGACGTATCCGAGCAGAGGTGCCGCCTCGTGCGAGGCGATGACCTCGGCGAAGCCGAGTTCGCGCGCGATCGCGGCCGCGCGCCGCTCGTGCCGGGGGTGACCGAATCCGTGCAGGAACGCGATCGCCGCGGCGCCGATCCCGTCTGCGCGCGCCCGCCGCAACTGCTCCCGCAGCTGTTCCTCGTCGAGCGGCCTGAGCACGGCGCCTGCCGCATCGATGCGTTCATCGGCCTCGATCACGCGGGCGTACAGCACCTTCGGGCGACGGATCGCACGCGCGAAGATGGCGGGACGCTCCTGATAGCCGATGCGCAGCGCGTCGCGAAAGCCGCGCGTCGTCACGAGCACGGTCGGCTCACCCGTGCGCTCGAGCAGGGCGTTGGTGGCGACCGTCGTGCCGAGCCGCACCTGCTCGATGACCCGGTCGCCCGCAGCCCCGTGGCGCTCGAGCAGCTCCACCGCCGCGCGGACGGCCGGGTCGCGGTGCCGCAGCGGGTCGCGCGACAGCAGCTTGAGGGTGTGCAGGCGGCCGGCGGGGCTCACGGCGACGATGTCGGTGAACGTGCCGCCCCGATCGATCGCAATGCGCCAGCCGCGGCGCGCGCCGAAGACGCTCACGGCGCCGGTCCGGTGGAACCGGATCGAGCGCAATCGGGGCTGCGCTGCTCTTGCCTCATGCCAGGCGGCATTGTCCTGCCGGAACTCGCCACCCGTCGAGCTTGCCCGCCACCGCCGCCACCCATAGCATCCCGCGGCGATGAAGGCCTCGCCGACGAACACGCAGGCGGCGGCTGCGATTCTTGAAGTCGTGGCGCGGATTCCGCGCGGCCGGATCACCACCTACGGCGCGGTGGCGAGCCGGGCGGGTCAGCCCCGTCGCGCGCGCCTCGTCGGCCGCGTGCTCTCGCAGCTGCCCGCGGCTTCGCGCCTGCCGTGGCACCGAGTCGTCGGCGCGGGCGGGCGCCTTGCCTTGCCGCAGGGTTCGGCCGCGTACGAGCGCCAGGTCGCGCGCCTGCGCCGTGAAGGCGTCGAGGTCGCGCGCGGGCGTGCGGACCTGCGCAAGCACGGCTGGAACAGTCCCGTGGGAGGTCTCGACCGCTGGCTCTGGCGGGTCGGCGATTCCGGTGATGAGACCTGAAGCCGGTTCCGGCCGTTGCGATAGGCTTATCATGCGTACGTAGCGACCGCGGCAACAGGACAGGCACTCGGATGACGGAACGGTATGTGGTTTTCTCTCACGGCAGGGACAGCGAGCCGTGGGGCAGCAAGATCGCCGCGATGGCTGAGATCGCCCGCGAGGAGGGCTTTCAAGTCGAGTCGGTGGATTATCGCGGCATCGACGACCCGCAGGAGCGCGTGACGCGCCTGCTCGCATTCTGCAAGGATCTGCGCGGCTCGCTCGTCCTCGCCGGATCGAGCATGGGCGGCTACGTGTCGGTGGCGGGCTCCTCGCTGCTGCAGGCGCGCGGCATGTTCCTGCTCGCGCCGGCGCTGTACATGCCGGGCTACGAGAAGTTCAGCCCGCGCCCGGCCGTATGCCCGACGACCATTGTCCACGGCTGGCGCGATGAGGTCATCCCGGTCGACAACAGCGTCCGTTTCGCGCGCGAGCACAAGGCGACGCTGCACGTCCTCGACTCCGATCACCGGCTGCTCGACCAGATCCGCGCCATAAACCACCTGTTCTCGTATTTTCTGTTCTCGGTGGACGAGTTCCTCTGACAATCCTCGGCGCGCCTCGCGGGCCGTCGGCGAGCATGCGGTCGATGCGGCCGAGGCGCGGGCAGTGCCACACAGCGCGCTGCACGATGGCCGCCCGATCCTCGCCGAGGGGCCGTTGAGCACGACCGCCCGGTTCGCGAATGCGCTCATGGCCGCACCCCTGGGTTAAGATTCCTGCTGTTGTCACGACCGGGAGATATCGATGAATGCTGCGGCTAGAGTAGCGCTCGCGGGCCTCGCGCTCACCTGCCTGGTTGCCTGCGGGGCGCCGACTCCCGCGCCACAGGACGAGGCGGCGGCCAAGGCCGATGCCGAGGCGCACGGTCGCAGCACCACCAAGACGTTCGCCGACCCGATGCTCAGGACCGAAGACCGGGCACGCGCGGTCGAGGGCGTCGTCATGCGGCAGAACGCCGCCACGGACGCCGCGATTGACAAAGCCGGCGGCGAGCCCGACAAGAAGCCGGACGACCGCTAGGGTTGCCGCGGGTCAGCGGCTGCGGACAGCGCTGCATGCAGAGAATTCCGGAACCGGAGCTGATGGACGCTGCCGAGCAGGCACGGGCGTACGCGAACGCGGATTTCGCGGAGCCGAACGAGCGCTTTGTCGGCTGCTTCGCGGCCGAGTTCCCGCGGCTGCGCCACGGCGCCGTCCTCGATCTCGGCTGCGGTCCCGGCGATATCGTACTGCGGCTGGCCGAGAGGTTCCCGGAACTCGCCGTGCACGGGCTCGACGGCTCGCGCGCCATGCTCGCCTTCGGCGCGGCACGGCTCGCCCGGTCGCCACAGCTCGGGCGGCGCGTGCGCTTCATCGAGGGCGTCCTGCCGGGGGCATCGCTGCCGCTGCCGCGCTACGACGCGATCATCAGTAACAGCCTGCTGCACCACCTGCACGACCCTCTGGTGCTCTGGCGCACGGTGCTCACTGCCGGCGCCCCCGGCGCTGCGGTGCTCGTGATGGACTTGTTCCGTCCGCCGTCGCCAGGCGCAGCGCAGGAAATCGTCGAGACCTACGCCGGCACCGAGCCCGAGGTGCTGAGGCGCGACTTCTTCAATTCCCTCTGCGCGGCGTTCGAGCCCGGCGAGGTCCGCGCCCAGCTCGATGAGTGCGGACTCGACGGCCTCCTGGTGAAGACCGTCTCCGATCGCCACCTGCTCGTCAGCGGTCGTCTGGCCGGATGAGGCGCGAGTTCACCGCGTTCGAGCGGCTGACACTGCCGCTGGTGCGCTGGTTCGTCGCGCTGTGGGTGCGACCCTCTGTGCTGCCGGATGACGTGCGCGAGCGCCTCATGAAGCACCGTCCGGTGCTCTACGCGCTCGAGAAGCGCAGCGTCGTCGACCTGGGCGTGCTCGAGTACGTGTGCCGCCAGCGAGGGCTGCCCTCGCCGCTCGCACCGCTCGGCCCGGCCACGGGCCTGAGGCGCTCGGTGTTCTTCATGGAGCGCCGCGCCGGGTTCTTCGGCCTGCGCGTCGATCGCGGCATGCCCGAGGCGCTGCGCAGCCTGACGACCCTCGCGAGCGCCGATGTCGCCTTTGACGCTGAGATCGTGCCGGTCAGCCTGTTCTGGGGGCGCGGTCCCGGCCGCGAGCGTTCCTGGTTCCGTCTGCTGGTGGCCGAGGACTGGGATATCGGCGGGCGCTTTCGCAAGTTGCTGTCGCTGCTCATCAACGGGCGCAACCTGCTGGTGCTGTTCGGGGAGCCGGCCGCTCTGCAGCCGCGCTTCGACGAGACGCGCGGCACGGCGCGCGGCCCGCGGCGCTTCTGGCGACTGCTGCGCCTGCAGTTTCGCAACCAGCGGGTCGCGACCATCGGGCCCGACCTGTCGCACCGTCGCACGATCGTCGCGCAGGTGCTGCGTACTGAGTCGGTCCGGGCCGCCGTGCGCGAGGAGATGAAAGAGAAGAAGCTGAGCCGGCGCGATGCACTGCGAATCGCACGCAGCTACGCCGACGAGATCGCCGCCAACTACTCGCACCCGTTCGTGACGTTCATGTACGAGGTGCTCGGGCGGCTGTGGAACCGGCTGTACGACGGCGTCGAGCTCGCCAACTTCTCCAGCCTGCAGGCGGTGGATGAAGGCAGCGAGGTGGTCTACGTTCCCTGCCACCGCAGCCACATGGATTACCTGCTGCTCTCCTACGTGGTCTACTACAAGGGCTATGCCGTGCCGCACATCGCCGCGGGCATCAATCTGAACATGCCCGTGATCGGCTCGTTCCTGCGTCGCGGCGGCGCGTTCTTCCTGCGGCGCAGCTTCAGCGGCAACCATCTCTACAGCGCCGTGTTCATGAAGTATCTCGGCACGATGATGGCCCGCGGGCACTCGATCGAGTACTTCATCGAGGGTGGACGCAGCCGTACCGGGCGCCTGCTGAAGCCGAAGGCGGGCATGCTGTCGATGACGGTGCGCGGCTACCTGCGTGAGCCGACGCGGCCGGTCGTGTTCGTGCCGGTGTATTTCGGCTACGAGCGCATCGTGGAGGGCCGCACCTACATCGGCGAGCTCTCCGGGCAGCCGAAACAGAAGGAGTCGGTGTTCGGGCTGCTCAAGGTTCTGCCGGCCCTGCGCCGCCGCTTCGGCAAGGTCTACGTGAGCTTCGGCGAGCCGCTGCCGCTCGATCCATTGATCACCAAGCATGCGCCGGAGTGGAATCGCGCCCCGACCGGCTCGGATGACCGCCCGGCGTGGCTCGCGCCACTGGTGAACGAACTCGCCGCCAGCATCATGACGCGCATCAATGACGCGGCCTGCGTGACGCCGATCAACCTCATCGGCCTTGCGCTGCTCGCGACGCCGCGACAGAGCGTGGGCGAGGCCGATCTGATCCGGCAGCTGGAGTTGTACGCCTCGCTGCTGCGGCAGGCACCGTACTCGCCGCGGGTGTGGGTCACGGACCAGGACGGCGCCTCGATGCTCAAGTACGCGATGGCCCTTGGCATCGTGCGTCTGCGGCCTCATGAACTCGGCGACATCGTGCAGATGACCGAGGGGAACGCGGTGCTGACCAGCTACTACCGCAACAACGTGCTGCACCTGCTGCTGATGCCGTCGCTGCTCGCCTGCGCCTTTCTCAACAACGCCACGGTCCCCAGGGAGGACCTGCAGCGCCTGGCCAGACGCGTCTATCCCTACGTCGCCGATGAGTACTTCCTACGCTGGTCTGAACAGGAACTGCCGGCGGTCGTGGACGAACTGCTCGAGGACCTGCTCAATCACGGCCTGCTGACCGCGAACGCGGATCGCACCCTCTGGCATCGTCCCGCGACGCAGGCGACCGAGGCGGTGCAGCTGTCGGTCCTCGCACGCGCGACGATGCCGATCATCGAGCGCTATTACCTCGCCATGTCACTGCTGCTCAAGGCCGGCAGCGGACGGTTGAACCAGGAGGCGCTCGAGCGCCAATGCCAGCTCATGGCACAGCGTATGTCGCTGCTGTACGAACTGAACGCCCCGGAGTTCTTCGATCGCACGCTGTTCGGCAACTTCATCGCCCAGCTGCGCGAGCGCGGCGTGTTGCAAGTCAACGCCGAAGGCAAGCTCACCTATGCGACGCAGGTGCTCGAGGGCATCGTCGCCGATGCGCAACTCGTGCTGGCCGAGCAGATCCGCAACAGCATCCTGCAGGTCGTGCACCGATAGGGCCGGCGGCGCAGCGGCTGCGCAACGATCTGCTGCGCCACGCGTCGAACCCTGGCAGGACGGCCTCGCCCGGCGAGGGCGCCGCCCCGCCCACCGGCTCGATGTCGGCACGGCGGTGTGGTCGGCGCCGGACGGCCGGGCGATGAAGGCGATGAAATAGTGGCCCGCGATCGCGGCGCTAGTCCTCGCCCGGCGGTACGCGCCGCAGCCGCTTGAGCTTGGCATCGCGCGCCTTGCCCTGCAGGCGTCGCTCTTTCGAGGCGCGCGTCGGCTTGGTCGGGCGCCGCGGTTTGGGCTCAATCAATGCCTCGCGGATCATCGCGACCAGCCGGTCGGTCGCGTCGGCCCGGTTCTGCTCGAGCGAGCGCAGCCGCTGGGCGTCGATGACGATCACGCCGGCATCGCTCATCCGCCGGCCCGCGAGCCGGCGCAGCCGCTCGCGGGCGCCGGCCGGCAGGGCGCCCCAGCGCGCGCTGTCGAAGCGCAGCTCGACCGCGTTCGAGACCTTGTTGACGTTCTGGCCGCCGGGACCCGAGGCGCGCACGGCCCGCAGCTCCAGCAGCTCGTCCGGAATGACGAGCCGTCGATGGATCTCGACCGGCACGGGCCGCGCTCAGTCGTCCGTGGCCGGCCGCAGGTCGCCCACAGGGTTCACCATCTCGACGCGGATTTCGCGCTGGGCGACCGGGATGACGACGCCGTGCTCCTTGAAGAGTCGCCAGATGGAGCGATTCACGTCGGAGCGGACATTGTTCACGCCTTCCTGGGGGTCCGGGATCCAGAAGCGCAGCTCGAGATCGATGCCGCTCTCGCCGAACCCCATCAGGCGTGCGACCGGCGCCGGATCGCGAATGATCCGGCGGTGGCCCTCGGCCGCCTGCATGAGCAGTCGCATCGCGAGCTCGGGGTCGTTCTGGAAGCTGATGCGGACCGGCACCTTGAGGCGCACCCGCGGGTCGGTGTAGCTCCAGTTGATCACCGGATTCGTGATCAGGTGCTGGTTCGGCACCAGCGTCTCGACGCCGTCGCGGTCGCGCACGACGACGTAGCGGCCACGCAGCTGCTGCACCCAGCCGAACCCCTCGGTCGTCGTTCCCATCGTGCCGGTGAAGCTGATCACGTCGCCCGGCTTGATCGAGCGGTCCATGAGCAGCACGAAACCGCTGACGAAGTTGGCAGCGATGCTCTGCAGGCCGAAGCCGAGGCCGATGCCGATCGCGCCGGTCAGCACGTTCAATGTCGTCAGGTCGAGCCCCGCCGCGTTCAGCCCCACCAGCACCGACAGGCCCACCAGGAAGGCCTGCAGGAACTTCGCGATGCCGATGCGCATGTTGGGCGCGAGCCCGTCGAGTTTCAGCACGTGGCGCTCGAGCCAGCGTGAGACCCACATCGCGACGACCACGAACAGGCTGACCGTCACCAGCAGCTTCGTCACCGACCACACCGAAATCCGCGTGCGGCCGGCCGTGATGCCGATGCCGTCGAGCGCCGCGATGACGGCATCGCCCCAGCCGAGGAAGTGCAGCGAGACGAACAGCCAGATCAGCACGCTGAGCGGTGTGCCCCAGCCCTTGATGCGCGCCTTGGAGCCGAGCGAGACGCGCAGCACGTAGACCGCAAGGCGAATGAGCAGCAGCACCCCGGTGAGCTGCACCGCGGCGGTCACGAGGCGGGTGCCGGCGCCGACCGCGTGCAGGAGCCCGTCGGCCGTCGCCAGGATCAGCAGAATGACCGCATGGGGTGCCACGACCCAGGCCGGTTCGCGGGCGCCGTGCGGCAGGCTCTCGCGCGTCCCGCCGACGCCGCCGGCGATGATGTGCTGGCGCAGCAGACCTGCGAGCCACCAGCCGAGGGCGATCGATCCGCCGACCACCGCGAGTTGCAACAGGTTGTCGGGGTCGAGGAGGTGGCTGAGTGACTCGCCGGCCGTTTGCAGGGGAGACTGCATCGGCTCAGGCGTTGAGGTCTGGGATCAGCTGGCTTTCGAGCCGCGCGATCTGGTCCTTGAGCAGGAGCTTGCGCTTCTTGAGGCGGCGCATCTGCACCTGATCCACGTACAGATCGAGCTGCAGCCGGTGGATGACGTCGTCGAGGTCACGGTGTTCGATGCGCAGCTGTCGCAGGCGCTGCAGGCGCTGGAACGTTTCCCTCTCCACGTTGTCGCTCGTTTCCGACATTGCCCCGGGGTCGCGGTCGATCCAAGTAAGGGACCGTAGCTTAGTCCCCGAGGGCGGAAAAGGGGATAGGGCACGCCCGGCCGGCCGGGCGGCTCCGGTCAGGCGATGCCCCACGCGCCGCCCGGCCCCGGCGATGCGGCCTCCGGCCCGGGCCGGTGCATATGGAAGAAGACGAGCTTCGATTTCAGCCGCCGCGGGCGAGTCCGAACCGGATGATTACCGCCGGCAGCGGTGAGGAGGTGCCCGGCGCGGCCCGTATCCGCCGACCAGGCGCAGCAGCGCGAGGAATTTGCTCGGCTGAGCGCTCGACCCGTCGCGTCTCTGGATCATGCTCGGCATGACCGGCCCTGGGCTCCACTCGCCCGGGCCTGCCGCCGCAGGGCGCCTGGCGAGCGGTCTGATTACGCGGACCGGCATCTAAAGACCCGCGTGGGACCGGCGCATCGGCACCGTCACCGCGGCTGAGGCGATGTGGTAACGCTTCGGCCGCGCAAGGCCGCGGCTGCAAAACCACGCTGTCCACGCGCCGGCCGAGCGACACCACGAATCGCTGCCGTCGGGTCACGCCGTGCGCGGAGTAATCGAAGACATTCGTGCGCTCGATCTGCAGCGCACCGCCCGGCCCGGTATTCGTGCCCGTCAGCGCCCAGTGGAAGACCGCTCCTTCCGGCGGGAACACCGGGTCGTCCGTGGTAACCCGCATGTCCGGAAAAGCCGTCGTGAATCCCTGGGCGACTTCAGCGATGGCGTCTCGCCCCACCGCCGCGGCACTTCGGTTGACGCGCAGCGAACCGTCTTGAGAATGCCGCCACCCGGCTCGGATCCTGAGTACGCCAGGCTTCCGCGTCACGAATCGCCATCGCTCTCACCCGCTGTGCGTCCAACCGTGCTCCTGCCTCGCCGCGGTACTCATCGCGGGGTGCCCTGCTGCGGCCGGGGTGATCGGTTCGACCGGCAAAGCCGACCGAAGCGGGGCTGCAAGCGCCCGCGAGCTACGCAGCAGCGTCGACTTCTTCACCGTATCGCATAGCCGCCGTCGACGCGGATCATCTCGCCGGTCACGAAGTTCGAGGCGGACGAAGCGAGGTAGATCGCCGTGCCGGCGATATCGTCCGGCTGGCCCCAGCGGCCGGCCGGCGTCCGCATCAGGATCTCGTCGTTCATTGGCAGACCGCGGATAGGCGCCGTCATGTCCGTCTCGATCCATCCGGGCGCGATCGCGTTGACCTGGACGTTGTGCGGCGCGAGTTCGATGGCCATGGACTTGGTGAGCTGGACGATGGCGCCCTTGGCGGCAGCGTACGAAGGAGCAAAACTGGAACCAAACAGGGAGTACATGCTGCCGATGTTGATGATCTTGCCGCGTTTGCGCTCCGTCATGCCCCTGGCGACGAGCTTGCAGAGCAGGAACCCCGCGGTGAGCTGTGTTTCGATGACGCGGTCCCAGTCTTCCGGTGTCTCCTGCAGCACGCCACCGCTGAGCGAGGCGACCCCGGCGTTGTTCACCAGGATGCCCACGCCGCCCAGCGCTCGTTCCACTGCGCTCACGGCCGGCGCGAGCGCGGCGCGATCCGTGACGTCGACGGTCCAGGACAGCGCGGGAGCGCCAATCGCCTTGAGTTCACCGAGCACACGCTCGTTCTTCTCTGGATTGCGTCCCAGGATTGCGACCGATGCGCCGGCCCCCGCCAGCGCGAGCGCAATGCCACGGCCAATTCCCCCGTTGCCGCCCGTGACGATCGCAACGTGTCCGCTCAGGTCGAACATGCTGACCACAGGCCCCCCCGAAGAGCTTGATTCTCGTCCGTGCTCGCAACCCCGGCCGCCGCGCTTGCGCACAGCACAGGGACGGCACGCAGCAGGGAATTTACCATGATCGTCTGCTTCGCGATCGGCGCGGCGAACCGGGAACCCGACTCGCCGCGCCGCAACTCACAGGTTCAGCCGCCCGCTTGAACGGCATCGTGCATCGAGGTGCGATTGGCGCAGTCTCGACCCGAGCGCTCGATCGGCGACGCGCTTCTCAGTCGTTACTCATCCACGAAGGTGCCGAAGAATACGTCCGGCTGCGCGTGCGGTCCGGGGACAATCGAGTCCGCCGGCCCGATCCACGTCTTGCGGTTGTCACCCCACGCGGTGACCAGACCCT
>Ga0209048_10005089_pt1 | contig 12466 bp, 9 predicted proteins | sample FrelakmetCRP12CR_FD_187146 | JGI IMG/M metagenome (GOLD analysis project Ga0209048, IMG submission 187146) | Freshwater lake sediment microbial communities from the University of Notre Dame, USA, for methane emissions studies - CRP12 CR (SPAdes)... | ecosystem: Environmental > Aquatic >... | reverse complement strand
GGCGATGTCCACGGGGACGCCGATGGGCGAGGCGGAAGCCGAACGCCTCTACCGCGGCATCCTGCCGCTGATCGTCTTCATGATGAGTTCGATCGACACCTTCGTGTGCTACGGCAAGCGGATCGCGGCACGGCGGCTCGGGATCGCCGAGGTGCTCGACCGCGCTCCGTGCCAGCGACCCACCGAATTCGGGCTGCTGATGGCGGAGCGCCTCGCCGCAGGGCTGCCGGCGTTATGAGTCCATGCCCTTGGCGTTCCTTGCTGGACTTTGTCAGGCAAAGCGAAGGTGAGCGGAATAAACTGCCGCACGGGCGACGCAGTGGAACGCGGACACGACGAAAATGACGCGAAAGAAGACGTTTCTCCTGGCAGCCTGCATGATCGCCGCGGCGCCCTCGGTGGCGCAACTGCAACCCGGAACGTCGCCGTCGCGCGGCGAGCTTCTCTACACCACGCACTGCATCGCCTGTCACACCACAGAGATTCATTGGCGGCAGAAGAAGCTCGCCACCGACTGGGCGAGCCTCCAGGCGCAGGTCCGGCGCTGGGCGGGGAACGCAGGGCTCGGATGGAGCGACGACGAGATCGCCGACGTTGCGCGCTATCTCAACGCATCCCTGTATCGCTTCGAGACGCCGTCCGGTACTGTCCTCGGTTACGGTGCCGCGACGACGCTGTGCCACCAGAGCCGGAAATGCTCGCACAGCCCGGCGTCGTTCAGCAGGACGACGGCGATGCCGTCCAGGGCCAGGCGCGGCAGCGGATCTCCCGCCTTGCGGGCGAGCGCATTGGTCCCCGTCGACGCGGCCCAGATGCGGAACAGTTCCTCGGAAGTGACCTGGTACGTCACGTGCCAATGCGCGATTCCGCCGCGCGGTTCGCGCGCCAGGATCTCGTAGACGAGCCGGATGTCGCTTTGCAGCTTGGTGCGCTGCCAGTAGGCGGCGATCGCAGCGTGCCCGCGCTGCTCGGCAAACGGCGTGTTGTGATAGACGCCGTCCGCGGCGAACAGCGCGACGAGCTTGTTTTCGTCGCTTTCTTCCCACGCGATCTTGTACCGGTCCATGAACTGCACGATGTCCACTGTTCTCCCCCCTTCAATGGCGCGCCCGCATCACGCCGGCGCGGGACCGCTCGTGTCTTCGACGACGCCGCCGGCAACGAATGCATCGATGTCGGCGTCCGTGTAGCCGTATTCGCGCAGCACCTCGCGCGTATGCTCGCCCAGGAGCGGTGCCGGGCGCTTGATCTGTGTCGGCGTTGCCGAGAAATGGATCGGACAGCCCAGCGCCTTGGTTGGGCCGGCTTGCGGATGGACGAGATCGACGACCATTCCCCGGGCGAGCGTTTGCGGATGCGTCAGCGCCTCGCCGATCGAGTTGACCGGACCGGCCGGCACGCCGGCGGCATCGAAGCGCTCGATCCACGCTTTCCGGGTCCGGGTTGCGAGCACGTCATCCATCAGCGACGTCAGCGCCGCGAGGTTCGCCATGCGCGCCGAGTTGGTCGCGAAGCGCGGATCATTGCGCCACTCGGGATGTCCCAGCACGTCGGCGATCCGCTCCCAGTTCGCCTGGTTCGCGCCACCGATGTTGATCCAGCCGTCGCTGGCGCGGAACGCCTGGTAGGGCGCGGTCAGCAGATGCGCGGAACCCTTGGGCCCCGGCGAGACGCCGGTGGCGAAGTGAAACGCGGCGTGCCAGTAGGTCTGCTGCAGCGCCGCGTCCATCAGCGACGTGTCGACGATCTGGCCGCGACCGGTCTTCTGCTTGTGCACGTAGGCGGCGACGATGCCGAGGGCGCCCAGGATGCCGGCATTGATGTCGGTGACCGGATTGCCGGATTTGACGGGCGGCCGGCCGGGCTCGCCCGTCACCGCCATCAATCCGGCGTAGCCCTGGGCGATGAGATCGAACCCTCCCCTGTCGGCATACGGCCCGTCGCGACCATAGCCCGACACCGCACAGTAGATGAGCCCCGGATTGGCTGCCGCCAGAACTGCATACGAGAGTCCGAGCTTGTCGAGCGTACCGCGGCGGAAATTCTCCAAGAGCACGTCGGCGTTGCTCGCCATCCGCAGCAGGACGTCGCGGCCGAGCGGGTTTTTGAGATCGAGCGCGATTCCGCGCTTGTTCCGGTTCATCATCAGGAACGGTGCCGACACGCCGTTGACACAGGGCTCGCGGTAGCCGCGCGCATCGTCACCGCCGGGCAGCTTTTCGACCTTGACCACGTCCGCACCCAGATCGGCCAGCAGCATCCCGCACGTGGGCCCGGCCATGATCTGCGTCAGTTCGAGCACGCGCATGCCGGCGAGCGGTCCGGGGTGGGGCCGCGGCGATCCCATGGTGGTCATCTCTCGGCCCCCCGGCTGGCCATGCCTCCACCCGGCCGGCGCGGTCGTGGGCCCCGGTTGGACTTGCCCGCCACGCTCATCGTCCGACGAACTCCGGCTTCTTCTTGGCGACAAACGACGAGTAGCCGATCCGGAAGTCCTCCGTGTCGAAGCAGGCGAAGCACTCGTCGTACTCGGCGACGGTGATCGGCCGCGACTCGGCAAGCCGGCGCGCGAACTTCTTGTGCCAGCGCGCGACGAGCGGCGCTCCTTCGGCGATGCGCTGCGCCGTCGCCTGTGCCTCGGCGGCGACGTCGGCGTCGGGAACGACGCGCGTGACGAGCCGCTTCTCCTTCGCCTCGGCCGCGCCGAAGATCCGCCCCTCGAGCAGGATCTCCAGGGCGACATCGGGCCCGGCGAGGCGCACGAGCGGGGCCATCTCCGGATACGCCATCGTGAGTCCCAGATTCTTGATCGGGGCACCGAAGCGGCTCGACTCGCCGCAGATGCGCAGATCGCACAATGCAGCGATCTCGAGTCCGCCGCCGACGCAGATGCCGTGGATCTGCGCGACGAGCGGATGCCGGCAGGCGGCGAGCGAGCGTGCCGTTGCGTGCATGATGCGGCCGTAGTCGATCGCCTGCGCCCTGTTGGCACGCTCGACCGCGAACTCGCCGATGTCGTTGCCCGGCGAGAACGCCTTGTCGCCCGCCCCGCGCAGGATCACGCAGCGCAGTGTGTCGTCAGCGGAGAGCGTGTCGATCGCGGCGCCGAGTGCCTTCCACATCGGCTTCGTCAGCGCGTTCTGCTTCTCGGGACGATTCAGCACGACCGTCGCGATCGGTCCGGCACGGGAAACTTCGACCAGCTCGCTCATTGCGCGTCTCCCCTCAACGGTAGAAGAGGTTGACGAGTCCCATCCCGGTCACCGGCACGTAGGTCACCAGCAGCAGGATCGCGACCAGCGTGCCGATGAACCAGATGTTGACCCGCGTCACCTCCCAGATCGACGCGCGGGCGATCGAGCTCGCAACCATCAGCACGCTCGCCACGGGCGGCGTCTGCTGCCCGATCCCGAGGTTGATCGTGACGATCAGTCCGAAGTGGACAGGGTCGATGCCGACCGCCTTGACGAGCGGCATCACCACCGGCACGACGAGAATGATCGCCGCCGCCGAGTGCAGGAACATCCCGAGCAGCAGGAACAGCAGGTTGAGCAGTCCCAGCACTGCCCACTTGTTCTGCGTGAGCGCGGCTGCCGCCTTCGCCAGCTGCTGCGGCGCCTGCACCTCGGTCAGGTAGGTGCCGAGCAACGCGGAGGTCGCGACCAGCAGCATCACGATCGCCGTCTGCACGCCGCCTTCGATCACCGCCTGCCGCAGGTGCGCGAGATCGAGCTCGCGATAGATGACGAGCCCGACGAAGAGCGCCGCGACGACGGCGAGCGCCGCACCCTCGGTCGCGGTGACCATGCCGCCGAAGATCCCGCCGAGGATGATGATCGGCAGCAGAAAGGCCCACAGCGCCTCCCGCGCGGTGCGGAAGACACGCGCGAGCGAGAACGCGTCCTCGCGCGGAAGGTCGTAGCGGCGCGCGAGCCAGTAGGCTGTCGCCATCAGCCCGAAGCCGCCGAGCACGCCTGGCACGATGCCGGCGACGAAGAGCTGGACGACCGAGGTCTCGGCCATCACCGCGTACAGGATCATCGGGATCGACGGCGGGATGATCACCGCGAGCGTGGCCGCCGACGACATCACCGCGGCGGCCAGCGGCGCGGGGTAGCCCCTCGACTTCATCGCGGGGATCAGGATCGAACCCAGCGCGGCGATATCGGCGACCGCCGACCCGGATATCTCGGCGAAGAACATCGACGCGCCGATCGAGACATGGGCGAGGCCGCCGCGGATCCAGCCGAACAGCGCGGAAGCGAACGCGATCAGCCGGTGCGAGATGCCCGACGCGTTCATGATCGCGCCGGCGAGGATGAACAGCGGGATCGCCAGCAGCGGAAAGTTGGTCGCGCCGCTGTAGGTGACGAGTGCGAGGTTCGGCAGGCTCCCGGTGCCGTGGCTCGCCAGCATCGCGACGACGGCGACCACGCCGAGCGACACGGCGATCGGCACGTTGACGAGCACCAATGCCAGCACGCAGCCGAACAGCAGCAGCATCGTCGTCATTGCAGCTGCTCGGAGGTCGCTGAAGCGGCAACGGCCGGTCCCGGGCCCCGCGCGGCGAGGAGGTCCGCGAGATGCGTGACCTCGGCGACGATGATCAGCACCGCCGAGATCGGGATGACCGACTGCACGACGCTGATCGGTATCCAGGGCAGACTCACCAGCGCATCGGTATGCAGCACCGGCAGGATCCACGCACCGACCGCGCCGAACAGCGCGAAGAAGGCGATCACGATCAGCTCGGCCGCGATGTTGAATGCACGCCGCGCAGGCCACGGCATGACGTCGACGAGCTCCGGGCAACCGATGTGCGCGCGCTTGACCGAGGCGAGCGCCGCCCCGTAGAACGTGAGCCATGCGAGGAGCACCGACGCGACCTCGTCGTACCACGCGAGCGAACGGCCGAGCGCGCGGAACGCCACGCCCAGTGTCACCTCGACGGCGAGCGTCACCACCAGCACGATGACGACCCACTCGAGCGCGCGGCCGTAGCCGGCGCGGAACCGGACGAGCGAGCCGCGTGGGGCTGTTGGCGGGACTGACATCGCGCTCGGACCCGGGTCGCTCACTGCCGGAGCGCGACCGCGCGGTCGATGACCTCCTTCGCGCCGGGGACCTCCTTGCCGAACTCCTCGTAGATGGGCTTGCTCGCGGCGACGAACGCGTCCTGGTCGACGTCGTTGACCTGCATGCCGCTCTGCTTCAGCTTGGCAAGGAGCGCCGTATCGTCCTTGGTGGCGTAATCGTAGACGAACGCCTGCGTTTCCTTCGCGGTTTCCTCGAGCACGCGGCGTACGTCGGCCGGCAGCGAGTTCCAGTGGCTCTTGCCGACGATCAGGTATGCCGGCGTGTAGACGTGCGCCGACAACGAAAGATATTTCTGCACTTCCTGCAGCTTCGCCGAGTAGATCTGCGTGAAAGGGTTCTCCTCGCCGTCCATCACGCCGGTCTGCAGCGCGGTGAAGAGCTCGGAGAACTTCATCGGACTCGGGTTGGCACCGTAGGCCTGGAACATCTTGAGCCGCCACTTGCCCTCCGGCACGCGCAGCTTGATGCCTTTGAGGTCGGCGGGCACCTTGATCGGCCGCTTGCTGTTCGTGATATGGCGATAGCCGTTTTCCCACACCGCCAGGACGAGCAGCCCCTTCTTGTCGGCCTCGGGGGCGAGCTTCGGCCAGAACAGTTCCTTCTCGATCCGGCCCATGTGTGCGCGGTCGCGGACGAGGTAGGGCATCTCGAACACGCCGAACAGATCGACCTCGGAGCTCATCACCGTCGAGGGCAGCGCCATGTCGAGCGTGCCGAGCTTGAGCTTCTGGATCATTTCCTTGTCGCTGCCCAACTGGCTCGAACCGAAGGTGACGACCTTGGCCTTGCCGGCGAGCTTGGCGTTCGCGCGCTTGGCGAATTCGTCAGCCGATACCTGGAACAGCGAGCCGGGCTCACCGACGTGACCGAGCTTGATTTCGACCTGCGCGCTCGCCGGCACCGCCACGAGCAGCAGGGCCGCGCCGAAGAGCGCGGTGGCTGCGACGGCGACGGCGCGGGGCGACGCGCGGTGGATGGCGGCACGGCGAAGCGATGTCATCGGCGAACTCCTGGAATTGCTCACGTCGGCGAGCGAGGAACCGGGGTTGAACGAAGGCGCAAGACGATTGTACGCCGCGGGAAAGCAGGGGCAGAGCCGACTGTCGGGCTTCCGGCGTGCGATGCCTCGCCAGGTGTTTCGAACAGTCGACGCTGGCCCTACTTTCCGCCGGTGTCGGCCAGAAAGTCGAGCGCCGCCTGCGTACCGCCTTTCCGGTGCGGAACACCGGCAATTGCGAGCCCCATCTCGACACCGGCGAGCGTGCCGGCGAGCATCAGGTCGTTGAAATGGCCCAGATGGCCGATGCGAAAGATCTTTCCGGTGACCTTGCCCAGACCCTGGCCCAGCGACATGTCGAAGCGGTCGAGGACAACCTTGCGGAAGGCGTCGGCATCGTGGCCTTCCGGCATCATGACGGCGGTCAGCGTGGAGCTGTACAGCCCGGGGTCGGCGCACAGGATTTCGAGTCCCCACGCCTGGACGGCCCGCCGCGTCGCCTCGGCCAGCCGGTCGTGGCGCGCGAACACGTGCTCGAGGCCTTCGGCGAAGAGCATGTCGAGCGCTGCGGCGAGCCCGTAGAGCAGGTTGGTCGCCGGCGTGTAGGGGAAGAACCCGCTCGGGTTCGTCGCCAGCATCTCGTTCCAGTCCCAGTAGGACCGCGGCAGCCTGGCGGCCTTCGCCGCCGCGAGTGCCTTCACGCTGATCGCATTGAACGACAGTCCGGGCGGCAGCATCAGCCCCTTCTGCGATCCGGCGACCGTGACATCGACGCGCCATTCGTCGTGGCGGTAATCGATCGAGGCCAGCGACGAGATCGTGTCGACCATGAACAACGCCGGATGCCGGGCGCGATCGATCGCATTGCGCACGTCGGAAATCCGGCTGGTGACGCCCGTGGACGTCTCGTTGTGCACGACGCACACGGCCTTGATCGCGTGCTGCGGATCCGCGGCGAGCCGGGCCTCGATCGCGTCCGCCGCGACTCCGTGGCGCCAGTCTCCCGGCAGGAATTCGACGGCGAGGCCCAGCCGCTCGGCGAGCCTTTTCCAAAGCGCCGCGAAATGGCCGGTCTCGGCCATCAGCACGAGGTCGCCCGGCGAGAGGGTGTTGACGAGCGCCGCTTCCCACGCGCCGGTCCCCGACGCCGGGTAGATGACCACCGCGCCGTCCGTCCTGAACACCTTCTTCATGCCCGCGAAGACCGCCTTGCCCAGCACCGCGAACTCGGGGCCGCGGTGGTCGATCGTCGGCGCATCGATCGCGCGCAGCACGCGATCCGGCACATTGGTCGGTCCCGGAATCTGCAGAAAGTGGCGGCCGGACGGTTGTCTGACGAGCGGGTTCATCGCGAGGGTACCTCGGACGGTCCGGCGGCCCTGCACGGGCGGTGGCCGGTGAACGTGGAGTCCCCATGCTACGCATCTTTGGCACGCGCGGGCAAGCGCTGCCTTCGGCTTCGGCACGGTATCCACTACAATCGGGCGCATGGTCGTCGACGCGCTCCCGCGCATCCACGGACTCGTGACCGTCCGCTCGCTGACTTCCGGTCGGCCGGTGTGAGCGCGGCAGTCGCGAAGCCGATCGTGTTCCATCCGGGCCGCAGCAGCGGCGATCTCGCCGCACGCCTGTCCCGGGCGGTCGCCGGCGACGTGCTGTTCGATGCCGGATCGCGTGGCCGGTACGCGACCGACGCGTCGATCTATCAGATCGAACCCGTGGGCGTTCTCGTGCCGAAGAGTGCCGACGACGTCCGCGCGGCGATCGCGATATGCGGCGAGCAGGGCGTGCCGGTGCTCGCGCGTGGCGCAGGCAGCTCGCAGTGCGGGCAGACGGTCGGTGCCGCGCTGGTGATCGATCACAGCAAGCACCTGTCCCGCATCAACGGATTCGACCGTGATGCGATGACCGTCGGCGTCGAGCCCGGCGTGGTTCTGGACCGACTCAATGCCTGGCTGAAGCCCCATGGGCTCTGGTTCCCGGTCGACGTCAGCACGTCGGCGCAGGCGACCCTCGGCGGGATGGCCGGCAACAATTCCTGCGGCTCGCGCTCGATCGCCTACGGCAACATGGTACACAACGTGCTCGCGATCGACGCGACGCTTTCCGACGGGACCGAAGCGCGCTTCGGCCCCGAGCGCGAGATGGGTGCGGCGCCGCCGCGGGTGGGCGAGCTCCTGCGCGGGCTGCGCGCAATCGGCGCGCGCGAGCACGACGAGATCGAACGCAACGTGCCAAAGGTGCTGCGGCGCGTCGGCGGCTACAACATCGATGTCTGCTGCCCGCAGAGCGAGCGGCCGTACACCGCCGACGAGAGCGTCAACTATGCGCATCTGCTCGTCGGCAGCGAGGGCACGCTCGCGTGGATGCGCGAGCTCACGCTGAAGCTCGCGCCGTTGCCCGCGCACCGGACGCTCGGGGTCGTCAACTTCCCGACACTGTACAAGGCGATGGAGAACGCACGCCACCTTGTTGCCCTCCGGCCGTCTGCGGTCGAGCTCGTCGACCGGACGATGATCGACCTGGCGCGCGGCAATCCCGCATTCCGGGCGGTCATCGACCGCGCGCTGATCGGCGAGCCCGACGCGATCCTGCTCGTCGAATTCATCGGCGACACGCGCGAGGATCCGCTCCGCCGCCTGCGGGACCTCGTCGCGCTGATGGGCGACCTCGGCCTGCCCGGCAGCGTCGTCGAGATGACCGACGCCGGCGCGCAAAGAGCGCTGTGGGAGGTGCGCAAGGCCGGGCTCAACATCATGATGAGCCTGAAGGGCGACGGCAAGCCGGTGTCGTTCATCGAGGATTGCGCGGTGCCGCTGCCGCATCTCGCCGAGTACGTCGATCGGCTGACGCAGGTATTCGCGCGACACGGCACGCGCGGCACCTGGTATGCGCACGCGTCGGTCGGCACGCTGCACGTGCGGCCGATTCTCGACATGCGCCGCGACGGCGCGGCCAAGATGCGCGCCATCGCCGAGGAGGCGAGCGCGATGGTGCGGCAGTACAAGGGGGCGTTTTCGGGTGAGCACGGGGATGGCCTCGTGCGCAGCGAATGGGTGGGCTGGCAGTTCGGCCCTCGCCTTTCCCGCGCGTTCGAGGAGATCAAGGACCTGTTCGATCCCGCGGGCCTGATGAATCCGGGCAAGATCGTGCGCGGGACGAGGATGGACGATGCGTCGCTGTTCCGCTTTCCCCCCGGGCATCGGACGCAGCCGCTGGAGACCGCGCTCGACTGGTCGGCGTGGGACGTGCAGAACGATGCGGTCACCGGTGCGCTGAGTCCCCCCGGCACCGGCGGCGACCCGGCCCAGGGCTTCGGCAAGGCCGTCGAGATGTGCAACAACAACGGCCATTGCCGCAAGTTCGATGCGGGAACGATGTGCCCGAGCTACCGCGCGACGCGCGACGAGCGGCACTTGACGCGTGGCCGCGCCAACACGCTGCGGCTCGCGCTCTCCGGCCGGTTCGGCCCCGATGCGCTCGCCTCCGAACCCGTGCGCGCGGCGCTCGATCTCTGCGTGAGCTGCAAGGGGTGCCGGCGCGAATGCCCGACCGGCGTCGACATGGCGAAGATGAAGATCGAGGCGCTCCATCAGCGGCAGCGCACGCACGGGCTCCCGTTCCGCGATCGCCTGATCGCGCACCTGCCGCGTTGGGCGCCCTGGGCGGCACGGGTGCCGTGGCTCGCCAATCTGCGCGATACGCTGCCCGGCGCGGCGAAATTGAGCGAAACGTGGCTTGGCTTCTCGGCGCAGCGGTCGCTCCCCGCGTGGCGGCGCGACACGTTTCTGCGCCGGGCGAGCGCTGAGCGCGAGGGCACCGCGGCGAACGCCGAGGTCGTGCTCTTCGTCGACACGTTCACCAACTATTTCGATCCCGAGAACGCGGATGCGGCGATCAAGGTGCTGGACGCAGCGGGCTACCGCGTCCACGTCGCGCGGGCCGATGGTGCGGACACCGATCCCTCGCGGCCGCTGTGCTGCGGGCGGACGTATCTCGCGGCGGGCCTCGTCGACGAGGCGAAGGCGGAAGCGCGCCGCGTCGTCGACGCGCTGCTGCCGCATGTCGAGCGCGGCGCGGCGATTGTCGGGCTCGAGCCGTCGTGCCTCCTGTCGTTGCGGGACGAATTCCTGGTGATGGGCCTCGGCGAGGCGGCGCAGCGCCTGTCGGAAAACGCCTTTCTCATCGAGGAATTCCTCGCGCGCGAGCACCGCGCCGGGCGACTCGAGCTGCCGCTCGTCGCGCTTCCCCAGACGCGTGCGTTGTTGCATCCGCATTGCCACCAGAAGGCGTTCGATGCGGTGGCGCCCTTGCAGCAGGTGCTGGCGCTGATCCCGGGACTTGCGGTCGAAATGGTCGAGGCGAGCTGTTGCGGGATGGCCGGCAGCTTCGGCTACGACGCGGCGCATTACGATGTATCCGTCAGAATGGCCGAGCTCGCGCTGCTCCCGGCCGTGCGTGCGGCCGCGCCGGATACGCTGATCGTCGCCGATGGCACGAGCTGCCGGCATCAGATCGCGGATCTCACGCGTGGTGCCGGAGCGCGCGACGCGATCCATGTCGTCCGCGTGCTGGAGCGCGCGCTGGGCCGTTAGGACCCGACTCCGCAGCAACGGCGCCGGCGATCGCGTCGGTACGAGCGTTTGCACGATAATTGCTTCCTGTAATGCCTCGACTCGACGCCTGCCCGGCGATTCGAGCCCACCCGACGAGCGATGAACTGGAATCCGGCCCAACCGGTCTTTGAGCAAAGCCGCCGCACGCCCGAGCGCCTGGCGCTCTACGCCGACGGGGTTGAACTCAGCTATGCCGATCTCGCGCAGCGTGCAGGGCGGATGGCGGCCGCATTGCGTGATGCCGGCATCGGTCGCGGCAGCCGCGTCGGCATCCTCGGCTCGCGCAGCTTGGTAGCGGTCGAGGCGGTGCTGGCGCTCGCCTGGTGCGGGGCCGCCTACGTTCCACTGGGCCCGCGTTGGCCCGAGGAGCGAATCAGGATGACGGCATCGCTGACGGCCCTCGATGCGATGATCGTGGACAGCCGCGGTGTCGAGCTGCTCACGCCTGCCGTGCTCGCGACCACGACGGTCCTGGTGCTGCCCACTCACGATGCGGCGCGCATGCTTCCGGGCAATGCGGTTCGACACCTGCTCCACCTGGAATCACTGCCGGAGGTCGCCGAATTCTCCGAGCCCGCTGCGATGTCGGCCGACGACCTCAGCTATGTGATCTTCACCTCGGGCACTACCGGCGTTCCGAAGGGCGTGATGGTGGCGGCGGCTTCGGTCGCTACCTATCTCGCGGCGCTCGGCGAGCGCAAGGCGATGACGCCGGAGGACCGCGCATCGCAATTCACCGAACTCACCTTCGATCCGTCGCTCGGCGAAATCTTCGTGCCCCTGAGTGCGGGCGCGTCGTTGCATGTCGTGCCGTCGGTGAACGAGGTTTCGCCGGCGCGATTCATCCGCGAGCGACGGCTCACCGTCTGGGGCTCGACGCCTGCGGCAATCGCATGGATGCGCGACACGCGCTCACTGCAGCCCGGATCGCTGCCGGGCCTGCGCTACAGTTCCTTCGGCGGCGAGCCGTTGCCGCTATCCTCGGTTCGCGCCTGGCAGGCCGCCGCGCCCAACAGCGTCGTCGACAATCTCTATGGACCGACCGAGGCGACGGTCGACTGCGCCGGCCAGCGGGTCGAGCCGGGTGCCACACCCCGGGTGACGCCCGGGCGCGGCGTGCTGGCGATCGGCACGCCGCATCCGGGTACCGAATTGGCGATCTTTGGCCCGGACCGGCGCGTACTGCCAGTGGGCGAAGTGGGGGAGCTCGGAATCGCGGGTGGCCAGCTCGCCGCGGGCTACCTGGATGCTCCCGAGATCACGGCCGCGCGCTTTCCGACGATAAACGGCAAGCGCTGGTACCTCACCGGCGATCTCGCGATGCAGGATGAATCCGGGGACTTTCACCATCTGGGCCGTATGGACAACCAGGTCAAGGTTCACGGCCATCGCGTGGAGCTCGAGGACGTCGAGGCACACATGCGTGCCGTCACCGGGGCCGGCCAGGTGGCCGCGGTCGCCTGGCCTGTCGAGGACGGCGTGGCCCGCGCGATCGTCGGCTTCGTCGCGCGGAGTGTGTTGCCGGCGAATCGCATCCGCGAAGCATTGCGCGGCCGGCTGCCATCGCACATGGTGCCGGCAGTCATCCATGAACTGGAATCGCTGCCGCTCAACGCGACCGGGAAGCTCGACCGTCGTGCGCTGATCGCCAGGCTCGAGGCCGGAACGACCAAGAGCGATGCAGCTGTCCGCTGAGGTTCTCGTTTCGACGCTGCGCCGCTACGGGATTGGCGTGCGCCCGCTCGAGCTGCGGGTG
>Ga0209048_10005088_pt1 | contig 12467 bp, 12 predicted proteins | sample FrelakmetCRP12CR_FD_187146 | JGI IMG/M metagenome (GOLD analysis project Ga0209048, IMG submission 187146) | Freshwater lake sediment microbial communities from the University of Notre Dame, USA, for methane emissions studies - CRP12 CR (SPAdes)... | ecosystem: Environmental > Aquatic >... | reverse complement strand
CTATCCAGGCCCTGCATTTTTCTCCCGCAGACCGGACATTGGTACACTGCATTTCCGCGACCATCCGCCCATACCCTGGTCATCGTTGCCATATCATGATTGTTATCACAGGTTGGTATCTGGAATTCAGCCATATTCTCGTTTCCTACCTGAAAATGAATTGTATTGATAATGATTTTATTGTTTTGGTAACCTGATACCGGCTGTTCCTGCTATCACTTGTTCCTTGTTTATAATTTCCTGATCCTGTGCGATGATCCATTCTCTGTGCACACTGGTCATATTCCGGGCAAGCAAACTCCAGAGAGTGAGTTGAACCGGGTTTTTAAGAATGAAAAACATGAATATCGACAGAATCTGGTAAAAGATACCGGAATTTTTTCACGATCTTCTTTTTTGTCGTATGATCGCAATGACAGCGACGGGAATCAGAGACAAAATCCATGGAAAGCCGGATTTTTGTGTTGTTACCGGAATTGGGGGTATTACTGTTTGTACGGTTCCTGACGGGGATGTAACCATGAGCGTGTGGGTTGTTGCCGGTATAAGTGTTTTATTTGGTGATATGGTAGACGGGATTATCGTAGTTCCGGACGTTCCAGTTGGGGTGGGTTGGCTAAATTGAGATCCGGAAAAACCATACACATTGGTCCCGTCAACCGCGACAATACGGGAACCATCCCCGTTTATCCCTACTGAACGGGTTTTTAAAACACCGATTGCCTGAAACCTCCCGAGTAATGTCCCCTTCCGGTCAAAAACATACAGGGTTTTATCCATACTCCCGGCAACGATTACCGACCCATTATCTGAAACCCCGACACTTGTTACCCAGTTACCGGCTTGTGCGGTCCAGAGAACGTTGCTGTTACTATCAAGAACGGTTATGGTATTATCATCCTGACCAGCCACAATAATCGAACCATCACGGGAAAATGCGAGGGAAAGAATACTTCCTCCCTGGATGTGCTTCTCCCAGACCCTCTTTCCGCTCCCGTGGTGGAACCATATCCAGTTACCACTGGCAGTGACGAGATGAGTCCCATCTGCAGACATTTCAACAAGATCAGGATTTACCTCATCATCAGTCCAGAAAGGTACGTAACTCAGGTTGAAACTGCGGAGTGCATCTCCGGTTGTAACCACAATCTGGTCTTTTGCCGGTGATATTATGAGATGCTTAATCCTGCTCGTGGTATTCGATCCAAGACCTGCACCCGAATTATACCAGGATTTTACATCAGTTCCGCTACCGGCAGCGATAATCAGGCCATCGGGGGTAATTGATATATCCGTTACCGTGTCCGGGAATCTCTGGTCCCACAAACTCGCACCGTTTGAATCAAACAATCTTACAAATGTTCCCTGGGATGTGAGGATATATTTTCCATTACGGTCAATTTTAACCAGTTCACCATCCCAGCCGGCCCACAATTTCTTTCCGTCACGTGAAATTCCAACCAACTGGTCACCGCCAGCGACGATCAGAGATCCATCTGCTGATATGCTGACAGTCTTCAGCTCGAGACCGGGCGATGTATTCACCATCCAGATTGGTTCCACTGCTTGTGCAACGGTGATGGTAATGCAGGTAAAAAGCACGATACCCAAAATAGAAAAAAATGCACTGGTTTTCAAAATCGCTCAACGATATACTTTCACCGGAACTAAAAGATAAACATTTCTCCCTTTTCACAATTTCGAAAAATGCAAAAGAATCAACTACCCATATCTTTCAAATAGGTTGGTATTCTTCTCTTCCATGATGAGCCTAGTCCCGGTTAACTGCTATTACAGGAATTACTCGTATGAATGTGATGATTGATCGATCGGCATGCGTGAGCTGCGGTGCCTGCTGGAATACCTGCCCTGAATTATTTGACCAGAACCCGTGTGATCAATTCTCACAGGTTATAGAGCAGTACCGCTTCAGTTGCGACCGTGCAGAGGGAATAGTGCCGGATGATCTTCTTTCCTGTGCTTGTGAAGCAGCAAATCTCTGTCCTGTGCATATCATTCAGCTGGAATGACATTTTCCCTGATTTCATTCCAGGGTATCTTGCTGAGTGCAAAAATTGCTGACCAAAACAAGCAAAAAAATAAAAAAAAAATTATCAGGTTCCTTTCTTCCCGTACACTTTTTCCGGGTCAAACATCTTTTTTCCCACCACATCACCATCAAGTGTCCGGTAGAAACATGATACGTAACCGGTGTGGCATGCAGCACCCGTCTGCTCCACCATATATATCAGGCAGTCCTCATCGCAATCAGTAAAAATGTTCAGGACTTTCTGGAAGTGTCCGCTCTCTTCTCCTTTCTTCCAGAGTTTTTTTCTGCTGCGGCTGTAGTAATGGGCAAATCCCGTCTCTCTGGTAAGACGGACAGCTTCATCATTTGCATATGCCATCATCAGTACTTCACGGCTTTGTGACTCCTGCACGATAACCGGAATCAGCCCGTCTGCAAATTTTAAGTTGAGCATGTTACATTCCTCCCGCAATACCTCTCATGAGTGCAAAGAGCAGGTCGCCAAATACCAACGCCGTTACCAGACCAGCGGTAATCGGGATGATAAATGGTACTGCATACGATATCCATACCGTGCCGGCATTCTTGTACATCGCCAGTTCCTTCTGGTATTTTTCGGGATGCTCTCTCAAATCTTTTGTATAAACCCTGCCTTCATTGGCATACATACGCCTTACAGAATCCCAGAATCCAATAAATCGCCGGCTAATTGTTCCTTTACGTTCTTCGATATCCTCCATCACAAACCCCCATTCATCGCGGATTTTGTCACCACTGACTGGAAAACCAAAGAACATGTACATAATGGGGGCGCGGTTACCCCGGATACAATTCATGACAAAGATGCCAATCGGGGCTACAAGATTCAGCAGCAGGGCATTGATCAGGACGGAAAATGACAGAAACCCCAGAGGAGTCATTCCAAAGAGCGGTGTGAACGGGAACGTGGGAATACAGAATGAAATGAAAATGAGTGCCCATGCATCTGCACCACCAAAAAGATGCATTCGTGCAAAGAGGTAAAAAACACCGCAAAAAACCGATAGGAGGAATATTACGAGAGCCGGAGATCCCCACCCTCCTGGACTGAAATACATAATCAATGATGTAATTGAAAAAATTACAATGATCAGGACAAAATACCAGCGGTTAATAAAATCCGATATATCAGCCTTCTTTTTCCGCTGCATAGAAGACGTGTTCTCATAAGGTTCACCTTTGTATTCCTTATACGTGACATAGGACAAAACCCCGGCATACATTCCGTACCAGGGAACAAGCTGGATGTTTACGGATGGTGCCAAAACAAACCACGAGAGAGCCGGAAGAACCAGGACCAGCGCGAAATAGTAAAATACCGATGAGTTTTGATAATACCATGTCAGGCCCGGGGAATCTGTTCTTCCGCGACTATCGAGATAATCGGCATACAGAAAACACGCGACAATGGAAAGATACCCGGTTACAAGGCTTAGATTGGCTGTTGTCTGCCACAGGAGGTATACAACACAGATAATTCCAATACCCAGCATCGGCAGCCAATACACAAACGGCACCCGGCGATCCCTGATGTCAAGATATGAGGCATAGGTCAACGTGACAAGGACTGCGACAGCTGATATTACCAGAGGATAAAGAATTTCCATAAATCTGATATACCATTTTTTTTCAGAGCACTTATGTATAGTGATAAACTATCTTTACACAGAACAAAAAAGTGATTCCGCAAATGTAAAATATAGCTGTTGCGAATAACTCCATAAATGTATTTTTGGAAAATGGATCAGGCAATCCAATCCCAATGTGGAATACCTTACGAGATGAGTTTTGATGAAAATCGATGATCTGATAAAAAATATTCACAAGGGCTCAAAACATCTGGGAACCTTTACACTCCATGAACTGTTCCAGTTTGCCTCATCCCGGAGTTATAATGGGATTGCCATTGCAAAAGAAGACGATCGTGAATACTATGTCGCGTTCCTGGCCGGTGAGCTGGAAGGCGCCATTTACATGGATAAAAACGGAACGGTATATGGTGACGCTGCGGGAAAGATGATATCCGGGCACGAAAAATTTGATTTCTATGAAATAACACCCGATATTGTTGAGACTATTGTAATGCGATGCCGGGTTTATGAAAAGTCGCATTTAAAAAGGAGCATTCCGAACGTAATACACGATTTACTGGAAAATATTTTCAAGGGTTCTAAGTACGTGGGAATTTTCATGCTGCATGAGCTTTTCCAGTATACCTCATTAAGGAGAACCAATGGAATAGCAGTGGCAAAAGAGGGCAACCAAGAAAATTATCTTGCATTTATCGATGGTGAAGCAGAAGGCGCTATCTATATTGATGAGACCGGGTCCCTGTACAGTGACAAGGCAGTGATGATGATAAAAGGTCATGAAAAATTCGAATTATATGATGTAAAACCCGATGTTGTCGATGCGGTTGTCATGGGTTCACGGATTTTTGAAAAGACACACCTCAGAAAAAGTGCACCATCAGTAATTCAGGAAATTGGCAAAAAAAGTGAAGGTATGGGGGTACTCAAACTCACCATCCTGAAAGATAGTATCCCTCAAAATGGAGTCAGTGTATCTATCCGAAGCCAGGGTAAGATCCTGGGTTGTGACATTACAACAGATGAAGGAGATGTCAGTTTCAAACTCATGCATGGGAAATTTGAATGTATTGTCAAGGATCGTGCCCAGACGCTCACCACATTTTTTATAAAATTTGATGACTCAACTACAAAAATCACGTTGGATCTTAACGTGAAAACTCTCCTCGAAATTTAAGGATATCCTCAACTATCTTTTTTTATCGTTGTAAGCAGAATCTGCGTCTCTATATAGAGACGAAATCCTTTAATCGGATAAGTGCTGAGCTCTCCTCCATGAAGATCGGACGTGAAGACTTCGAAGCATTCATGAAGGGAGAGAAAAATATCACGCCGTATATTGAAATTGATCCTGAGGCTGGTTCGTACTCAGTATTTGGTGTAAAAACAGCAAGTAACCCCAACTATCTCATAAAAGCGATCTACGAAATGTATGAGGCAAATCTTGGAAAAAAACTTGCCGTAGAAGCCGTCTGTAACCTTTTTCACTCGGTTGGAATGGGATCTGTCGGGCTCAATAATTTTTTAAAAAAGTCCGGCATGGATCTCAAACCGGCTGAATTTCTTATGCTTGTATTCAAGCTCCAGCACCAGCAGGGTTGGGGTGCCCCGTTTGAACTTGTTGAATCCGGCGATACAAGAATTGTCCTTCGCACGAAGCACACCTTCGAATCTGAAGTATTACATGACTGGAAGATGCCTGTCTGCGGAATCCACCGGGGTTGGATCGAAGGTGTCCTGATTGCAGTTACGGGTAAAAACTGGTTCTGCATCGAAAAAATGTGCCATGCTCAAGGTGATGATTGCTGCGAATTTGTTGCCGACAAGAGAGAGTCCAGCTGGAAGTGGAAGGCAGAGGCAATCGTCAGGGGCGATTCTGCCATCACCGAATATATCGATCATAAACCGTTGGCCGGTACTATCTTGTTGATTGATGACCCTGTTGTAATGATGCCTCGTTTTATATTCACTTCAATGGCGAACTCATTAAAAAAGACCATGGGCGAGTTGCCCGCTGGAGGAGTTAATTATCGTGCCTATATGGACTTGGGTAAGGAAAATGTCGAGCATTACAAGAAAATGGGTATAACAAAGCCAAATATCCTCTCTGACATGGCATTTGCCTTCTACTCCCAGATGGGCTGGTTCAGGATCGTAAAGATGGAATGGGATGAAGAAAAAAAAGAAAAAACCATCACCCTCGAACATACTGCCGAATCAGAAGCATTTGGGAATACAGGTAAAAATGTGTGCTATTGTACTGCCGGTCTCCTCGCCGGTATTGTAGAAGGAGCCTTCGGCATAAAAGTGCAGGGCCGGGAAATCAAGTGTCGGTCAAAGGGTGACGAACACTGCGTCTTTACCATAACCAACAAACCTGCATAATTTTTTTAAACTTTTCTTATATCTTCTGGCTCAGGAGAAATAATCTATCAGACCTGCAGCAAGCATAGTCCAGGCCTAAATGCCGCGATAATCTTGAAATTGCAAATAAAAAAGGGGGATTTGGTTAATTCCAGGATATTTCTATGACTTCTTGGTAAAGAGGGCTTTTGTGAATCTTTCAATGAACCCTTCTTTTGCTGCACTCTCACTGTTATCTTTATAGACAACCCCGATAAGGTCAGAAGCAATACGGCGCATTGCTTTTGAAGCTGGGGATGTCGGAAACTTGATAACGAGGGGAGTTCTTGCAGAAGCTGCCCGGCGTACATTGGGGTCTTCCGGAATAATACCTATAACTTTTACACCAAGTACTTTCTCCATCTTTTTTACCATCGTTTCATGATCGGCCTGATCGACACGGTTGATAATTGAACCAAGAACATGTCCGCCAACAAGTTCTGTCAGTATCCTTGTTTTGAGGGCGTCAACGATGGATGATAGTTCGGGGTTTACAACCAGGATCACCTCATCGGCAACAGCAAGGGGAACGATCCCATCTTTGCTGATCCCCGCCGGGGCATCTATCAGTAAATAATCGCAACGCTTGACAATTTCTGACATGACATCGCGTATCTTTTCCGGATCTGCCTGCTGGAATCCCTGGAGAGAGATGCCCGCAGGAATAACTTTCAAACCTGCAGGACATTCGTAAATTGCATCATTGATATTGCCCTTGCCAGCAAGAATTTCATGAAGGGTAACCGGTGCGTCCTGCAGGCCAAGAAGAAGGCCGACATTTGCCATACCAATATCTGCATCCATCAGGAATGTCTCTTTACCGAGTTGGGCAAGCATGGTTCCGAGATTAACTGAAACTGTTGTTTTTCCAGTACCACCTTTTCCGGAAGCAATTGTGTAAACCTTAACCATGAAACACCCTGTTGTGTGATTATTTCTATTTGATTTATATAAGATTACCCAATTTTTTCTCCTACTTTAATTTTTGTTCCCTAATGAAAATTGTATATGATTAATTACATCCCATAATTTATACATCTCGTGATTTATTAATCTCCACTATCATTTTCATTTTTCCCCTCACAGACACGCCACCAGGAAGAATTCTGGCACTACTCTTTAAGGTGCTCAAGATCAAGCTGTTTAATAATATCTTTACATTCGGTACGGATTTTATTGGTGATGGCTTCCAGATCCATTGTTTCAAAAGTATCGATATCCCGGTCAAAGTTGCTGACTGCCTCGAGATCCATTGCCTCAAAAGTTTCGATATCTTTGTCAAAATCTTGGGAATTTGTCTCCGCTAATGAGGATTTCTCCACTTGAGAAATCTCCTTTTTTTCCTCACTTTGAGAATACCCTTTTAAATGTGGCGAGACAGGAGCAGAATGCTTAGCAGAAGCTTTTGCAGGATGGGTGTGACCGCCATTTTTTGAAGGTTCTTTTGCATGGTGGCTTTCAACTGTGACGGACCGACTTGCAGTAGTCCTCTCAGAAATAGCAGCGATCAGGTTGTTTTTTACTGCTGCATCCTCTTCTTGTTTTATAGGATGCACCGGGGGCTTCTTTATGCTTTGAGGTTGGGTTGACGATATAGGTTGAGGGTTTTCTGGTTTTCCGACATATAAGATCCGGTAGGATTTGTTGAATTCGAGTGACAGCTCGATCTGTGCTGCATCAAGTGTTGATAATGCAACATCCACTGTTTCTTCAACGATTTTCAGTAATTCATCCCATGCACCATCTCCAATAAAATTCTTGTACTCTGCGAGGATACGTTTACCAGATTTAAATACGATAATTCCATTTTCTTTCCCAAAAGAAATAGTACATATTCCACTGAATCGAGTCTGCTGGAGCTCTTCAAAAACTCCTCCAAACTTCGTTTTCTTTTTTATTTCACGGAATGTACCCCTCGGGAGTTGCATTATGTTCTATTGTAATGATTTCCTACTATATACTTTCCTTTAAACACGGTCTTTTGTCATTCCTATAGATGAAAAATTTTAATGTTTTATCCCCTTTCAAGAAACATCAGTCTTTACGATAAGTCACGGCTTTATAAAAAACTGATGAATAGTTGGTATCAGTTTTATCCTCAAAAAATTCATTTTCCCCATGGAAAAAGACCAACCTATTAATAGGAAAAAAACAAGAGAGAATCAATTATACGGGGATAAGGAAATGTTGAAGCCATTATTGGAGGAATTTTTAAAACTGGAAGGGGTATCAGCTGCGGTTGTAGTGGGAAGGGACGGTTTTGTTATAGAAAGTGCCGTCTCCGGCAAAGTTGATATCGAAGCGCTCGGTGCCATGGCTTCAACCGGTCTTGGGACATCAGAAGCGATGGGAAATACTCTGGGAAAAGGCGAACTCTCCCAGATGCTTGTCGAGCTGGAAAAAGGCCCAATTATCCTGTCACCCCTTTCTGCGGATGAATTGATCGCCATTGTTGCAGATACTACTGCAAACATCGGAAGGATCAGGTACGAATTAAAGAAGAATAAGGACCGGCTCATTGCCGCCCTCTGATTTCCACCACTCAATTTTATGAAATTACCCGCAGGAACAATCGTTGATACGATAACCAATCCTCAAAAAGAGGAATTGCTTCAGTACCTGGAAACGTTCCAGGGATTAGTCGAGATCGAAACTGAATATGGTCATGGATTTATCCTTAACAGGAACGGGAATCTGGCTGGAGCGTATTTTAAAAAAAATAATTATGGGATTTTTCGAGGTAAACCAGCCCTCTTGCACATGGCAATAGAAACCGCAGGAACCGCAGATTCGCCTAAAGTATTTAAAGTTCGAACATATACCGTAGAAGAATTTTCACGTGCCGTCCAGAATTCCCAAAAAGAAGGCGTGCTTATTGATGAAGTATCTTACAGTACAACTATGTCAGATGTGGACATAAAGAATCATCCTAGCTCAAAACATCCGGAATATCTCAATCAGACGACCTTAGAAAAGATAAAAAACCTAACCGGAGTTATAGCAGTCTCAACCTTTTCTGATGGGTTTCCTATCCAGTGTATTGGTGATGCAGATTTTGAGCACACGGCAGCTTCCGCTGAAGATCTCATGAGACAAGCAACCAAAATTACCAGGGATCTGAAAATCGGTTCCCTTGATCAGATAATCCTCGAAACCGATGATAATAAATTCATTATTGCCCCGTGCAGGGATCTTCATTTGTGTGTTTTTACGACCGCAGATGCGCATCTGGGTCTTATACGGGTTATTTTAAAGAGTATACAGTCGGAAATTTCCTTGGAAAACAGTGATTAATCGATATTGTAATCCATTATTCAGATAAATAAATTGCAAATGCCAAAAATATCCTTTGAAAAAATCAAAGAATTGATATAGTTAAAAAGTCAAAAGTAAAAAATTAGTTAAAAATAAAAAAATCATTTAATATAAAATGAGACCCAGATCTAGGTCAAAGCGGGTGATGTCTGGATTGAAAAAAAAAGATGAAGATTCCTTAGATGATGTAAACTCCCTCATCGATATGATTAAAGGATCAAAAAAGAGTGAGGGGACTAAAAAACCTGAAGAGACCGGAGATAAACCGCAAACTTCCTCCCCATCAAAACCTACGCAAGATCCTCTTACTACCCAGGATATTGTGTTCTCTGATGCCGGTGACATGACGGCAAAATCTCCTGAACCGGGTACGCCTCCTGCCGGGGCAAGTAAGGAAATTACTGGCAAAGATGTACGGGAATCGCTTGGCAAACTCCTCGCCAATGAGGACTCAAACCAGGCATCCTCACAGCAAAAAGAAAAAACCGAAAAGAAGCAGGAGATTGAGATTATCAATGAAGATCCCAAGGCAGCAGTACGTCCGAAACTGATAAAGACGGTAACCCCATCATCTTCCGTAGAAACCGAAGCTGTGACTGATGCTGATAAAGGGATTGTCAATGTTGACCAGATCTCAGAAATTTCTGGTTTGATTTTACCGAAAGGCGTCTCTTTCAAGATTGATGAACTTCAACTGCATGGACGCATCAGTTCGTTTGAAGGAACAGGTACCCTGCCCCCGGATTTTGATGAGATATGGAAGAAAAATTTCTCAACTGCCGGTTTCAAGGATCTTGATATTGGCGCAGATATCGAGATTGATAAATTAAAAGCCAAACCTGGACCGAAAAAATTCGGGTTGGGATCACTCTTTAAAGCAATCCATACCACTATCGAGGAATATGATCCCAAGAAACATGGTTCGCTCGTCGATGTCACCTTCAAAACTCAACCGGGAATTGAAGAGATTGAGATCTACCCGGTTAACCCACCCTACGCATATATCCGGATCGTTTATGATCACGCAACCCATGAATATACGTATGTTGTACTCGAACCTACCCTGACCGATCCGGAAAAAGAATTGTTAAAGGAGCTAAAGGAACGCCTGTTTGAAACGCTGGATATTAATACAAAAGATATCTCCAAAGAAGAAGCTGCATTAAAACTGCGTACTGCAGCGACTGACATTATTCTTGATTTCGGTATCAAGTTAACCCCCCTGCAGCGGGAGATTATCCTCTATAATATGCACAAGGATTTCCTTGGCGACGGGTTGATCGATTCGATCATGCATGACAAATACATTGAGGATATCTCCTGTGATGGAGTCAATACATCGCTCTTTGTATATCACGCTGGTTATGAGTCAATGAAGACCACGCTTATGTATACAAATGCAGAGGACCTGGATTCTTTTGTCACAAAACTTGCCCAGCGTTCTGGTAAATATATTTCAATAGCTCAACCCATCCTGGATTCAACTATGCAGGATGGATCTCGTATCCAGATGACCCTTGGCCAGGAAGTCACTGCCCACGGCTCAACATTCACCATCCGTAAATTCAAGGATGAACCAATTACCCCCACAGACCTGATTGAATGGCGCACCTTCGCCCCGCTTTCCATTGCCTATATCTGGCTCTGTGTTGAGAATGGTAAATCTGCGATTTTTGCCGGGGGAACGGCATCAGGTAAGACAACTTCCTTAAATGCAATCTCTCTGTTCATCCCCCCGTTATCAAAGATTGTCTCTCTTGAAGACACACGGGAATTAAAACTCCCCCACCCAAACTGGATCCCGAGCGTTACCCGCGACTCGTTTGATACCTCCGGGAGAGGTGAGATTAACATGTATGAGCTCCTGCGGGCTGCAATGCGACAGCGGCCGGAGTATATTCTCGTGGGAGAAGTCCGTGGCAAAGAATGCCAGACCCTTTTCCAGGCAATGAGCACCGGTCACACAACCTACTCCACCATCCACGCGGATTCCGTTGCCAGTGTAGTTCACCGTATAGAGAACCCCCCCATGGATGTACCGCGGAACATGCTTTCCGCCCTCGATTTTGTCTGCATCCAGGTGCAGGGACGTGTCGGAGGCAAACGTATCAGGAGGAGCAAGCAAATCGTTGAAATCCTGGATATTGACCCAAGGACCAACGAACTTATCACGAATGAGGTCTTCAAGTGGCGGTCTGCAACCGATGAGATCACCTACTCCGGGAAGTCCTACCTTCTTGAAGAGATCATGGAGGCAAAGGGGTGGAGTGAGAACAGGATGCGGGAAGAATTAAAGCGCCGCCAGGAAGTGCTCGAGTGGATGCGACTCAAGAAGATTCGTCATTACAAGGATGTTGCAAAAATTCTCATCTCCTATCACCGTGATCCAGAAGCTGTCATAGAAAAAGTGAGGAAGGACCTCTATGAATAGTTATGAGCGTTTCTGTTTCAACCTACTCGGAAAATGGGTTAAGACAAAACGGGATAACTATCTGTCACTCAGAAACGACCTGATTTCTGCAAGATTTAAAACCCCGTTTGAGGTCTATCTCTCTACCGCGTATGTTTCTTCAATTGTAGTCGGACTGGTTTTTGCATTCCTCATCGGTATTATCAGCTGGGTTTTCCAGCTGCCGGCACTCATTAAGTATAAAGGGGCAGTTCCTGATGTAGTGGCCGGGCTTTCCCCGTATAGCCTCATACTCGGGACAATTTTTATCACCATTTTCTCCCTGCTGGTGTTTGGGGGGCTCACCTACCTTGCATTTATCCTGTATCCCGGTCTGGAAGCAGGAAACCGACGCAGGAATATAGATGCCAGCCTGCCCTATGCGATCAACTACATTACCTCCATGTCCACAGCAGGGATCACCCCGGCAGAGGTATTCCGCCTCCTTGGCAGCAGTACGATATATGGACAAAGTGCTGTCGAAGCACGGTATATCGCACGGGAGATTGATATTTTTGGGAGAGATTTAATTGATGCTCTCCGGCTGGTTTCAGCTACAACTCCCAGCAGAAGGATGAAGGAATTCCTGCAGGGGACCATGGCAAGTGTTGCAAGCGGTGGAAATATTACACAATATATCAGG
>Ga0209048_10005087_pt1 | contig 12468 bp, 7 predicted proteins | sample FrelakmetCRP12CR_FD_187146 | JGI IMG/M metagenome (GOLD analysis project Ga0209048, IMG submission 187146) | Freshwater lake sediment microbial communities from the University of Notre Dame, USA, for methane emissions studies - CRP12 CR (SPAdes)... | ecosystem: Environmental > Aquatic >... | reverse complement strand
ATCCGTGCGCAGCAGGGCGCGCGTGAGAAAACCCGCCACACGCAGGTCATGAGCGCGCACCAGTAATTCGAGTGCTGATTTCTGAATGATTGACCAGTTGGGTTCTTTGGCCTCCTGAATGACTCTGTCGCCCACCTCAACTGCAGGTGTTCCCTGGATATCTGTCTCCAGCTCCATAAAATCGGGTTCGTGGGCAAGGTCATTTGATCCGGATGGAGCTTCGGAAGACATTTCCTGCAACAGCCGGTCGAGATCGATCGTGCTCACTGTATTACTCCTGGAAAACGATAAAGGAACTAATAGTAAAACTCGTCACTACTGCCGAATGGATCGCAAACCTTCGAAACTCGGACATACCAACACGACCGTGACATTGTCATGGGCTCCCCGGGACAAGGCAAGATCGATTAACTCCTGAGAGCTTTGATCGCAGTCGTTCTTACTCAAAATATCGGAAATTTCTTGAGGGCCGACCTCCCGCACCAGGCCGTCGCTGCACAATAAGAAGATGTCGCCCTCACGAGCTTCATACCTAACGGTGTCGATTGCGAGATCGCGTTCGGCCCCCAGCGCCCGTGTAAGAACGCTACTCACCGGATTGTCTGCGAGTTCATCCTCTGAAGCGACGCCCAAACGGGATAGCTCGGCGACAAGAGAGTGATCCTGGGTAATCTGTTCCAGGTTTCCGTCACGGCAGCGATAAAGCCGGCTATCACCTACCCAAACGGCCGCACAACGCTTACCGCTGGCCAACATGACCACGACCGTGCTGCCAACAATATGCCCCGGTCCAAATTCCTTGGCCAGGTCAAGCAAATCAGAATTGACTTTCTGCAGGCATGCAGCGACGTCCTCAGTCAGGCTTTCAAGACTGTTGCCTGCAGGTATTGAGCTCAGGGCAGTGACCACCGATTTACTGGCAACATCGCCGGCCTTGTGTCCTCCCATGCCGTCTGCAACAGCCCACAACCCGATCTCGGAACGCTCGATATGGGCATCTTCATTGACTTTTCGGACGTTGCCGACAGTGGTGCGAGCGGATGAGCGCCAGCGCGCAAGATTTGCAGTGGCATCTCCATTCGGTTCTCTGCCTGCATGGGTTCTGCCCCGGTCTGACCCTGGTAGGGGAAGTTGTGAGGTCGTGAAACGATTCCACTCACTCTGCGGCGTTTTTCCCGCCAGGAACTCTGCAAACACTGCTGGAGGTGGCAACCCATGATAAACCAATAGAGATGGATTCACCTTATCGGAACCGCTGGTGCACCACAGACTGTAGTTCGGCAAGAACTTGCCGAGCAGGCAAGTGCTTAGATGACCAAAGGCCTCTCGAACCTGTGAGAGTTCACCCATTGAAATCTGGAAAATCAGTTGGCCGTTTTTCTCGTTCAAGTCACATGCTGCAGGGTCCGTATCATCGCTTGGCAAGATTGGCGCCAGTGCCTGGTTTTTTAGCTCCCGATCGAATTCATCAAAATCCAACTCATCTTCAAGCACAGACAAAGCCAGCCTCTCAAGCTTCTTAAACCATTCAGCCCCTGCAAAAAACAGCCAGGGAAGGATGTCTTTTTGAGGGACCAAGACTGCCACGGTCAGGGGAAAATACCGGCCCACACTATCCACACTCGGCATCAGGATGCCCGCACAGGCGTCTGCTCCGCAAGTTCCCGGACTCAGGCCAAAGCGCCAGATGGGACTGGTCAGGTAGATATCCAGCCAACTGGAGCCCAATTGTTCCCTGCTTGCTGACAATGCCTCCTGAAGCCATGCGTCCCAGGCGCGCACAAAATGAGCCGGAAGCCGACGCGATACGAAATCACCGAGAATGGGAAGCTTGCCATAAAATCCGGGAGACGTGTGGAGGGAGTTCATAATGACTCCGGACAGCGAAATTGCTGTAGTTCCGACAGGTTAAAAGGGTTATAGACACTATCGGCGCGCAATTCGTAACGTGCTTTATAACCGTCGATCTGAAACGTTATCCTGAAAACTTCCTGCAAAGGCGTGCGCTCGATAGTCGCCTTGTCCAGGGTCTTAAGCCATGCCCAGGGGCCTTCTTCAACCTTGCTGACCACCTTGCCGTCCAGGGTCGAGAAGGTCAGTATCACTCCAAGGTTAGGCTGAGGTCCCGGCCATTGGAATTTGCTGACAAGAGCCGGGCCGTGTGAATATTCATCAGTTTGGCCTTCTATGTTGATGCGAAAGCCGGCAACGTTTGAATCCAGAGCTATGGGTTTCAATTGAAATCGCACACTGGGGTTTGTCTCTCCCGAGGCAAAAAAAGCATTTCGGATCTTTGCCGCGTTCTGAAACTGACTGAGCACTTCGTCGGATAGCCGTATCCCCATATTGTCCATGGATATCTGACGCCAAACGGGGCCGCTGGTGTCAACAAAGGCCTTGAGATTGCCTTCAAAGAACCGGTCAACAATTCCCTTCGGACCGAAAAAACGGCTGAAATCCGCCATGGTGGCATCATTTCGACTGTCCCGGAAGAGCGGATAACGCGCTTTAATGCCGGTGGTATAAAAAGCAACAACGTCGGTTTGCCACATGTTGTTGAGGCCTGATCTCGCGCTTTCGAGTGTGATCTCCCAACCGGAAATGGTGAGTGTCTTCAACCATTCTTGAAGGGGTTCAGGCAGGCGAGCGAACTCGATGCTCGCTTTCTTGATTGCATCCTTCGCACCGAAACCCTGCATCCGCTCCTTGGCAAACTTTAAGGCTTGTTCTTCGTTGCTTGCTCCACTGGTAATCTGCATCAGGATATCTCGTACTTCGTTGATGGACTTCAAAACGCCTTCAAGAGGGGGGGGGGATTGCCCAACGCTTTGCACCAGTCGGTCGAGAGGCTGGAAGCTGGCCTCCAGTTTACGCGCAGGACCTGAAGAGATTTCGCCTGGCCCGCTCTGTGCCGCCAGCGGTGAGCTTTTCTCGGCACTGCCTGCTTGCTTTGGCTTGCCGTCCGGCGAATCTCCTGATTGCGCTTCCGTCAGGCTTGTGTTTTTTTCAACCGCCTGCAGCAGGGGCCTCAAAGGAGTGTCAGGACCAGAGAGATAATCGAGGATCCGGATTGTATCATAAATGCCTTGCGGCTTTTTTATCTTCAAACTGGACAGTAGTTTTCGCCACAATATTTCATACTCTGCAAAATACTGCTTTTGCAAATCATCATACAGGAGGGTCAGGTTGGACGACTGATCAGGATATTGATTCAGCACCCAGTTCTCGTCGAGAGCCTGCTGCACGAGATCCAAACCCTTCTTTTTGAAGAACGTATCGTAGCCTTGGCGAGTATACAATCCTGGAATAGTGAGCGACTCAAAACTCTGGCCGTCTGAAGTTGTGAAGACTTCCTTGCTGAGTCGGGGTAGGACGTCCACCAGCCGAAAATCATTGGAGCGGTCGGCCAGAGCCACGCTCTTTAGATGATTATAGATCTGCGTTCCGAGAGGAACTGCCTTGAGCTTCAGCCGCACATTTTCCACGACTGCTGAGTCTAAGGGCATAGGTTTGTCAAGTGATTTCAACAAATACTCCGTATGGCCGCAAAGCTGTTCCTTGAATTGCGGTTCTCTCGAATAATCGCGTTCCCAGCATTTCCTGATGGATGCCCCGGCCTGGCTGGTGTTCATCCTTTCCGGGATAGCCAGCATGAGATACGTTCTGAGCAACTCATAGAGCAGCCCTGAGTCGGCGGCATCACCTCGTTGCATGACCTCGACCATCTGCGTCTTCAAACGCTTGTTGATTTCGGGAAGAAGATCAATCATGAGTCTTTGTTCATAGACATCATTGACGCCTGCTCTGATCTTGTCCCCCTGGTAAAGACCAAAACCCATCGCCCAGGAGCGGTCCTTGTACACTTCACGTGCTGCCACAAGAGCATTGAGACGCGCGACCATGGTTCTGGTGGCAGCATCGGCAGTGCCCGTTTGTCCGGAGATTTTGCGATAATCATTGATTTTCTCCTCGACCTGGGCAATGGCATGCCTGTTAACAAAATAACTGACCGACCACATGGTGATCATACCGACTGTCAATAGGGTAAGGGCCGCATAAGCCGCCCACCGAAGCCGCGATCGCCGGCGCTCAAGCCGGGGATCGACCCCGGCAAGCTCCGCCTCGGGAAGAATCACTTCCTTCAGCAGTCGAGTGATAAAGAAGCTCTTGGGGCGACCGTGGAAAACCGGCAGTTCCTGGCGATCCATTCCATACACACCGGCCAGCACTCCCATCACCCTGTCGATAGGCGTGCCTTCCTGTGTCCCGCTGGTAAAATAGACCCCCCTCAGAAAAGGGTCTGTTTCGAAACGACTGGTTCCAAAGATGTCACGGATGAAAGTCGATATGGTTGGTTTCATCATGGCCAGTTGCTGGGGAAAACAAAAAATCGATCCCCGCCGGTTGGTATCTCGCTCCTCCTGTATTCTCTTCAGTGTCCAATGATTCAGCCGTCGCTGCACTTCATCGAAGTTGTCCTCAAACCGGGTAAGCAATCTTTCCAACTGCCTCTGACTCTCATTGGGAAAGGTTTCTCCCCATACCTGGTTACGCTCTTCCGGGGTCAGGTCGGAAAAGAAATCATTGAAACCTGCAATCAGGTCACACTTGGTAAAAACCATGTAAATGGGAAAGCGATTGCCCAGCACCTCGTACAATTCCGTGATTCGTTGGCGCAGCTCCCTGGCACGTTCCTGTCGCTTCTCTTCGCTCAGCTCCATCAGCTCCGACATGCTCATTGTTAACATGACGCCGTTTATGGGTTGCCGGGGACGGCACTTCTTACATAATTCCAAAAAGCTGCCCCAAGCTGCTTTGTCGACCTGACGGTAACTGTCCTGAGTGGTATAACGGCCGGCAGTATCCAGAAATACGGCCTCATCGGCAAAAAACCAGTCACAATTGCGCGTTCCTCCTACTCCTTTGACAGGCCTGTTGCCAAGGCGCTCTGATAGAGGGAATTTGAGTCCGGAATTCAGGAGCAGGGTTGTTTTGCCTGACCCGGGACCACCAATAACGATATACCAGGGCAATTCATAGAGATAATGGCTGTCTGCCTTACCCCCGGGTTTGGTCGTTCTGAGCAATTGCAGGGCCTCTTCGAAGTTCCGGTGGAGGCCGGCTATCTCTTCACTTTGCGCATCCTCGAGGGCAGCTCGCTCGGGGCTGATCGTGGGGATTGACAGCTCCGTCACCAGGGTTTGGCTCTTCTTGCTTGCACGCGTCCGCGCGAACAAGTTGTAGAGAGCCCAGGCAAGGACCAGGACCAAAATCACAAGAAGCCGGTTGAATTCCGATTCTAAGGGGGTCCATTTTCCAAAAGAAACAAGCGGACCGACAAACCAGATCAACGCACACAGGGCGGCCAGTCCTATCAGTTCAATCACGAGTCTCTGCTTCAGGAATGCAATAATGGAAACCATACGTCACCTTATGTGGATATCTACACGCCGATTGAGTCCCCGATGCTCGGGAGTGTCGTTGGGCGCAATAGGGTCATTCTCAGCTCGTCCCTTATAAGTGAGGCGCTCTCCCAGCGACCCGTATCCGTCGAGAGCATTCGCCACGCTTTTGGCGCGCGCGTTCGACAGATCCCAATTGGAAGGGAAACGGGCGGTGAATAGCGGTTGATTGTCCGTGTGACCGATCACCTCGACGCGGCTTGAACCTTTTCTAAGCTCCTCGGCAATCTTGACCAGCAAGGGCTGATACTCTTTCCGGAGTTGGTCGCTGCCTGAGGCAAAAGCATTGGTGAGACGCAATATGGGGCCGTCGAGCACCACCACCATTTTCCGGTCCATCTCGTCGGCCAACAAATCTTTGAACTTGGGAGCCCGGCTCGGGGTCGGCGGTGCCGGTACGGGTGCTAGGGCCGTCGGTTGCGGCTCCGGAACTTTTACCTCCTCGCTTGCGATGGTCATCCAGTCCCCGTAGATACGGTTGGAAGCCCTGCTGATGGCATATGAAAACCCCAAGTACACCAGCAGAAGCAGTAACCCTGCGCCAACAGCCAAGACCCACAAGGGAACATAGCGCGTCAACGGGTTGCGCAGATCACGCAAACCCTGCCAGTTGACTGAAAGATCGCACTGTGAATCGCCTCTAATCCTTTGGATTTCCCCATAGATTTCCAGGCGCAACTCCTCGAGAGCACGCAAGCCGTTGGGCGCCAGGCGGTGTTTCCCTTCAAAACCAAGGCTCAGACACATGTAGGCAAGTTCCAGTAAGTCAAGGTTTTCCGTCGGCCGCCGCAGCATGCGATCGACTACCGGGAAAAACTCTTCCCCTCCCACGGCTTCCCTATGGAACCTGACCAGAAGAGTATCGTGTCCCCAATTGCTATCGCTTCCCCAGGGGGTGTTGAGCACCGTCTCATCGAGCAACGAGCAGATAAGATAACTCGCAGTCCTGACTTGTTCTTCAGAGTAACCTTGTTGCAGCGAACGATTCTGAAAGCCTCCTATTTCGGCCCTCAGTCGTTCCTGCAGGTTGCTTACGGCATCATGAAAAGCCAGCTTTCGCAGTTTCGGAACAAGCATGAGCAGGGATAACGCGTTGGCCGTAAGCAGATTGGATGTCGCTCCTATACCAGGCTGGCGGTTTATCTCGGGAGGTTTTGTTCGGGGGATCATAGCAGGCTCTTCCACCCGAGGCTGCTTGTTGCGTCCTCCCGGTGAGGGACGTATAATGGTTCTGCCTGCATCGCCGGAACTCGAAAAACGATCTTGCTGGCTCATTCCGCCTAACCTTCCTTGATGGCCCACATCTCCATGTTGAGTTCGGGGAATTCTCCGCCGATCCAGATGGCAAACCCACCTGAACTCTTCATTTTTCCCCAGTGTTCAGAGTGCTTGTTTAGTTCAAAATAGGTAAAACCAGTTCGATATGGGATTTCTTTTGGCGCCACCGGTAGCGGCTCGATGCCAATGCCGCGCAGATGAGAAGCCACCAGTTGGCGAATTTCTTCAAAGGGGCCGATCTTGACCTGGCCAGGGAAGGCATTCCTCAAGGTTTCGGAAGATACCTGAGCTTTGGCGGCCAGTACGAAAACCGCGGCATCGAGCAGATTAATATCCGGCAACCGCGCAACATAGATGCCGGCCTTGGGTTTGCTAAGCGGAATCTGGATGGCCCTTCGCATCCGGTCCTTGACCAGAAGATCTCTCAGTTCCTCCATCAAAGGGAGGAAAGTCCCCTGGAGGTCGTCATGATCATACCTGGGAAAATTGATGGGACGGGTTTCATCCCGGAAAAATGTAGAGAGCTCCCCTGCCAACTGAATCGCGACCCGGTAGAAGTCCTCCGGATGCAAGCCTTCCACACCGGAAAGGTGTTTTAGCAGGGGCTGATATCGATTGATCAGATGAAGCACCAAAAAATCACTGATCTCCCCCACCCCCCCATGGCTGGGGGTGATCAAATCCCTGGCAAGCATTTCACCACGGGTGTTCAAAATACCGTGCAACTCTCGCAGAAAGGCGCTCAATAACGGTATAGCCAGACAATTCAAGGTAGGGGGAATGTATTTTTCATCGAGCTCGATTTCTTTGTTGGCACGCACCTCCAATACGCGCCCCACGCCCAGGCAAGCAAAACCTGAACGTTCTTCTCGCTGCATCAAGAGACGCGTCTTAAGATTGCCGACTTGCAGAGGGAATCTCCCCTCAGCCCCGAAGTTGCTGTCTCTGACCTCGTGCTCACCGATTCGAAAACGAGCCAGGCTTTCGGGGTTCTTGTCACTGTCAGTCTCCACCGCATCTCTGCGCAAGACCGGCAAACCCAGAAATACCAACTCATCTTGAGTTCCTTCAGGAATGTCCAACGGCAGGGGAAGCGTACTGTCCTCCGGCGAATAGAACGGGGTGCCGTCCGGGAAAGTCCCTCTGCATTCCGTCAAGCCAAATTTCCCTATTTTCAGAAGATGATGATCGATCTCCAGGGTGTAGAAGCCCCAGGAATAGGGCTGCAGGCCCAGACAACGGCCGTTGATCAGGTTTTCCAAATAGCGGTCATGCTGCTGAAAATGCTGGGGAAGAACGAACATCCCCTGGGACCAAACGACCTTGCTGGTATGAGTCATCTTTTATTCCCCGCTTCTGATTTCAACTCTTTTTGTGTTTGGAGTGCAGCTTTTCCTGCTGCTCTTCGTATGCTCGAACAAACGCCTTCCCAAAAATACCTTCTAGTGCTCGCTCCTTAAGTTCGTTGTAGGCGGCGCAGTAATCCTTCCAATATTTGCCCTTGGTCTGAAGTACGGATCTATCTTTATTTTTCTCGGCAAAGCGTTGCGGATCGAATTGATCGAGCGCTTCCAGCAATGAAGCCTGTATCCCGGCGTTCATGGCCAACTGATGATTCATGACATCTTCAAAGCCATCGCGGACGGCATCGATCGGTTGCAAGAAGCTGGGATGTTCTCTCTTCAGCAGACTTTTGAGGACATCCTCAATCCTCGGAGAGAGTTTGAGCGGATTATTGCCTGTTGGCCGAACCATAGTCATTGCCAGGCGGATTTCAGCCTTCAGTTCCGTACGCCCCCTTAGGACTGTCCAGAGACCATTCACCAGTTCCCTGAATACGGCGCCGAGACTTGCCATTAGTTCTGGAATCTCCGCGTTGTTCACGAAATTGGGGTCCTCAATTCGCGCTCCTTCAAGGAAGAGGTTGAACAACTCGCGGCAGGCCTCCCGGGTAACCTGCCCGGTCTCCTTTAAAGGATCAGCAGCACATAGTGATGGTTGCACCTCCTGAATATCTTTACCGGGCTCGAGTGATGGCCGCACCTCCTGAATATCTCGGGGGAGTTCGAGTGATGGCTGCACCTCCTGAATATCTTCCGAGCGCTCGACAATCCGGAGGTCGGGCAGAGTGTCTATTAGATTACTCACCTGCGGTTTTCTGGAGGTAACATCGGCATGTCCAACCACAGGCTCCAAGACGGGTGCACTCTTTTCCTCCTCGCCTGTCTCCTTGAAAAAGTCATCAATGTCCTCAAAGAAGTCATCGATATTATCCGTCCACGCCGTGCCTGCCGCCTGCTTTTGGACAGCGGGAGGTATTGGTGCGGCAGGACGGGCGGCGCCGGGGCGGGGCTCCTTGATCAGGTCATCTTCAGATTCGAATTGAGAAGAGATCCCATGATCGGGTGAAACAGGGAAACTTGTGGCAGTATGGTCCTCTTCGGCAATGTTCACGCTGAGTTCATAATCGCCCATGCATAGTAAGTCTCCGTCGGCAAGTTCAACTTTCGCATCATGCACGAGTAAATCACTGTTCATTATCAAGGTGCCATTGGTGCTTTGGTCCGTCAGATAGTAAAAACCATTTTTATAGCTGATCTGGGCATGCTTGCGCGAAACACTTTCGTCCGGCAACACGAGACGATTGTCTCCGGAGCGTCCAACCGTCCCGCCATCTTGATTGAAGACGGCGGATGCAGGTTCCGTGACGTCATTCCCTCGATATTTCAGGACGTCCATTCTGAGGGACATGGTAGCTTAGCACCTTTGCCTGAGAGAATTGAAATCTAAACGCTTTTCGCTGTTAATCGCCGAATCAACAGTATGGGATCGAGAAGGTAAGATCCCTGTAGTTTCAAAAAGAGGGAGAGAGATCAATGGTCGTTTCTGAATCAGGCTAGACTTCAGAGATCATTTCTCTTGAAATTCCACACGTCGGTTCTTACTTCTACCGGATTCGGTGTCGTTATCGAAAATGGGCTTGTCGAATCCATAGCCGTGGACCTCCAATCGACTGGAATCCACCCCATTTAACGAAAGATAGGATTTGACGGATCTTGCTCGCTCCTCCGATAGCTGCAAGTTGTATTCACGGCTACCGATGTTATCGCTGTGCCCGTTAATGAGAAAATTTCTCCCTGCGAACTCGGTATTGAGCACCTGCGCAAAACCCGCCAGCAGCTTCTTGCTTTCCGGTGTTATTTCAGCACTGTTAAAGTCAAAGAGGATCACTAAGCCCACTTTGTCTGCTTTAGTGCGAGCCTGAGTAGATAATTGTTGTCCCGATGGTGTGGTTTTATCTGCTAACTTTGTCTTGGGACCAGAAGCTGTTGGGAGTGAGGGAGTTGTTCCTCCAATGCTTCTTCTGTAGGCAAGCAATTCCTGCTCGTTCTCGATCAAAGCAGTTACTTTTGGGCGGAGCTCCTGGAGGCGCGATGACAGTTTGGTCTTGTCCGGCGAATATTTTTTTGCCTCCTCATAGTTGGAATAGGCTTCGTTCCAAACCTTTTTCTCATAGAAATAATCCCCTAAAGCCTCATATACTTCCCCACACTGGGGACTGATTACCAGTAACTTCCGTAATTCCTTTGGATTGTTCTTATTGGGTGCAATTTGATTACTTACTTGTGAACAGTCCCCCCCAAATAAGGGGTTGGCGATTAAGCACACGAGAAGAATCATTGCTCCCTTGATAAACTTTCTCATAACATCCTCCTATATTAGAGTGGTGTATTTCCTTATAAACCAATGTGCCCTAATATTTGGAAAACCCCATTGAACAGTACTGACTTTCTCTGACCCCTATCCATGCCAGAACCAGAGCGCCCTGGCGCTATTCAGTTCCTGCTGATTAAATATCTCGATAAACTCCCTTGCCAGCTGCTTGCTCCTCACATCATCAGCAGATCGTAGCTCTCTATAGATAGAGTCGAGCTTCTCGTTGGGACCTCTGGATGCAATGACGTACAGACGCTCTTTTCCCTGACCACCTCCAAGAAAGAAATACTCCTTTTCCGGAAATCGGTATTCTGCGTTAGGCGCCAGAGGATTACTTCTCGAACTGAATTGCGGGTTGGGAAAGATAGGGGAAATTACATCCGCTGTGTCAATTTGCGCCACATAGACATACGCAGTTTCGTCCGGGGAGAGGACAACGTAATAACGATCCTGTGACGTCAGAGTACCGGCTTCTTTTAGTTCCTGTGCACCTTTACCTTTCGCCAGGTACATCGCCTTGAATTTGGCTATGCCGACAGGAGCCTGTGATTGTGGCGGCGCCAATGCGGGTTCAGTCGGGATCGGCTTAGCCGCGTCAGTGGTCTTTGCACCGGGCGAATAGGGTTCTCCTGGGAGTGCTCTGGGTTCAGGCTTCTCAACTGCCGGCTTTGCTGGCTGCCGATCACTTGGAACGATGTCATGTTTTTCCTGGGACTCATTGAACCAGCGCACTGCGAGCGTGCCTATCAAAGCTAGACTGGCAAAGACGACGACTATGAGGAAAAGGGAGCCCTTGCTCATGTCGCTGAAAAGGGAGCGCCTGGGTGGTGTCTTTGGAAAGTACTCTGCGCGGCTTTCCTGTATCGGTGAAATGGGTGGCACTATCGGCTTCACCTTTGTTACTTCAGGATCTGAAGTCAATGCCAGGGCGAGCTCATCCATAGTCTGGAAGCGATCTTCCGGATTTTTTTGGGTAGCTTTGATGATTGCCTTTTCAAGTGTCTCCGGTATATCGGGATTTAGGGCTCTTGACGAGGGTAGTTCCGAGCTGAGGTGCCTGAGCATTATATTGTATTCCGAGGAATCAGCATCAAGAAAAGGCGCTTTCCCGGTTGCCATTTCAAACATGGTAATACCCAGGGAATAGATATCCGATCTGTGGTCAACCTGTTGATTTTTTATCTGCTCCGGGGACATGTACAAGGCGGACCCCACGGCGTAGCCAACCTGGGTTACTTGAGGACTGTTCATTCTCCTTGCGATACCAAAGTCCATAATCTTCACTTCACCGGAATTCATTATCATGATGTTGTTTGGCTTAATGTCCCGGTGGATGATTCCACGCCGGTGAGCGTACGCCAGACCATCCATGACACTCCTAAACATTCGAATGAGCTCCGGGAAAGGAATCACTTCCTTCTCCTCCAGCAGGTCCTTTCCCGTCTTGCCTTCCAGTAATTCCATCACCAGAAAGTGGTTTTCTTCCAACTTGAAGTAATCGAAAAGGGTAACAATTGATCGATGGTTTAAATTGGCGAGCGCCCTGGCCTCAATTTCAAACCTGACCTTCAACATTTCTTCGCTGGAATGAGCATGGTGCAGCATCTTGAGCGCAACGGGCCGCTGCAGTTCTTTGTCAATCGCCTTGTAAACGACACCCATCCCCCCTTCGCCAATCTTGGCGACAATTTCGTATCGGTCTTTAATAGTTCTTCCAATCATGATTATTCATCTCATGATTATTCATCGTCATCATTGCGGGAAAGGAAAACAGAACCATTAGTAAGACCATTCTAGCACATCTTTACACCGAAGCAAATACTATGAGGTACATCTGGCGCCTCTGCAATCAACCTCCGAGCTCTCCGTGCTGCTAACGCTAAATTCCCTAAAATTGAGCTTCATGCAAAATTATTTCCATTCGCGGTTCGATACCTCACCACGAACGGAAATTCAACACGTTACAGCTGCAAAAGTCCGTTCGCCCAAGGTATCGAAGGGTGAAAAGGAC
>Ga0209048_10005086_pt1 | contig 12468 bp, 10 predicted proteins | sample FrelakmetCRP12CR_FD_187146 | JGI IMG/M metagenome (GOLD analysis project Ga0209048, IMG submission 187146) | Freshwater lake sediment microbial communities from the University of Notre Dame, USA, for methane emissions studies - CRP12 CR (SPAdes)... | ecosystem: Environmental > Aquatic >... | reverse complement strand
CATCCGTGTTGAGCGCCGTCAACGTGGCGGCGGTGCCGCTACCGCTTAGCTGACCACCGTTGGCGGACCAGTTGTAAGTCAGCGGACGTCCGTCGGGACTGCTAGCCGTCATGGTTACCGCAGACGTTTCATTGGCAGAGATGGTGGTCGGGTTCGCCGAGCAGCTGACTTCGGGAGCATGCGGCTGCTTGATGGAGAAGTTGGCCGGGCAAGTCGCCGAGTTGTTCTTCCGCATCCTGGAATCGGCGATCGTCGCGGTGGCGGTATAACTTCCCGCCGCCATGCCGGCCGTGTCGATCTCTGCCGCCTGGGTGCTGGCACTGGTTACCTTGCCGCCATTCGTTGTCCAGGTGTAGGTGATGGGATGCTTCGCATTGAAATTGGTGCCGGTGGTGGTAAGCTTCACCGGCTCACCCGCCCAAACCTCCGACGGCGTTGCTGAAGACGTGCAGGACAGCGGCGGCTGGTAATAGCTGCCCAGCAGCACTACCACGCCGGCCGCCAGGCGGACGCTGTTCCATCCCGTGGAGTGGCCGCTTGGATATATCTGGTTGTAGCTGGAATAGATGTAATCGGCCTGGACGATACGGAGGGAGAAGCGCGAGGTGATGGTGTAGTCCACACCACCGCCGCCGCCGACCGCCGTGTTCCAGCGCGTTCCGCCGCAGCAATCGGGCGACAAGTTGGCCGCGCCGACAAACCCGCGGACGAACGGGGAGAATGTATCCGAGTGATGCTTATACTGCAGGCCGCCTAAAACATATCCGACACTGCTGCCCGTGGTCCCGTTGTTGACCGGATTGACAGGATCGGTGCTCCCATGGAAGTGGCCGCTCCCATCCACCAGCACGCCCAGGTTCTGCACCGTGGGGAAGTAGTAGGTGTTGGAAGCATCAAAGCCTTGAGCGATGTCGAGGACCCTATAACCCTGGTCGCCATAACCATTGGGGTGCAACCACGAGTACCCACCAAAGATCTCGTCTTTGGGCTGAACCGACCGTTGTGCCAAGGCATAGGTGCCCAGAAGGCACAGAACGAAGGCTAGCGCGATCCACCTCGATACGAGGCACATCCGGGCATTTACATAATTACGAGACATTTCGTTCCTCCGGTACTCCAACGCCGCAAATCGCTCTACAAATGGAAGAAGTCAACCATGGCCTCCATGGCCTGCGAAAGACGCTAGCCAGCATCTTCCGGGGAATCTTCCCGAACCACATCATAGCGTTTAACAGTTCACACTGTAAGCCCATCGTAGATTCCCGCGCACTATTTTTCTTTGTCCACGCCAGTTTGGGAAAAGGTTCCCCGTCTGGCGCGCCGCGGCGTATCGATTGCTGAGCGCTCAACTTTGGTTCGGATTCGCGGCCCAACTCAACCATCCTGGGTCAATCGACAGCGGCCCACTCGGCGCTCGATGTGCTTCCGTCGTCTCTGGAGAACGAGTTCTCTTCCTCAGGTCAAGACAGGTTGCTACTCCGCCCAAGGCCGCCCACCAACCCCGGCTTTGTGAGCCTCATCATGATTACCATCTAGATAAGCACCCCTCCCCCCTCCCCCTCATCCCTGAATTCAACGACTTACATCGCAATCAGCGCGCAAGAATTTGATTCTGAATGACTTATACGTATGTTCTAGATAAGATGTGAGTTGCGGTGTGAGTTTTGGGCTTCGGCTGGGAAAGAGAACTACGCCGAAGAGTTATCTATGTGGTTACCTACGCCACGCCAAGCTCTCGCCAGCGATTGTCAAAGAGCGAACTGCGGGCAGCTCCTGAGAGCCGCGGTGCGCGCACGACACGGCGCGCAACAAAGAAAGAGCAGGAGCGCCCGGGACGCCGACCTGCTCCACGCCGTCAAGCGTAGCGCCGGGCGGTGATCAAATTCAAGAAAATTATGTCGGCTAGTCTCGAATTCGGCGGGAAGGTCCCGGAATGGGAATCGTTGGCTACACACGCATCCGGCCCTGTTCTATAGCGGTGCATGCCTAACCCCGAGCTTCGGGTCCATGACTCGGGGCCCCGGCTTCGACCGTCATGGCAATTCCTTAAGGCCTCCGGAGCACGCCCATAACCCACGATTGTGAACCAGCTTTGCAAGTGATATCGTCGTCGGTACTGCATTTTCAGGCACTGTACTCGATGCTGTGGTTTCTCCATCGCAATCTCCAGATGTCCGTTGTGCTGCTTATGGGGTGCCTTACCGCGGCAGCCCAGCAGACACTCGGCGAACTCTACGCAACCGATGCCAGCGTGAGATGGTCGGTCGTTCTCGCGGGCTCGGGCACCAGCGTTCTCAGCGGCTCATCCATCGAAGCCGGGGCCCAAGCTGCGACCCTCAAGCTCGATCGCGGCGGCAGCCTGCTGGTCTGCCAGGGGACTAAGCTGTCCATCACGGCATCGCAAAGTGGCCGCGAACTGCTGTTCAGCCTGAACAGCGGAAACCTGGAAATGAACTACCCGCTGGGCTCCTCGGCGGACACTTTACTCACACCTGACCTCCGCCTGCTCCTGCCCGGCCCAGGCACGGTACACATTGCCGTGAATGTCACGCCGCAGGGCGATACCTGCGTGCAGGCGCTGCCCCGGAACGTAGCGGCCATCGTCGTTTCCGAGAGCATGGGCGATGCCACCTACCAGGTGAAACCGGATGAAGCCGTGCTCTTCAAGGGCGGACACATCAGTGACGCATCCCGTTCCAAACGGGATTGCGGATGCCCGGTATCTCAGCTCACGCAGGTGGCGAAGGCCTTGCCGCCGCCCGCGCCTCCGGTCGAAACCAAACCAGAGCCAGCGGCCCCGAAGCCATATCCAGCGCCGACGCCGCCGCCAGAGCAGCACATAACGGTGGAAGCGCCGTTTGTTTTTCGTGCGAATGACCCGGTGCCGGACCTCACCCAGAACGTCGCTACCCTGAAGCTGGAGAACAACAAGGTGGTGCAGTTGGAAACGGTGGTTCTGCCGCCTCCCGGGAAGGGCAAGAAAGCCGCCAGCCAACCCCAGACGTCGACGACCGCTGCCAAGGAGCAGAAGCACGGCTTCTTCAGCCGCCTGGGATCTTTCTTCGCCACTCTGTTTCATTGACGAAGCGGCAGTTGGTGATTGGCACTTAGTGGTTGGCACTCGGCGGCCTCGAACTATGCCACACCAAATGCCACCGCCAATCACCAACTACTAATTACCAACTACCAAGACCACTCTGCTAAACTGACGTTTCCTCTATGACTGAACAGCCGCGTTCCCGCGTGTTCCTCTGGGTATTGCTAGGCGGCGGAGCCTTCTTTCTCTTCCTGGTAGCCATCTTCTCGCTGGTGTATTTCACCGTCCGCTCGCAGCAGAAGAACACCTTCAGCGGCTTCGGCGACAAGATTGCCGTTGTCGACCTGGAAGGGGTGATCATCACTCCCAAGGAGGTCGTCGAGCAGCTCAGGAAGTACGGCGATGACACGTCGATCAAGGCGATCATCATTCACGTAAACTCGCCTGGCGGTGGGGCGGCGGCATCCGAGGAAATCTATCGCGAGGTACTGCGCATCCGCGATCAGAAAAAGAAGCACATTGTGGCATCCATCGAAACCGTGGGCGCCAGCGGCGCTTACTATGTTTCCTCGGCGACCAACAAGATCTATGCCAACGACGCGAGCATCGTCGGCTCCATCGGCGTGATCGCGCAATGGTACAACTACGAGGAGCTCATCAAGTGGGCCAAGCTGAAGGCCATCACCTTGAAGGCCGGCGAATTCAAGGACGCGGGCTCACCGACGCGCGAGATGACGCCCGCCGACAGGGCTTATCTGCAGGGCATCATTGATGATATGCACGGACAGTTCATTCACAGCGTGGCCATCGGCCGCCACATGAAGGACGAAGACGTGCGCGTCCTGGCCAACGGCAAGGTTTGGACCGGCAAAGAAGGTCTGACCTTGAAACTGGTGGACCAGATCGGCGATTTCCGTGCAGCCATCGAGGACACCGCTAAGTCGGTTGGTATAAAGGGCGAACCGACGATAGTCCGCCCTGAGAAGGAGCGTAAGAGTGTGCTCGACCTGCTCTTCGGCGATGTCTCGGAATACCTGCCCAGCCGGGCCAAGCTGATGGAAAGCAATGTCGGCTTTTACTACCTTTGGAGGTAGCGGAGTCTGCGCTGCGAGGCGCGGAAGTCATACTAAATTCTAGACTTGCTAGATTCTCAGAAATTTGAGAGTATCCGTGGTGCTGGTTGCAGTTGGTTTCGACAAGGGGCGTGCGCGATGACCAAGGCAGACTTGATTGATGAAGTTTCCCGGCTGGCAGAACTGACCCGCAAGGACAGCGAAGTCATCGTCGAAACCATCTTTGAGAGCGTAGTGCGCTCTCTGCGCGCCGGCGATAAGATCGAAATCCGCGGCTTTGGCAGCTTCCGTACCCGCCAGCGCAAGCCCCGGGTCGGCCGCAATCCCAAGACCGGCGACCGCGTCGAGGTGCCCGCAAAGAAGATCCCGTTCTTCAAGCCCAGCAAAGAGTTGAAGGACATGGTGAACAGCTCGGCCGGGCAGCCACAGGCTGCTGCCGGAAGCTCTTCCGAGCACTCAGCTTAGGTTTTGTCGGGAGTAACCGGCCGCTCGTCGAATTTGCGGCGGATGTGGGTCTGTGCCAGATACAGCAGGAATCCGCCGGTTATCAGCAGTCCAAAACCGCTTCTGACAAACTCTCTCCGCACGACGATGCCGACCACGTTTCCCGTAGCATCGGTTGCGAAGAGCAGGATCGCCAGCCACCATCCCCACTTGCGACGGCGGTGAACTCCGAAGGCGGCTGCCCCGGCGATACCTCCCACTACAAACAGCAATAGGGAAGACAGTTTTCCCATGCTCTCGAAGGCGCTGCGGGCCTCGGGATTCAGTCGCCACAGGGCATCGAACGCCCGCGTTGGGAACAGCAACGCCGCGCTGACCACGAGCGCCATCATCGTAGCGGCGATGAGGAAAGCAGTCACTATGGCGAGTCCGATAGTGCCGCGATTGTCAGTTGGCTTCATCATGGAGTGGGAGCCCGGCCCAGACTATTCAGGGCGAATGCCGATGACCGCCATCATGCGTCCGGTTTTGCCGAACTCAGCACGGTGCGAGAAGAAACGCGCGCGGTCGCAGGCTGTGCACCCGTCGATGACGCTGATGTTCTGCTCGCGCACTCCGGCGTCCTCCAGTTGACGCTGGTTGGCCTTCACCAGGTCGAGATGGATCTCCGGCCCGAGATCGCCGTGCCCGGGAGCTCGCTGGTTCAGAAACAGCAGCGGGTAGCGGACGTGCAGTGCGTTGGCATCGAAGACCTCTTCGAAGAGATCCGCGGCGTACGTGAACTGCGATTCGAACTCCGCCTGCACTTCCGCCCCGACGGAATAACAGCAACTCCGAATCGACGGCCCGATGGCAGCGCGCAGGTCGCGCGGCAGGCTGCCGAACTGGCGGCGCATCTCGCCAATTCCTTTCTCGACCACCCGGGCTGCAGTCCCCCGCCAGCCGGCGTGAAACGCGCCGACCACTCGCCGCTTCACATCCACCACCAGGATGGGAGTGCAATCGGCCGTCTTGACCGCCAGCAGCAATCCCGCAGCGTTGGTGATGAGCCCATCGCCCGTGAGCACCTCGCGCGGCGCGGCGTTCACCCGGTGCGTGATGGCGGAGTGAATCTGCTTCATCTGTACCAGCGGCCACGAGCTCCCGTCGTCGTCAACGGCTTCAATATTTTGCAGAAAGAGGGCGCGATTGCGCTCGACTTTGTCTCTCTCGTCCTGCGGCGTGAATCCAAGATTCAGGCTATGACCGCCGTAACAGGTGGAGTGGCCGCCGGGCCGAGTGCTGAATCCGTGCACCAGCCAGGACAAGCTCGAAAAGTCAGGTGCCCGCAGGATTTCGAGGGGACGGTTAACGGCTATCGGACGCCGCACGGCGGAGCTTTTTGCGCGGGAAGAAGGCCGGGGATCGGATGCCGGAGACACTGCTTCATTCTAAAGGAATCCGGGGAGCGTTAATTTGCGGATTACAATCGCACTTCAGTCATGCTGCTCTACTACATCACGGATCGGACGGGCTTCGCGGGAACCGAGGCGCAACGGCGAGACGCGCTGCTGCACCGTGTCGCCGAAGCTGCGCACGCGGGGGTGGACTACATCCAACTGCGGGAGAAAGACCTGCCTACGCGAGAGTTGGAGCAACTGGCGCGCGCGGCGGTGCAAGCTGTTCGCGAAAACTCCGCGACGGTGAAGCTGCTGGTCAATGGCCGGGTCGATGTCGCGCTGGCAGCCGGGGCCGATGGCGTGCATCTTCCTGCCGGGGAACTGGCTGCATCCGAGGTCCGCGCTCTGTGGTCGCAATGCTGCAATCGGCAAGCGTTTGTCGGCGTGTCCGCGCACAGCGTTGAAGATGTCGTGCGGGCAGAATCCGAGGGCGCGACCTTCGCAGTGCTGGCCCCGATCTTTGAAAAGGTGCAGACAGGCTCGGCGGGAATTGGACTTGAAGTGCTCCACGCAGCTTGCGCGCGAGTGCAATCGGCAGAGTTCCCGGTCTTCGCGCTGGGCGGAGTCAATGTCGCGAATGCGCGACCATGCCTGGACGCAGGCGCAGCGGGCATCGCCGGGATCAGGCTGTTTCAACAGGGCGACATCTTTGAGACCGTCAAGCGCTTGCGAGCGCTGTGAGGGTGCTCGCAGTCTCTAGTGCGGCTGCACGTACACCGGGTTGTTCGGTGAAGGCGGCTCGTAGTCCTGGCCGTACTTGTTTTTGTGCGGCGCCGGAGCGGCAGTGGTACGCACCCGAATCGTCCCCACGGAATGTGCCGTGGCATCCACCTGCACCTCGCGCGCCAGCGCCTGCAGGGTCGCGGGCAAAGCGTTCTCGTTCCAGACATGCAGGACGTATTTCCCCGGTGGCACCGAGGCGAGCGCAAACTCGCCGTCTTTGCTGGGAGTGGCGAAGTACGGGCTGGCGAGCACCACCACCACGGCACTCATTTCCGGATGGATGTTGCAGAAGATGTAGGAAACGCCTTCGCGGTCGAAATGAACGGTCTTCGAGGTGCCGGCCTCGTACAGTCCAAGATCAAATCGCTTGCCATTGAACAAGGAAAACACGTTGTGGAACCAGGGGTCGCGGTTGGGAAACTCCACGGTTGAACCTCGAGTCACGACCAGCAAATGGGGCGCGAACGTCTTGTCCTTCTGCTGCAGCACGGCATGCATGGGTGTGACGGCTGCCGTATCCGAAGGTCCCACAATGGGGGACAGCCAAACCACAGTTGAGTTGGCGGGGGACGACGTCGCGCTGCCTTCGAGCACCACGCGGCCGGTGACCGTAGCGTTCTGCGCTCCGCAGCGGGACTGCGCGACGCAGAGAAGCGCGAACGCCAACCACCCCACGAACTTGTTCTTCCCAGCCATCCTAGAAGAGTATGCCCATGGACATGTTTACCTGCCCAGCGTCATAGCTGTTGTCGTAAATGGTGAACGTCCTCAGCCGGCGGTATTCCAGCGAGAGCAGCAAATCGGAGCGCGGACGATAGATGACGTTGCCAAACGCGCCGCGATTGCGGGTCAGGTAAGGGTTGCCGTAGGTTTGCGACTGGTAGCCAAACGCACGAATGTCCGCTGCAAAGGGGTTGTCCTGACCGAAGGCGCCGTTGAATTCCAACTTGGGCGTCGCGCGAAACTTCAATTGGGCCCAGCCACCCACGGTATTCAGCGGGAGCACTGCGGTGTTGGGATCCTCGATTGGTCCGTTGTAGACCACGCTGCGGCCCAGCGAGGCGCCCAGCCCGCCGATGGCCTGCCCGCGATAGAATTCGCCGCTGAGCGTGAACCGCCGGGACAGCGGCAGGTTGAGGTCCACGGTGGCGGCGTAGCCATTCACCATGCGGCTGAAGCCCCAGTTCTGGCGGCTGTAGTACCCACCGGCCCCGAGCGTGAACGTCTGACCAAGCATCGGACGCGAGTAGCCGACGCGCGCCGCGTAAGCCGGTTGACGCGAGTACTCGCCGGCGTCGGGAGAGCGATACCAGACGTAATTGAAGTTGTAGGGTGGCTCGCCGGTTACCGGATCCAGAAAAGCGCCCTGCAACGCGATGCTGGAATCTCCCGCCAGTGAAAAACGGTGCTCGTAGCGCAGTTGCGGCGTCCAGGAATAAAGGTTTCCGGCGTACGCAAGAGGTGGCACGATCACCGAGGCGAAGGAAGTTGGACTGACGGGCGACAGAAAGAGCTGGTCTTGCCCGGCAATCACCGAGTTGCCCTTCCAGTCGAGACGGACGGCGGCCGTCCGCAAACGCACCAGGCCAAAGTTGACGCCGCTGTAGGTGGCGGGAAAGCCGCCGCCGAAGTCGAAACTGACGTTGCCGCTGGTGCGCGCCCCGAAGACCTCCGGTCCGAAAGCCTCGAATCCCAGGATGGACTGCCGCAACGTGCCGCCTGCCGAACCGGCTGCATCCCCCGGCATCCGCCGCACGCCCCAGGTGGGAACGTCCTGGTTCTCCACCGGGCCGCTGTTGCCGAACAGGTTGAAGAGCACGATCCCGGAGAACCGCACGCGGTACTTGGAAGCGCTTTCGAGCTTCGTCTGATACTGCTCGTCCACTCTCGCGGACAACAGCTGCTCGTCCTCTGCGACGTGGTCAAGGCGCTGGGCCAACTGCGCGGAACTGGGCGCACCTTCTGCGAACGGCTCCCCGCTGGCAGCGCGTTGTGCCTCCAAATCCTGACGGAGCCGCGAGATTTCCGCCTGGCTCGCGGTGGTCTGCTGTTGCAGTTGCAGCACCATGCCCTTCAGTTCGCGGATTTGTGCCTGTAGTTCGCCAAGAGATGCGTTCACGCTGGCATTTCCGGCCATCGAAGGCGATTGAAGCTGCTGTGCCCGGGCGAGAGACCCGTTAGCGAAAAACAGAACGAGGGTCAAAACAAATTGCAATCCGGAGTATCGGCTGAATGGCATGTCGCACCTCCGTGCAACGACAGGGCGGGCACGAATCCGTGGCCCGCCGCAGTTCATGCTGGGAAATGTTGCGATGCATCCGCGGGCTTTTCCTCGGTCAAACCCGTGACCCTTGGCGCCCGAGGAAGCACGATCTGCATCACCGTGCGGCCAGGACCTGAGAACTCCAACTGCAAGCTGCCGCCATGGTCCTCCACGATTTTTTGCGCAATCGTAAGACCGAGCCCAGTACCGTTTTCCTTACCATGGCTCACGAAGGGCTGAAACAGTTTGTCGCGAATGGAGGATTCTACCCCGGGACCGTCGTCGGTGACACGAATTTCCAGGCGGTCGCCGACGTCCTGGACGGTCACCGCAACCCGGCTGCCTCCCACCTGCGCCGCCTGGCAGGCGTTCAGCAGCAGGTTGTAGAGCACCCGCTCCATCTTGCGGGGATCGAACTGGGCACTGTGCAGCCCATGGGACTCGATGCTCACCAGGATCGTCTGGAACTGGGGATGGGCGTGCACCAGTTCGATGGCCCGGCTGATGGCGCGCTCTACCGGGGTGTCGACAAGGCCGAGAGATTCCGCAGGCCGCGAAAGTTCCAGCAGCGAATCGACCAGGTCGGTCAAGCGGTTGACCGCGATACGGATCTCCAGGTAGAGCTCTTCCCGCTGATGTGGCGTCAAGTCGGCGTCGGCGAGGAATTCAGCATTGGCCAGCACTGCGGTCAGCGGATGACGCAGGTCATGAGAGATCGAGCTTGCCATGCGGCCGATGGTGGCCAGTCGCTCCGATCGGAGCAGGCGTTGCTGCGCCTCCAGCAGCCCTTCGCGCATGCGGATGAAAGCGTTCGTCAACTCCGCAACCTCGCCTCGCCCACGCGGTTGCACGGGATAGCGGAAGTCGCTCTTACCGAGGGCCCGCACTCCTTCCACCAATTCTTCCAGGGGACGCGTGAAGGTGCTGGCAACGGCATACACCAGAACACTGCCGACAACGAAGGCGCCCAGCCCAAACACCAGTAACAATCGCCGCAAGTGGTCGAGGAACGCCGTGGCTTCGTCGTACGATTTCAAGACCACCATCGTCACGGCCGGGGAGCCACCCGGGTTGAGCGCCACCGTCGAGGCGACGAAACTTTCGCTCCCGAGTTTCCAGTCGGTTGCCCTGCTAGCAGGGGGACGTTCGCGAAATCGCGCGGCCAATTCACGGGTCTGACCGGAGCTAAGGGTACTGACCACGACCTGGTCCCGGCAGACGATCGCCACCTGGCTGGCGGCGATCTGGCTCACTTGATGGGCCAGGGCCGCATTCATCTCGTACCCTACAGCCACCGTGCCCAGTAGCGATTTGGAAGTGCGCGGCCCGAAATAAATCGGAGCTAGAACGACCTCGTAAAGATGGCCGCCGGCGAACCACCACTGCAATGTGTCATCGAGCGAGTTATCCCGCCCGATCAACGGCTGCACTTCGTCCCGGGTAATGCCCGGAGACTTGGTGTGAAAGCCGACGAACTGGTTGGTGGTATCCAGCAGCGCGAACAGGTCACCGCCGGAGAGACTGAACATCTCGCGTGACGCATCCTGAATCGTCGGCGCGTGGTGTGATGTCATAAGCGCCTTCAGGCTGGGAAGATCAGCCATCAGCTCGCTGGAACGCGCCAGCGCCGCTTCGCGCTCCTTCTGAACGTTCCGGAAAGTCTCGACCGAATGGACCAGGTCATTACCCAGGTCGCTGCGCACCTGGGTTTCCACGGTGCGCTGCACAATTATGAGCGAGGCCGCGGTCAGGCCGGCGGAGGTCAGCAGCATGGCAATAAGGAACCTGGTCCGCAGCCGTATCCGGCCCATCGCCGACCTCCCTTCTGGTTTCCTCATCGGACGAATTTATATCCCGTGCCATGCACCGTGCGGAAATGTACCGGGTCGGTGGGGTCCTTTTCCAACTTTTGCCGCAGACGCAGCATGTGAGTATCTACCGTGCGCGTGGTGGGGTAATTGTTATAGCCCCAGACTTCATTCAGCAGCTCGGTACGGGAGATCACGCGTTCCTGGTGGTTGAGGAAGAAGCGCAACATCTTGAATTCCTGCGGCGTGAGCGGGACCAGTTGTCCGTTGCGGTGCAACTCCATCTTGCCAAAATTGACTTCCACGTCGTCGAAGCTGAAAACCTCGGCCTTGTCAGCCGCCTGATTCAGCCGGCGCAGCGCGGCACGTACCCGCGCCAGCAGTTCGCGCGGACTGAAAGGCTTGGTGACGTAATCGTCGGCGCCGAGCTCCAGCAGAAGAACCTTATCCAGCACGTCGCTGGCGGCGCTCAGCACCAGGATGGGCACGCTGGAGGATTCCTGCTTGATTTCGCGGCACAGGTCCTGTCCTGATTTCCCCGGCAGGCGAAGGTCCAGGATGACGACCCGCGGCAAAGTGGCGCGGAACGTTTCCATCGCCACGGCGCCGTCGGGAGCAATCGACACCTCGAACCCCGCCGACTCAAAGGTGCGACGCAGGGCGCGCTGGACCGCGGGATCATCTTCGATGACGAGAATCTTTTCCATATCGGCCTAAGGTTGCCTCACACCACGGTTCTGATTACAGGTAATAACAGATGCAGAAGGGCAGTCAACGGAGCCGTAACAAATCTGTGACAAACTCCGCAGAAATAATGCGAATTTGCTGGCATCTGGAGTTGTCAACAAACTTTGACAACATCGTAACTTCGCCAAGACAACTGCCGAACTGTGCCCCGATAGAGTTGCCGAAGCTTCTGACAGCCGAGATTCAAAGCAGTCTAAGTTGCCGGAAGAAACTCCACAACCCAGAAAGGGAACCCATGCTTCTCTCGCGGAAACTCAGCTTCCACACCCGCGCTCTGCTGTCACTGCTTGCCATCGCAGTATTAAGCTTGCCGGCTGTTGCCCAAAAGACGATCGTCACAAACCTCACCAGCGACATTTCCATTCCGGGCACGTTCACCGACGCGAACCTGGTCAATCCCTGGGGCATGTCCGCCAGTCCAACTGGATCGTGGTGGGTGTCTGACAACGCTACCGGTCTGTCCACGCTTTATAATGGCACGGGCAAGCCGGGTGCCCTTGTAGTCACGATACCTTCGGGGAGCGGATCCGGAAGTGGCGCGCCCACTGGCTCCATTTTTAACGGCACCAGCGATTTCAAGATCGGCGGCGCTAGTGCTCCATTCATTTTCTGCACGGAAGATGGCACCATTTCCGGCTGGACGACCGGAACCACTGCAACCATCACGGTCAACAACTCGGGTAGCGGCAACGCAGTGTATAAGGGCTGCGCTATCGGCGCCGCCGGCGGCGTCAACTACCTGTACGTCGCTAATTTTCACAACGGCAGCGTTGATGTGTTTGACAAGAACTATGCACCGTTCTCCTTCGGGGGCAGTTCCTTTGTCGATTCCACCATCCCCGCTGGCTTCGCGCCGTTCAATGTCCAAAACGTAGGCAATGGGCAGCTGGCCGTGGCCTATGCCAAACAAGACGCCAACAAGCATGATGATGTG
>Ga0209048_10005085_pt1 | contig 12468 bp, 3 predicted proteins | sample FrelakmetCRP12CR_FD_187146 | JGI IMG/M metagenome (GOLD analysis project Ga0209048, IMG submission 187146) | Freshwater lake sediment microbial communities from the University of Notre Dame, USA, for methane emissions studies - CRP12 CR (SPAdes)... | ecosystem: Environmental > Aquatic >... | reverse complement strand
AACCGACGAGTCGATCCATGCATTTGAGGTGCTCCTTGAAATCGATCCCCGGAATGGCGATGCACAATATCACAAAGGACTTGCATTAGCCAAACTTGGTGATCACCGCGATGCTATCGATGCATTCGAAAAGACCATCAATATTCTGCCTTCATTTGCGCCTGCATGGTATAACAAAGGGAGATCCTTAATCCATATCGGAAAATATCAGGATGCGATTGATGCATTTAACCGGGCAGTGGAGATTGAGTCTGCATACACTGAAGTATATTATTATAAGGGTTTCGCACTTTTAAAGCTAGAAAAGTTCATCGAAGCTATCGAATCTCTCGATAAAAATCTGGAAAAGGACACGAGTAATGCACAGGGACACTACACCAGAGGCCTGGCACTTTCTAAACTCGGAAGATATGAAGAAGCTCTCGGAGCGTTTGACAAGGCACTCATCTATGATCCTGAAAATGCACTTGCTTTTTATCACAAGGGCAGGTCATATATGGGACTGAACCGTCACAGCGAAGCAATATTTGCTTTTGAAAAGACTCTTCAGCTAAAACCAAAATACCTTGAAGCACGGATGCGTAAGGGCATCGCTCTCTATCATCTTAGGAAATTCAAAGAAGCCATAAAGGATTTTAACAAGATTATTAATGAAAATCCCAAAAATTACCATGCTTATTATCAGAAAGGAAGAGCACTTTTTGAGTTGGGGAATGTGTCCGACGCAATCGATGCTTATAACCGCACAATTGAGCAGGAATCAAATTTTGCCGATGCACATTTCCACAAAGGTCTCGCTCTGATAGAAATATCCCAGTTCGAAAACGCAATTCTAGAATTCGATCGTACTCTGGAAATTGATCCCAATCTTGCAGCTGCACATTACAACCGTGGTATTGCTCTTGCAAAGCTTTTGAGGTTCAACGAGGCAATTATCTCGTTTGATAAAACGCTGACTCTGTTTCCGGGTTATGCCCCCGGGTTTTTCCAGAAAGGACTTGCTCTTTATGCTATCGGCCATTACCAAGATTCAATAGATACATTTGACCGCACTCTGGAACTGGATCCGAATTCAGCTGAAGCAGCGCTCAAGAAAGCTATCGCACTTCATGATCTAGGGCGAAATGAAGAGTCACTTGCTGCCTGCGAGAACGCACTAAAATTCAAACCGGACTTTATTGAAGCAGCATACCAGAAAGGAAAAGCCCTCGTTGGTCTTGAACGGTATGATGTGGCGGTCACTGCCTTTGATCGGACAATTGAACTCGATCCAACCAATGCACAGGCATATTATGACAAAGGTCTTGCATTGATACACCTTAGCAAGCATCTGGAAGCGGTTGCATCATTCGATCGTCTTTTAGAACTTATACCCAGTTTCGCGCCTGCGTTCTTCCAGAAAGGTATTGCGCTTGCAAATGTTGGCATGTATAATGAAGCAGTATTTGCATTCAACATTAAACTGGAGATTACTCCGGACGATGCAGAAGTACTATACCAGAAAGGAATGGCACTTGCACACATGGAAAACCATGAAGAAGCCATTACTGCGTTTGAAGCTGCTTCCAGTATCGATCCATTGAATGCAGAAATCCAATTCCAGAGAGGATTATCCCTCGCAGCATTAGGTTATCATAATGAAGCGGTGAATGCATTTACCCGTGCCCTTGAGATAAATCCCGGTTATACGGATGCCATTTACCATAAAGGACTCTCCCTCGCTGAACTTGGTGAGTTCAATGAGGCAATTGCAGCCCTTTCCCGCGTACTTGAGGTTGCTCCAACAATCGCCAATGCATGGCTTATTAAAGGATTCAGTCTCTTCGCAGTCGGGCGCTATCAGGAAGCTATCATAGCCTATAATGCCTCACTTGAGATTGATGCAAAAAATCCTCATACCTGGTTCTATAAAGGAAGGGCGCATATCAGTCTCGACAACCATGATGATGCAGTTAATGCATTCGATCAGGTACTGGTTCTCGAACCGGAGTTTGGGGAGGCGTTTTACTATAAGGGAATCGCACTTGCCAAAGATAAGAAAATATCTGAGGCAGCAACAGCTTTCGAACAGGCAAATCGGCTGATGCCCGATTTTACCGATGCATATCTCCAGAAAGGAAGAGCACTTGCAGAACTTGGAATCTACCATGAAGCAGCTGACGCATTCAAGCAGGTACTTTTATCAAATCCCGATGATCTAACAGCGCTGTATGGCTTGGCCCGGGCATTTGATCACCAGGGTTTGTTGGAAGATGCGATAGCTGCTTACACCCATATTAACCAGATTGAGCCCGGATGCGAACGAGTATTTTATTATAAAGGTATTGCACTCGTGTACACGCATAACTATGCTGATGCTATCGATGCATTTAACAGGGCTCTTACCCTTAACCCATCCCGGAGTGAGGTATGGGGCGAGATGGGGAGAGCATTTGTTGTCCTTAAAAAATATAAAAAAGCAGTAGAAGCCTTTGATTCACTTCTTACGCTCGAACCGGATTCAGTAGATATCCTGTTTGAAAAGGGACTCTCCCTTTCCCATTTAAAAAAGCCGGATTCTGCTCTTGAGGCATTTAACCGGTGCATCGAGCTTGGTCTTGAAAATTCTCGCGTGCATGCAGAAAAGGGATTGGTGCTCTTTGAACTGGAAAAATATGAGGATGCCTTAGCATCATTCAATCGTGCCCTTGAAATTGATGCAAATGATGCGATCTCGCATCGGGTAAAAGGAGAGATTCTGGTAAAGATTAACCAGAATGAAGATGCGATTACTGAGTTCGATGCCGCCCTTGTGCTTGATCCGGAAAATGCCCAGACACATCGAATGAGAGGTATCGCACTTGCGAAACTGGACCGGTATGAAGATGCTATAGTTGCACTGGACCGGGCACTTGAAAATGATTCGGTGAATCCCGATCTCCTTGCATGCAAGGGGTATTCACTCTACAAGTTGATCCGATATAAGGAAGCGGTTGAATCTTTCGGGAAATCCCTAAAACGCAAACCTCATAATATCTTTGCTCTGTTCTATCGCGGAAAATCTCTTCTGCATCTCAAGCGCTGGGAAGAAGCGATCACAACCTTTGAAAAGGTACTTACACTTGATGAAAGGAATGCAGAGGCATGGTATTACCGGGGAACCGGCTATGAATATATGTCACTCTATAACGATGCCCTTGGTGCGTTTGAGAGGGGACTATCTCTCGATAATTCATGTGCAGTCGCATGGTATCATAAAGCATACGTTCTTGGCAAACTGAATAGGTTCGCCGAATCAGTATCATCCTTTGATCGTGCCCTTGAAATCAATCCTGATATGCAGGATGCGGCGTATAACAAAGGACTCGCACTCGCAACTATCGGACGACATGATGAAGCTATAGCTGCATTTGATTTAGCACTCGCACTCGGTCCGGAGAGTGGATTACTCTACTATTACCGCGGATACTCCCTCATTGCAGCGGGGCGCAACCAAGACGCGATTTTATCATTGAACCGTTCGCTCGAACTTACACCTGAAGATGCTGCGATAAATTTAGCAAGAGGTGAGACACTTTTCAGGCTTAATAATTTCAACGATGCTGTTGCAGCATTTGATAGGACACTTGAAATAGATCCCCATAATGCTCATGCCGCATTTGGCAGGGGTCAGGCACTTTCTGCAGTCGGGCACGATGAAGATGCAGTGATTGCCTACGAACAGGCACTAACACTGGATTCTACTCTTTCTGATGCTGCTTATAACAAAGGACTTGCACTCTTCCGCATCGGCAGATACTCTGATGCCATAAAAGCGTTTGATTATACTCTTGAATACGTTCCAGAGCATGCTCTTGCACACTACCACAAAGGGCTTGTGTTGAACGCTACGGGAAAGTTTGAAAAGGCAATCCGGTCATTCAACCAGGCACTCGCCTGCGATTCTTCTATCACAGACGCGATATATCAGACCGGTCTCTCTTTTGCCAGCCTTGGAAAACATGAGAAAGCACTTGGTGCTTTTAATAAGATGCTGGAACTTACGCCCAATAATGCCAAGATCCTGTATTTGCGGGCACTTTCTCTTGTTAAACTCCTTCGGTTTGATGAGGCATTCCAGGCGCTCGAATCTTCTTTGAATCTTGAAAATACTATCGCTGACGTTTGGCTCCTCAAGGGAAGTGTGCTTTTTGAGATGGAACGTATGCCGGAAGCGCTCGAGTCATTCGAAAGGGCTATTGCCCTTGCACCGGACAACAATACTGCTTGGTACCGAAAGGGGAAGTCATGTATTGAGCTCGGGAACCCTAATGAGGCCATTATATGCTTTGATCGTGTCCTATCTAATGATCAGACATGTGCTTCAGCATGGTTACGGAAAGGAAGTGCGCTGCTTTCTCTCAGTCAGTATGAACCTGCACTGGAAGCACTTACCCATGCCCTAGATATTAAACCCGGTTCTGCATACGGGTGGTATGATCGGGCAATTGCGCTTTTAGAACTCGGCAGATATGAAGAAGCAGTCTCATCGTATGACAGAGTGCTTGCTATCAACCCGAAATACGCAAATGCCTATTATGACAAAGGTGTGGCTCTCGGGAAGTTAGGCAAAGATAGAGAAGCAGTTGAAGTATTTGAACACGCCACGACACTGGATCCGAAGTTTGTTAATGCTTTTTACGATAAAGGACTGGCACTTTGCCGACTCTCCAAAAATCAGGAAGCCATCGTTGCATTTGACCGGGCACTCTCTGTTGATACATCCTATGCCCCTGCATATTTCCAAAAGGGACTGATACTTAAAGACCTGAAACAGTATGAGGAGGCACTTTCAGCATTTAGTGCAGCTCTCACCCTTGACCCAGGAAATTATGATACCTGGTTTAACAAAGGCCTGGTACTAACCTATCTGAAAAGATTTGATGAAGCCAAAATTGCATTCGACCGGGCAATCTCCCTCGACCAGAATGCATATGCTCCACATTATGAAAGAGGATACGCACTCTTAAATCTGAAACAATATGAAGAGGCAATTACCGCATTCTCGCGTGCACTTGCAATAGATGACCAGAACAGGGATGGGCATTTTGAACAGGGACTTGCTTATGCAATGCTCGGCAGATATGAAGAGGCCGAATCTTCATTTTCAAAAGCCCTTACCCTTGATCAGGACTTTGCAGAAGGCTACTATAACAAAGGACTGGCACTAGAAAATCTTGGACGGTACGATCACGCGATTGGTGCATTTGATCAGATACTTTCACGTATACCCGATTTTTCAGCAGCATGGTACCACAAAGGCATCGCATCTGAACATCTGGGCAAAGATGAGGAAGCTGCAGAGGCATTTGAGAAAGCACGACAGAACGATCCGCATAACATCTCATTGCTCTTTTCCGAAGGGAATGCTCTCTTCCGGCTTACAAAGTATTACGAAGCGGTTCATATTTTTAATATTGCACTTAGTAAAGATCCTGATAATGGAGAGATCCTGTTAGAGAAGGGTCGAGCGCTTGCAAAACTGGGGCGTGATGAAGAGGCTCAGGAGATTTTCGGATATGCATCTGCTCAGCTTCCCAACCGGTACGAACCGCCCTATTTAAAGGGATTGTCTCTAATCTTGCTCGGCAGATATGAAGAAGCTGGACATGCATTTGATACAGCGCTCGCGCTGAATAAAACAGATCCGGAAATCTGGTTCGAGAAAGGTCTGATACTTTCAAACCTCGGTCATCCTGCTGAAGCAATAACCGCATTTGACGACAGCATCATCTACCAGCCTGATAATCCCAAGGCGTTTCTGGAGCGGGGGAGAGCTTTTGCCACTCTTGGTAAATTTGAGGAGGCAATCAGTTCCTTTAATTATGTAATTGACCGTTTGCCAGAAAATACCAGTGCCTTGCATGCGAAAGGTATCGCTTTGTTCCACATCCGTAAATTTGAAGATGCTATCAAAGTCTTGGAAAAGGCACTTTCCATTGATACGCTTAACACAGATGCGCTCTACCATTATGCAGCAGCTAATTCCGAACTTGGAAGATATGACGAAGCAGCAGAAGCATTCGGACGTTTGCTTGTCATTACTCCAGATAATGCAGAAGCATGGTTTGAACAGGGTATTATCTTTGCAAAACTCAAACGTCACAAAGATGCGATATCCGCATTCAATAATGCACTCTCTTTAAAACCGGATCATTTTGCAGCATATTATAACAAAGCGCGTTCACTGGATATCCTTGAACAAACCAACGACGCAATTATCGTCTATAACCAGGCGCTTGATCTTGATCCAGCACATACTCCATCACTTCATTATAAAGGTGTCGCACTTACACGGATTGGAAGGTTCGAAGAAGCTATCAAAGCGTTTGACCGGACACTTGAGATCGATGGCTCCTTTACAGAGGCTTGGTTTGACAAAGGAAAGGCACTTGCGTCACTTGGTATGTACCGTGAAGGTATAAGGGCCTTTGATAAAGCCCTCATCATCGAGAAGAATTATGCTGAGGTTTATTTCCATAAAGGACTTGTACTGGCAAATCTGGGGCGGCACGAAGAAGCCATCATTGCATTCAATAAAAATATCGACCTTGATGCAGGAAATGCTAATGCATTCTATCACAAAGGATTGTCCCTTGCTGCAACCGGACGTCAAAAAGATGCAATAGATACCTTTGATCTCGTATTACAGATTACCCCCATGTCCATTGAAACGTGGTTGCACCGTGGCATGGCGCTGGCAGATCTTGGCAGATACAATGATGCTATAGAGGCTTGTGTAAAAACTCTCGAGATTGACCCTACTAATGCCGATGCCTGGTACCTCAAGGGTACTGCACTCTTCGCACTTTCCGATTATGAGGATGCAATTGAGGCGTTTTATAAGGTACTGGCAATACACCCTGATTTTGTGTTAGCGTTCTATTACAAAGGGCGGACACTCTATGAACTGGGAATGGATAACGAAGCGGTAGTATCGTACGACAATGCCCTCGCAATTCAACCGAAACATATCGAAGCCCTTTACCATAAGGGAATAGCACTTATACGACTCACACGGTACGACCTGGCAATCGCATCATTTGACTTGGCATTGCGCCTCCGTCCTACAGCTGCATTTATCTGGACGGGGAAGGGGGTAGCCCTGTCTGCCCTTGGCCAGGACCAGGATGCCATCAGCTGTTATAAAAAAGCTTTAGGTATCGATACAAAAGATGCACGGGCATATTATTACCTGGGAGTTTCTTTCTCCCATGTCGGTAGATATAATGATGCGATTAAAAACTTCGATGCTGCACTCATTCACAGCCCGAAATGCACCAAAGCATTCTATCAGAAGGGGCGGGCACTTGCGAGTCTCTCAATGTATCATGAAGCAATTAGTGCATTCGACCGGGCTCTTGGTGAGAATGAAGCATTTTCTGATGCCTGGCTCTATAAGGGTACCTCAGAGGCAAATCTCGGAAGATATGAGCCGGCGCTTGATTGCTATGATCGTGCAATTTCCATGGATGCAACATACGCTTTGCCGCACCTTTACCGAGGAGTTGCATTAATTCATCTGAACCGGGACAACGAGGCGCTGAAAGCATTTGATCTGGTTCTTACTCTCCAGCCGGAGCATCCGGAAGCATTCTATTACCAAGGTATCACATATCTTAAGTTAGAGCGCTTTGAAGAAGCAATAACTGCATTTAATCAGGCCTTGTCATTAAATGACCAGTATTCAGAGGTATACTATCACAAAGGAATTGCCCTGGTCCACCTCAGGAACTATGATGAATCGATTATTGCATTCGATGCTGCGCTAAAAATTAATCCTGAATATCAGGATGCCCTTTATGAAAAGGGAAGGGCACTCATGCATAGCGGGAAGAATAAAGAGGCGATCGCATCTTTCGATCGTATCCTTTCTCATAATCCCGGATTTGCTATTGCTATCTATGAGAAAGGCAGAGCCCTTCTTGCACTTGGAAACCCGGATGCCGCAATCTCCACCTTTGAACGGGCATGGGAGATAAACCCCACCTGCTATCAGGCATTCTTCTGGAAGGGAAGGGCATATTTTGAGATGGGCAATTATGATGCGGCAATCACGGCATTCGAGCATGCTCTGGAAAACAACCATGGAACTGCTGATGTATATTACTACCAGGGAAAGTCTTATGCTGCACTGGATCAACACAGGCAGGCAGTACAATCGTACGATCGGTCGCTTGAGATCAATCATAGCGCCGAGGTCCTTTCCCATAAAGGTGTTTCACTCGCTGAACTTGGTATGTCGAGAGATGCTCTGGAAACATTCGAAAAAGCGCTGGAACAGAATAATAACCTTGCTGAGGCATGGATGGGAAAAGGTAACGTACTGTACGATCTCGGAAAGCATCAGGAAGCTCTGGCGGCATACGAGCAAAGCCTTGATCTGGACCCGGAGAATGCAATTGGTTGGACACGTCACGGTATGGCGCTCGCAGCTCAGGGTCAAAGTGGGGATGCAATTGTATCATACGAACGGGCTGTATCCGTTGACCCCACGTTCTCAATAGCCTATTTCACCAAAGGCAGTGCACTTATTGCACTCGGGCGATATCTGGAGGCTAGCGAAGCATTTAGTGCTATGATTTCGATCCAACCGGATTTTGTTGACGCGTGGATCTATAAGGGCCGGGCATTACATGATCTTGGGAAGTATCAGGAAGCTCTGACTACCTTCAAACATGCGTTGGAAATCGATCCTGGACGCAAAGAAGTATGGAATGATATTGCAGGAATACTTGATACGATAGGTAAACATGAAGAGGCTCAGATTTGTTATAAAAAGGCGAAGTAAGATTTTTTGTCAGTGAGCAGATGCATCCATCATCTCTGAGGTCAACAGCATCTTTTACGATAAAAAATAGTTCATCTGAGTCATGTGAAAATTTCCCCGTACTCTTTTTTACCCACCCACAGACATTATCAGCATTACCCCCGACCAGACATAACTCCCATTCCTGTCGTGAATCCCAACCCATCCTCTCAAATCCTGCCAATAAGAGCCCCGCAGAATTTTTATTCAGCACCTCGTTGAAAACCAATCAAACGCGATACAGCAGCAGTTCCGGACTCGCCTCGCTTCTTTTACCCCCCTCAAAGACCTCAAAAACTCACCTATATTTTTAGGGCACTATAAAAATCGTCCGTTTGACAAAATATGGATTATATGCAGACTTTTCTGGACGGGACTCGTAATGACCTCCGTTTGGACATGTCAGACACCAACCTGAGCCCATATCACGTTCGGAATGACTCCAGGTATTTCTGGCAGGATCACCATTTCAGCATTTCTTTATTCTGTATACTCTTTTTTTCCCCTTTTTTACGTTCACGCTTATAAGGGGTTGGGGAGTTTTCCGGATCAAATTGTTTTCCGCTAAAATTCCGGAAAAATTTTCGTACAATTCTTGGAACACCTTTTTCACGGTCCTATCCAGCAATAGTACCGTTATCGGTATCCTGATCATTCTCTCCGGTCAGGGTTCATGAAAACCCCTGCACCTGCGGTAGAAATTGCCAGCCGGAATGACTGCTGAATTATTACGATATGAATGACCTAATATTTTTTTCGCACCGCAACATACCATACAATTGCACCAAAGACAATGAGTGCGGTAATACCGAGTGCGGTTGCGTATTTTATATAAAACGGCGTGGTTGCATCACGATTCTGTTCAGCGATGCGTTTATTCGCTGCCAGATTCGGGAATGTGGGATCAAGCGCCTGAACTTTATTGAAGGCTGCGATGGCTTCATCATATCTTTTCATTCCGGCAAGTGAGTACCCTTTGTTGAACCAGGCATCGGGACTGGTAGGATCAATGGTAATCGCGGTTTCGTACGCTTTCAGTTCCTCATCATAACGTCTGAGATTATACAGGATATACCCGTGGTTTATCCATCCCTGAATATAATCGGGTTTGAGCAGAAGTACGCGATCGGATGCTTCAAGCGCTTCGGTGAATTGCCCTGCCCGGTTAAGTGCATCCGCTTTTCCATTCCAGGCTTCAAAATATTTGGGTTCAAAGGTGATTGCCCTGTCATATACACGAATTGCCTCAGAATAATTTTTATTTTTCATGAATGCATTTCCCTGCTCAAACCAACCGATTGCATCGCTCGAGTATGCCATTACGGGAATGCAGATACAGGATAAAAAGATACATGCAAAAATTGCTGCTTTAGTCACATTCTCTGTTTCCATATTATCCCGAAAATATTTGGTTAAGGTGTTACTTAAAGAGTACTTCAAGTCTCAGGATTGTAATTTAACGCGTCAGAACGAGAACGCGGCGGATAAGGCTTTTATGCACCCATTGCTCGTGTCGTTGCAGAATAGTCATATGTGATGCAACGATATCTGAAATATCCTTATGCGTGACAACCACAGCCCTGTGTCCGACTTTAAGTACACGATAAACCTCGTCCAGAACATCAGCGTAAAGATTTGCCATCGTATCAGTTTTTTTAATGCAGACTGATTGCCCGTAAGGAAAATCTGTCACCACTGCATCAATTGTATGATTACCAAACGGCAGATGCATTGCATCGGCAAGCATGAGATCCGGTTGCGTTACGTTTTGGCGGCTGCCATAAACCATCATCGGGTCAAAATCACTTCCCAGGGGACGCATACCGAGAATCTCCGCTTCTATCAGGATGCCCCCCGTGCCGCAGAACGGATCAAGCACTAAGTCCCCCGCTTGCGAACAGGTTAAATTAACGAGCGTCCGTGCCATCCTTGGCATCATCACTCCTGGATGGAAAAAGTCCCGTTTTCCGGGATTGCGGATATCATAGGCTCCGCGATTGATAGTGAAAAGAACTTTGCCAAAATAGCACCGGTCCTCCGAAAGTATAGCACGGTATTCTATGTCTGGTTTGTCCAGTGAAACAGGACCCGCTATCATTGTGCCGATCAACCGTTCAAACTCACTCTGTGAACAGGGATTTCTTTTGACGCAGCCTCCATGAACTTTTTTGGCACGTCCTGCAAATGACTTACTGGTTTCAATGGCAAGGTCTTTGAGTAGTTTTTGGAATGCAGGAAGAGTAGGCTCACATTCCCCGAGATATTCTGACACGATCTGCGTCATTGCAAGACGGTGTGCTTCTTTCGGATCAGGTGCCTCAACAACTGCAACCTGAAGCCGGCGATCGATTACCTTACCAACGCAATCAAGTTCGGCAAAAGGAAGTGTCGGGTTTTCACCGGACAGCTCAACGAGCAGTCTCATCCTGATCTCATTGGTTATAGGTACTCAAATAAGTGCGTAAAATGGTAAAATCGCCTTGTATAAAAAAGAATAGCCAGAATAATTTTCCGGTTACTTTTTGCCTTTCTTTTTTCCCATGATTCCGGAGAAAAATCCTCCTGAACCACTGTTCTTTCCTTCAAGCTCGGCAAGTTTTACGTAAAGTTCCTTTTGCTCACTGCTGATGGACTTTGGTGTGACAATTTTCACCCTGACAAGCAGATCCCCGGGTTTTCCACGACGCTTTATCCCTTCACCGGCAATTTTCAACGCTGTGTTGTGCTGTATGCCGGGGGGTACTTTCAGGTCAATGTGCCGTCTATCTATCGTATCAATTTCGATCGATGTCCCCAGCACCGCTTGTACAGGACTGATCTCAATGGCGATCTCGAGGTTATCTCCGTTCCGGATAAAACTGTCGTGGGGCTTGACATACACCTCAATAAACAGGTCACCATTGGGTGCACCATAATCACCTGCTTCACCATACCCCACCATGCGAAGTCGCATACCGTTATCGATTCCTGCAGGTATATGCACGGATACTTTCCGTTTCACTCGTGAATGACCAGACCCCCGGCACTCTTTACAAACTTTTTCAGGAATTTTTCCTTTTCCGCCGCACTGATTGCAGTTCATCATCCGAATGAACTGGCCGAAGGATGAATGAGCAGCTTGTCGCATCTGTCCACTGCCACCACAGCGTGAACAGGTATTCAGTCGTTTTGTTTCACTGCCCGTTCCATTACATGCAGCACAGGGTTCTGTGTGCATAACTTCTATGTCCCGGTCTACACCGGATACTGCCTCTTCAAGACTGATTTGGATGCGCATGAGCAGATCGGCACCTGGCTGGGGACCCGATCGTCTCTGACCCCCGCCAAAGAAATCGAAGATATCGCCGAAACCCGAGAAATCGGTGGAGAAACCTCCGCCACCATACCCACCTCCACCGGTGTACGAGCCTTTGGACGCATTGGTAAACGTTTCATGACCCATGTTATCGTATTGTGCTTTCTTCTGTTCATCGGAGAGGACACTATATGCTTCGTTGATCCCTTTGAACTTCTCTTCTGCACCCTTCTCCTTGCAGACATCGGGATGGTATTTCCGGGCGAGGTTGCGGTATGCCTTCTTGATCTCCTTATCATCAGCACTACGGGGTATGCCGAGGATATCGTAGTAGTCATCCGCACTC
>Ga0209048_10005084_pt1 | contig 12470 bp, 9 predicted proteins | sample FrelakmetCRP12CR_FD_187146 | JGI IMG/M metagenome (GOLD analysis project Ga0209048, IMG submission 187146) | Freshwater lake sediment microbial communities from the University of Notre Dame, USA, for methane emissions studies - CRP12 CR (SPAdes)... | ecosystem: Environmental > Aquatic >... | reverse complement strand
GTCGCCGGCGGCGCATACGCCTAGTCGGTCGCCAGTGAGCAGCTCGCTGGGGTTGACCGAGAGCGTGACGCACGGCCTCCCGAGCGCCCAGCCCTCCAGCATCACGTTCGAGAACCCCTCGGACGGCGATGTGTTCACAACGAGGCGATGCGCGGCGATGGCCGCCAAGGTGTCGGCGCGCGGCAGCGGACCGCGCATCTCGACGTTGGGCAGGCCCGCAAGCCGCTCGATCGCCTCGAGATGGGTGGCTCCCGCAAGCCGCCCCACGACGGTGAACGTCGCGTCTGGCAAAGTCTCGGCGAGCACCGCGAGCTCCTCGAGGCCTTTCGAGCGCCGGCCGTCGTGGACATAGCCCGCCCACAGCGCGTCACGTACCGGCGTCACACCGGCCAGACCCTCAGGCGGACTGAGGACGATGTTAGGCACAGTGGCGCTGCGCAGGCGGAGGCTCGCGCAGGCAGCGGCCTGCTCCTGGTTCTGCACCGCCACCCACGTCGCCGATGGCAGCGCCCAGTCTCGGTAGACCTTGTGGGCGAGCCGGGCGACCAGCGGCGACAGCGGAGAGCCTCCAAGCGCGAAGAGGGCAGACCCCGAGTCGGGATAGAGGTCGCGGTCGCTCGCCAGCCCCAGCACGCAGATGGCGTCGCGGTCGCGTGCGGCGCGCACCACGAAGGGCGTGTAGAAACCGGCGCCGCGTGAGTAGTAGATGTCGGCGTCTTGCGCGCGGAGTACCCCGTAGAGGTGCGGGTATCGATGCGTCAACGCGCGCACGAAACGAAGTCCTCGATCTGGGTCCCAGCCTGAGCGAAGGCGGACTCCGGATACGGTGCCCTCGCGCTCGGTGAGACCGATGATCACGAAGGTCACGTCGTGCCCGCGCGCTGCCAGCGCCATGGCGAGAAGCGCGGACTGCCGCTCGGAGCCGCCGGCAGACGAAGACACCAGGCCGGCGGCCGAGTGGCCCACGAGGCAGATCTTCACGGCTTGCCCAAACCGCGGGTGCCTGCAGGGAGGTTCCCGCTCCCCCGCGCTTCTTGCAGCTCGGCGATGAAGTCGATGATGCGCTTGCCGTGGTCGGCCGGAGCGAACCGTGCCCTCGCAGTCTCACGGCCGGCGCCTCCTACCTCAAGCGCCTCTGCCTCGTGATCGACGACGTGCCGCAGACGTTCGGCAAAGGCCGACGCGTCGCCCGGCGTCACGAGGTAGGCGTCGACGCCATCTTGAAGGTAGCGAGGGATGTCGCCGACGGCGCTCACGACCACCGGGCGCCCCGTGGCCAGATACTCGCCGAGTTTCGTGGGCAGACCGGCACGCGAAGAGGGCGCGTCCGGTCGGGGCAGGGCGAGGAGTCTCGCGGCGGCCAGGATGGGCGGGAGCTCATCGCGTTTGACCTTGCCCACGAGCTCCAGACGGTCGACCACCCCCAGACGGAGAGCGTGAGCTTGAAGATGGGGCAGCAACTGGGGCCGCAGCGTCCCGCCGATCACCTTGAGGCGCAGCTCCGGCCTGTCGTCGGCGATGTCGGCGAACGCCTCGACGAGGGCGAAGACCTCCGGGTGCGTGGAGTACCCGCAGTAGACGATCGCGTCGCCCACCGGGGGTGTGCCGGCGGCCGCCTGGAATGCCGCGACATCGACCAGGATAGGGACCGGCAGCACCCGAGCGGCCGGCCGCAGGCGCTGCCGGCAGTAGTCCTCGAGGAAGCGGGAGATGGCGAGGCAGCCGTCAAACCAGCGAAAGGCAACGTGCTCGTAGAGCCAGCGACGGGCCAGCTTGTTTGGGCCCTCGTTGCTCCCCGCGTACGGGAGCTCGCAGTCCTCGTGAATGAAGAGGGCACCATGTCGCCGGCAGGCAAGCTTGCACATCGCCATCCACGCGAGCGAGCGGGAGTAGACGATCATGGCGTCCAACCCGCTGCCGCGCGCCGCACTCGCCTCAACGGCGCGCAACAACCGCGGCCATTTCGTCGCCTTGAGCCACAGACGATGGCGGCGCTTCGCAGGCCGCGTCGTGCGACCGTACGTGTACTGGAAGTCGACCCCATCGTAGGTACCTGTCGCAGCCGTGTTGAGCGGCGTCCCTCTCGACTCGCTGGGCTCGACGCAGAGCACCTTGACGGTAGCTCCGGCGGACTGTATCCCCTTCGCGTAGTTGAACACGCGCGAGCTCGCGCCGCCGCCGTATGGGAAGCCGAGGTCCCCGACGATGAGGACGTTTGGGCGACGGGGAACGACGGGTCTTGCAGCCTGCATCAGGAGCCGCGGCCCTCCCAGAGGTAGCCGAGCACGATCTTGACGACGGCGCTGGAGACGTCCGGGGCCAGATACTCGGGCGGCGGCGACCAGGCCGGCGGCAGGGAGGTGACGGTGCGCACGCAGCGCAGCACCGTCTCCGGGTCGACGCCGGCCAGCATGTTGCTGCCGCACTCCACCGTCTCGGGGCGCTCCGTCACATCGCGGACCGTCACCGTGGGCACGTGGAACAGGCAGCACTCCTCCTGCACCGTCCCGCTGTCCGACAGCGTGCAGAACGCGGCGCGTTCCAGAGCGACGAAGTCGAACAGGCCGAGCGGCTCCAGGAAGCGCACGCGCTCGTCGCTCACCTCGACCCCGAACTGCCGCATCTTCTGCTGGGTGCGCGGGTGCAGGCTGCAGATGACCGGCAGGTCGTACTCGCGGCTCGCCTGTTCGAGCGTTGACGCAAGCCCGCGCAGACGCTCGTCCACGTCGACGTTCTCGGCGCGGTGCATGGTGGCGAGGAAGTACCGCTGCGGTTCGACGCCGAGGCGTGCGAAGACGGGCGCGGCGTCGATCTGCGCCGCGTAGTGCTCGAGCACCTCGCGGATCGGGTTCCCGGTGACGTAGACGCGCTCGCCGGGCACGCCTTCGCGCAGCAGGTTCTCCTTGCTGCGCTGGGTGTACGGCATCAGCACGCTGCTCGAGTGGTCGATGACGCGCCGGTTGACCTCCTCCGGCACGCGGTCGTCGTAGCAGCGGTTGCCCGCCTCCATATGGAACACGGGGATGCCCATGCGCTTGGCGAGCACCGCGCAGAGGCCGCTGTTGGTGTCGCCGAGGACGAGCAGGGCGTCGGGGCGCTCGTCGCGCAGGACGCCGTCCATCGCGGCGAGCATGCGCCCGATCTGCTCGCCGAAGCTCTCGCCGCTGATCCCGAGGTCCCGGTCGGGCGCACGCACGCCGAGCTCCTCGAAGAAGACGTCCTTCAGCTTGGGGTCGAAGTTCTGCCCGGTGTACACGAGCACGTGCTCGCACAGGCTGTCGAGCTTCTCGATGACGCGGCTGAGACGGATGATCTCGGGCCGCGTCCCCAGGACGGTGAGGACCTTCACCGCAGCAGTTCCGCCTCGTCGCCGGCCGTATCGTCGAGCGTGAGCCGGTGATCGACCAGCAGCTGGTCCAGCGCCTCGCGCTCCATGACGTCGTCGGCCGAGCTGTATTCGCGCGCCAGAGCCTCCGGCGCCGCCTGCCCGTCGCGAAGCTCGAGCAGCATGGGGAGGATGGCGTAGTGCCGCCCGCGATCGACGGTGCGGTGGCATTCCTCCTCGGAGACGAGGATCTCGTGCACCTTCTCGCCCGGGCGGATGCCGGTGACCTCGGTCTTGATCGGTCGGTCGCCGATGAGGCTCTCGGCGATGTCGACGACCCGCGCCGAGGGCACCCGCGGGATGTAGGTCTCGCCGCGCTTGGCTTCTGACAGCGCTGCGAAGACCGTGTCGACCGCCTGGTCGAGGCTGAGCAGAAAGCGCGTCATGTCGATGGTCGTGATGGTCACCGGTCCGCCGCTGCGGATCTGCTCGTGGAAGAACGGGATCACCGAACCGCGCGAGGCGAGCACGTTGCCGTAGCGCACGCACACGAAGCGCGTGGTGGGGCAGCGCATGTTGGCCTGGATGAACACGCGCTCCTGGATGGCCTTGGTCATGCCCATCACGTTGACGGGCTTGCACGCCTTGTCGGTCGAGATGCCGATGACCGTCTCGACCGGCATCTCGTGCTCCTGGATGGCGCGCACGATGTTCTCCGGGCCGGCGACGTTGGTCGTGACCGCTTCGAACGGGAAGTACTCGCAGGTCGGGACCTGCTTGAGCGCGGCGGCGTTGAAGACAACGTCGGCGCCGCGCAGGGCCGAGGCGACGCTGTGGAAGTCGCGCACGTCGCCGATGCGGAACTCGAGCAGCTCGCGGAAGTTGTGGTAGATCACCTCGTCGGTGACGGCGCGCTGGTGCAGGTAGGCGACGCGCATGGCGTGCTGCTTGGCCTCGTCGCGCGAGAACACGACGATCTTCGCGGGCTGGCCCATCTCGCCGCTGAGCAGGCGGCGCACCAAGACCTGGCCCAGCGAGCCGGTGCCGCCGGTGATCAGCACTCGCTTGCCCTTAAGCGGATACATGGGCCAGCCTCCACTCGTCGTAGGGGGTCGGGTCCGCGGCCACTTCCGCCACCATCTCCTCCCAAGGAGGGATGCGGTAGCCGGTGGCCCGCACGAAGCGGGCGGCACTCAGACTGCGGTCACAGGGTGGGTCGTCGAACGGCTCGATCTGGATGTCGAGACCCATCGCTTCTTTCAGCATCATGAGCAGAGCGTACTTGCTGATCGGCGCGCTGGCTATCTGCACGAGGCCGCCGAGCGCCGGCTGATCGGCCAGCAGGTCGCCGATGATGCGCGCCAGGACCTGCGTCGGGAAGCCGCTGTAGATCGCGTTCCGGTAGCCTCTGACGTGCCCGCCGCGGTTGCTCAGGAACCACTCGAGCAGGGCGTCCTGCTTGAGGAAGTCGCGCCCGAAGATGGACGTGCGGATCGTGAGGCAGCCGGGCCGGTCGACCTCGCCGAGGAGCTTGCTGCGGCCGTAGAGGTCCTCCGGGTCGGGCAGGTCGTCCTCGGTGTAGGCGCCCTTGCGCCCGCTGAACACGCAGTCCGTGCTCATGTGCACGAGGCGGGTGCCGGCGGCCACGCAGAGGTCGGCCAGACGGTGAGGGAAGAGCGAGTTCAGGGTGATCGTCAAGACCGCGTCCGACGCCTCCTCCAGCTGCTTGATGATCCCGATGCAGTTGATGACGGCGTCCGGACGCACTGCCTCGATCGCACCCGCCACGGCGGCGGATTCGAGGGCGTCGACACCACCCAGGAGTCGCTCGGCGGGGCAGACGGCGTACTGCGGGAAGTCGCGCCAGAGGCCGCGCTCGTCGCGGAACGTGGCGTGGACCTCGAAGCGTCGTCCCAGCACCTCGAAGACCTTGTGGCCGAGCATGCCCTCGCCGCCGAGGACGAGGACCCTCATGGCCGGGTCTCCTCGAGGCGCCGGAGCGTGACGGGGTCATGCGTGATCCAGGCCATGTACTCGGCGAGCCCCTCGTCCAGGCCGACGCCGGGGGCGAAGCCGAAGGCCGCCGCGGCCGCCGCCGTGGCGGCGAGACTGTCGCGGACGTCGCCTGGGCGCGGCGGCGCGAACTCCACGCCCACCTCGCGCCCGGCCACGCGCTGCATCATCGCCGCGAGGTCGTTGATCGTGACGCGCGTGGCGCTGCCGACGTTGAAGGCGCCCTGGACGTCCGCGCCGGCGGCCGCCGCGGCGATGTTGGCGGCGGCCACGTCGCGAGCGTTCACGAAATCGCGCGTCTGCTCGCCGTCGCCGAAGATCGTCATGGGGACGCCGCGCAGGATGCGGTCGGCGAAGATGGGGATGACGTTGCCGTAGGCGTCGTAGCGCTGGTTGACGCCGTAGACGTTGAAGTACCGCAGGCACACGTTGCGCATCCCATAGAGCTTGTTGTACACGAGGCACATCTTCTCGGCGGCGAGCTTGCTGGCGCCGTAGGGCGAGTCCGGATCCTGAGGATGGTCCTCGGCGATGGGCAGCGTCTTGAGCTCGCCGAAGATGCCGGCGGAGGACGAGAAGACGATGCGGCGCAGGCCGTGCTCGCGGGCGGCCTGCAGCACGTTCAGCGTGCCGAGGACGTTGATCTGCGCGTCCTTGATCGGGTCGTCTATGGAGCGCGCGTTGCCGACGCTGGCGGCCAGGTGGACGACCACGTCGCACCCTTCGACGGCGTCGAGCACGGCGGCGGCATCTCGAACGTCGGCCTCGACGAACGCCACGCCGGGCACGAGGTTCTCGGCGAAGCCGCTCGACAGGTCGTCGAGCACCACCGGCGTATGCCCCAGGCTCAACAGCTGCCGGACGATGTTCGAGCCGATGAAGCCGGCACCGCCGGTGACGAGGACTCTCATGCGGACCCTCCTTTGGACGCCCTGTCGCCGGGGCTGCCATGCGTTCGCGTCTTCGTCGCCGGCTCGCGCAGGCCCGCGGCCTCAGCAAGCTTACGGGGCGCGTGCGATGCCCGCACGGCCTGGAGTCTGCTCCAGCGCCAGGCCCGGTCTACGGGGTCCAGTGCCTTGAGTGCGGCGCGGCCTGCGCGATAGCGAGGCGAGTGCAGTAGGTGTTCGATGTCGTCGGTGCGGCGCAGCTCGACCTTGAGAGCGCCAGCACGGATATCGTCGATCATGCGCAGCACTTCGGGAGGATGTTCGCCTTGGTAGCGCTCAAGCCAACTGGGGTACTGATAGTGGCGTTCGACATGAAACGGGTGCCCGAGCCGGAAGTAGCTCGCCGCCGCCCACTCGATGATCTCGGCGCAGGCGGTCGGCTTCTCGAAGCGGTAGATCGCCACTTTCTGCCTGACCTGGCTCGGCAGCAGGTGGTCGTAGTGGTAGAGGTAGATCCCGCGCCGTGCCATGTCCCTGCCTCCGACCCACTTCACGCGGCGCAGATCCCGCCCGGAAGGGTCGCGCACGGTGGGCGGCTCGTGGGTCTCGTACCGGTACCCCGACCCCCACTTGAAGAGACGGTGGAACTCGAGCTTGCCGCGCCGCCACCGCCATCCGTCGCTGTAGTAGTCGAGTCCGCCCCACAACGGGATGGTGTCGAAGGACACGGCCGTGATCGCCGGGTCATCCCTCAGCATGTCCAACACGGCCTGCATGTCGGCGGGCCGGTAGAACTCGTCGATGTCGACTTGCCACAGGTAGTCGCCGGTGGCGCGCTCCGCATAGGCTCGCGACTGGTGGGTGCGGTGTCTTCCGAGTTCGTCGGTCTTGGGCCAGAAGCCCTCCCGAGTGACGATCCGCACCTTGCCCTCGGGGTCTTCTTCCGTCGCGAAACGGCGCAGGACCTCCAGAGTACCATCGGTGGAGTGCCCGTCCGGAGTCGTGACCGCGCGCGCGTCTTCGTGACCGCCTTCGACCACGATGATCTCGTGGGCGAATGGATAGATCGAGCGCAGACAGTAGCGCGTGAAGGGCTCTCCGTTGAGAACGATGATGCCAAACGTCACTCGCGGCGGGGATCCTTTCACAACGGTTGCGGGTCCAGCTGGGCGTCTTCGCCGGCCGGGCTCGTCGGCCGACCCACCGGCACCGGGGCGCCGGCCAACTCCTCCGCTGGTCGCAGCGCCTCCGCAGCGACGAGCGCGAGGATCCAGAGCCCCATGGGGTAGACGCTCGGCTGCATGAACGTCCACATCTGGAAGCCCATGATCACGGTCAGCGCGATCGTGATGAAGTAGGTGAGAGCCAGTTCGCGTCGCGACTCAGGCGGCTTCAGTGAGAGCCAGAGGGCCCGCGCCATGAACCCTGCGAGCAGGAGTGCGAAGAGCATGAGACCTATGTAGCCGAACCTGTACATGATCGGCAGCCACGTCATGTCGGATGACCACAGATACACGTGGGCATCCACCGCGTTGGAGGCAGGCTGTGGGAATCCGAGGCCGAACGCGAGATCGCCTCTCGCCACGACTCTCTCGACCGCATCCCAATGGAGCGTGCGAATCTGCCAGTTCGACACCTGCGTTCCTCCGCCTCGGGACGTGAATTCGGAGAGACGCTTGAGAAGGAAGCTCCAGTAGGCGGGCGCGAAGCGACTGAATGCGACGATGGCGACCACGACGGCAAGCGCGATCGCCCCGACTCGGCGCGCCACCCTGCCGAAATCAGGCCGCGACAGCTCGCGCGCGATGAGCGCGATCACGAGACCGAGGATCGCGGCGATGAGCAGTGTGCGAGTGAGAGAGACCAGAATGGCGAGCAGCGTGATGGCCAGCACGACGAGCCATCCGGGAGTCCACCGCCGCTTGGCGAGAACGAAGCCGAGGGCGAGCAGATTGAACGCCGGCGAGAAGGTCGTCGCCCGTGAGATGTTCTGACCTCCGAGGACGTAGGTTATGTTCGCATGCCCCAGGTAGATCGGGAGATGCAGGCCCTGATGAAGGATGAACAGGCCGCACGCCACCGTGTTCACTATGACGACCGCCGCCAGGAACTCCCGCGTCTCGACGTGCGTCGCTCGGCTCGCGATGCCCCTGACCAACAGGTAGCCCAACACGAGGTAGATGGCGCCGGACGCCAGAGAGGCTGCGTTCGCGAGGTCGCCTGAGTCGGCGAACGCACCCCAGGCGTGCAGACCGATGAGGGCGGCGATGCCGATCAGCGGGAGCTCCTCCGGCAAGATGCGACCGGCGCCGAACAGACCGACCGGCCTGTCGCCAAGCCGCGAGCGACGCGCGACGGTCACCGCCCACACGATCGCGAGCCAGCCCATCAAGAGCACGACGGGGTCGAATCGCCCCGGCATCCAAAAGGGCTTCATGTTCTCGAAGAACACGGAGCTACGCATGACCATGAGCACGGGGATGCCCAGCAGGAAGAGCGGGTTGCTCCTGGCCTTCCACAGGAACCACAGGAGTAGAGCCGCCGGCAGCGCCAGACGCACCAGGCCCACGACCCTAGGCTCCCGGTCTCCAGCACGCGTTCACAGCATCACCGCCGTGGCAGCCTCACTAGGTGAATGACTCGGGCTCCGGCACGAGCTCCCACTCGGGGAGCGGCTCCGCTGGGCCGGAGCCGTTCTGATCAGAGTGCGGCCCTGGCTCCGGCACGGCTTCCCACTCGAGAAGCGGTGCCACAGGGCCGGGATTGCGCACCCAGGAGAACGGCGATTCGAGATGGTCCTTCACGACCTCGAACCAGATGGCCTCGTCGCCGTTGACGATCCAGTGGCTGCGGAAGACGTCGGCTCGGGGCGCGATCGCGTAGCTCCCTTCGTTCAACATTCCGGACGGGATCACGCACCGCAGGGTGTTGTGGCCGGGCTTGAGCTCGGGCCAGTCATCGGGCGGTCCGTCGGTGTGCCAGCTTCGCAGCGCGGGACCACCGCCCGCCAGCAGGTCGAAACCCACCTGATAGGCCGAGTTGGCGCGCGCGACGTCGACATCGATCTCCACGAGGAGCGGGTGGCTGCTGTGGAACGGGCCGACGGCCTTTCCCGCGTCATCGAGCACTCGCACGGCCCTGATCAGCAGCTCGTCCTCGTTGCCCAAAGCGCGCGGCAGTTCCAGCACGGACGCCGACCCCATCTGCTGTGCGATGTAGTCGCGCACGATCTCGTCGGCCGGCCCGTCCGCGACGAGCCGGCCCTCTTCTATCTGTACGGCGCGTGTGCACAGACCACGCACGGCGTTCATGTTGTGGCTCACGAAGAAGACGGTGCGTCCCGTTCCGGCGATCCGTTCCATCTGCCCGAGACACTTGCGCTGGAAGCTGAGGTCGCCCACCGCCAGCACCTCGTCAACGAGCAGGACTTCGGGATCGAGATGGGCGGCGACGGCGAACGCGAGGCGCACGAACATACCGCTGGAGTACCGTTTGACCGGCGTGTCGAGGAACTCACCTATCTCGGAGAAGGCGACGATCTCGTCGAACTTGCGGCCGATCTCGGCGCGGGACATACCGAGGATAGCGCCGTTGAGATAGATGTTCTCGCGCCCGCTCAGCTCCTGGTGGAAGCCGGTGCCGACCTCGAGGAGGCTGCCGAGCCTGCCGTTGATGACGGCTCGGCCCTCCGTGGGCTCGGTGATGCGCGAAAGGATCTTGAGCAGCGTGCTCTTACCGGCACCGTTGCGCCCGATGATGCCGATGACCTGACCTGCCTCGACGTCGAAGCTCACGTCGCGCAAGGCCCAGATCGTGCGCACGTGCCCCGTTGACGAGCCGGCATGACGGAGGCGACGGATCGGGGCGCCGGCGACGTTCGTGAGTGCGTCGCGCAGGGTCCTGGAGCGCTCCTGCGCGGCGCCGATCGTGTACTTCTTACCGAGGCCCGAGATGGTGATCGCCGTGCTCATACGATGTCCGCGAAGACGCGTTCCATGCGCCTGAAGTAGTAGAGGCCGCTGGTGAAGATGACCAGCACCATCACTGTCGAGAGCCAGAACATCCCGCCGGGGGCCTGCTCGCCGAACAGAGCCCAGCGGAAGCCTCCGATGACGCCGGTCATGGGGTTGAGGTTGTAGATCACCTGCGCCCATTTCGGGAAGGTCGCTATCTTCGAGATCGGATACATGATCGGCGTCGCGTACATCCAGATCTGGACGAGGAACGGGATGATGTACTGCACGTCGCGATAGAGCACGTAGAGGGCGCTCAACCACAGCGAGACGGCGAGCGCTGTGGCCATCGCGAGCAGCGTCAGGAACGGCAGAAAGACGATCTGCCAGGTCGGGGTGACGTGGTAGATGACCATGAGCACCGCCAGCACCGCGACGCTGATGAGGAAGTCAGGGAGGACGCTCAAGACGGAGCTGGTCGGGATCACGAGTCGCGGGAAGTACACCTTGGTGATGAGGTTGGCGTTGCCCACGAGGCTCAGCCCGGCGCTCGACAGGGAGCCGGAGAACAGGTTCCAGGGGAGGAGCCCGGCGTACACGAAGACCGGGTAGGGGACCCCGTAGTTGCCGGTGCCCACGTGCAGCAGCTTGTTGAAGATGACCGTGAAGACGATCATCGTGAGCACCGGGTTGAGTACCGCCCAGATCACGCCCAGGACCGCCTGCTTGTAGCGGATGAGCACGTTCTTCCAGGTCAGGAAGTAGAGCAGCTCGCGATACTGCCAGAGTTCCCGGAGGCCCAGTCGGACCCAGCCCTTGGAGGGCTGGATGACCGTCGTGAGACCGGTCGTGAGTGGCGATTCTTCGACGTGGGTGTCCATGGCTAGTCCTCCGCCCGGACGAGGCTGAACCCCCCGCGATCCGGTGCAGAGCGACTGCTGTTCTGGACGGTGGTGACCCGCATCATCACTCTCCCGGGCTCCCCTGGGAGCCCTTGAACCCAAGACGCTGCCGCGTGGTGCGGCGCCGCACAACCGGAATCGGTCGACGGGTCCCGATACATGAGGCCATCGACGAAGGAATGCCGCCGTCGGAATCGACCCGCAGGCCTTCTGCCCTATCACGTCAGTGCCTCCGGGGATGCCGCGCCCCGCTTTGCCGGAAAGGATAGCACGGCGCTTGGATGCGAGACGCTGCCAGGCCATGCCTGCTCGGCGTCGACAACGGGCCCCTCCGCGCCGAAGCGACGCGTTTCGCGGTGCCCGCCGTTTACCGTTCAAGCAACGGCAATAGGCTCCGCACTCTCATCATCTCGCCCCAGCTGCCGACTCCACACTCTGTACGGCGAGTAGGGGTCGGAAGCGACAGTCCCACGTGCTTCCCATCCGCCGGCACGCACGTTGACCCGGGTCGTGCGACCGCCGTCGGGCGTGGAGCTGAGCCCCCGCTTCACCACGCACCGACTCGCACCGATCCGCGACGTACAGCCAGAGGTGCCGGCAATGAGATCGGTCTTCCGCTTTGGGCTTGCCATGCTCGTCGCCGCCGCGGCCCTGTCGCTGTGCTCGGCTGCTCAAGCCTGGCAGAACGGTCGCTCGACCAGAGGGCTGGGGGGCACGACTGTACAGCAGTGGATCCTCGAGCAGGCGGTCTCCCGGGCCGCCCGATCCGGGAGCGATTGGGTCGACCTGAACGCGGCATTGCGCACCGTAGGCCTCCCCGACACCGTCGTGCACGACTTCCGCTACCACGAGTACGTGCGCTGGGGCGGCCGCCACAACGGCGCAGCCCCCGAGAGGGTGGCCGTCTACTTCGCGCTGGTCCGCGACGCGCTTCAGTCGGGAGATACGGCCACCGCCAGCGAACTGCTCGGCATGCTCACCCACTACTACACCGATGCCAGCGATCCGCTGCACACCGGCGATGGTCGCGCCGCGCGCCACGTGCATCGCCGGTTCGAGCAGCGCGTCATGGCTCGGCTGAACCGGCATGGTCGCTTTGAGCAGCGGGTCCAGGCCGTCATCGACCAGCGCGACGCGTACGGCGCCAGCGTGGCCGCCGACGAGGCCTGCGCCGCGGCCGCGGGTCAGGACGTCGCGGCGTTCACCGTGAGTTCGGCGCAACGCGCCCATCACGACTATCGCCGGCTGGTGCGCGGCTACCTGCGGCGGGGCTTCTCCCGCGCCACAGGCCGCATCGCGGCGTCGACGCTCGAGCGCTCCGTCCAGGGCGTCGCCAGCCTGATCGAGGCTGCCGCGCAGGCTGTATCGTCCAGCTCCACACTCTCGGCCG
>Ga0209048_10005083_pt1 | contig 12470 bp, 9 predicted proteins | sample FrelakmetCRP12CR_FD_187146 | JGI IMG/M metagenome (GOLD analysis project Ga0209048, IMG submission 187146) | Freshwater lake sediment microbial communities from the University of Notre Dame, USA, for methane emissions studies - CRP12 CR (SPAdes)... | ecosystem: Environmental > Aquatic >... | reverse complement strand
CGGGCACCGCAATCAGGTCGCCGTGCATCGCCGCCGCGCGATCCGCGGCGACCAGCGCCGCCGTGGCGCCCTGCGCCAGTGCCGCGGCAACGAATGCGTGGCCGTCGAAACGCTCGCCCTGCAATGCGACGAAAAGATCGCCGGATTCGAGCGTGCGGCTGTCGGTGACGACGCGCCGGAACGTGACGTTCTCGCCGATCAGCTGCCCGTCCACAGCGTGCGCTGCCGTTTTCGTATCCATCATGCGGCGCTCCATGCCGACAAGGCCGCGGCGGCCACCCCGGCGTCGGAAAATGCCGTGCGCACGCCCTGGTACTCCTGGTACGTCTCATGGCCCTTGCCCGCGATCAGCACGACATCTCCCATCCTGGCGGCGCCGATCGCGTTCCGGATCGCGACGGCGCGGTCGATCTCGATGGTCCAGCGGCGGTTCCCTTCGTCGCGCACGCCGCGGGCTATCGCGTTGACGATGGCCGCCGGGTCTTCACTGCGCGGGTTGTCGCTGGTCACGACCACACGATCCGCGAAGCGCGCCGCGATATGGCCCATTTCCGGCCGCTTGCCTGCGTCACGGTCGCCCCCGCAGCCGAACACGCAGATCAATTCCCCCGAAGCACACACCGCGGGCCGCAATGCTCTCAGCACCTTCTCCAGGGCGTCCGGCGTATGCGCATAATCGACGACGACCAGCGGTCGATCGCTTCCGCCCAGGCGCTGCATGCGCCCGGTCGGCGGCTCCAGGCGTCCAAGTGCGGCAGTCGCGGTCTCGAGCGGAACGTCGCTCGCCAGCAGGACGCCGAGCACGCCCAGCAGGTTCTGCGCATTGAATGTGCCGACCATCGCCGCTGCGAAGGCGGCCTTGCCCCAGGGCGTGTTCACCGCCAGCACGATGCCGTTGCCCGACATCCGGATTTCCGTCGCCGCGATGTCTGCGGCAGCGAGTCCGTACGTCAGGAGCCGCGCGCCGCGCGCGCGCGCAGCGTCGATCAGGCTCTGGCCAAACGGGTCGTCGGCATTGATGACCGCCGTGCGCAGTCCCGGCCAGGAAAAAAGTTTCGCCTTGGCCTGCCCGTAGGCCGCCATCGTGTGGTGGTAGTCCAGATGGTCGCGCGTGAGATTGGTGAACAGGGCAACGTCGAACTTGATGCCGTTCACGCGACCCTGATCGAGGCCGTGCGAGGACACTTCCATCGCCACGGTCGTGGCGCCCGCCGCCTTGAATTGCCGCAGCAGCTCGTGCAGCGCCGGAGCGTCCGGCGTCGTGTGCGTTGCCGGTGCGAGTCCGCCGATCAGGCCGTTGCCCAGCGTGCCCAGAATGCCCGCGCGGCGGCCGCAGGCATCGAACGCGTGCCCGATCCAGTGCGCGCAGGAAGTCTTGCCGTTGGTGCCGGTGACCCCGGTCATCCACAAGCCCTGCGACGGGCTGCCGTAGATGAAATCGGCAATGGCGCCAAGGCGCTGCTGCAATCCCTCGACCGGCAGATGCGGCACCTGCCAGCCGCGATCCCACGCGAATCCCGCCGGCTCCCACAGTACGGCGGTGGCGCCACGCGCCATCGCGTCCGGCACGAACCTGCGGCCGTCCGTGTACGTTCCCGGATACGCGGCAAAGGCGACGCCGGCTTCGACGCGGCGGCTGTCGGCGGTGATGCGCCGCGGGCATGCATGCAGTTTCGCCAGCAGTTGAGGCACATCGACAGGGTCGGGGGCGAGGGTGGTCATCGCGTGGTCGGTCAGGTTTCCTCGCGAATCTCGCTGCCTTCCGGCGGCAGGATCACGTTGTTGAGCGGCGCATCGGTAGGCACGCCCAGCATGCGCAGGGCCGCCCCGGTCACGCTCGAGAACACCGGCGCGGCAACGGCGCCGCCGTAGTACTGCCCGGTCGAAGGTTCGTCGAGCATCACCGCCACGACCAGCCGTGGATTCGACACGGGAGCAAAGCCGACGAACGAAGCCACGTACTTGTTCACATAGACGTGGTCTTCGATCTTGTGCGCGGTGCCCGTCTTGCCGGCAACACGATAGCCGGCCACCTGCGCCCGCGGCGCGGTGCCGCCCGGCGATGTCACCAGTTCCAGCATGTGGCGCACCGCGCGCGCGGTTTCGGGCCGCAGCACCGGCCGGCCCGCGACGAATTCGTCGGTCTTCAACAACGTCACGGCTTTCACTTCGCCGTCGGTGGCGAAGATCGTGTAGGCGCGCGCGAGCTGCACCAGGTTCACCGAAATGCCGTGACCATAGGACATCGTCGCCTGTTCGATCGGCTTCCAGGACTTGGCGGGGCGCAGCCGCCCCGACACTTCGCCGGGAAAGCCCGTTTTCGGCACCGTTCCGAAGCCGACGTTCGAGAACGTCTCCCACAGCGTTGCGGGCGGAAGACCGAGCGCGATCTTGGCGGCGCCCACGTTGGAAGATTTCTGGATCACCTGCTCCACCGTCAGTGCGCCTTCCGGATGCGCGTCATGGATCGTGGCCGTACCGATCGTGAACCAGCCGGGCGCGGTGTCGATCACCGTGTCGGGGCGCACGCGGCCGGCATCGAGCGCCGCGGCAATCGTGAACGGCTTCATCGTCGAGCCCGGCTCGAACGTATCGGTCAGCGCTCGGTTGCGCATCTTCTCCGGCAGGACCTTGTCGCGGCTGTTCGGGTTGTAGGTGGGCCAGTTCGCCAGAGCCAGGATTTCGCCCGTCTTCACGTCGAGGATGACGATTCCGCCCGCTCTCGCCTTGTTGAGGTCGATGGCCGCCTTCAATTCGCGGAAGGCGAGATATTGCAGGCGCGCATCGATGGCCAGCGCGAGGTCGTGGCCGGCCTGCGGCGTGCGAATGGCGACAACGTCTTCCACCGCCTCGTTGCGGCGGTTGATGATCACGCGACGGCTGCCCGGAACGCCGGCCAGCCACGCCTGCTGCGCCAGCTCGATCCCTTCCTGGCCGACGTCGTGATCGCCGGTGAAGCCGACAATCTGCGCGGTGACGTCGCCGCCGGGATAGAAGCGCCGATACTCATTCTGGTCGTGCAGCCCGGAAATGTGCAACGCCATGGCGCGTTCCGCGATATCGGGAGCGATCTGCTTCGCGATGTAGGCAAAGTCCTCGTTGGCTTCGAGCCGCGCGTTGATCTTCTGTGGCGTCGTTTCGAGAACGACGGCGAGTGCGGCAATCTGCTCGCGTGTCGCATCGAATTTGTCGGGAAATGCCCACAGCGACTTGACCGGCGTGGACAGCGCGAGCGCTTCCCCTGCGCGGTCGAGGATGCGGCCGCGGTGCGCCGGAACCTCGAGGTCGCGGGAATGCCGGGCCTTGCCTTGCTCCTGCAGGAACTCGTTGTCGAACCACATGAGGTACACCGAGCGCGCAAGCAGAACCAGGAACAGCAGCGCCAGCGCGCCGAACACCAACGGCGACCGGAATCGCGGCAGCACCAGCGGCGCCGCCTCACGATGGCGCAATGCGCGTCCCGCCACCGCCGTGCCCCCCCGGTTCACCGTGCGTTGCCCTTTCCATCCGGAAGCGCGACGACATCGGTGCGCGCAGCCGAAGGCAACTGCATCCGCAACTGTTCGCGGGCGATTTTCTCGATCCGCGCCGGCATGCTCCACGTCGACTGCTCGAGCTGCAGCTGCCCGTATTCCGTTTCCAGTTTGCGACCCATCACCTGCTCGTCTCCGAGCGCGACGAAAAGGCGGCGGGACTGGTGCCGCGACGTCACCAGCGACAGCGCGCAGGCAACGAGGACGACCAGCAGGGCGACGTTCAGGCGGGTCACGCGATGTCCTCCATATAGCCACGCGGCCAGCCGGCGGGCAGCGGGTGGGACGTGCGGGTGGCGACTCGCAGCACGGCGCTGCGCGAACGCGGATTACGCGCGATTTCCGCGGCGGAAGGCTTCACCGCACGCCCGGTCAGCGCCAGTGGCGCGCCCGGCATCGCGTCGGCGCGGATCGCCAGCCGCGCGAGCGCCGGATCCCCCGCGTAGGGCTGCGATGCGCGGGCGAGAAAGCGCTTGACGATGCGATCCTCGAGCGAATGGAAGCTGATCACGGCCATGGTCGCGCCCTCGGCCAGCGCCGACACGATGACGGGCAGGGCCCGCGTGATTTCGGACAGTTCGCGGTTCACGAAAATCCGAAGGGCCTGGAACGTCCGCGTGGCCGGATCCTGACGCCAATCACCCCGCGTGCGCGCGCCGATGGCTTGCGCCACGAGTGCCGCCAGTTGCCGGGTGCCGCGGATGGGTTCGCGCGCGCGTGCCGCCGCAACTGCTCTTGCAATCGATGCAGCAGACCGTTCTTCACCATAGTCGCGCAATACCTCCGTCAATTCGCGCAGCGAGGCGCGGGCAAGGAATTCGGCTGCGGACTCGCCTCGCGACGGATCCATGCGCATGTCGAGCGGACCGTCGTGGCGGAAGGAAAAGCCGCGCGTCGCGTCATCGATCTGCGGCGAGGAAATGCCGAGGTCGAGCAGCACGCCGTCGACCCGCACGAGCGCAAGTCCGGCCAGGACCTCCGGCAGTTCCGAAAACCACGCGCGCCGGAAGACGAATCGGTCGTCGGCATGGGCAAGCAGTGCCGCGGTTTCTTCGGCCGCAGGATCTCGGTCGATGCCGACCAGGCGTCCGGCAGCGCCAAGCCGGGCCAGGATCGCCCGTGCGTGGCCACCGCGACCGAAAGTCGCGTCGACGTAGACGCCTGCGGGCTTGATCGCCAGCGCCGCCACGGCTTCGTCGAGCAGGACGGGGACATGGATGCCATCGGTCACGAATGCTCTACAGCGTGAAGCCGTCGAGTTCCGACGGCAGGCCATCGGCCGGGAACGCTATGGTCTGGGCCGTCTGCGCCTGCCACATCGCTTCGTCCCACAATTCGAACTTGTGGCCCTGCCCGACCAGCACGACATGCTTGTCGAGACCTGCGTAGCGGCGCAGCGCGGGCGGCACGAGGATGCGGCCCGCGGTATCGATGTCGACGTCGTCGGCGTAGCCAACCAGCAGCCGCTGCAGGCTGCGGATCTTGTCGTTGAACGACGAGAGCGACATGAGGCGCGCCTGGATGGGCTCCCAGGCGGCGAGCGGATAGAGCAGCAGGCAGCGCGAGGGATCGGCGGTCAGCACCAGGCGGCCCTGCCCCTGCCCATTCGTCGCGAGCGCATCCCGGTGCTTGGCGGGAACTGCCAGCCGACCTTTGGCGTCCAGCGCCTGCTGCGTGACACCGCGAAACACGGGCAGGCCTGCACCCCCGTTTCCAGCCATCTCCGCCGAATCGACCGTATTGCCCGCCAACGCCGCTCTCCTCAAATCCGGCCCCGGGGTAAGCGCTCATTCACATCACGCCGGCGAGAGCGGATGGAGCTCGCGTTTTACCCACTTTGACCCACTTTTTACCACCCGACGCCACTATACGCGGGAAGATTGGCGCGGGTCAACGGTTTTTCGGTTTCCGAACAATGACTTAGCGTCGTGAAAGCAACAAAACTGTTTTCTTCAAAAAAATAGATACTTAGCTGTGTTTTTGCAAGTGATTTACTAACATCGGTGGGCCTCTTTCCCCACTTCGGAACGTTCGTTCGACCAGTTGTGTGCGACAACCGAAACGCGCTCAAAAGACCCGCGGATTTCCAGCCCAGCGGCACCGGGTCTTCTGCGGGACAGCTTGATGCCGCCGGCATGGCGCGGCGCCGGCGCACGGCGAGTGCCTACGACGGCCGGGTCGAGCCGCGGTCCGCCCTCGCCGTGCTCGCTGGCGCACATTCGCGTTCGCTTTCGTTTACAAACGGTTACCGCGAGCGGGTCAACCTGCGCCGCGCGGTCGCGTTGTTCGAGGGACACGCCGGGAATCCCGTCGTGATGCCCACGAATGACGGGGACGATCATTGGTGCGCGTCGCGGAGGCTGGAGAGTGGGTCTCCCGGTTGCCGATCGGCCATCGAACAGGGGGTAGCGATGTCACAGGCAATTCGCAACCATCGCGCGACGCGGCGCACGGCTGACGGCTCACGCTGGCGCCGTCCCATGAGTCGCGTTGCGATGTCGCTGGCCGCGTTGCTGGGCGGCGTGGGCGCTGCGTCGGCAGGCGAGCCCACTGCAACTGCGATCGAGTACTACAACGCGTCACTCAATCATTACTTCATGACCGCGAGTCCGGTGGAAGCCGCGATTCTGGACGCCAACATCCAAATACCTGGCTGGCAGCGCACCGGCGTCGAGTTCGGCGCGTACGCCTCGGCCGACGACAACGCCGGCGCGCTGCCGGTTTGCCGTTTCTTCGGCAAGCCGGGGATCGGGCCCAACTCGCATTTCTACACGGCGGATGCGCACGAATGTGATCTCACCAAGCAGAACCCGGACTGGATTTTCGAGACGATCGCGTTCTACATTCCGGTGCCCGCGGTGTCCGGCACTTTCACCGGCGCCTGCACCGGCGCCACGCAGACGGTGTACCGAAGCTTCTACCCGGGCGCGGTCAAGAGCGAATCGAACCACCGGTTCCTGCCCGATCTCACGATGCACGAAAAGATGGCGGGTGCCTCGCTGCTCGAGGGCGCGGTGATGTGTTCGCCGCTCTCTTCGCGGCAAGTCGACGCCGACGTGGCGCGCCTGCTCGATCAGGCCACGTTCGGACCGAATGACGCACTGGCCGCGCATGTCAAGGCTGTGGGCATCGACGGTTACCTGAGCGAGCAGTTCACCGCACCCGTGACGCAATATCCGGCAATCAAGTACGTGCCGGCCGGCCAGCAGGCGACGTACTGCCCGAGCGATCCCGACCCGACCTGCGGCCGCGACTACTACTCGCTGTTCCTCGTGCAGAACGCCTTCTTCGGGAACGCACTTGCGGGCGGCGACCAACTGCGCCAGCGCGTCGCCTTTGCGCTGTCGCAGATCATGGTGACCTCGGGCCTCGACATCAACGAAGCCTATGGCATGGCGCAGTACCAGCAGATCTTCCGCGACAACGCGTTCGGCAACTTCGAGGACATCCTTGCCCGCGTGACCCTCTCTTCGGTGATGGGCGATTACCTCAACATGGTCAACAACGACAAGCCGTCAGGCCAGGTCAATCCCAACGAGAACTACGCGCGGGAACTGCTGCAGCTGTTCTCGCTCGGCGTCTGGGAGCTAAACCTGGACGGCACGCAGCTCAAGGATACCTACGGCAATGCGATCCCCTCGTACAACCAGGACATCGTCGAAGCGTTCGCACACGTGTTCACCGGCTGGACCTATCCGCTGCTGCCCGGCGTCCCGCAACGCCCGCACAATCCCAAGAATTTCCTGGGCAGCATGGCGGGGGTCCAGGCGAACCACGACACCGGCCCCAAGACCCCGCTGCTCTACGGAACGTCGCTGTCGGCCGGGCAGCCGATGGGCACCGATCTGACGCTGGCCATCCGCAACGTCTTCTACCATCCGAACGTCGGCCCGTTCATCGGCCGGCAACTGATCCAGAAACTGGTCACCGGCGATCCGACCCCGCAGTACGTCGCGCGCGTGGCCGCGGTCTTCAACAACAACGGCAAGGGCGTGCGCGGCGACATGAAGGCGGTAGTTGCCGCGATCCTCACCGACCCGGAGGCGCGCGGGCCGGTCAAGCTCGACCCGGGCTACGGCAAGCTGCGCGAACCCGTTCTGTACATGACGGGACTCGCGCGCGCAGTCAACGCGAAGTCGGACGGCGTCTATTTCGGGCAGCAGAGCGGCGCGCTGGGGCAGCCGCTGTTTTACCCGGCGTCGGTGTTCAACTACTACCCGCCGACCTATGTCGTCCCCGGCACCAAGGCCATCGGACCGGAATTCGCCATCCAGAACGCGAGCACCGCCATCAATCGCTACAACTTCGCCAACACGCTGGCGTTCGGAACCATCGCGCCGATCACCACGCTTCCGGGCGCCATCGGCACGCAGCCCGACTGGTCCGCCCTGGCCACGGTGGCCGGCGACGCCAATGCGCTGCTCGACCGGCTGTCGACATTGCTGCTGCACGGTGCAATGAGCGCGGCGACGCGCGCGGCAATCATTCCGGCGATCAACGCGGTGGCGGATCCGGTAACCCGCGCGCGAACGGCGTTCTATCTCGTCGCAACCTCATCGCAATTCCAGGTGGAGCGCTGACATGCAATTCCATCATCGCGTTTCGCGGCGAACCTTCCTGCGGCAGGCAGCAGCATTGTCGTCGGCCGGGCTCGCGTCGCAGCTCGAGTTCATCGGCGCGATCGGCGCGGCCAACGCGCAGGCAGCCACCGATTACAAGGCGCTCGTGTGCGTGTTCCTGTTCGGCGGCAACGACGGCAACAACACCGTGATTCCGCTGGACAGCGCGGGGTACGCGCAATACGCCACGGCCCGGCCGACCACATCGGGCATTCAGCTTGCTGCAGCATCGTTGCTGCCGATCCAGCCGGCCAATGCGGGAACTTCGTTCGGATTGCATCCTGCGCTCGTGCAGGTGCGGTCGCTGTTCAACCAGAACAAGGCGGCGGTCCTGGCCAATGTGGGCACGCTGCTGGCCCCGACGTCGCAGGCCCAGTACAACGCCGGGCAACGCCCGCTGTCGCTGTATTCGCATTCGGACCAGCAGGCGCAATGGCAGAGTTCCATTTCGGACAACGCTGCCGGCACCGGCTGGGGCGGACGGCTGGCCGATTCGGTGGCGTCGTTCAACGCCGGCACCGGCTTTCCGGTGATCACCTCGCTCGACGGCACCGTTCTGTTCACGACCGGCACGACCAACGTTCCGCTCGCCATTCCCGTCACGGGCTCCTTCGCGCTTGCCGGCTATAACGGTACTGCCGCGGCCAACGCGCGTCTGGCTGCCCTCATGCAGTTGCAGACGTCGGACCGGGACAACACGTTCGCCGCCAGCGCAAACGCGATCGGTACGCAGGCGCTGCAACTCTCCGCGACCGTGAACCCCATCCTGGCCAACACCAATTCGACGATCGCACCCCTGTTCGCGGGCCTCAACACCACTACGTCGAAGCAACTCTATCAGGTGGCGAAACTGATCGAAGCGCGCGCGGCCACTGGCGCCAGGCGGCAGATCTTCTTCGTGCAGCTGGGCAGTTTCGATACGCACAACGACCAGATCAACCGGCAGCAGAATCTGTTCGCGGAACTGGACCCGGCGCTGAAGGCCTTCTACGACGCAACCGTGGCACTGGGCGTGGGCAGTCAGGTCACGACGTTCACGCTGTCCGATTTCGGCCGCACGCTGCAACCGGCTTCGGGCGGTGGAACGGATCACGCCTGGGGCAGCCATCATTTCATCATCGGCGACGCCGTCAAGGGCGGCCGGATGTACGGACAGTATCCGCAGCTCATACTCGGAGGCCCCAGCGACGCCGAGAAGGAAGGCCGCTGGATCCCGACGACCGCTGTCGACCAGTACGGCGCCACGCTTGCGAAATGGTTCGGCGTCGCGCCTGACCAACTCGCTGCGGTATTCCCCAATCTGGCCCGATTCGCCCCGAGCGACCTGGGTTTCCTCTGATCGGGCCGGCTGTTCGGGGCCGGGTTGTCGACAGCTTTCGGCCCGGCGTGAGACGATGCGGGCCTGTCCATCCATTGGTTCGCACCCCATGAAGCTGCGCTTTTTCCACGTCATCGTGTGGCCGGTGGCGCTCGCATGCGTCATCGCCTCCTCCCCGGTCCGGACGCAGGGCCTGCCGCCCGGAACGAACACGACCAGCGCGGCGTTGTCCGCCCTCTTTCTCTTCGACACCGACTTCGACCGTGGAGGAAATTTCAGCTGGGGCGGCGCGCGCGCGGCCGGCGGCATGCTGCACCAGTTCACGCCGCAGATCGCGGCGGGCGCATCGATCAGTTACGAATTCCAGGCCTGGACTTTTACCGATCCCGTGGCGTTTGGCGGCGTCGCCCCTTGGAAGAACATCAACCGACCGCGGCTGGCCGGAACGATTCTCTACACGCCCGCACCGGACTGGGTCCTGGGCTTCATTCCTTCGGTAGGCTGGTCGTACGAGAATGGCGCGTCGATGGGCGACGCGCTCGAGTACGGTGCCGTCGTCACCGCCGCGAAAGTCGTCTCGCCCGGCCTGACGCTAGGATTGGGTGCCGCGGTCTTCCACCAGATCTACGAGACCAAGGTCTACCCGTTCCCGGTGATCGATTGGCAGATCGACCCGCACTGGAAATTGACGAATCCCTTCGAGGCGGGACCCGCGGGAGGCGCCGGCCTCGAACTGACCTATGGCATCAACGACCAATGGGAAATCGGCGGCGGCGGGTCCTATCGGTCGTACGTGTTTCGCTTGAGCCAGGATGGTCCCGTCGGCAACGGCATCGGGCAGAACAATTTCGTGCCCGTGTTCCTGCGCGTTTCATACCACGCGGGGAAAGGGACCCAGCTCGACCTCTATGCCGCGGCATTGACGGGCGGCAAGCTTACGGTGAAGAATGCGTCAGGCAACGACCTTTCGAACGATTCGTACAAGACTGCCCCGGCGTTGGGCCTGACGCTGCAGACCCGATTCTGAGACACGCGACACCTTAAGGAGACATCCATGGCCCTTCGCGCACGTCGCACCCTGTCCCTGGCCGGCATGCTGGCCGCAGTGTCGGTGCTTTCTGCCTGCGCCACGACCTACGACAGCGCCGGCAACACGTATTACTCCGTCTGGCCGTTCTTAGGCTCCCGCAACCCGGACCTGCAACTCAATTATCCTGCGCCGACTTCGCAAATCTGGCCGTATCCGGCAACGGGTTTGCCATCGCTGCAGTTCGGGCGGCGAGAACCGAATCCGTTCTACTGGATGTACCCGCAGCCCCCGATCGACCCCAGGGTGACGTCGCCCTATTCGCGAGCGCCGGCGGACCCGGAGACTCGCCTGGCCGCGGTCGGTGATAATGCAGTCTGTGCAGAACATTGCGAAGCGAAGGAAAACGACGCGCTTGTGTCTTTGCGCGCTGACGCTGGCGACGGCCGGCGCGGCGCTCCCCGCTGACGCCCAGTCCCCGGCATCCGAGCCTCCGGCTGCGGCCGCGCCGCACGCCGACGCCGCGATCCGCTATCGCGTCAAGGTCGTTGCCCCGAGCGCCATCGAAAGCACGATAAGCGCTTCGGTCGACCTCGTTCGCTGGCAGGACTTCGCGGACATGACCGAAGAGTTGCTGGACCGCCTGACGCGCGAAGCGGTGCCTCAGGCGCGCGAAGCCGCCGCGACGCAAGGCTATTTCTCCGCCAAGGTCGACCTGGCCATCGATCGCAGCACGGTGCCCGCGGCCATTACCCTGAGCGTCGTCCCGGGCGCGCCATCGCTGGTCACCAGCGCGACGGTTGGCGTGCTGGGTCCGGCGCAGCTCGACGATCCAAGCGGCACCGAAGCCATCGCCAGAATCAGGCGCGACTGGGGGTTGCCCGTCGGCGACGTTTTCCGCCAATCCGCGTGGACATCGGCCAAGGACAGGGCCGTGGCGGGTCTGGCCGCGAGCCCCTATGCCGCAGCCAGGCTCGTCGCCAGCGAAGCGAAGATCGACCCGGAAGCGAACAGCGCGGAACTTTCGGTCGAGATTTCGAGTGGGCCGGCATTCCATTTCGGCGACTTCGACGTGCGCGGCTTGGACCGCTACACGCCCGAACTCGTCATGGCCTTTTCCACGATCCGGCCGGGCGACCTCTATGGCCAGCGCCCGCTCGACGACTTCATCCGGCGCCTGTTGGCTTCCGGCTATTTCGCGAGCGCGCAGGCGTCCATCGTTCCCGATCCCGAACACGCCGAGAGCGCTCCGGTCACGCTGGCCGTGATCGAGGCGCCACCGAAGCACCTCGAGTTCGGCCTTGGCTACTCGACGGATACGCAGTGGAAGGCGAGCGGCAACTACAGCGACGTCAACATCGATGGGCACGCGCTGCAGTTCTACGCCGATGCGCGCGTGGAAACGAAACTCTCGTCGGGCAGCATCCGCTTCGTGCTGCCGCCGGCGCCTGGAGGCTGGCTGGATGCGTTCACGGTGGGACTCGAACGCACCGACATCGAGAACCTCGTGACCCGCACCGCCGCAGTGACTTGGCGCAGGCGCTCAATCGTCGAGACGAGCACGCCGGCCTTCGGCGCCGGCTACTACGTCGACCAGCAGCAGCCGACCGGCAGCCCGACCGAGAATTCGCACGCGCTCTACGTCAACGGCGAGTACACGTGGCGCCTCGTCGACAACCTGCTCCAGCCCGAACGCGGCTACATGGCCAACGTGCAGGTGGGCGCCGGCGTGCCCGGGGCATCGACGCGCGGCTTCGGCCGGCTGGTCGGCAAGGTGGCCGTGTGGTGGCCTCTCGATCGCAACACCAGCCTCTTCGCGCGCGCGGATGCCGGCGCGGTGCTGGCTGATTCCCGCGACGGGATCCCGTCGAATTTCCTCTTCCGTACCGGCGGCGACACGACGGTGCGTGGCTATGCCTTCGACAGCCTCGGCGTGCCGCTCGGCGAAGCGATCGTCGGCGGACGCTACTACA
>Ga0209048_10005082_pt1 | contig 12476 bp, 13 predicted proteins | sample FrelakmetCRP12CR_FD_187146 | JGI IMG/M metagenome (GOLD analysis project Ga0209048, IMG submission 187146) | Freshwater lake sediment microbial communities from the University of Notre Dame, USA, for methane emissions studies - CRP12 CR (SPAdes)... | ecosystem: Environmental > Aquatic >... | reverse complement strand
GAAGCGCAGCGAAATGCCGCCGCCGCCGCGTTGGAGGTTAAGGGATGGTAAAACAAAAAAATGTATCTGAAAAAACTTGAAATTTCCGGTTTTAAATCTTTTGCCAATAGGACTACATTGGATTTTTGTGATTCTCAGGAAAAAACTAAAGGCGTTACGGCTATTGTCGGGCCGAATGGTTCCGGCAAATCGAATATTGCCGATGCCGTCCGCTGGATCATGGGCGAGCAATCCATGAAAAATTTGCGCGGTAAAAAATCCGAGGACATAATTTTCGCCGGTTCCGGAAAAAAGGCGAGACTGGGCAGCGCGCAGGCCACGCTGTATTTTGACAATGCTGACAAAAAAATACCTCTGGATTTTTCAGAGGTATCTATCACTCGCAAGATTTATCGCAGCGGAGAAGGGGAGTATTCCATCAATGGATCGCGTGTGCGCCTGCAGGACGTTGTGGATATTTTGGCCAAGGCCGGCATTGGCCGGGAATCCTACTCTATCATCAATCAAGGCATGGCGGATGCTGTCTTGAACGCCGCTCCGCTGGAACGCAGATCAATTATCGAGGAGGCAGCAGGTGTAAAACAATATCAAATCAAAAAGAACAGATCGCTCCGGAAGCTCGAATCGACCCGAGAAAATTTGGACAAGGCGAAAAGTTTGGCGGAAGAAATAAAGCCGCATTTACGGATGCTGAAGCGGCAGGCGGAAAAGGCGGTTCAGGGCGAAGGAGTGCATAAAGAATTAAAGGAAAAACAAACCAGGCTGTTTACGTATCTCTGGAATAATTTTCAGCGGGAAAAAATAAAATTAAACGAAGCCAAGGAAGAAATGGGCAGGACAATGATGAATGTCCAGCGCGAAGTCGACAGGCTGACAGATGAAATCGGGAAAGAATCTAAGGCGGGCGAGACCAATGGCAAGCTGGCAGAATTGGAAGCAAAACGCTCGGAAAAACGCAACAAGCTGAATCAATTGGAAAGAGATTTAATTATCACGGAAGGCCGGATTGAAATAGAAAAAGAAAAACAGAAAAACATGAGGATGATCGAAGAGATCAAAACGGCTAGCATTCCGGTGGATTTAAAATATGTGAGATCGATCATTGATGAAATCAGGCGCGACCAGGAAATTTTAATCAAAAAAATTGAAAACGCGGAAAGATTGGAAGAACTGCAAGACATCAAGGAATTGGCGCGATCCATCCAGCAACGCTTGTATGATTTGAAAGCGGACATTGAAAAGGGCAAAAAGGATGAAGTGATCAAATCGGAAATAAAAGCAAAAAAAGAGATTGATAATTCGGTCGTGATGGAGATGATGGAAAAAACAAAAGAGATTCGAGAAGAAATTGAAAGACTTGAAAAAGAATTAAAAAAAATTGAAGCGGACATTTTGGGAGAAGTGAACTTTGATCGGCAGAGGCGGCTGAAATTTTTTGAAATTGAAAGGAATTTACGCGCCAAACAGGATGAGCTCGGCAAGCTTAAAGACAATTTTAATGAATCAAAAATCGCTCTGGCCAGAGTGGAAGTGCGCGAAGAAGATTTGCGCGCCGAAGTTTTGCAGGATTTGAAAATTAATCCAGAAGAGTTAAAATCGCAAGCAGAAGAAATTAACAAGGAATCGCTGGAAAAAGAAATTGCACGTCTGAAAGTGCAGATGGAGAAGATCGGTGGAATTGATCCACTGATCATCGAAGAATATGAAGAAACAAACAAGCGCTTTGATTTTTTGACTAAGGAATCGGCGGATCTGGATCAGGCCATTATCTCTCTGAAAGAAATAATCAAAGAAATGGACAAGAAAATTAATGAAGTGTTTGTGACGACGTTTTCCGAAATTGACAAGGAATTCACTAAATATTTTCGGATTATTTTTGGCGGAGGCAATGCTAGCCTCAAAAAAGTTGAAGTGAAAAGAAGGGGCTACAAAAGCAAAGAAGAAGAATTGGAGGCAATTGGTGAACCGGGTGAAATGGAAATAGAAAGTGACACCGAAGGAGAAAAAGAAAAAACGGAAACAGGCATTGATATTTTTGCTTCGCCTCCAGGCAAGAAGATTAGCAATCTCTCCATGCTTTCCGGCGGCGAAAGGTCGCTGACTTCGCTGGCGTTGTTATTTGCGATCATTTCTCACAATCCGCCGCCATTTGCAGTTTTGGATGAAGTGGAAGCGGCTTTGGACGAAGCCAATTCAAAAAGATTTGGCAGAATTATTCAGGAGCTTTCCGACAATACGCAATTTATTATTATTACGCATAACCGCGAGACGATGCGCCAAGCGTCAACGATGTATGGCGTCACGATGGGTGAAGACGGCATCTCCAAACTGCTGTCAGTCAGACTGGATCAGGTGGGGCAGGGTGGAAAAATATTGCAGTAAGGCTTCGGCGTAAATATACAAAAAATACAATTATTTTTTTCTTAATTTCTCGTGTTCTTTGTAAACACTGTCGATTATTGCGCGAAAAATTTTGCTGATCATTTCCTTTTCTAGGGAATATTTTTTTGCCAGCGCAGCTCTTCGTGCAAACATTTCTTTCTCCCTCTTGAGATCTTTCACAGGAAGATTGTTTTTTGCTTTATATTTGCCCACTTTTTTTGTGATTGAAAACCGTTTGGACAAAACGTCCAGCAATTTTTTGTCGAGGTTGTCAATTTCATCGCGGTATTTTGATAGATTCGTGTTTTTTGTTGACATAATTGTTTTGTTCATTATAATAATTATTAAAAGGTCCAAGGAGGTGATGCGGCATGAGCAGAGAACTTTTTTTTAAGCTGAAAGGGAAGCTCGACAGCAGGTTTGAAGGCAGAAAGTATATTTCAAAAAAGGAAGTTGAGGATTTCTGTGGAAGCTGCCCGGAGCTCGATACTTTTGAAAAAAGAAAGATTTTTGTCGACAACCTGGCCCTTTTTGAGTGAGAAGATTTTTCTCTCAACGCGGGCGCCCTTCTTTCTGGATGATTGAAGGGCTATTTTTTTATGCCGCCCCAAAGACTCTCACGATTGAACAAAATTGCTTGGCTCCTCTCAGGGCCTCTTTTATTTTTTTATCTTTCGGCAATCCTTCTAGCTCAATGAAAAAATAGTAATCCCAACCCTCAGCTTCAGAGGTTTTGGAATGAAGCTTGGTGAGATTGAGTTTTCGGCTGGAAAATTCATTCAAAATATCGCGGAGCACGCCAGGACGGTCATAAACCGCCAGAATCACGAGCGTTCTTGAGGCTTTTAGCGCCTTGTTCATTTCCGGGGATTCCTTTTTGGCAATAACATAAAATTGGGTGGTGTTGGTTTTTTTATCCTCAATATTTTTGGCGATGATTCTGAGGCCGTATTGCTTGGCCGCTTGTCGGCTGGTCACAAAAGCCACTTGCGGATCTTTGGTTGAAAGAATGGCTCCGGTTGAACTCTGCTCCATTTCAATTTTTATCCCAGGAAAATGCTGGCTAAGCCAGTTTCGCGATTGGGCGATTGGCTGAGGATGAGACTTAATAATCTTAATATCTTGGAGGTTGCCAGTCCTGGCTAAAAGAAAAAGATGGATGGGCAGCTTATAGGAACCAACCACTCGCAGGGGGAAGCGGATCAAATTATCCAAAGTTTCTTGGACTATGCCCTCGGTCGAATTTTCCGCCGGCACTACGCCAAAAATTGTTTTTTCGTTGGCTACCTCCTCAAAAACGCGAGAAATCGTCGGGGCGGGCGCGAGAGAAAAATTTTCAGGGAAAATATTGCGGGTGGCCTCGTGGGAAAATGTGCCTTCCGGGCCGAGGAAAGCTACTTTGCCGGAAAGATTTTTTAATTTGATCGTGCCGAGGTTTCTTTTTATTTCAATTGGCTGGCGGTCCATCAGAGAAATTATTTCCACCGCCTTGGCTTGCGCGATCGGGATGAAATTTTTCATAAAGTCTGAAGACTTTTCAAAATCTCGCATGAAGGACCGCTTGTCTTTTTTTAAAACATACGAGGTAAACTTGGAAACTTCTTTTTCAAAATCCCTGGCGACTTTGGAAAAATTTTCATTTTCCATCTCGATATCGGAATAAAGGTCGGCGCTCCCGCCCAAGACGCGCCCGGCCAAGACACTTTGCAGCCTGAACACCGGAGTGGTATACGCGTTTTGTATTTTGAGGTTCTGCTTCTGGATGACGCGGGCATAAATAATATTAATGAAATGAGTAAGCGCTTGAGTCACAGCCATCTGCCGATCATGATTTTTGTGGTCAGTGTTTATGATTTCAGCTCCGTTTTTTTCAAATAAATCTTTAAGATATTTTGTCCAGTGGTTGTCGTGTCCAGAGCAAAAGACTACGCTTTGTTTGTTAATGCTGGGCACGAGCGGACCAAAGAGGGGATGGATGCCTGTTACTCCGCACTTGCTCTTTGTTTTCAACATCTCTTTCATCGGCATCGCCTTGACTGAAGTCAGGTCGCAAAGCAGGGCGTCGTTTCTCACTTGGTCCCTGATTTCTTTGATAATTTGGGCGGTTGTTGTTATGGGAACACTGACTATGACGATGTCGGCTTTTTTTGCTAGTTCTTCGGGAGTGAGTTTTGTTTTCCTGCCGGCGACCAAAACCTCTAGTCCCTGTCCTTCGAAAAAATTCCGAAACCAGCCGCCAAACCTGCCGGTGCCGCCAATAATTCCGATTACTGGATTTTTTGGTGCATTATTTGACATAAGTGAGCCATTTATCATATCTGCTTATTTTTCCGCGGATAGCGTTGGCATATATTTCTTGAATCACGGAAGCTGTTTCTGCCTTCTTTTTGAAAACGTATTTGTCGATTCGTCCTATCGTTGAAATTTCCGCTGCCGTGCCGACGAAGAAAGCTTCATCAAAATTTTTGATTTCACTGGCCTTGATTTTCTTTTCGATAATTTTGTGTCCTAAATCCTTCGCGATTTTTATAACACTGTCCCGGGTGATGCCGGGAAGAATCGTTCCTTTTTCGGGAGTAAAGATATTCTTGCCTTTTGCGAAAAAAATATTTTCTCCCGGCCCTTCAGCGATATTACCGGCATAATCGAGAAGGAGGGCTTCATCGGCAGCGGCCTTGTTTGCTTCCAGAGAAGCGATGATCGAGTTGGCGTAGTGTCCAGAAATCTTAGCCGTCATTTCGGAAGATTTTGGATGGATGCGGACGTATTTGGAAATATGGACGCTCACGCTGTCATGACCAAGATATTTTCCCCAGGGCCAAGCCGCGATCGCAAAATGAAGAGGGGCGCCAATCGGGGAAAGTCCCATTTTTTCACCGTAAAAAACAATCGGCCGGATGTAGCACTCTTTCAGTTTATTTTTTTTAATTAAATCTTTTACTGTTTTTGCAACAGCTTTTTGGGAGTACGGAATTTTCATGCCCATCACTTCGGCTGAATGGAACAGTCGGTCCACATGCTCTTTTAGGCGAAACACCGCCGGTCCCTTGGGCGTGTCGTAACAGCGGATGCCCTCAAAAACAGCGCTCCCATAATGCAGGCTGTGGTTCAAAAGATGGATTTTAGCTTTGGCAAAGGGAACAAAGTTTCCATTGAGCCAGATATGTTGTGCTTGTTTTTTCATAATTGGAAATTATCTATTGCTGATAAAATGGTACCGCCAACGGGAGTCGAACCCGTGATCTTCAGAATGAGAATCTGATGTCCTAGACCACTAGACGATGGCGGCATAACACACAAATACTAATGTAGCAATTTATGAGTGAATTATCAAGTTTTTGGGAAAGAAAAAAACCCTATGGCGATCTCATAATGATAATGAGAAATTTGAAATTCAATGTGAACTTCGCCGATAGAGTTTAAACATTTTCTTCGCCTTCAACGTTGCAAATTGAGTCTGCAATATCGCTAACTAAATCCGCAGCATCCTGAGGTGAAGGACTAATGCCATATCTTTTGATACATCCATTAAATGCATCAATGGCTTCATTTCTGATTTCATCAGTGCTCATCTCTTACCTCCTAATAATATAAAAGGTTAATAAAAAGAGCCCCATAAAAACGAACAAAGACAATCTCCCATCAAGAAACTGTCTTCGTTTGTCAAAGCAACTAACTTTAACTTCTTTGTCTATTCAGTTTTATTTTTGTTTTCGCCCCCCTCAATCAACAAAAATATTCTATTTCAGCTTATGAGTTTATTACACTCCTTTTTTGGCTTTTTGTAAACGGGCTGTGGATAACTCGAAAATAAATGCTTGATATAAGCCAAAATACGTGTGTTTTAAAAACTTGTTACTTTTAAGAACACTCTACTACAATGAATATTTCGAAATATTACAAATTAGCCAGGGCTACGGATTGACAGATTTTGGTATGTAGTATAAACTACATTAGTAACAATAAACCGTAAAGACCAAGGAATTTATCCTTTTTAATTTTATGCTAACTATAAGATTTGCCAGAGTCGGAAAAAGAAACAGAGCTCAATTTCAAATAGTGCTTCAGGAACAAGCCGTTGCTCCGGGAGGCCGCCATGTGGAAGTTTTGGGCAGTTATGATCCGCACTCCAAAAAAACTGTGCTCAAAGAAGAGAAAATAAAATACTGGCTAGGGCAGGGAGCGCAGCCTTCTGATTCGGCTTTTAATCTTTTGCTGGCCAAAGGGATTGTGACAGGTGAAAAAAGAAAGGTGAAAATGCCGGCGAAGAAAGAAGCAGAAGTGCCTGCTGAAGCAGTCGCGCCAGCTGAAGAAGTAAAAGCAGAAGAGGCGCCCGCAGCTGAAGCCGTGATAGAAACACCCAAAGAAGAAATAAAAATTGAAGAGGCTGCTTCTGTAGAAGAGCCTAAAGCTGAGTAATTGACAATTTCAAGATTTAGATATAAACTAAACAGTACAAGTGAATATCCGCAGACAATAGGCATCTAAGTCCTATCGAGGAAATAAAACAGCAATGTTTAATTTTGGTCTGCAATAAAAAAGCAGATTTATTTTTTTAAACTACAAAAATGGCACAGACTAAACTACAAAAAGAAGAAATCGTAAAAGATTTAGCCGCGAAACTTAAGGCCTCCAAAGCGGTTGTTTTTTCGGATTACAAGGGTCTTCGGGTGAAAGACATGACCGCGCTTCGCAGAGAGTTGCGAGAAGCTGGCGTTGATATCAAAGTATTAAAGAAAACCCTGATCGATTTGGCGCTGAAAGACGCTGGCATCGAGCTGGATGTAAAGAAACTTGAGGGTCAAATTGCGATTGCAATTTCGAGCGGGGATGAGGTAGCGGCCGCTAAAATAATTGCAAAGGCTGCAAAAGCGAACGAAAATCTGAAGATTGTCGGTGGAATTTTGGGCATGAAAGAATTGTCCGCCGCGGAAGTAAACGCGCTGGCTAAACTTCCTTCTAAGGAAGAATTACTGGCAAAACTGGTCGGCACGCTCAACGCTCCAGTGTCAGGCTTCGTCAATGTTATGGCTGGAAATTTGAGAGGATTGATCAATGTTCTCAAGGCGGTTGCGGAAAAAGGTAATTAATTTTTTAAATAATAAGTAACACTACTACAAATCTACAAATCAAGTACGAATCTACAAATATAAAAAGTTTTAATTCCAATTTGTAAATTTGTATCAAGATTCGTAATTTGTAGTGAAATAGTATGACAGAAGAAAAAAAGGAAGTTGTAGTTCCGGAAAAATTCCAAAAGCTTGTCTCTGAAATCGAGAAAATGAGCGTTTTGGAACTTTCTGAGCTGGTGAAAGTTCTCGAAGAAAAATTCGGCGTGAGCGCGGTTGCTCCAATGATGATGGGCGCAATGCCGGCCGGAGCAGGCGAAGCTGCCGCTGCAGTTGAGGAAAAAAGCGAATTTGATGTTGAAGTTACTGCTTGCGGAGCTTCCAAGATCAATGTGATCAAAGTTGTCCGCGAAGTAACCGGTCTGGGACTCAAGGACGCGAAAGATTTAGTTGACGCCGCTCCAAAGGTAATCAAGGAAAAAGTTTCCAAGGCTGACGCTGAAGCGATGAAGAAAAAATTGGAAGAAGCTGGCGCTACTGTAACTTTGAAATAATATCTTACATATTTAGAAAACTCTGCTCAAAGCGGAGTTTTCTTTTTGTTGCTCTCTTACTTTTTCTTTCTCCACTTTCTTTTGCTGCCAAAAGAAAGTGGAGGGAAAACTTGCTTCGTAATGGCGGAATTATTTATTTGGTTCTGGGTCTTTCTAATATTTTTTTCGGCATAAAATTACTGTTAAAATCAACAACCCGCTTATGAGAATCGGATACCAGACTTGAGCCAGCCAAGGCGAAGGAATGAAAAAAAGGATGTCTTGATCAGCAAGAGAAGATGGCCAGCGGATAGTCAGCCAGAGAAAGATGTAGTAGAAAATATCCCAAAAAGCAAAAGTCCAAAGGAAAATAGCGAAGCGATCGCGCAATGTTGAGACAGCGATGAAAGCGATGGCAGCCAGCATGACAATCGTGGCGGCCTCCCGGTAAAGTTCAATGGAAAAAAGAAAAGCCGGGAGGTGGTCTAATAATTCGGGTTTTTGGTAGAAGCTCTGAAAATTAACAGCGTTGAGAAGCATTCCGTTTTTGAGAGTTAAGAATCCAGTAGCACTGCGCAAATAAACGACTACAGCCGCTTCCACAAAGCCGAAGGCGATACCAAAAATACTTGTGAAAAGCAGTGTATTCCAAGAAACATTCAATCCCTTTTTCCACACAAAATAGGCGATAAAAGGGGATAGTATTAATAAATTTACCCACCAAGGGCTAGCTAAAAGAGAGAAATTTTCCATATTTTTACTACAAGCAATAAAAGTTTTTCTTTTTCATGGAAATTGATTTTTGAAGGATAATTACAAGATCGGACTAAATATTTTTATAAATGCCAAAATACCATAATCGATAATTTTCATTTTATATTTTTGTGCCTGAAACTGCTCGGTTTCATTTTTCCATTCATCCATTATCTGCCGCAGTTCTTTGACTAAATCCCTCTCTTCAAAAAATATACCAGCTTCAGCATTCAAGTTAAAGGAAAGGTAGTCGACATTTTGGGAGCCGACCAGACCAACTTTCTCGTCAATGAGCATAATTTTGGCGTGATTCATGGCGGGGGTTAGAAAAAAATTAATGCCGGTGCGGGAAAGATTGTACATATAGCGATGATTGATCCGGTCCACAAAGGGCAAGTCAGTTTTTTTGGGAATAATTATTTCAACTGTTATACCGCGGTGGATGGCACTATCAAGAATTGCAATCAGCCAGCGCGGAGGAGCAAAGTAGGGAGTCGCGATTTGAATGCTTTTCTCGGCCTGGGAAATTTTTTGGCGATACTGGTCTTTGAGGGAATGGATATTTCGGAAAGGCGAGTATTCAACCAGCCAAAAGCGGAATTTAGCGGAAAACAATTTTTCCCGGTATTTTAATATTTTTTTATCTTTTCCGCCGGCCATGGCGTAAGTGTAGGCGAAAGATTTGAGGATTCTTTTGACAACCCGGCCGTGGAGGCGCAGTTGCAAATCTTTCCATTGGGAAAATTTTTTGCCAATATTCACTCCGCCTAAAAATGCCAGTCTTTCGTCAATGATTAAAATTTTGCGGTGGATATGGCGCAGCCAGTGGCTGAAAAAAAGAAATTCCACCCCCGCTTCACGCAGGGCTCCAATTGATTCTTTTTTGAGATCGGAACTGCCAAAAGCGTCAGCGACAATGACCACCTGCACGCCTTCCCGGGCTTTTTGTTTGAGTTTGCCGACAAAATCATGGGATTCGGAAGTGTCGTCCAAAAAAATATACATCTCAATGTAGATGGATCTTTTGGCCTGGTCGATGGCTCCGAGCATCGCGTCCCAAGCCTTCCAGGAGGTTTTATAAAGTCTGTAGCGCATATTTAAAGTATACAATATAATTTTTGTTTTAGCATTATAATATTTCCTCATGGCCATAATAGTAGATGACTAGCTGGCTAGACATAAATTCCGCGAGATAGTATAATTTAGCCATAAAGACAACATAAAAAATCCTAATTTCTAATTACCCTAATTGACCTAAGGAAATCCCAATGCCTGAAAAACCAAAAATTTACGATTTGGAAGAAAGAACCGCCAAATTTGGTGAAGACATTATTAAATTTTCCAAAAAAATTCCATTAAATCAGATCACACGCCCCATTATTTCACAATTAGTCAGATCCGGAACGAGCGTCGGAGCTAATTTTTGCGAAGCGGATGACGCCGAATCAAAAATGGATTTCAGGCATAAAGTTGGAATTTGCAAAAAAGAAGCCAGAGAAACGAAACATTGGTTGAGGATGGTCGTCATGGCCGAACCTGAATTAAAAGATGAAGCCAGAATCCTTTGGCAGGAAGCTAAAGAACTAAATCTGATATTTAATTCCATCACCCATAAGTTAAAAAATAAATCCTAATTTCTAAGGACTCTAATTAACCTAAGGAAATACCAATTTCTAAATCCCAAATTTTTGTTTTTTGGAGTTTGGGAATTATTTAGAGTAATTAGATCAATTAGAATAATTAGAAATTAAAACTGAATGCGTTATCTCAAACCCACAACAGCACTCCTCACTATCCTCTGTTTCATGCTTTCAATAAATCCTGCCTATGGCTATGGTTTTTCCCTCACCCAAACCACGGATGCGGATTTTAATGCGGGGACATATATTGGAAGTCCTCCGCAAACGGCGTGGAATAATGTAACCGGAACCGGGGCGAGTGTGGGGTTGGCAATTAATTCGCCAACCTATACCCTCACTCAAACCGCGCATGCTAATCCCGGCATAACGCCCAGTCCGACAACTAATCCGGGAAATTTTGATAACATCAGCCAGCCGCCTTATTCCGGAACCGGAATGTTAAACACGACCGGTAGCGGGAATAGTGTGGGGCTAACACAATGGTCTTGTAATAGTCCGTTCACAGTAACTCATACTGCTGGAGCTGTTGCTCCTGTCACTAAAACAGTAACTTATGGTACTGTCGCTTCTTCTTTGTCGGGGTCTAATAAATGCTGGATAACTCAAAACCTTGGTGCTGACCATCAAGCAAGCTCATTAAGCGATAACACCGAATCCTCAGCAGGTTGGTATTGGCAATTCAATCGTATGCAGGGTTATAAAAATGACGGTGCAACGGTTACACCAGCTTGGACTATTGGTTCAATTACTGAAACTAGTGATTGGAGTTCTGCCATTGATCCCTGTGCGTTACTGCTTGGCGTTAATACCGGTTGGCGTTTGCCTTCTAATGGTGAATGGACTAGTGCCGACTCTAATGGTGCTTGGAATAATTCTACAGATGCTTTTAATTCTGTTTTAAAACTGCATCCTGCTGGCTATCTCAGCACTAGCGACGGCTCGTTGTGGATGAGAAACCTTTTGGGATATGGCTACTTCTGGAGTAACTCGCAGTACAGTACTACCCGCGGGAATTATTTTCACTTTGATAACACCAGTAGTTTGCCAGGCAACACTAATAAAGCTATAGGTTCCAGTGTGAGGTGTATTAACAATAACCTTTCTTCTTCAAGCTATAATTCCTCCGGAACCTACACTTCTTATGTAGATTCTGGATCAACTCAAATAAGCCGGAATTGGAACACTTTCACTTGGTCGCAAACTTTGAATAGCGGAACAATTATTAATATTCAAGTCAAAAGTTCCAACAGTACTTCAGCTCCCGCCTACTTTACGGTAGATGGAACATCTGGGGGAACGGCTTGCACAGCCATTACTACTTCAGGCCAAAGCTTATCCGGCAATAACTGTGTTTCTAATTCGGATCAATATCTCTGGTATCATGTGACTCTTAACTCTCCCACCGGCGCGGAAAATCCGACTCTGGATCAAGTGCAAGTAAGTGTTACCAATAATAATTACTATTCCTCCGGCACCTATACTTCGACAGTTCTTCCTGCTGGCGGAGCGGCCAATTGGGGTACCGTGAATTGGAACCGAACTTTAAATAGTCAACCGGAAATTATTTTAAAAGCCAGAAGTTGCGTTGATATTAACTGCACCGGGGCGACAACCTGGACAAGTTGCTCTAATCTAGTTCCCTTTGGTAGCGGCACGCTGCTTTCCAATGGCAGTTGCGTCACTAATCTCCAACGTTTCATCCAATACCAAGTCGGTTTAAGTTCCAACTCTCCCTACACTGTCACTCCGACTTTTGACGACATCACTTTCGCCTACGACATCGTCCCCGACGTTTCTTTTGTTGGTGGATTCCAGTTTATCGGCACTGTCAAATTCTGGTAAACAATAATCTTGATTTTTGTTTGATATCGCGGCACTGTCCTTAACAGCAGAAAGGTGATGGTAACTATCGTTTAAATCAAAACCACCAGCGTAATACTAGTGGTTTTGATTTATATTTGAAGAAAATCCAAAGACCAAAATCTAATTTTCCGCACAGAGTTGTGTTTATTGAACGAAATTCGAACTTTTTTTGACGAAAATCCCGATTCCGATTTTTAGCCTCCGTCCCGCTTTCCGCCCGCAAACTTTGAAGAAGT
>Ga0209048_10005081_pt1 | contig 12476 bp, 9 predicted proteins | sample FrelakmetCRP12CR_FD_187146 | JGI IMG/M metagenome (GOLD analysis project Ga0209048, IMG submission 187146) | Freshwater lake sediment microbial communities from the University of Notre Dame, USA, for methane emissions studies - CRP12 CR (SPAdes)... | ecosystem: Environmental > Aquatic >... | reverse complement strand
TGTACGATTGAGTTGACGTGCTTCAAGTATTGCCTGCTATCTTGATGGTAATCAAGCCGTGTGTTTACACCGACCCCCGGAGCAGTCGTCATGAGCAATGTAGGGGTGTCTATCCAGTCAGTTAGGACTACCAACTCCAGGGTAGTGTCTCAGATGTCGAGGTTTGCTTGCTCTCTCCAGTTTTTATAAATCAAAGGCGTACGTACCATTATATCCACGTCTAGAATACCACCCCCGCAGCCGCGACGCGCTCGGTCAGATCGAGGAAGCAGGACTGGAAATTTCCAAGCTCCAGGCCGAACCGCGCGGCCTGCTCAAGATCAACACGCCGATGTCCTTCGGCATCCTGCACATCGCGCCGGCGCTGCCAGCAACATAAAACGGTCGCTGTCCCCTCATCAATTTATCCTTACTGAAGTTGGTGTGAGAGTAGGGGGGCATGAGCTATCGACTTTAGCGGTGTGGATAGCCACGTTGTTGTATCGTATTCTTTGAAGCGAGTGATTTCCCTCACCTCCAGCGAGCCTAGCCTTATGAGTACTTCCCAGGAGGCGGCTGTGGCGAAAGCCGAAACGTTACAGACCGATTCCGAGACCCCTGCACTGAGCAGTGCCTACTGCTCTACTACCGCCGTTTATGACGAAATGTGCTCGGCGCCCGGGCTGATCCGTCCTCACTGGCAGGAACTGATGCGGTCGCTGGATGAAATGGGCGTGCAGGAGCTGATTAGCCGTTCCGATGAAGTGCAGCGGCTGCTCCAGGAAAACGGGGTGACTTACAACGTCTACGACGATCTGCGTGGCACCCAGCGGCCCTGGGCGGTCGATCCCATACCCTTGTTGATGACCGGCGAGGAATGGAAGGTCATTGAAGCGGGTTTGCAACAGCGGGCGCGCCTGCTGAATGTGTTATTGGCGGACCTGTACGGTCCCCGCACCGTGATTCGGGCGGGTCTGCTCCCCCCGGAACTTGTGTACGTCCATCCCGGTTTCCTGCATGCCTGTCACCAGTCCTTACCGGAAGGACAACACTGGCTGGTTTTTCATGGCGTTGACCTGGCCCGGGCCGCGGATGGTTCCATCTGGGCATTGGGAGATCGTGCCCAGTGCCCGTCCGGGGCGGGCTATGCGCTGGAAAACCGAATTATTCTGGCGCGGGCGTTTCCCAAGCTGTATCGGGATGCTCCCCTGCGCCGGCTGGCTGGTTTTCTGGAAGCAGAGCGCAGGACCCTGGCCGACCTGGCGCTTCATAATCAAGAACACCCCACCGTGGTGTTACTAACGCCTGGACCCGGCAACGAGAGTTATTTCGAACACGCTTATCTGGCCAATTACCTGTCTTTCAGCCTGGTGGAGGGAGAAGACCTGGCGGTGCGCTATGGTCGGGTCTGGCTCAAAACCCTGGGTGGTCTGAAGCCGGTGGATGTCATCCTGCGGCGGGTGGCCGATGATTTCTGCGATCCCCTGGAATTGCGCGGCGATTCTCTGCTGGGTACGCCGGGTCTGTTGCAGGCGGTGCGCTGTGGCGGCGTGGCGATAGCCAATGCCCTGGGTAGCGGGATTGTGGAAAATCCAGGGTTGCTGGCCTTCCTGCCGGCGCTGTGCCGGCACCTGTTGGGGGAAGATCTGCGGCTGCCCTCGATACGCACTTGGTGGTGCGGCGTCGCCCAAGAGCGGGAGTACGTCATCGCGCATCTGGATGAATTGGTGATCCGGTCTATCCTGCCAGGGCGTGAGCCATGGGTGGGTTCTCAGCTTAAGGGCGCGGCAAAAGTGAAACTGATTGAGCATATCAGGGCCGCTCCGTACCTGTTTGTCGGTCAGGAACTGGTCGTCATGTCCACCGCGCCGGTGCTGGAAGGCAGGCGGCTGGTGCCGCGTCCGGTGATGCTAAGAGGGTTCACCGTCGCCGTCGAGGATGGCTATCGGGTCATGCCCGGCGGATTGGCGCGGGTGTCGCCGGGCATGGATAATCTGAGGGCTGCCGTACAGAAAGGTGGCATGAGCAAGGATGTCTGGGTATTGGCGCCGGCTCCGGAAAAGCACATCAGTCTGTTGCGGCAGGCCTATGGCCCCATCGTGGTCACCCGCGATGGCAGCGATCTGCCAAGCCGGGTTGCCGATAATCTGTATTGGTTGGGGCGCTATGGGGAACGCCTGGATGAGGTCGCCCGGCTGTTGCGGGAAACGCTGGGACATCTGCTGGAACAGGAACAGGACGATAGCGAAGACAGTTGTCTGGACGATTTGCTGACCGCGCTCGAGCTGCCGGTACAACCCCCTGCCGGTTCGCCCAAGAGCCGGTTTTTTATCATCCGCAGGGAATTGCTAAGGCTATTGACCGATGTGGAACTGGACGGCAGTCTACCGGCCATTTTCGCCGGGATGCTGCGCACCGGACGGGCAGTGCGGGATCACTTGGGCGACGATAGTTGGCGGGTATTGAACCGCCTGCAACGGCACATTCAGCGAGTACCCGCCGAATTGACGGCCCGCGAGGCCAGAGAACAGTTGGAAGGGCACCTGGCGTTGTTGTCGGCTTTCTGCGGCCTCAATAATGAAACCATTCCACATCATCATGGTTGGCTGTTTTTGGATATCGGCCGGCATCTGGAGCGCGTCCTGCATACGCTGTCTCTGTTCAAGCTGGCTTTCGTAACAGCGCGCAACCCTGGCGTTCCCCTCTGGGAGGTTGTTCTCACCACCACCGACAATCTGACCGCTTATCGGCGTCGTTACCGTTCCGCACTGCATCCCACCGCGATCATCGACCTGTTGCTGTTTGATGAGGGCAATCCCCGCTCCATCGGCTATCAGGTGCGGCGCCTGCAAACTCAGATCGACCGCTTGCCGCACCGGGAGAGCACGCCGTACCGCAGCGCCGAGGAACGCCTGATCCTGCAGGCAATCTCGACTCTGCAACTGGCTGATATCGAGGTGCTCTCCACCCTGGAACGCAGCGCCCGCGCCGGTGTGGAACTGGCCCGCCTGCTGGAGTCCCTGTATCGGCCGTTAAGCGGCCTGTCGGACGCACTGACCCACAGCCATTTCAGCCACGCTGAAGTCCCGCGCCAGTTGGTCACCATGCAATGAAGAACTACCTCATCGTCCATCGGACTGCCTACAGTTACAGCAGCGCCGTAGCCTTGTGTCACAACGAGGCCCGGTTGCTGCCGCTGGAAGCCCCCTGGCAGGTCTGCGGGGAAAGTCATGTCGATATTCACCCCAAACCTGCGTTGACCGCCGAGCGCCAGGATTTCTTCGGCAACCGGGTGTTGTACTTTGCCGTGCAGGATATTCACAATCGTCTCGAGGTGACCGTCACCACACGGCTCAGTGTGACTGAGCGGCCATTTTCCGAAACCAGTGATTCGCCGCCCTGGGAAGAAGCGGTGAAAACGCTGCGAGAAAACCCCGACCCGGAAATCATCGAGGCCCGTCAGTTCGTGCTGAATTCCCCTTTCGTCAGCGCCAGTGTTGCCTTCACAGGTTACGTCAAGGACAGCTTTACGCCGGGCTGTCCGTTGCTGGCAGCCGTGGCTGACCTAAACCACCGCATTTATAAGGATTTTACGTATGATCCGCATTTCACCACGGTGGCCACTCCACTGCGAACCGTGTTGGAGAATCGCCGTGGCGTTTGCCAGGATTTCGCCCACCTGGCGATTGGTTGTCTGCGCTCTCTGGGGCTGGCGGCCCGTTATGTGAGTGGCTATCTGGAGACTTTGCCGCCGCCCGGGCAGCCCCGTCTGGTAGGCGCCGATGCTTCCCATGCCTGGTTGGCCGTTTATCTGCCGGGACTGGGTTGGGCGGAATTCGATCCCACCAACAACTGCATGTCCGGCGTTCAGCATATTACCTTGGCCTGGGGGCGGGACTACGGGGATGTGGCCCCGCTCAAGGGGGTGATGAGTGGTGGTGGCTCCCACACGCTGAAAGTGTCGGTGGACGTGATGCCGGAGACAGAGCCGGCGACGGCAAAACCACCCGCGCCCGCCGGTCCCGCCGAAGAGGGGCCGTGACGGTCGGTTTATGGACGGTCCCGGCCGTGGGCCGCGCTAAAATCCAATGCCGGCCCCTTGGGGATGATCCCGCTGGGATTAATGCCGGGGTGACTGGTGAAGTAATGCTGTTTGATGTGCGCCAGGTTCACCGTTCCCTCCACCCCAGGTATTTGATACAGTTCGCGGGTGTAAGCCCAGAGCTTAGGATAGTCTATCAGCCTTTGCCGGTTGCACTTGAAATGGCTGTAGTACACGGCATCGAAGCGCACCAGGGTAGGGAATAGCCGCCAGTCGGCCTCGGTCAGACGGTCTCCCACCAGAAAACGTTGCGTGCTTAGCCGTTTCTCCAGGATATCCAGGGCAGCGAATAAGCTATCGAAGGCTTCCTCGTAGGCTTCCTGAGTGCTGCTAAAACCGGCTCTATAGACGCCGTTGTTAACCCTGGCGTAGACAAAATCGTTAATGGTATCGATTTCTGCGCGCAGGTTTGCCGGATAGAAATCCACCGCGGCGGCGCCGCAGGCGTTGAACTCGCTGTTCAACATCCGAATGATCTCGGAAGATTCGTTGTTGACGATGGTTCGGCGCTGTTGGTCCCATAGAATGGGTACTGTGACCAGCCCGGTGTAAGCAGGCTTCGCCAGTGTGTAGAGCTGGTGAGCGTACTGGAAGTTATTCACGGTGTCGGCGGTGCAGCCCTCGCAGTTCCTGAATTCCCAGCCCTGTTCGCCCATGTGGGGATGCACCACGGCTACCGAGACTATCTCCTGCAACCCCTTCAGTACGCGGAAGATTAACGTGCGGTGAGCCCAAGGACAGGCTAGCGATACATACAGATGGTAGCGTCCGGGTTCGGCTGGAAAGCCGGAACTGCCGTCGGCGGTGACCCGGTCGCGGAACTGGCTGTCAGGACGGATGAATTTCCCGTCCGCACTCGTTGGCCTAAAGGGTTCGCTCTGCCAGATACCATTAACCAGTTGACTCATGACTATTTGCCATCGAAATCAGCATTAAAATTCAATATCATTGAAGCTTCTGACAGTATATTAACAGCATATTAATAGTATTCTTATCTCGTTTATACCGAATACTGCTGAGTAATTATTTAAAGGATTCGAATATGCGTTTGACTCTGGATGCCCTGGCTGTTTTGGATGCCATCGACCGTAAGGGCAGTTTCGCCGCTGCTGCTGAAGAGCTGTATCGGGTACCTTCGGCAATCACCTATACGGTACAGAAATTAGAGCAGGATCTGGGAGTCACCGTTTTCGACCGCGGGGGCCATAGAGCACGGTTGACGCCGGCTGGGCAGAAACTCCTCGGCGAGGGGCGTCGCTTGCTGAGCCTGGCGGAACAACTGGAGCGGGCAGTCAAGCGGGTGGCAACAGGATGGGAGGCGGAACTGAGCATCGCGGTAAACGACATCATTCCCTTGGAAAGACTCTACCCACTGTTGGAGGACTTTTATCAGGAGGAGCACGGAACCCGCCTGCGAATTACCAATGAAGTACTCGGCGGTGTCTGGGACGCCCTGGTGTCGGGACGTGTCGATATGGCGATTGGTGCGCCTGTGGAGGGACCCCCGGGAGGCGGTTATGCATCGAGGCCCATGGGCTTCATGACGTTTGTATTTGTGGTGGCGCCCCAGCATCCACTCGCCGATATCCCCGAACCCCTCGCCGACGAAACCATTTTGCAGTACCGAGCGGTGGCCACCGCCGACAGTTCCCGCAATCTGCCACCGCGCACCTCGGCCCTGTTCAGCGGCCAGGACGTGCTTACGGTGCCCAATATGGAAGCCAAATGCGAGGCCCATCGGCGCGGTTTGGGCGTGGGTTATGTGCCTCGCCACCTGGTCCAGGAGGATCTTACGAGCGGGCGGTTGATTGCAAAAGCCGTGGCGGGGGATATCCCCATCCCACGGCTATCTGTCGCCTGGCGCACGGCGCGGGTGGGCAAGGCGCTGAAGTGGTTCTTGCGGCGGCTTGAAGAACCAGAGTTGCTGCAGGAGATTATGGATTGAACGGTTCATGGCCAGTCAATCAGCGGTCGGCGCATGTTTGATCCATCCTCTATATGTATCAGCAACTGTTTAATTTATAAGAATATAACTTATCAATGCCCTTATTCAGCCTGACTAATGGTTGCATCGCCTTCGGCTTGGACAATCTACTGGAAGGCGCCAACTTTCAGCTTGACCCCGGGGAACGCGTCTGCCTGATCGGCCGTAACGGCGCCGGCAAGTCCACCCTGCTCAAAATGGTTGCGGGCGAGATCCAGCCCGATGCCGGCGAGGTATGGTGCCAGCCGGGATTGCGTATTGCTCGCCTATCGCAAGAGCTGCCGGTGGACGCTGACGCCACCGTATTCGATTTCATCGCCGATGGATTGGATACGGTGGGGCGGTTGCTTGCGGAATATCATGAACTTACCCATGGTCTGGTTGCCAGCGCTTCGCCGCAAAAGCTTGGGCAAATCGAAAGGCTGCAGCACGAGTTGGAGGCCCGCGATGGGTGGAGCCTGAACCAGCGGGTAGAAACGCTGCTGACCCGCCTGCAACTGCCTGCGGACGCTAAACTCGCCGAGCTGTCCGGTGGCTGGCGGCGGCGCGTGGATCTGGGGCGTGCCCTGGTAGGCGATCCGGAGTTGCTATTGTTGGACGAGCCCACCAATCATTTGGATATCGAGGTCATTCAGTGGCTGGAGGAACAGTTGCTCGAGTACCGGGGCGGTTTGTTGTTTGTCACCCATGATCGCGCTTTATTGCAGCGCCTGGCGACCCGTATCGTCGAATTGGACCGGGGCCGCTTGACCTCCTGGCCCGGTGACTACGCGCATTTTCTGGCGAAAAAAGCGGCGGAATTGGAAGTGGAAGCGCGCCACAACGCTAAATTCGACAAAAAGCTGGCCCTGGAAGAGATATGGATACGCCAAGGCATCAAAGCCCGCCGCACCCGCAATGAGGGACGGGTGCTGGCGCTCAAGGCGCTACGGGAGGAACGCCGCCAACGCCGTGCGCAAGCGGGCAAAGCCAGTTTCAATTTAAGCCAGGCCGAGGCTTCGGGACAGTTGGTCATCGAGGCTGAAAATGTGAGTTATTCATGGCAGGGCACGCCCCTGATCAAGGCCTTCTCGGTGCGCATTCTGCGGGGTGATCGCATCGGCTTGATCGGTCCCAACGGCTCCGGCAAGACCACGCTGCTGCAAATCCTGCTGGGCCGGCTGGCGCCGCAAACGGGCCGGGTACGGTTGGGCACCCGGCTAAAAATCGCCTATTTCGACCAGTTGCGCGCGCAACTGGATCTGGAGAAGACGGTGATCGACAACGTGGCCGAGGGTCGCGAGACTGTCACCGTCAATGGCCAGAGCCGCCACATCATCAGCTATCTGGCGGATTTCCTGTTTACCCCACAGCGGGCCCGCAGCCCGGTCAAGTCGCTGTCCGGCGGTGAGCGTAACCGCCTGCTGCTGGCCCGCTTGTTCAGCCAGCCAGCCAATCTGCTGGTGATGGACGAGCCCACCAATGATCTGGACATGGAAACCTTGGAGCTGTTGGAGGATCTCCTCGTGGACTACCGCGGTACCTTGCTGCTGGTAAGCCACGACCGGGCGTTTCTAGACAATGTGGTCACCAGTTGCCTGGCATTTGAAGGCAAGGGCTGCATCCGGGAGTACGTGGGTGGTTACAGCGACTGGCTCTGGCAACGCCGGCTTCCGGAAGCAGAACCCCGCTCCCCGCCGACCATCAAGGTCGAGGCGGCCAAGCCGCTAAAGCCGCGGATGTCCGGGAAGCTCAGCTATAAGGAACAACGGGAACTGGAGCAATTGCCCGGTCGCATCGAGCGGTTGGAGGCGGAGCAGGGCCAACTGCACGAACTCACCGGCACCTCTGAGTTTTACCGCCGCGATCCTATTGAGGTAACCAGGGTTCTGGAGCGGTTAAAGGCCATGGAAGTGGAGCTGGAGCAGGCCTATAGCCGTTGGCAGGAGTTGGAAGGCTCGGATTAGATGCCGCACTCCGGCTAACCGGCCAGCGCCAGCTTCATGCGTTCTAATGCCTGTATAAGGATAGGTCGGGGACAGCCAAAATTAAGCCGCACGAAGCCCTCGCCACCCGGTCCGAAGGTCACGCCATCATTAAGCGCGACTTTTGCGTTGTCGATAAAAAACCGGTGGGGATTAGCACCGATGTTCGCCTCGCGGCAGTCGAGCCAGGCGAGATAGGTGGCCTCGGGACAGGTAGTACGAATGCCGGGAAGCTGGCGCGTCACGTAGTCGATCAGGTAATCGCGGTTGACGCGCAGGTAGCCTAGCAGCGCCTGTAGCCAATCATCGCAGTGGCGATAGGCGGCCAGCGCGGCGACGAAACCCAGCACGTTGACAGACGGCACCATTCCCTCGGCGGCTGCTTTCACTTGTTTCAATAGACTCGGATTTTGCACGATCGCAAAGCTGGCGCCCAGGCCCGCGATGTTGAACGTCTTGCTGGGCGCCATCAGGGTAATGCAGCGGTTGGCGATGTCCGGCGACAGCGAGGCGAGCGGTTGATGCGGGCCTCCATCCAGTAAGAGGTCGCAGTGAATTTCATCCGAGCAGATCGTCAGGTGATGGTTTTCAGCTATTCCGGCCAGCCGCGCCAGTTCATCGGTAGTGAAGACGCGTCCTACCGGGTTGTGCGGGTGGCAAAGTATGAACAGGCTGGTGCGCTTCGTGATAGCCGCTTCAAAAGCCGGATAGTCGATGGCGTAGTGGAGATGTTCGCCTTGCTGGGTTAGCGCCAGTTCGACGCTTTTCAGGCGGCGCCCCTGATGGCTGGGAGCCGACTGGAAGGGTGGATAGACGGGCGTTTGTACCAGGACTTCGTCGCCAGGCTGCCCCACCGCGCGGCAGACGACGTTGAGGCCGCTGACCAGGCCGGGCAGGAACAGGATCTGGTCCGGCGTAACCTGCCAGTGGTAGCGCTGCGCCAGGCGCTCGCAGATCACATCGGCCAGTTCCAGCGGTGGCGAGCCATAGCCAAATACCCCATGGGCAATGCGCTCGTGCAGAGCCTGAAGCAGCGGTTCCGGGGAGACAAAATCCATGTCCGCGACCCACAGGGGAAGCACATCGGCACCATAGCGATTCCATTTAACGCTATCGCTGGCGCGCCGCTCGATGATTCGGTCGAAGTCGTAAGTCATCAATAGCCCATTGTTTCTGAAGAGGCTTACAGCACCTTAAGTCGGTAAGAACCGGGAGCGGGTGTCCCCCACTGCGTAGCCAGCGAAGCGATTAGGTGGGCAGCAGGGCTTCGATATGGTCCTTCTTGGAAATGGGATACAGCGCGAAAGTCCCCATGCCCTTGGCCACCAGTTGGCCAGTGTTTTTATCCAGGATCCTGGCATTGGTCACCATCAGCTTGGAGCCGATGAAATCGATTCCACCACTTCCCTCCAGGTGATCGCCCGGTTTGGCGGGAGACAGAAAGTTCGTTTTGAATTCAACCGTTGAGCATAATTTTCCTTGCTGAACCGCCCAAGAGAGAGCGGTCAGGCCAAGCGTGGCATCCATCATGGCGGCAATGACTCCCCCGTGGCAGGCGTCCAGGGAGCTTAGGTGCTGCTTTTCAATTGTCAGCGTATAGGTGATTTTGCCGGGTTCATGGATCGTAAGATGCAGCCCCAAGTGTTCATCAAAATGGCACATCTTTTTGTATATTTTTTCAAAGTCCGGTGATTTCACTGCAAACCTCGTCTCTTGAGTTTTGTATCTTGGTCCAGGGTAATGCCCGCTTTACCTCATGATTTTTTGCTCGCCATTAAGTCTCGTCAGCACATTTGCATGAATGAGCGTACAGAATGACGAGGTTTTTGGCGAGGGCGAGAGCGTGGCTGGGCGCAAAGTGCTGGACCCTATCGGTTTAACGGTCGAACCGGGGAAAATGGTAGCATTGATAGGCGCTTCCAAAGATAAATTCAACAACTTGTGAAGTATTCAGAATTGGCTATCGTAGGCTTTAATGTGCCAATCTTCCATGCTCGCAAAGTTTCCGTTATAATGATCTAAGTATTTGAAAAAATTTGTTTTTCAAAAGGTGATATATGACTAAAAACAAAGAAGACAAGGGCAAGAAAGCAGGCAAAAAAGATAATGATAAAAAAGACGATGATAAAAGGGGCAAGGCAAATATGGACGCCTGGGAAGCTGCCCATAAAATTGCAAAAACTATACGGAAAGAATACAAGGATAAAAAATGGAGCCGGCTACCGTGGCGCGAAATTCGCGACCAATTGCGCCGTAACGGCCATCTCGTGGACATGACGGCGGTGCCGGTCAATTGGACAAACGAAAGTCCGCAGATGGTTAAGATGCGCCTCATCCTGGAAGAAGCAGGGTTTAAACAGGATGGCCATCTTTATTATTGGGAAACCTGATGTTTCCAGGTGCCGCCTGGCTACCTCGGCGGGCTTGGTAAGTTTTCTCATTGCTTGAATCAATCGAGGAGTTTCGAGTGCTCAGAGCATTTATCCGGAGCGAGGGCAGCTTAAAGGGAATTGATATGCTGGCCGATAGAAATCTGCCCGATGAAGCGTCCTGGGTTGATCTCTATCAGCCGACTCGTGAAGAGGAAGTGCTGGTAGAGACTGCCTTGGGCATCGAAGTGCCAACCCATGAGGAAATGCAGGAGATCGAGGTTTCGAGCCGCTTGTATCAGGATGCTGGTGCTTTATACATGACCGCGACGATTCTTGCTCATACCGGCACGCAGCATCCGGAAAGCCAGGCCGTTACTTTCATTCTGGCTGACAGTCGTCTGGTAACGCTGCGGTATACTGAACCGCGACCGTTCGATACCTTTGCCGCCTATGTCGAGCGGCAACCGGAACTCTGCGCGACCGGCGAAATAGCCCTGATTGGGCTGCTGGACGCCATTATCGACCGTACCGCCGATATACTCGAACGGGTCAGCGCCGAGATCGATACTCTGTCTCGGGAGATTTTCGAGCGGGTTCCGGCCAAGCAGGCATCGGGAAATGGTTTCGAGAAGATGCTTAGTCGTATTGGGCAAAACCAGTACCTCACCGCGAAAGCCCGGGAAAGCCTGGTAAGCTTAAGCCGGCTGTTGAGTTTTCTGAAGCTTCCCGAAGAGGCTGTCAATAGGCAGGAACTCCAGTCGCACATTAAAACCCTGCGCCAGGATATCCTGTCCCTGTCCGATCAAACTTCATTTGTTTTCAGCAACATCAATTTCTTACTGGATACAGTGCTGGGCATGATCAATATCGAGCAGAACAGCATCATCAAAATCTTTTCCGTGGCGGCGGTGGTGTTCTTACCCCCCACCCTGGTAGCCAGCATTTACGGTATGAACTTTGATCTCATGCCGGAACTGCGCTGGGAGCTGGGTTATCCCCTCGCGATCTTGCTGATGATCGCATCGGCGGTATTGCCGTATCTGTATTTCAAGCGCCGTGGTTGGCTGTGAGCCAAGTTGGCCGACCTGCAGGCGCACAACAAGCAATCCGCCTCATGCCATTTTGTCTTAAGTATCATTGACGCAGGCTGGTTTGAGTGATTAGAAATGCAGGGCGCGCAGGCGGGTAAACTTCTTCTGTTGGTGCTCCTGCATGCGCGACAGGATATCACCCAAGACTTCCACAGCGTTCAGTACGTAAGGTCCTTTGTTCAGCATCACACACTCGGCGCGCACGCCCGAGGCGGCGTCGGTGATTTCCGGTCGCGAGATCCTGCCGCTCTTGGCCAGGGATTCCAGCACCTGGGTTGCCCAGATAACCGGAATATGAGCCGCCTCGCATAGCCAAAGTATTTCTTCCTGGATCTCCGACATGCGCACGCTGCCCAACTCTACCGCCAGATCGCCGCGGGCAATCATGATTCCCAGGCTGTGCTGCCCGATGGTGCCAAGGATGATTTCGGGGAGATGCCTGAATGCCCGATTCGTCTCAATTTTGGCGATGATGGGCAGGTCCGGCGCATTGCGCTCGGCCAGCGCGCCCATGAGATACTGCATGTCTTCGTCGGTTTCGACGAAAGAGAAACCTACCATATCCGCATGTTCACAGACGAAATCCAGATCCTCCAGGTCCTTGTCGCTGAGCGGCGGGAGGTTCAAGCGGGTTTCGGGCACATTGATGCCTTTGTCGCTGAGGATACGCACGCCCTTGGGACCGGCATGGGTTACCCTGAGCAGCGCCCCCTCCTCGGTAATGGACTCAACCACCGCACCCAGTTTGCCATCGTCGATCCAGACGGGAACCCCGGGCTCCAGATCGTCGATCAGCCCGGCATACGTGCAACTTATCCGCGCCGGGGCGATCAGCCGGCCTGTGACTTCGTCGCGACATGCCGGCTGGCCGGGTGAGGTATCCCGGGTCAGCATCAGGAAATCGCCCTTGTGCATCAGGATGAGCAGGGAATCGCCTGGGAATGAGGGCAGTGAAAAGGTACCCAAGGTATGATAGGCGCCGCT
>Ga0209048_10005080_pt1 | contig 12476 bp, 17 predicted proteins | sample FrelakmetCRP12CR_FD_187146 | JGI IMG/M metagenome (GOLD analysis project Ga0209048, IMG submission 187146) | Freshwater lake sediment microbial communities from the University of Notre Dame, USA, for methane emissions studies - CRP12 CR (SPAdes)... | ecosystem: Environmental > Aquatic >... | reverse complement strand
CACGCCCCTCATCGCCGACCTAGATGGCTTGGACGAACGATTCGAGGCGTATCTTTTCCGTCCGCAGGACTCTATCAATCGAAAGATACTCGACGCTGCCCACTTCTACGCGACCAAGTGGGAGTTTGACATCATCAAACACGAAAACTGGAACGACTACGAGATCGACGAGATCCAGCGCGGCCTGCAGCGGCGACAAGAGGCGCTCTCAGACGTGGAAGGGCTGCAGAAGCTCTCCCTGTTTCCGACCTACCGCAGCTTCGTGGACTTGTGCGGGAGGCTTCGGTTCCAGGTGCGGTGGGGGCAACTGTACCGCATTCCGCGCACCTCGGTGCTTGGCCACATGCTCATCGTTGCCATCCTGTCGTACCTGTTTTCCCTGACGATTGACGCCTGCTCTAAACGGCGCACGAACAACTACTTTGCCGGCCTCTTTCACGACTTGCCTGAAGTGCTCACTAAAGACGTCATCAGCCCTGTTAAGAGGGCCGCTACTGGCGTCGACCGCTTCATTAAGGAGTTTGAACGAGACGAGATGCAACGGCGGATTTACCGACCAAAGCTTATTCCGCAGGCGTGGGAACCCGAAATGCGCATGTTTACTGAGGACGAGTTCGCCTCCAAGGTGACGATCGAGGGGAAACTGCAGCATACGACCTCTGACGCGATAACCGCATCATACAACCAAGATTTATACAATCCGGTCGACGGCGAGCTCGTCAAAGCGGCTGATGACCTCGCAGCGTTTATGGAAGCGTATCTGGCGCTGCAGAACGGTATCGCGAACGCGCAATTACGAACCGCCGTTCGAGAGAAGAGCTTGGTCTATCGCCATAAGACGATTGCTGGCATAGACTTCGGCAAAGTGTACAAAGGTTTTCACTAGGTGGCGGGAGCTTGGACCCTAAACCCGTCGCCTCAAAGGAGTGACGGCCCACAAAAACGGGAAAAAACGGAAAAAAAGATGATCATGAAAAACCACCTAGTAAGAATGAACGAAATCTCAGATGAGGTCGTGATCGCACGTTCGGTTTTCTACTCACCTTTATAGCGCTGTTCGTCGCTATATTTGTCGTAGCCGCGTTTATCGTTCTGGTCCTCGCCGGCCTTGTCGTGCTCGCCGCGATGGCCATCGGAATACTGCTTGCTCCGCTCGTCATAGTTATCGGGGTTGTGATTCTGCTGGCGCTGATCATAAATGCGGTTAAGTCCTGACAAAGAAGTAGTACGAAGAGTTAGCACAAACTTGCGTGAATCGGAATTTAGGATGCTGTCTTTTTAACGCGGCTTGATTGTGCGTGAGCTTATCGAGTAATTTCAACAAGCAGCTTAACCTCTCCCCGAACCTTCGTACAAATATCGTACACATTCTGAGAGCTTTGGGATGCTACGCTGCTATCCCTCTTACAAACGAGCATACCTTTTTATCGCGCGCGACGAAATTGACTGCGACATGGCCAACTTCTGCACGAACTGCGGACATAAGCTCTCCTTTTTGGAACGGCACGACAATAACACGCTGTGCGGCGAGTGCAGTAAATCCCTCGCAAACACGCGCCGAGCGCAGCTTGCCAACCTCGAGCAGGCAATCGCCGCGTCCAGGACGACAACGCCTGAACAACTCGCGCAGCTTAAAACGTATGACCACAAAACGGCCCTCGATCTTTACTATCGCCTCTATAACACGTTTGTCGCAGATAAGGAGCTCGACGAGCGCGACATCGCCACACTCAGTGACGTCCAGCAGGCCGTCGGACTGACCAACCAAGAAGTCCGTTATGACGAGCTCGTCCGGCCCTACTCCTACGTGAGCGCGATCCGCACGGAAGGGAAGCTCCCGATAATCCACCTCACCGTGGAAGGCGCCGGACCGGTGATCCTGCGCACGGGCGAAGTCGTGCACTACGCCCACGAAGCGACCCTCAACGAGATAAAAAGGGTCAGTCTCGGCTACAGCGGAGGTTCGCATGGCGTCAGCATCCCACTACCGTTAAAGATAGGCGGCTCACCGATCCGTTATCGTGTTGGTCAGTCGCGCGGACACGTCGTCAGCGAAGACCGGCTGACCCAGACGTCGGCAGGCGTGCTCGTTGTCACCAACCAGCGCATCGTGCTGCAACCCGCGCCGGGCAACAAGCCGGTGAGCGTTCCTCTTAACAAGGTGCTCAGCTACAACTGCTACAACAACGGCATTGAGGTGTACAAGGAGGGCCGCGAGAAGGGGTACTTCTTTTCCGTAAAAGACAGCGGGGCAGCTGAGTTGTTTGGCATCTGTCTTGGGTTCTTGCTGGGCGGTGGAGCAGAGTAGCAGGACTGGAAAGAAAAAAACCGAAGCGTTATGGCACTGCAGCGTCTAAGTGGAGACGGATGCAAAACAGTCGCGTTACGGCCAGAGACAGTAAAAAACGCAAATGGGCTGTCCTCATCTCGAACGTGACGATCCCGCCAGTCATTGCCGTGTTCATGTTCTCGCTCATTAACTATTCCTTGCTGCGCGGATTCCCGTTTGTCGCGGTAACGTTTATCACCACGCTGTTTGCAGCAATTGTGCCCCTGAGCGTGTTGCTGATCTGGGAAACGAAAACGAGCGCTAAGTTTGATTTTGACATCCCCGCGAGAAAAGACAGGAACCTCCCACTGCTCTTCGCATGTGCATCATACCTCCTCGGCACTGTCGTCTTGGCTGCCGTGCACGCACCGTTGCTTACGACCGTTGTCATGTTTGGCTATTTTGCCGGGACGCTCTTCCTTTTCTTCATCAATCTGTACTGGAAAATCAGCATCCACACGATGAGCATCGCAGGACCGACGACCGTGCTCGTATTTGTCTTTGGTTATTGGGGCGCGCTGCTGGGGCTGCTCTTGCCGCCCGTTATCTGGAGCAGGGTCTACCTCAAAAAGCATACGGTCGCGCAGGCGATCACTGGAGCCATCCTCGGTTTTGTACTGACCGCCGTTATGCTTAGCCTGCTGCTCCGTTATGTGCCGATAAATGCGTCGGTTTGACCGTACGGGGAGCAGCGACTTGTGGAGAGGCTTCTCTTTAACGGAACACGCGTGCAACAGCGACAAGGGGGTTCCAGTCAACGACCTACAACATCATTGCCGACGTCACGCCACGCGCGACAAGGAAGATGCCGACGACGAAGAACACGGCGGCAATCAGCTGACTGCCGTGCTTCTTCAAGAAACGGATGAGTGGATCGAAGATGCGATCGAAATTTCGGGGCGTCACAGCACAAACGGCAAATGGCCCCCAACACCAGCATAGCGCTATGGCCATTGCCAAGAAAAAGGCGATCGCTTTGTCGTAAACGGAGAGCACGGCCACGCCGATATCCTTGCTTGCGGCGAGAACTGGAAGCGATGAGGAGATGTTGCCGAAGCCGATGGCGATTCCCATAGAAACCAATGCTCCTGAGCCCATTGCCGTCGCGTCAAACGTTCTTGATCCCTGTTTCTTCAGAAGCGAACGAGCGCTTGCGTAGAGAAGGAGGAGGCCGAGGATGAAGTCGATCGTCACCGTCGTCAGCGACGGCTTGCCACCCGTCGTCGTCAGGCTTCCGAAGGCAAGAAAAACAAGGCATATCAGCGAAAACACGATACAGTACGTGGCGACAAAGATCGCGCCTTTTTTAAGTCGGTGTTCAGCTGAGCTCAGCACCGTCATGACCGTTATGATCGCCAAAGGGCTTATCATGGAGGCGATGGCAAGTGGTATCACGACCGCGAGAAGTTGAGGTAGGGTGGTCATTGTGCTCACTTCGGTGCTTCAGAGCCCATCAGCAGCCTTGTAAATGCGCCACGACCTTAATGGTTCCGATTTAGCCCAAACTCTGAGGCCGCTCGATAACGTTCAGCAGGCCGGCGGACTTAACTGGATGAAACGTCAGGCGAATGGACTGATCTCAAAGATCCTAGCGTCGACACAAAACGTGAGGACATATCGTATCGTCTCTTAATGAATGAGAAGGGATCGCGTTCGGTCTTCCAAACACAACGCTCATAATGAACCGAAACCATAACACTGTGCGGCCCCGAATGACCAAAATAAAGAGATGCAAAGGTTGCCCTGACAGCCAAGGATATGAGTTATGACCGACGCGTCATCAGACGACTTTCCGGAAGAGATACTGTTAAGAATCAGAGAACATGATGTGCGAATAGGTGATATCCTCGCCGAAGTGCGACACTTTACCGCAGTTTCCGGGATCCTTTTCGGTTTCCTGCTCACCGTTTCTGTCGCTTACACCGCTCAAGTTCCCTGGATCGTTCCTCGCGTCCTTCTCCTCTTAGCACTTGTTTGTACTGGATCCGCTACGCTCATCTTCATCTTGCCTCCGTTATACCATCACTTGCGCTTTCCAATGGATCAGAAACAGACGCTGCAGTTCTTCTGGCGAAGTCATAAGTTCATCTTATGGGGCATTGTGCCTTTATATGCCGGCGTTTATTTCTCGGTGTTCCTTGCTTTATACAACGTCATCGGGGAGTCAGCCGCCGTCATTGCCACAGGTATGGTGATCATTCCTTTTGTTGCTTACGAACTAAGAAAAATCGGCGATCCAAAGGAGCTCGGATAGACCCAAGAAAGTCGAGCATACACCGCAAACCTGTTAGCTAAGCGGACTTTGAGTGTAAGGTCTAAGAGTCTTATCGCTTTGAACTTCGTTGATCGCGACGACCGCCTTCGTAGATTTCGAGCACCGAAATCGCAAGGTTTTCTGCGTCGTGTGTGCACGCGCTAAGGCAGTTTTGATACTCCCTTCTTTTTCGACGTGTCAAACGTGCGCAGCTATAAGCTATCACCCGCCGTTGTACCTTTCGTGATAGAAAAAACAAAAACAGAACAAGACGAGACAAGCGGCGTCGCTGTCAGTGCGAATAATGTCGCCAGCAAGAAAACTGAAATCGGCAACACAGAGCAGACGGCCAAAATGCTCAAAAATGAGATTAAATCGCTTGACGGCGAGCAACGCGCAGCAATCATACTCGAGGCTGACTTGAAACAGGGGGAGGGAAAGGGCATCTTAGAGCTAGCAGACACGACGCTCCTGCAGCTAGAGGCCACTATCGCGGATAGCTACGCTCAGTTTCGACGCACAACAGGTTTGACTGCGTTAGATTAGAAGAGACGCCACAGCCGGTTCGATAAATTTAGGTCGGCACTTTTTTTCTTTTTCCTACCGGCTGCGCATAAGCGTTTGTGGGAAGAAGCGCAGCTAAACGACAACACACGCCTTTTCTGGATGATACTCTACATCCCAATTGCTAGGGATTTAGCCATCTTGGTTCACCTTTCCTTTTATAAACTCATACAGCCCGTCAAGGTGAATAATCGCTTTGCTCCGGTCGGTAGGAGCTTCTTCGAAGTCTTGGAGGAATACCACATCGTCGTTCTTTGTGATAGCAACCACCGGATTGAGGTTATTCTGGAACTTCGCAGCGCCTTTCATCTTAAGCCAATCGGTTAGGTCACCAACAACTTTAGCCCCAGACTCATCGTAAATGGTATTATAATCGGAACCACGTAGCAGCTTCTTTAGCTCCCACATTCTAACCTTAAACCAATCTATTGCTTCCGTCATACCCTATTACCACACTTGCGTTTTGAACCTCGTCGGTTTCAATCCTTTTTTAATGGATGTTGCGCGGCAACCCTTCCCAAAAATGCCCCTTTATCGTAATAATCCTTGTCATGTAGCTTCTCCAGAAGAGATAATGGCCTGTCTTCTGTGTGCAGCTGATTGCGCTCTAAAACCACGGGTTTTCGCAGACGTAAAGAACTTTATGCGTATTTTGCACGAGATATGATACTCTTCAAACGATTCGATCAATAAAAAACTAAGTAACAATAGGAAACAATTGAGATTAGAGCCAACTAAAATACGAACTGGAGGACAAAGATCATGGACGCACTAGAAGCCATTCAAACGCGTAGAAGCGTGCGAAAATATGAAAAAAAAGAGATTAACGATGAGATCGTGGAGAAACTCCTCTCGGCGGCGATGAGTGCGCCGTCGGCTGTGAACCAGCAGCCGTGGGAGTTTATCGTCATAAAAGACCGGGAAATGCTCGACTCTATTCCGGCGTTTAGCCCGTTTGCGAGGATGGCGGCACACGCACCCCTCGGCATACTTATCTGCGGCGATACTCGGAACCTTATCTCCGCCGGATTCTGGGTGCAAGACTGCTCTGCGGCTACGCAGAACCTTCTGATTGCCGCTCACGCGCTTGGATTGGGAGCCGTGTGGACCGGGGTGTACCCGATGGACCCGATGGACGGTCGGGTGACTGGGTTTACCAAACACTGCCAGCTCCCCGAGGGCGTCGTGCCGCTTGCGTTTGTGGTGGTGGGTTATCCAGCTGAGACGCAGCCGAAACAAAACAGATTCGACCCACGCAAGATTCACGAAAACGTGTGGTGAATGACGCCTGCTTTAATTTGTAAAGATAAACGGCGCTACAATAATTGCCATTGCACTAACAAAGCTGCGGCTTAAAACGCCAAAAAAGACAAAACCATCGGCCTGCTGACGCCTCCGGTGCGCTCTCCATACCATAAGACATCCTGCATTGCCTTGCTGTATTTTGTGCTGGGCAAAAGCAGCCGCTAGGCCGCTACATTGTTTTGGTTGTCGAATCTACTAATAAAGCAATATCTTCTTCATCCCCGCTTAATTCGTAAATACTGGCTTTTTTACCGGCGAGTTCTGCGCACTGACTCGGCAGGCGGAGCTGAGGGTAGATCCTACTGTTGCCTTTTACCTTGCCAACTTTTACGTCGGCGATATGTGTAAATTGGTTTGTCATAGAGATCTGCACACCCCCTCTCATTTATTACACGGAAAATTGAATTAGACTCTTCTATTTTCTTCAAGAGATAAATTTAAACGAGTCACTTATTTGCTGGGCTTGGGCAAGATACGTGTCATATTCGCTAGAAGTGGCCTTATAGCCTAGAAGATATGCGATGTTATTAGTTGTCGTGTAAATCTGAATCGACTTGATCGATACATTTTGCGTGCTGCTACTTGACAATTGCTGAGGAACCGTTGCTTGCCAAACTATCTTGTAAGCACGGCCACCCGAGCGAAGACGTCACACACGGGCATTGCGGTCGTGGTGCGTTGTGCAGATAAGCCTCTTTTCGAAAGACGAGACTCCGGAGGTCTATATAGAGTATGAGAGATGCGTTGACTAGGTCTTCCACCTATCTTGACTATGGAGGTGAAAGTAAAAAATGCAAGCGAAAGAGAAACTGGAGAAGCCGCTCAGGTGGTTTGTCCTGCCGAACGAATCGTACAAGTGGGATTTCATCCTCGAACAGTACGATGATGATAACGCCCAAGAAGAGACCAGTACTAACCAACGGGGCGTTTCAAGAAAAAATCGCCGTCTTTGGGTCTAATCTTTTATGTTGTTTTGATGCAGTCTGCGCAAGCACCGTTGAGAGCGCAAAGGCTCGGCACGCAGCGATTGTTCGAACAACAAGCATAACTTTTTATCGCGCGCGACACCGGGAGCCATCCGCATGCATGAGGTTTACACGCAGCCTGACTTCATTTGTCTATCATAAACGGGATCAGGAAGCTAACGCGGGCGAGGTCCTCATTCCGCACCTGTCTCCGCTCGGTCAATATCCTTATGACAAGCCGCTCAAATACTACCGAAAAGAGAGGATAGGCAGATTATGGCAAGTATTCTTATTACCGGGTGCAGAGGGGGCATATGGCTCGATGTGGCGTGCAGGCTACTCAAGAGAGGACATAGAGTCTATGCAACCGTTCACAATGAGAACTCAGTCGATCAACTGCGAACTGTTTTGACATCCTTTGGCGAGAACTTCGTGGTGGACAAGCTCGACGTCACCGAAGCCGAAAATATCAACAAAGTCGATGCGTGGGACATCGATATCTTAGTCAACAACGCGGCTATCGGGGATTCCGGGCCTTTAGCAGAGATAGACCCTCAACGAATTCGCGCCGTGTTTGAGACCAACGTGTTTTCAACACTCCGATTAACACAGAGAGTCGTGCCTAGAATGATCGCAAAGGGTCGAGGACGTATTGTGCTTATAGGTTCAATGGCAGGAGTCATTCCAACGCCATTTTACGCGCCATATGCCATGACAAAATTTGCGCTCGAAAGCGTTGCGTTCTCCTTGCGTACGGAATTGAAGCCATTTGGCATCAAAGTCATTGTCATCAACCCCGGGGGATATAACACGGGCTTCAATGAGAGATTCATGCGGGAGAAATACGAGTGGATGAACGCAAATGGTCTTTACAAAGATCAGATGGCATACGTGCGTCAAGAAGAGGAGAAGCTCATAAAGCGCGAGTTACAAAGCACCGAGAGCATAGCAAAACAAGTGGTAAGGGCGGTCGAAGCCCGGCGGCCTAAGCGCAGGTACGTCGCTCCAAAATGGGAATGGGTTTTTCTTCCACTCCTTCGCAGGTTTGGTTAAGTCCACATCTTAACTCGTTCAAATTTGCCGGCTCTGAAATCCTTGCGCGAAAGCACACGGATGCATTGTCGATCGCGCGAACAGCGGCGATGAAGCGGTGGGACTACGTGACACATCGGCTGGGAAGATAAGAAACAGTTATCATTCTTGGCGGCGGTTTCAATCACGTAATGGGCATACTATCAGATCTTCTCGTCATATTACTGATCCTCATTATCGTGCTCATAGCGATCACTTTAGTCATCCGCTTGCTTCCCTTGGTGATACTTGTCGTGCTAGTGCTCGTTGTGGTGTGGATCTTGTTTTTCCGAAATCGTCCCTGACGACCGGTTGCGTATTAGTCTCGCGCTTTGTTTCTTGGAGCCGAAAAGGATGCCAAGTAAGTATCTTCGCGCAACGTAGTCTAAGGATCCCACGAACGGGCTGAAGTTTGGTGGGGGGCGGACGAGCAACTCGACTAGGCGACAAAGGCATATTGAAGCAGAACAAGACAGCCCAGCAGAGATATGATAGTCTATATATCGGATCTATTTCCGACGACGACAGCGGCCGCAATATTCTTTGTCGTGTACGCGCTGTGGCTGTTCAGCGAACTCGTTGTTGGGGGTATCATCCCGCGCTCGCGTCGCCGCAGCGCCCCGATCAGATACGAAGACAAGAGCTCCCGCCCGCTGATAACACTGAGCACGTTCCTGTCTCTGACGATCGCCTTCCTCTTTGCCTCGTCTGGTATCGCGTCGTTGCCGAGCGGAGCATTCTACCTCGGGATCGGTCTGATGATCGCCGGCATTCTTCTTCGACAGTGGTCGATTGCCGTTCTCGGGCGTTATTTCTCGCGGACCGTTGGCGTTCAAGAGGGTCAGGCGGTGGTGGATCGCGGGCCATATCGACTGGTGCGCCATCCCGCGTATACCGGATCGCTCCTCACGATCGTCGGACTGGGGTTCGTGCTGCAGTCGTGGGGGGCTGTGCTCGTGCTTATAGCTTTTTTCGGCATCGCTTTCGGCTATCGGATTCACGTGGAGGAGGCGGTTTTAACATCGAAGCTGGGCGACGAATACGTCGCGTATGCGAAGAGAACAAAAAGGCTTATTCCGTACGTTCTCTGAACCCTCTGCGCAGCCCCTGTTTTTTTTAGAACCAATCACCGGCTAAGCGCAACGGAGCGGCATCGGATTACGCCGCCGCCGCGCGTGTGGCTTGCCTATGCGACGAGTTCCCCCTCTGTGGCACGATGGCACTAATACCCTATCGAACCGCGGCGTCTGCCAGGAGGTCAACCTTCAACGAGTTTGCCCCCAATGTCGGTTCCCATCTTCCGGCCGCATCCCGACCCTATAAACCATCTGTTTGAAACTCATGCCTCCTCCTTTCCCCGGCCGGGACGCGGCCCGGAGCCGTCAGTTCATCACCTTGATCGCGATGAGTTTTTTGACAGATTCGACATCGCGGTGCGTTTTGACCCCGACCCTGAGGCCTCCTCCCTTAGTATATTTTTTCGCGTTCTTGACTTCTTCGATCATGGCCTTCGGCAGGCCGCTCGTCAAGATTTCCGCGACGGCCCGGTCGCCGAAGACAAAAGCGATCCGAAAATGGCCCTGGCAGGGGGCAAAGAAAAAGAGGTTCCGCTTAAGGCGCGTAACGTCGATTCTATACAGCACACCTCGTTCTGTTTGGAAGGTTTATAGTGTCTCACGTGCGTTGGTTAACTTGTTGATGTTGTAGACGGAGAGACAGTTCTGGATGAGCAGTCTGACGCAGGAATCTCTTTTGCCGTTCGTTCCAAGTCACACCACCGCCAGAGGGTTGCCCCCTCGCTGTCAATGTATACGAACGTGTTATAAAGAGCGTCCTCGTTCCTCGCACTGTCCTCGTCCTCTTCGCACAGAGGTGTGCCACTCTGCAGCGCGCTCTTGTACTCTTGTCGCTGACCAGGCCGAATCCACATGCCACTGTTCACGAACTGTCGCATAGCTGGCTTGCCGTTGTCATCACCTATGTGCATTGAATTACATATTTCGGGCACGTGGGTGTGGCCAAAGACGATAACATCCGGCCTCGAAACGTCTTTGTCGAAGTGGTAGTACCCCTCACTTACGAGCGTATTGATGTTCTTGTACTTCGGGCGGTCTTGTTGTTTCTTCATTTCGTAAAGCGCGTGTTTGAGGCTGTTTATGTTCCGATTGACGTCCCAAGGAGCGCTCAAGACGTCATCCTGTGATCGACCAGTTAGGGCAACAACCGCAGACAACGTTTTCTTGAACTCCCACGCCGGTTTGAAAAGCCTCACGATGAGCCAAGAAAAACCCGGGTACCCGGCGAGTACTAACAGTACAAGGAACCACAAGGGATCAATTGGGAGTAAGGCGGCGGCTGCCACAACATAGAGCCCAATGGATGCTAGAGAAAGAACAAAGAAGATCGGTCCAGCCTTTGGAAAAAAGTCGAACGCCGAAGCAAGTGCTGCCATAAACGGAACAAACCGAACAAGTCCACGGCTCGTCTTAAAATCTCGGTCAAACTGCTGGCCATGAACGAACAAGTAATCCTTATCCCCCAGTCGGACCCGTTGTTTGAGCGCATCATCAGGACAGTTCGGATAGTGTCGCTGAACCACTTCGAAGTGAGAATCATTGGCGCAAATCCACTCTATAAGCGCTTGGAACGAGTTGTCCTGATGGCTGTCCTTCTCGCACTCGTGTTCGCACAAATCGGCATCGTGGTTACCAAGAACATAAACCTTCTTACAGCTCAGATCGATGAGCTTGCTGAAGATGGACGTGCTGTCGCACAATACGCGGCTTCGTTCGTATTCGCGGGGAATCCAGAGCTCCACCATGTCACCTAGCAAGATCAAAGTGGTTGGCGGCGCGAGCGTGCGTTTTCCCCGTTGCGTCTGGACGGATAGCTTGCCGCCATTATAACTGCTCGCCAGCCATTCCAAAAAGTGCTCAAACTCTTCCTTGCAGCAGTCCTTAGAACCCAAATGAACATCAGAAACAACGAAATATGACTCGTCCATTCCGTTTCTCTCAAAGGGTCAATCGTTCGCCGTCGGGCACCACTCGTTGCGCTGCCACGTTTTCGAAATCACCTACTTTTGAGGCCTAATAGGTTATGAATCTTCCTTTGCCTAATATTGTCGATATTGCCTTTTTTTCGTCAATCAGGCGCTTTATTGAAGCTTGATCATTTAGCTCCGTCATCAAACGCTGTTGTTCTTCTGCCAACCCGTAGCGCACGATCGAATCTAAGATGCCATGAAAGATCCTCGTCTTTACGAGATCACACGAGGAGTCACACTCACCAAGCGCCGTAGGGGGGGGAGCGTAGGGGTCGTGGGCGTAGGGGTCGTGGGCGTAGGGATCGTGGGCGTAGGGGCCGTGGGCGTAGGGACCAAAGAGGGCTCTAACGTAGGGAGGATGGTAGGCTTTTCCGTGGGGCTTGGAGACTCCCCAGGAGTCTCAGACGAGACTGCGATGGGCGGAACCTGAGATTGCGGGAGCAAAAAGAATACCGCGGCGATAACGATAATCGCGAGGGCAACAAGGGCAGCGATGATGAGCACTTTCCCCCCGGCACGAGATGGCGGCGCGCCGCCTCGTCGCTTGCGTACTGCAGGAGTCACCTCCTCGTAGAGGATTTCGGGAGGAGACATTATTCCGGCGGCCGGTGCTGCAGTTTGTGCCAAAAGCGAGCCAACAACCATACCAAGTGCGGCCAGATGGGATTCGAGCGGAGGGGCATAAGCATCAACCGGCTCTTGAGCACCTAAGAATAGCTTGAGCGCTTCGCTTGGCCCCACGTCCTCAATCCTTAACGGAACGATCGGGATCTTCTTGTTAAAAGCGCGGGCCGCCTGCTGGGTAACGAGTTTTGAAGCGTTCGCAGCCGCACTAAGGCAAAGAACAACGGCGCTGCTCGCGTCGATGGCGGCAAGAATTGACTCAGTCTCGTCTTTTCCAGGAAGCACGTCACGAGGAGCGATCCAACAGCTCACGCCCTG
>Ga0209048_10005079_pt1 | contig 12477 bp, 5 predicted proteins | sample FrelakmetCRP12CR_FD_187146 | JGI IMG/M metagenome (GOLD analysis project Ga0209048, IMG submission 187146) | Freshwater lake sediment microbial communities from the University of Notre Dame, USA, for methane emissions studies - CRP12 CR (SPAdes)... | ecosystem: Environmental > Aquatic >... | reverse complement strand
GGGGAGCCACTAGCGTGGAGGACCGCCCTCTCGGAGCCACGGGGCTCCGCGTTTCGCCGCTCGGGCTCGGCGCCGGGCGGATCGGCGGACCGGAGACCACCGAAGCCGACGTCGACCAGCTCGTCGGGGCTGCGCTCGACATGGGAGTGACGCTCATCGACACCGCGAGAAGCTACGGCCTCTCCGAGGAGCGGCTCGGCCGCGCGCTCGACGGCCGTCGCGACCGCGTCGTCCTCTCCACCAAGCTCGGCTATGGCATCGACGGCGTGCCCGACTGGACCGACCGGTGCGTCGAGGCCGGCGTGGACGCGGCACTCGCCAGGCTCCGTACCGACCGGATCGACATCGTCCACCTTCATTCCTGCGGGAGGGACGTGCTCGAGGGCGCAGGGGTGGTCGAGGCGCTCGCCCGCGCCGTGCGCGCGGGCAAGGTCCGGGTCGCGGCGTACTCCGGCGAAGACGAGGCGCTCCGCTGGGCGGTCGACTCGGGCGCGTTCGGCGCCGTGCAGTGCTCGGTGAGCGTGGTCGACCAGGGCCCCCTCGACGGCATCGTGGCCGCGGCGCGGCACCTCGGGCTGGGCGTCGTCGCGAAGAGGCCGCTCGGCAACGCGCCCTGGAGGTTCGAGGACCGGCCGATCGAGCCCGACGTCGCCGAGGCGTGGGACCGGTTCCGCACTCTCGCCCTCGATCGCAGCCACCTCCCCTGGCCGGCGCTCTTCGCTCGCTTCGCGGCGTTCGCGCCCGGCGTCACGGCGATCCTGCTTGGCACCGCGCGCACCGACCACCTGGAGGCGGCGGCGAGCGCGATCGCCGAGGGCCCGCTCGACGAGACCCTGGCACGGTCCGTGCGTGCGGCCTGGCTGGGTGTCGGAAGGGGCTGGAAGGGTCGCGTGTAGGTCCCGGCGGCGCCCCCAGGTGACGGGTTGCGCCGCGCTCGCAGTGGATCTATTCCGTTGAGCCATGATCCACTTGCCCGCCCGCAGCCGTGTCCTCCTCCCCGCCCTCCTCCTGACGCTCGGCTCCGCCTGCTCGAGCAAGAGCTCGAGCTCGACGCCCACGCCCTCGGCCTTCACGGTGCACTACCACCGCGCCCGCTCCGACTATGCGGGCTGGCAGGTGATACCGAGCACCGGAGCCGTCGAGGCGAGCGCATCCTCATCGGCGACCGACGGCTTCGGAGCCACGTACGCGCTCACGGTGAAGAGCGGCGCCACCAGCCTCGCCTTCGCCATCGAGAATGGCTCGCAGACCGACGGCGCCGGCACGGTCTCCGTGGACGTCTCGGGCACGGTGCGCGAGGCCTGGGTGTTCTCCGGCAGTGCCACCGCGCTCACGCACGCGCCGGCGGTGATCCCGAGCGCGACGCAGGTGGCCTTCTACTACGCCCGGGCCGACAAGAACTACTCTGGCTGGGGGCTGCACCTCTGGGGCGACCAGGCGACGAACACCGTCTGGGCGAGCGCGCTGCCGCCAACTGGCGTCGACCCGGACCTGGGCGACGCCTTCCTCATCCCCTTGAGTCCGGGAGCCGCGCCCGGCAACTGCCCGCCCGGAGCCATCTGCGTCATCGTGCACCAGGGCGACACGAAGGACCCGGGCCCGGACATGAATTTCACGGTCGGCGGCCCGACTGGGCTCGGCAACATCGTCTTCATGACGAGCGGATCGACATCCCTCACCAGCGTGCCGAGGAAGCCCGGGACCGTCTCCGTCGACGGCGCCAGCGCCCACCTCGTCGCGCGCGACACCGTCGCCTGGCTCCCGGTTCGCGACCCCTCGACCGGGGCGTACCTCCCCTGCGCACCCGGCGTCCACCCCGACGCCAAGACCTTCGAGCTGCGCTACTCCGCCACCGCCGACATCAAGGCCACCGGCACCGACATCGTCGGTGGCTCTGCCATCGCCATCACTCCTCGCCCGGCAGGCTTGAGCAAGGCGATCCAGGCGAAGGCCCCGCAGATCGCCAGCTGGTGCGCCTTCGACGTGGCCCCCGCCGACCAGGCCTCCCTGCCGGCAGCGCTCAAGGGACAGCTCGTCGCGGTAGCGCGCGACGCGAACGGCAAGCCGCTCGTCGCCACCCAGGTCCAGGCCGCGCTGGCGCTCGACGACCTCTACGACTACGAGGGTCCGCTTGGCCTCACCTTCGCCTCCGTGGCCGGCGCGCCGACCTTCACCCTGTGGGCGCCGACGGCGCAGGCGGTCAAGCTCCACGTCTTCGACGCGACGAAGACCGAGATACCGGCGAGCCCGGTCGCGATGAACCCGCTCACCGTCCCCGCGACCTCGGGCGCCTGGTCGGGCGCCTGGTCGGCGAGCGGCCCCGCGACCTGGTACGGCGGCTACTACACCTACGAGCTGCAGGTGTTCCATCCGGCCACCGGCAAGGTCGAGACGCTGACGGTCACCGACCCCTACGCCGCGAACCTCTCCACGAACGGGCTCTACGCCCAGATTGTCGACCTCGCCGACCCGGCGCTCGCCCCGGCGGGCTGGAGCACCTTCGCGAAGCCGGCCTTGGCCCAGGCGACCGACATCGTCGCCTACGAGGGGCACATCCGCGACTTCAGCGTCTTCGATCCGACGGTGCCTGCGGCTCACCGCGGCAAGTACCTCGCCTTCACCGACCAGAGCTCGAACGGCATGAAGCACCTCGCCGCCCTCGCTCAGGCCGGGCTCACCCACCTGCACCTGCTCCCGGTCTTCGACATCGCCACGGTGGACGAGGACCCGGCGAACCGCGTCGACATCGACTCGCCCTTCTCGACGCTCTGCGCCAAGAACTCGGCGGTGCCGGCCGCGCTCTGCACGCAGTTCGCGGGGAAGACGGTCCTCCAGGCCCTGCAGAGCTACCCTGGCGACTCGCAAGGGCAGCAGGCCATCGTCGGATACCTGAAGAGCCTCGATTCCTACAACTGGGGATACGACCCGTTCCACTACGGCGCCCCGGAGGGGAGCTACGCCTCGACCGCAGAGGGCACCGCCAAGATCCTCGAGTTCCGCCAGATGGTGCAGGGACTCGCGCAGTCCGGCCTGCGCCTCGTCATGGACGTCGTCTACAACCACACCAACGCAGCCGGGGTCGCCGACAAGTCGGTCCTCGACAAGGTGGTCCCGAGCTACTACCACCGGCTCGACCCGGTCACCGGGTACATCTACACCTCGTCGTGCTGCCCGGACACCGCCACGGAGCACCGCATGATGGAGCGGCTCATGATCGACACGCTCGTGCGCTGGGCTCGCGACTACAAGGTGGACGGTTTCCGCTTCGACCTCATGGGCCTCCACATGAAGTCCAACATGCTGAACGTCCAGGCGGCGCTCGCGGCGCTCACGCCCGCGCACGACGGCGTGGACGGCTCCAAGATCTACCTCTACGGCGAGGGCTGGGATTCGGGCGAGACCGCCAAGAACGCCTGCGGCGTGAACGCCAACCAGGCGAACATGGCTTACACCGGCATCGGGACGTTCAACGACCGGATCCGGGACGGCGTCCGCGGTGGCAGCCCCTTCGACAACGGCGCCGCGCTCGTGAGCGACTACGACTCCGTGAACAAGAAGTGGTCGACGTGCGTCCCCTACCACGTCTGCGCAGGCCAGGGCTTCGCCACCGGCCTCTACGTCGACACCAACGAGTCGACTCCGGCGGATCAGACCGCCCATGACGTTCTCATCGCCCAGACCGACTGGATCAAGGGGGGCATGGCCGGGAACCTGCAGGACTTCGTGCTCTTGAACTCGCAGGGCACGAGCATCAACGCGAACGGGATCGGCTACAGCGGGGCGGCGGCGGGATACGCTGGAGTGCCCCAGGACGCCGTCAACTACGTCTCCGCGCACGACAACCAGACCCTCTGGGACATCGCCCAGTACAAGCTGCCCCACGCGGAGACGACCGCCGAGCGGGTGCGGGCGCACGCCGTCGCGCTCGACACCATCCTGCTCGGGGAGGGAGTGCCGTTCCTGCACATGGGCGACGACCTCTTGCGCTCGAAGAGCGAGGACAAGAACAGCTACGACTCGGGCGACTGGTTCAACCAGGTCGACTGGACCGGAACGGCGAACGGCTGGAAGATCGGCCTCCCCCAGGCCGCGGACAACCAGGCGAACTGGCCGTTCACGTTGACGGTCTTCGATCTGGCCCCGACGGCCGCCGGGGCGGCGGACATGGCCGCCGCCTCCGCCCACGTGCGAGAGATGCTGCGGATCCGCAAGAGCTCCCCGCTCTTCCGGCTCAGCGCCGCCGCGGACGTGAAGACCCGCGTCGACTTCCAGAACGCCGGGCCCACGCAGACGCCGGGGCTCATCGTCATGACCATCACCGACGGCACCTGCGCCGGCGCCGACCTCGACCCGGCGCGGGACGCCATCGTGGTCATCGTGAACGCCGACCCGCAGTCGCACGACTTCGCGCTCGCCGGGGCCACCGGCTTCACGCTCCACCCCGTCCAGCAGAACTCGACGGATCCGGTGGTGCAGACCGCGAAATTCACGGCCTCGTCGTCCACCTTCACGGTCCCGGGCCGCACCACGGCCGTCTTCGAGCAGCTACAGTCCGGCGCGCAGGGCGCGGGCCTCCCCTGCAACACGCGGAAGAGCATCTAAGGCCCGAGGAAGCGGCCGACGGCAAGAGGGGGATCCGGCGCGACCCGGAGCCCCCTCGCGCCTCTCGCCCGGACTCCCGAATCGGGAGCGCCGCCGTCAGGGCTGCGGCACACAGCTCTTCGTGGACAGGGTGAGCACCGGCACGTCGTCCATGATCTTCGGGTCGGCGGAGTAGAGGATGGCCGGATCGACGACGTCCGGGGTGTAGGGGGGGCCGCCGCCGCCCATCGTCCACTCGCCTCCGCTCTTGGCGAGAGGGCGGAAGACCGCGTTGATCCCGTCGTAGTCCCAGGTGGCGACGTAGACCTGCACTCCGTCCCAGCTCGAGATCCCGAAGTTGTTGCGATCGTAGGTGAAGGTGATGACCTTTCCGCTCACCTTGACCGTGGGCGCGACCGAGGTCGTCCCGTAGGCAACGTTGGTTGCTCCCTTCGAGGTGTACATCACGTTGTCGAATCCGCCGCTGAACTGGTTGAAGCTCCAGGAGAACCCGCTCGGCACCGAGGCATTCAGCTTCGGCATGACGGTCAGTGCGTTCCCCTGCCCGGGAATCGAGAAGTAGATGTTGAAGTAGACGTGGTCGAAGCCGTTCTGGGGGTTCCAGACGGACGTGACGTCGGCCATGGTGAGGTTCAAGTTCATGGTGGTGGTGCCGACCTCGAGCTTCACGCCGGTGATGTCCATCTGATGGGTGAAGGTGGCGTCGGTGGGATAGGTGTAGGTCCCCTTCGGTCCCGTGTCGTCACCCACCGGGTCGCTGTAGGCGCAGGTCTGGCCGCTGAAGACGACGTTGGAGGTGAATCGAGCCGGTGTCGTGGCCACGTTCGCGCTGGGCGCGAAGATGCTCACGTCGTGCTGGAAGCTTCCGCTCGGGAAGGAGGAAACTGGCATGGTGACGCTCCAGCTGCCGTCGCCGGGAACGGAGACGGCCACCGCCTTGGCGATGTTCCCGTCGAGCACGAGCTCGAGCGGCGTGCTCGCCGGGGTGACAGTGCCGGTGAGCAGCGTGTCCTGCGTCAGGGCGGCGCCGGCGATGGGCGTGAGCACGGCGATGGTGGCGCCCGGAGTCGGGGGGGTGCCGGTCTGCCCGGTGGCCCTGGCCAGGATCACCGCCGTGGGTGGCAGGACCATGGTGACCTTCCCGGCCGCGTCGACGGACGGCGAAGGTGGGCTCTGCTCGTCGTGCAGGACCTCCAGCACGCTCCCCCCGGGCAGCTTGGTGTCGAGCGCGGCGACGAGCGCCTTCTGATTCGAGGTGTTGAAGAGGGCGAGGAGCGTCTCGGCGCCCTGGGTCCGGCGGAAGGCGAGGACCCCGGGGCCGGCCACCTGGTCGTAGATCACGTCCACGGCGCCGTGCATGAGCGCCTGGCTCCCCTTGCGGATGCCGGCGAGCTTCTTGATGCGCTGGTAGACGGCGCTGTTCGTGTTGTAGGAATCCTGGGTGGAGCCGTAGCCGCCCTTGAACATCGCCTGGCGCGTCACCGTGAACCCTTGCTCGGTACCGTAGTAGACGATCGGGATCCCCGGAACGGTGAAGAGGAAGGCGAGGGCCTGGAGGAGGTTCTCGCCGGTGGGGCTGGTGATGGAGAGGAAGCGGCGCACGTCGTGATTGTCGATGAAATTCGGGAGGATGTACGGGTTCGAGAAGAGGGCCGGGTCCATCATCCGCCCGAGCCGGTAGGTCATGTAGGACGTGGGCTGCCCCGTCGCGAAGACCCGCTCGATCTCCTTGTAGAGCGGGAAGTTGAGCACCGAGTTCAGCTCGGGCGCCTGGGCCGTCCCGAGGTAGCTCGCCAGCCTCTGATCGACCGCGTCGGTCATCGGGTCGGGGACGAGGTTCACCTCCCCGAAGGCGATGAACTTCGTGCGACCCGTGGCGGCAGCCGCGGGCATGATGCCGGGCGTGGTGGGGTCGGTCGAATGGAAGAAGTCGTTCCAGAAGTCGTGGGGAACGAAGTTGGTCGTGTCGACGCGGAAGCCGTCGACCCCCACCTCCTTCACCCAGTAGGCGTAGGAGTCGCGCAGGGCCGTGCGCACGACGGGGTTCTCGGAGTTCAGATCGTCGAGGTCCGAGATCTGGTAGTTCAGGATCTGGTTCGGATCGCCGTAGTTGGTGATGGTCGGCGTCCAGTGATAGATGGCCGCGGCGCGCTGCACCGGATCGGTTGCGTCGCCCTGGTCGAACGGAGACTGCTCCGGCTTGTTGGTGGGGACGGCCTGAAGGTTCCGCACGAAGCCCTTCGTCACGTCGCAGTTGGGGGCAGTCCACAGGGGGACGCAGTTCGGGTCATAGGTCGAGTAGGTGAAGAAGTTCCCCATGTGATTCGGCACCACGTCCTGGATGAGGTACATGCCCCGCTTGTGGAGCGCGCTCGCGAGCGCCTTGTAGGTGTCGAGGGTGCCGAGATGCTCGTCCACCTTCTTCAGGTTGCGAGCCCAGTAGCCATGGTAGCCCCCGGACTGCTGCAGCGGGTCCCACCACATGTTGGCGACCGGCGGCGTGATCCAGACCGCTGTGGCGCCGAGCCCCTGGATGTAGTCGAGCTGGTTGATGATCCCCTGCAGGTCGCCGCCGGAGTACTTGTTGAGGTTCGTCGGGTCGAACTCACCCTTTCCCTGGTTGTCGTTCGCTCCATCGCCGTTCGCGAACCGGTCGGTCATCACCATGTAGATGACCTGCTCCTCCCACGCGGGCGAGGGGACGTTTTGCTGGCTGCCGCCGCCCGATGGCGAGCTGCACGCCGTCGCGCTCACGACGACGGACCCGGCGACCAGGATGAGCATCGCGACCGACCATGCGCCAATTGCTCGACTCGCTGTCTTCATGCTGCCTCCGGCGTGGGAACCTGGGCCCCTCGGGGCGAGACTATCTAATCACGACTCCGCGTCGTGGTGCGGCGACCTCGACCGCCACGAAGGTTACCTTGACGCCCTTTCCCGCCGCGCGCATACCCTACCCCCCGAGGAGGGCAAACCATGAAGCGATCCACCGGTCGGCGTCTCGAACACGCTTTGCTTCTCGCCCTGGTGACGGTAGCCGTCGCCTGCTCCTCGTCCTCGAGCCCCCACGGTCCGTGGCAGCCCGGCCAGCCGCTCACTCTCGACGTCGGCCAGATCTTTCCCGCCGGCTCCACCGTGCACGACGCCTATTCCGGGAAGACCGCCACGGTGGCGGCGAACGGCAATGTGACCGTGACCCCGGACGCGAGCGGCGTCGTCCTTCTCGAGGCGGCGGGCGCCACACCCACCCCCTTCAACTGGAAGAACGCCTCGGTCTACTTCGCCATCACCGACCGGTTTGCGAACGGCGACCCCTCCAACGACCGGAGCTACGGCCGGACGCCGGACGGGGCCCAGGAGATCGGCACCTGGCACGGCGGGGACTGGCGGGGACTCACCGGCAAGCTCGACTACATTCAGGCACTCGGCGTGACGGCCATCTGGATCTCGCCCATCGTGGAGCAGGTTCACGGATGGGTGGCGAGCACGAGCGGAGACTTCAGGAACTACGGCTATGCCGGGTACTGGGCGCTCGACTTCACTCGCCTCGATGAGAACTTCGGGTCCGCGGCGGACCTCCAAGCGCTCGTCGACGGGGCACACGCCCGCGGCATCCGCGTCCTCGCGGACGTGGTGATGAACCACCCCGGCTACGCAACGGGCGCCGACCTCGAGGCCTACCTCCCGGAAGTCTTCTTTGACGGGACCGGCGCCGCCTTCCTGTCCTGGACCCCGCCCGCGACCGGCAACTACAACAACTGGAACGACCTCGTGAACTACGACTCCACCGGCTGGCAGAACTGGTGGAGCCCGAACTGGATCCGCGCTGGCTCGACCCCCCAGCAATTCCCCGGCTTTGACAAACCCGGGACGGACAACCTGACCGAGTCGGTCGCCTATCTCCCCGACTTCAAGACCGAATCGACCACGCCGGCCGGCGTCCCTGTGCTCTTCACCCGAAAGGCGGCCCGCCCCGGCGACGCCACAGGCGTCGTGGAGATTCCAGGCGCGACTGTCCGGGATTACCTCGTCTCGTGGCATACCGCTTGGGTGTCGCAGTTCGGCTTCGACGGCTTTCGCTGCGACACCGCCCTGAACGTCGAGCTCGCGTCCTGGAGCGCCCTGAAGACCGCCGCCGTCGTGGCGCTCAGGAACTGGAAAGCGAGCAACCCCCAGAAGGCGATCGACGGGTCCGACTTCTGGATGACCGGCGAGGTGTACGGCCACGGGGTCTCGAAGGACGGCTACTACACCGTCGGGGGCTTCGACTCCCTCATCAACTTCGACTACCTGGGCTGGCTGCGCGACGAGCTGAACGCGAAGGGAACCCTCGTCGCCGCTGCGAGCGACCTCGACGACCTCTACTCGCACTACGCCGGGCTCATCTCCACCGATCCGGCGTTCAACATCCTCTCCTACATCTCCTCGCACGACACCCGCCTCTGGTTCGGCGACATCGCGGCCTACGACCGCGCGAAGCAGCTGCGGGCGGGGACTGCGCTCTTCCTCACCCCCGGCGGCGTTCAGATCTTCTACGGCGACGAGAGCGGCCGGACGCTCGGCCCGGCGGGGAGCGACACCACCGCGGGAACGCGGTCCGACATGAACTGGGCTACCACCGACCCGGCCATCCTCGCCCACTGGCAGAAGCTGGGAAACTTTCGCAAGAGCCACGCCGCCATCGGCGCCGGCAGCCACGCAAAGCTCGCGTCGCCCGCCGGGACCTACGCCTTCACGCGGTCGCTCGACACGGGCAGCATGAAGGACGCCGTCGTGGTCGTCATCGGCGCGCCCAACTGAGCGCGGAACGCTTTCTTGGAATCGGGGACGCCCTCAGGCCTTCAGGAGTATCCTTCGCCCATGTTCTTCACGTCGATCCGCGCCCGTTCCGCCCTGCCCCTGGCCCTCCTCGCGCTCGCGGCCTGCAAGAGCTCCGGAACCGCCAACACCACTCCAGCCGTGGATCCGTATGCTTACCAGGCGCCGCCCACCTCCGCGCCTCCTGCGGGGCTCGACGCGGCGACCTGGCTCTCGCACGAGACGAACGACCTGTTGCCCTACTGGACCATGAGCGAGGCGCAGGGCGTCCCCGTCGGCAATTTCCCCACCAACCGCGGGATGGATGGGAGCATTCAGGGCCCTTCGAGCCGGAAGCCGCGGATGATGGGCCGGCAGGTGTTCGCCTATAGCGTCGCCTACATGCTCACCGGCGAGGAGTCGCTCCTCGACCTCGCCCGGGCCGGCAACCAGTGGCTGCTCGCGCACGCCGTCGACTCGACGGTGGGCGGCTGGCACTCGGACCTCGACGCGAGCGGGAACCCGCTCACCACCGGCGACACGAACAAGTACACCCAGGACATGGCGTACGACGCGATGGGACCGGCGGCGTTCTTCTTCGTCACCGCCGACCCGGACGCCGAGGCCGCCGTGCTGAAGACGCGCGACCTCCTCTTCGATCCCACGAAGTTCTGGGATGCCGCGAACGGTCGCATCAAGGACGGGATGGACTCCACGCTCTCCACCGAGGTCTCTCTCGGCAGCAGTGCGGGCGTCGACATCGTGTCTGAACTCGATCCGATCACCGGCTTCCTCCTTCTCGTCCAGCCGGTGCTCACCGACAGCGCGCGCCGCGACCAGGTGCTCAGCGATGTTCGCACGCTGGCCCTGCGACTTCAGGCCTCGTTTTGGGCGGGCGGCATCTTCTGGGGTTCCACGGGGGTCGTCGGACAATACATGCCGAGCCCCGCCCACACGGATTTCGGCCACATCCTCAAGGCATACTGGGGGCTCCTGCAGGTCGACAAGCGGCTCCCCGATCACCCGCTGCAGAGCTTCCTGCTCCAGCACGCCCCCGCGACGCTCACCCTCGCCTACGACGCACCGAACGGCCGCTGGGCGAAGTTCCCGACGAGCACCACCACGGTTGCCTATGGATCCGACTGGTGGGCGTTCGCCGAGGCGGACAACCTGGCGGCGACGCTCGCCCTCCATGATTCGAGATGGATCGCCACGCTCGGGCAAACCGCGACGAACTTCCGCGGCGACTACGTTGACCGGACGCGGCCGGCCCGCGAGGTCGTCTCCTCCGTCAGCCGGACCGGCTCCTGGGTCTACCCCTGGCCGGACGCCGACACCTCGAAGTGTAACGTGTGGAAGAACGGCTTCCATACCGCCGAGCACGCCCTCGTCCTCTACCTCTTCGCGAACTGGCTCGCGGGCACGCCCGCTCCGCTCTACTTCGCGTTCCCGGCCGCCGACGTCGCCACGCGGGCCGCCGCGGCCCGGCCCTACACATTCCTCGGCAACGTCGTCAAGGTCGAGGACCTTGGCCCGCTCGCCGGCGACCCCACCCGTCACAAGGTCCGGGTCAGCTTCGACCAACTGCGATGACGGAGGTCCCTTGCGCATTTCACGGACCCTCATCAGCGCCGGATGTGCCGCCCTCGTCGGCGGCTGCTCCAGCGCATCGAATGGACCGCCGGGCGGGCCATCGGGCCCGACGGACTTCACTCTCGAGACCGCACAGTTCCACATCAGCTCCGGGGGCGTATTCCGCAACGCTGGGCAACCGCTCCAGATGTACTTGACCGACCAGCCGGATACCTGCACCGCAGTCACCGGCGTCCCGGTCGGCCACAGTTCCCAGGGGTGGATGCGGCTTCAGCTCTCCGTCTTGCCTCCCACGGACGGCAGCAACAACGCGGTGATCGGTCAGGTCATCCTGCTGCCGGGACAGGCGGCGGGCGCCTTCATCCAGCAGTTCCAGAACCAGATCCCGTACCTCCTGCAGCTCACCGCGGCGAGCGGCAACGTCTCCTGGTTCGTGAACCCCGACAACAGCATCACCCTCACGGAGCTGAAAGTGGGTTTCGTGGGGACCCGCGACACAATCGCCACCTACAACCTGACCATCGTCCCCTGCAACTGACCGCACCCGTCCTTCGCTCCCACCGGCATCCCGAACTCGCTTCCCCTCATTCTCCGTCGTGTAGGTCGCTCCTTGCGGCTCTGGCCGTAAGCCAGGAAAGCAGGCACTCCCCAGGTGGCCGTGTCCGTCGGGCTCGGCGCATCGCGCCCTCGGCAGGGTCCACGCTGCGACACAATCGCCCCTGGCTATCGCTGCGGGAAAGAGGCTACAAGGTCCGATCTCATGCGTCAGGCTGGCGTCCTCATCCCGCTCTTCTCCATTCGCTCGGCGGCCGGCTGGGGTCTGGGCGAGATTCCGGACTTGGTGCCCTTCGCGCGCTGGGCGACCTCGGCAGGCTACTCGCTCTTGCAGGTGCTGCCGGTGACCGAGGCGGCGCGCGGCCAGAGCAGCCCCTATTCGGCGCTGTCGGCCTTCGCCATCGACCCGGTGTACCTAGCCCTCGAAGCGGTGGAGGACTTCGACGCCGCCGGCGGCCTGGACGCCCTCTCCGCCGGGGACCGGGAGATCCTCGCCGCGGTGCGAGCCTCGCCCAGCGTCCGCTGGCGCGACGTTCGCGCGCTCAAGCACCGGGCGAGCGAGATCGCCTTTCGCTCGTTCCTCGAGTCGGAGTGGAGGCACAGGAGCGCTCGTGCGAGGGAGCTCGAGGAGTACCGCCGCCAGCATGCCGTCTGGCTCGCCGACTACGCGCTCTTCGTCGCCCTGCACGACGACCTGTACGGTGGCAGGAGCTGGGGAGAGTGGGACGCGGGGCTCCGGGCGCGGGAGGCCGCGGCGCTCGCCGCGGCGAGCGCCTCGCTGTCGGAGCGCATCCTCTACCGGTGCTGGCTGCAGTGGCAGCTCGACCTGCAGTGGCACGCGGCGCGTCGGTCGGTGAACGAGGCGGGTGCCGAGCTCATGGGCGACATGCCCTTCATGGTGGCCACCGACTCGGCCGACGTCTGGGCCCG
>Ga0209048_10005078_pt1 | contig 12477 bp, 11 predicted proteins | sample FrelakmetCRP12CR_FD_187146 | JGI IMG/M metagenome (GOLD analysis project Ga0209048, IMG submission 187146) | Freshwater lake sediment microbial communities from the University of Notre Dame, USA, for methane emissions studies - CRP12 CR (SPAdes)... | ecosystem: Environmental > Aquatic >... | reverse complement strand
GGTATGTAATTAAATGGATGTACCCCAAATGACCTAATGACCATTATCCCTGAGGAAGGGGAAGGGAGAAAAAGGAAGAAGAAATAAAAACCCGCTCGATCTATGATAAGAAAAAGCGGGGCAAAGTTTCTAATCTATAATAATTTATAATAATTAAGCGGCTGCTGATTTGACTTTGAATTGAACTATATAAGACTTATATATTTGCTTACAAGTTGATGAGGTAGGGGTCACCACGAAATGACCATAATCCCCAGGAAAAGAAAGAAATAAAAAAACCCCCGCATTTCTGCGAGGGTTCTTTAAGGAAATGGAGGATTTTCATCCTCGACCTAATACCCGCCAAGTATTAGAAGCTTTTGTCAATAAATTAAGTTGAGACTTTTTGACTAATGTTATAAAATTAATAATTACTATCATTGAGAATATCGGATGCAAATGTCGGTACGATGACAGTTATTTCTGGAGTGGTTAAGAAATAGTAACAAAGGAAAATGTGGATGACAGCAAAAGAAGTTTTAAATGACATTTTACTTCAGGCGTTAAAAAAGGCGGCAACAAAATTGCCAATGCCTTCCGCCGGGACACTTCCGCCTCTTGCCTTTGAAATCCCCAAAAATGAGGTACACGGAGACTACGCGAGCAATATCGCTTTAGTAATAGCTTCACAACTCAAACGGTCTCCCCGGGAGGTGGCAAAAATAATTCTCGATTCCATGGATAATTCCTCCCTGGTAAAAGAGGTGACTATTGCGGGGCCGGGGTTTATCAACTTTTTATTGAAAGAAAGTTTCTGGTTTGACCAGCTTAAAGGGATCCACAGCCAGGGGGCAGAGTTTGGCAAGATTGATGTGGGCAAAGGAGCGAACCTTCAGATTGAGTTTGTGAGCGCTAATCCCACGGGACCGCTTCACATTGGTCATGGCCGGGGGGCGGCTTTAGGAGATTCTCTGGCATCAATCCTTTCCTTTGCCGGCTTTCGGGTGACGAAAGAATATTATCTTAATGATGTGGGTAATCAAATGATGACCTTGGGGCGGTCAGTCTTTTATCGGTACCAGGAACTTCTCCAGCGGCCGGTCGAGTTTCCTGACAACCATTATCGGGGCGAATATATTTATGATGTCGCGCGGGAGGCGATTTCCCGGTGGAACGATAAATATCTTGATCGAGATGAATATGAGGTGACCCCGGTTTTTTCTCAGCTGGCGGAAGAAATGATCTTAGCGGGAATAAAGCATGACCTTAAGGATTTTTCGGTGAATTTCGACACCTGGTTTAGCGAAAAAAACCTGATCGAAGCGGGTGAGGTGGAAAAGACCATCGCGGAGCTTAAAGAAAAAAATTTCCTTTACGAACAGGACGGGGCTTTGTGGTTCGCGGCCACAAAATTTGATGATGAAAAGGACCGGGTGGTGGTGCGGTCAAATGGACAAAAAACGTATTTTGCCTCGGATATCGCGTATCATAAAAACAAGTTTTCCCGGAATTTTGACCAGGTGATCAACATCTGGGGAGCAGACCACCACGGCTATGTGCCGAGGGTGAAAGCGATGGTTAAGGCTTTGGGCTATGAACCGGAGAGGCTTCGGGTTCTCTTGGTTCAGATTGTTTCGCTTTTGCGGGAGGGAAAACTTGTTTCCATGTCTACCCGGCAGGGAGAGTTTGTCACTTTGCGCGAAGTGCTTAATGAAGTAGGAAGCGACGCAACCCGCTACATTCTCCTTACCCGCAGACCGGACGCGCCGCTGGAGTTTGACTTGGAACTCGCCAAAAAACAGAGTGATGAAAACCCGGTTTATTACGTCCAGTACGCTCACGCGCGGCTCTGCAGTATTCTCCGGGTGGCCCAGGAACGGGGGATTGATATCCACCAGCTCAACCACGCGGACCTCGGTTTGCTTACCAATCCGGAGGAGCTCTCGCTGATAAAAAAGATATCTCATTTTCCGGATGTTGTGGAAGGAAGCGCGGTTTCCCTTGAGCCTCACCGGATTACGATTTTTCTTCAGGAGCTGGTGAGCACGTTCCACCGGTATTACCACTCGGGCAAGCTCGATAATGGAAAAAGGGTCTTAACTGAAAATGAAGGGCTTTCACGGGCCCGTTTGTGTTTAGTAGAGGGCCTGAAGGTTACGATAAAAAACGCTCTCACATTATTAGGTGTTTCCGCACCGGAAAGGATGTAAGAGGATGCGAAGTCAAAGGACCAGAAGAACCCCAAAAAGCCTTTCTTTTTCTCAAGTAGTAGCGCGGGTTCTTATTGCCAGCGCAATGATTTTTCTTTTGGTTTTCATCGCGATACTTTTAAACCACTGGTATTTGTACACGCACTCGAATGGACCAGCAAAAATCGTTTCTTCTGCTCACACTGAATCGCAACCGCAACCGAAAAGTGAACCGTCCCCCGCTCCCAGTGCACCACCGGCTGAAGCCAAACCAGACACACCGCTCACCTTTTATGATAGTCTGGTTCACAAGGAAACACCGGATTCAACAAGTTCCTCTGTTCCCTCTGAACCTAGGCCCGCCACCCTTTCAGAGACAGTGCCTACGCAGGAAGGAAAGGGTGTAGGGGAGGGTACCGGGTATACGGTCCAGGTTGGTTCGTTTCAGAGTTTAGACTATGCCGAGGGGATTGTTGAATCATTAAAAAAGAAAGGATATTCTCCCTCACTGGCTACCGTTTCTTTCCCGAATGGAAAGACCTGGCACCGGGTGCGGATCGGGAATTGTAATTCACGGGAGGAGGCGGAAGTATTGGTCCAAAAATTAAAAGAAGGCGGTAATTTTGAGCCGATGATTATATCACCGGAAAAGGGGAAAGAAGATTCCCATAAGACCCTTAACGATAGCCTTGACTCCGCAGCAGCGCAATCCCCTCCTTTACCTCCTCAAGGGTTGCCCGAGGGTGCAGCTCCAAAACCTTAAGGGCAGCATCCTTAACATGCTGTTTAATCAGGTTGAAGTCTACCTCACCTTTTCCCGGCGCATTGTGGTCGGAGTAACCACGAGCATCGTGAAGATGCACCCCCAAAATGGTCGGTGCGTACTTTTCAAGCAATTTCTGATGGGATTGGATTCTTAAGGTCTCTTGGACATAGCCATGACCCACATCATGCCAGAAAAAAATTTTTCCGCCTGCGAATTTTTTAAAAATGATCCCAAATTCTTCGAAGTCAGGGATCTCATGGAAATAGTAACGGTTCTCCACGCCCAAAGAAACCCCCTGTTTTTCTGCCTCTTGGTTTAGTTTTTCCAGGCTAAAGAGTACGGCATCTAAAAATCGTTGTCTTTTTGAGGTTCTTTCCTTTCGCATTTGGAAAAGGAATAAATCCATCTCCGGCGAATTGATTTGGTGGGTATCAAAATAGCGGCAAAACTGTTTATAGCCGGACTCCATCTCTACCCTTCCCAGGTGGAGCACCACTGCTGAACATTCAAGGTCATGGGCGGTTTGGATGGTTTTGATCGTAAACGTGATTGCTTTTTCACGCTCCTCGTGGTCAAGACTGGAGAGGAGAAAGAGGTCGCCGCTTGGCTTGCAATGGGAATACTCTTGAGGAAAAGGGAAAAAGTTATGAATACTGATTACTTTATTTTTAAGCTTTGGCTTCATTTTCAAAAAAAGACCCTCAGGGATGCGGTATTCCAGCTCTAAGAAATCAAGTCCCACGTCAGTTAAAATCCTGAACAGGTCAGCATCATTTTTCAGGTTTTCTGACATCCAGGCGGTTGACAATCCCAGCATGATTACTCCCTTTATGATTCCTCGCACGAAAAGAGAATGAGAACAACTTCTTATTTTCGCTTGACAAAAAGATTTTTTTTTCGGTATGCTAAAAAAATTATACCCTTATGGTTTAAAGATTTAACTTAGCAGCGGGGAATAAAAAATCAAATAAATTTTTTATTGAGTGGTTTTTGATGCCTGAGCTTATATCCTCAAATTATTCCAAAGAAACCTTTCCCGAACTTCTTACCCTCAGTTTTGGGATGACTAAAACAGAGGTGAAGATTATATACCAAAAGAAAGGCTTGCGACCGCTTTTGGAAAGAGCGGATCGTTTAGATTTTATCAGCCCACCCGTTGATGTACCGCAAGCCGCAGAAATTAATTTAATCTTTAAAGACGACTGGTTAGTGGCAATTTATCAATATTTCGAAGTAGTCAAAGATGACGCTTCAGCCTTTGAGCATATCGCCAAATACCGAGACCTTAAGGATCAGTTAGTAGCCAAATATGGTCTTCCGGAAGCGCTGGAATTTATGGATGATAAATTTAACAACAGCAAAAGTCGGCTAAAAGGTTTTAAACTCAAAAAAGGGAATTATGCTTCTATCTGGCGCAATATCAACGGGATGGACGTGTTTTTGGTGTTAGGGGGAGATGGGTTAGATACCCTTATTCGCTTGACCTATAAATTAAGGTCAGATTCCTAAAAGATTACCTGCGGAACAGAGAGAGGATCAGCGTCACGATAATGCTAATCAGGATACAGGTGACGATAGGGAAGAAGAAAGTAATATTTTCCTTTTTTATGAAAATATCTCCCGGCAGCCTCCCCAAGCCAGGAACTTTTGAACCAAAAATAAAAATTAAGCCCATAATAGATAAAATAATTCCCAAAATTAAAAGCAATTTTCCAAATTCAGCCATAAGCATATTTTATTTTTTTAAAAATCGTTCTTTTTCACTATAAATACAGCCGCAGTACTGCTGGCGATACAGTCCTAACTTTTCAGACATTTCTGTTCCCTCAGCCCAACCTTCCCGAAAATCAGAATAAAAAAAATTGACCCCGCGTTTTTTCCCTGTTGCCAGCCCAATTTCTTTGATCAGCTCGTGATCCTGGTGTTTGCTTCCAAGCAAGGTTGAGGTAAAGGCATCAAATTTTCCTTTCTTGGCGATCTGGGCAGTAGCTTCTAACCTCGTATGGTAGCACACTTTACACCGCTCTGATTCACGGAACACAATGCTTCTTAAAAAATCTTCTAAATCATAGTGATCCTGATAAATCATTCTGATCGTAAGCTTTTCCGCTATCTCTTTTACCGCTTCTAACCTTTTTTTATACTCTTCGTAGGGGTGGATATTGGGGTTATAGAAAAAGCCAAAAATTTCATGGCCTTCCTTGTGAAGCTTTTGAAGAGGATAAAGCGCGCAATTTGCGCAACAAAGGTGGAGTAAAATTTTCACTTTACTTGTCAGGGTGTAAATAAGTTTTGATGATTACTTTTTTCGAAAATTAATACGGTTTTGTTGTGCCCTTTTTAAAAAGAAAAACATAAACAATAGGTTATTTTTATTTTGGATAAAAAATAAAAAAAAATCAAGGTTTGTTTGCAAATTTTTCCTATTTAAATTATTATATATCTTCATCTCTTTATTAACAATTGCCAAATTCTATTTTTAATTTCCATGGAAAAAATTTTAATCGTCGATGATACTAAAACTATTCGTCAAATCCTTGGTGATATGATGAATTCCTTAGGGTATGAGAACAAGGCCGCTATCGACGGATTGCAGGCTTTAACGATGTTAAAAGAAGAAGTTTTTTCTGTTGTGATATCAGATATTGAGATGCCGGGGATTGATGGTTTAACTTTGATCAAAAGGATTAAGGAGGAATCTCCGGAGATAGATGTCATCAGCATCACCGGGTTTGAAACAAAATACTCTTATTCTGAGGTTATCAAAACCGGAGCAAGCGATTTTATTATCAAACCATTTGGGATTGATGAAATCACGGCCAAACTTAACCGGATTTTTCGGGAGCGGAACATTAAACACCAATTGGAAAAGAAAAATGCTGAACTTCTCCTGCTTTCCATAAATGATGATTTGACCGGGCTTTACAATCGGCGCCATTTTTACAATCAGTTGGAAAAAGAAATTATTCGCGCCCGGCGCCAGAATCGCATGCTTTTTCTTATCATGCTTGATCTTGATGAATTTAAAAAATTTAATGACACCTACGGTCATTTAGAAGGCGATAGGGTGCTCAAAGAGGTTGGAAAGGCGATCAGCAAATCTATTCGCAGCAATGTTGATGAAGGATTTCGGTATGGTGGCGATGAATTCACTATTATTATCCCAGAAGCTAATCAGAGACAGACAATGCAAATTGCCCAAAGAATTCAAGAAGCCTGCAGGGCGATTAAACCTCTGCCCATTGAAATTAGTTTGGGGTTAGTGGAACTTACGGATAACCATGATGTTGAATCATTTGTTCACTGTGCTGACCAATCGATGTACCAGGCTAAAAATTCTTCCACGAAGATTTTAATTTATGGTAAAATACCTGATGGAGATATCCCTTTGACCAGCAGCGCCTAATACTTTGGAAACCGAGGCAAAGGGAACGAGCATCGTTTGTGTGTCATCCATGCTCCTAACGTCTTAAAAACAATCCATAGAACTTACTAGATCATGTTTGGAAAATTAAAAGAATATTGTGGTGTCTTCGGAATATACGGTCACCCGGAAGCAGCCAAATTAACATATCTTGGATTATATGCGCTTCAGCACCGCGGCCAAGAGAGCGCGGGCATAGTTTCTTCGGACGGAAAATTCCTTTACGCGCATAGAGAGATGGGTTTGGTTGCTGATGTTTTCTCCGAGGATAGTCTTGCGAAGCTGAAAGGGAAAATCGCGATCGGTCACGTGCGATACTCCACTGCAGGGATAAGCGAAAAGAAAAACGCTCAACCCCTGATTTTTATGTACGCGCGGGGCAATATCGCGGTTGCCCATAACGGCAACCTGGTGAATGGCGAAGAATTAAGAGCGACTCTGGAAGCGCAAGGCCGCATATTTCAGTCGACCAGCGATACTGAAGTGATTATTCATTTAAAGGCGATCTCTCAACGAGTATCGTTAGTAGAAAGGATCACGGAAGCTCTCAATCAGATTAAGGGAGCTTATTCGTTGCTTTTCCTTTCGGAAAAAGAGATGGTAGCGGCGAGAGACCCCTATGGGTTTCGGCCCCTCGTCTTAGGTGAGCTTGATGGCGCTCACGTAGTCAGCTCCGAAACCTGTGCGCTTGATCTTATTGGAGCACAATACATCAGAGAAGTAGAACCAGGAGAACTCATCTTAATCAATGCGGACGGCCTTCAATCTTTTAAAATTTTTCCGACCACCCGTAAGGCGTGTATATTTGAACTTATCTATTTCGCCCGGCCAGATAGCGAAGTTTTTGGACGAGAAGTCTATACGGTCAGAAAAAAGATGGGAAGGCAGCTTGCCCGCGAGCACCCGGTAGATGCTGATATCGTAATACCTGTACCTGATTCAGGAATGCCAGCGGCAATTGGGTACGCGGAGGAGTCGGGAATCCCCTTTGAAATCGGAATAATTAGGAATCACTTTGTGGGCCGGACCTTTATTGAACCGGAACAGTCAATTCGCCATTTTGGTGTCAAGGTAAAGCTTAGTTCCTTAAAACAGTACCTTAGTGGAAAACGAGTTATTATTATTGATGATTCTATTGTCCGGGGAACGAGCTGTAAAAAAATTATCAGTATGATTAAAAGTGCGGGAGCCAAGGAAGTCCACTTCCGGGTCGCTTCTCCGCCGATAACCCATCCATGTTTTTACGGGATCGATACCCCTACTAAAAAAGAGCTGATCGCGGCGAAGGTGAATGTTGATGAGATCTGTAAATTTATTGCCGCTGATAGTCTCGGTTATTTAAGTTTAAAAGGATTAAAGGCTACGGTTGAGGAAAACGGGTGTGAATTTTGTGATGCCTGCTTTACCGGCAACTATCCCATTAACTATAAGCCGTCGAAAGCATTTCTCCAGCGTTCTCTGTTTCGTGAGGATTAAAGGTTTGCCAATTCCCCTTGCGTGATGATGGTATCTTTTTTCCCGTGCTCGTCATCTTTATAGGGAAAGTCAATGTTATAATGCAACCCCCGGCTTTCCTTCCTTTGCTGGGCGCACCGGATGATCAATTCCGCCACGACCGCAATATTTCTTAATTCAATCAAATCCCGGGTGACAATGAAATCCCAATAATACTTTTTGATTTCCTCCTGGAGTAACGCGATCCGCCGCCGGGCGCGGTCTAATCGTTTGTTCGACACCACGATTCCCACATAGTTCCACATCAACCGCCTGATTTCATCCCAGTTATGAGATACCACCACTGATTCATCACTATCGACTGCCCCACCGGGATTCCACGAAGGGATGCGGGAGAATTCGGTGCGTGCTCCTTTAATCTCCTCGATAGCTTTTCGTGCCGCCCGATGAGCATAGACCAATGCTTCCAGAAGTGAATTACTGGCTAACCGGTTAGCACCGTGAAGGCCCGTGCAGGCAGTTTCACCGCAGGCATAGAGCCGGGAAATGTCGGTTTCTCCCTGGTGATCGGTGACAACCCCGCCACAGACATAATGAGCTGCAGGAACAACGGGAAGAGGAGCTTTGGTAATATCGTACCCAAACTCCAAGCATTTTTTGTAAATGTTGGGAAACCGCTTTTTTATGAAACCAGAATCTTTATGGGAAATGTCTAACAGCACGTATTCTTCACCGTTCTTCTTAAGCTCTAAATCTATGGCACGGGCCACAATGTCGCGCGGAGCCAATTCCTTTAAAGGATGGTACTTCTCCATAAAGGGAGCACCACTCATTAATTTTAAAATACCACCTTCTCCCCGGAGGGCTTCAGAAATTAAAAAATTTTTTGCTTCGTGATGGTACAAACAGGTGGGGTGAAATTGAATAAACTCAACGTTAGCGATACGGGCACCAGCGCGATACGCCATGGCAATGCCATCACCGGTGGCAATATCAGGATTGCTCGTATAAAGGTAGACTTTGCCTACACCACCACTGGCAAGCAAGGTAATCTGCGCCAGGAAGGTTTGGACCACCCCCTTTTCAATATCGAGTACATAAGCGCCCCAGCAGGCATCTTTTTGATCAGTGGTTTTTCCTTCTGCGAACTTAGATTGGGTGATGAGGTCAATGGCGATATGGTTTTCGAAGATTTTAATCCTGGGATCTTTTTCTACCTTATCCACCAATATTCGTTCCACTTCTTGGCCCGTGAAGTCCTTAGCATGGATAATACGACGTTTGGAATGCCCACCTTCTTTTCCGAGATCAAACTCCTTCTTGGTTCCCTCCTTTTTAGGGGTAAAGGGAACCCCCCAGTTTATTAGTTCTTCAATCCGAGCAGGGCCTTCTTCCACCACCATTTTGACGACCTCCTCATGACAGAGACCATCTCCGGCAATAAGGGTGTCTTTGATATGTTCCTCAAAGGAGTCTTCGGAACTCATGACTGCCGCAATCCCGCCCTGGGCATAATTGGTGCTGGATTCGAGTTTGTTTTTTTTGGTAACGATGGCCACGGTTCCTAAAGGAGCTACCTTGAGGGCAAAGCTTAAGCCTGCGATTCCGCTTCCGATAATGAGAAAATCCGTTTTTATTTCCATATACAATTATCCTTGAGAATCAATATGTTAAACTTTATCAACCAGGAAATCAGCAAAGTTTTTTACCTTTGTTCTATTTTAAGAGGTTCGAAAATTTAAGCGTAGCTGTTTTTTAGAAAATGTCAATCGGTAATTGCCGATCAAAAAATTTTAGCTTAAGCGAAATTGTTTTTTTCCTGCCTTGCAATTTTACGCAGCTTATTATATGAATAATGAGGATTGTGTTGGTTTATTGTTGTCTTGAGGAATCTCGGAGCGCCCCCCAGAATTTATTTTAATAGATTCGACACGCTGATCGAAGACTCTCCCCTTCCCCGTATTGATAATCAATGTTGAGGGGACTAAGAAGATAGAAGGCCAACCGGCAGAGGCGTAGTAAAAGAAAACACACCTCAATTGCATCGGGAGGAAAAAAACAAAAGTCATCGGAGGCATTTATGACAACATGGGAGAATTTAAAAAAAGCCAGAAGATCATCAAACGATAAAGTGATCGGAGGTGTCTGCGGTGGGTTAGGCGAGGTTACCGATATCCCATCGTGGATATGGAGAGTCATTTTTCTTATTTGCCTTCTTTCTTTTGGGTTTGGGATCATACCCTATATCGTTTTATGGATTTGCATGCCCCGGGACACGGCAAAAAAACCCGAATAAGAGAGTTAACAAATTTTAATTTTTCACGTTTTATTGGTTTCCAGGCAAAACAGAAGGGTTGATTTCCTGCAAAACCCTGGTTCTCAACATAGGTGAGCTAATATACATGGGTAAAGTACTTATCATCGGTGCGGGCGGTGTGGGTAATGTCGTCGTCAAGAAATGCGCGCAGGTGCCGCAGATATTCACGGATATCTGTCTTGTCAGCCGGTCGCTCGACAAGTGCGAAAAGATTCAGCAAGAAATTAAAAAAACCTATAAAATAAAAATACGTATCGCCCAGGTTGATGCCGACAAGGTGAATGAAGTGGTCAAAGTAATCAAGGCTTTCAACCCGGACATTGTGGTAAACGTGGCTCTGCCATACCAGGACCTCGCTATTATGGAAGCCTGCCTGAAGACAGGAGTGCATTACCTGGACACAGCAAACTATGAACCCCCTGATGTGGCACGCTTTGAGTACAGATGGCAGTGGGCTTATCAGGATGCTTTTACAAAGAAGGGGATCATGGCCGTGCTCGGGTGCGGATTCGACCCCGGCGTCACAAACATATTCTGCGCTTATGCCCAGAAGCACCTTTACGACATGATCAAAACAATTGACATTCTTGATGCTAATGCCGGAACTCACGGCCACCCGTTTGCCACCAACTTCAACCCCGAAATAAACATCCGGGAAGTGACGCAGACAGTGCGGCACTGGAAGAAGGGCTCATGGATAAACACGCCAGCTATTCTTGAATCTAAAAGCGTGCATTTTACATTTAATTATCCCGTGGTTGGCCCTCGCGAGAGCTATCTGCTTTATCATGAGGAACTGGAGTCTCTGGTAAAGCATTTCAAGGGTCTGGAGCGGATCCGGTTTTGGATGACCTTTTCGGAAAACTACCTTACCCATTTGCGGGTGCTCCAGAACGTGGGTATGACCCGGATAGATGAGGTGGATTATCAAGGAAAGAAAATCGTTCCTATCAAATTTCTTAAAGCGTTGCTCCCCGATCCGGGAACCCTTGGCGCGAGTTACACCGGCAAGACGGTCATCGGCTGTGTCTTCGACGGGGTAAAGAAGAGCAAACGGAAGCAGGTTTATATCTACAATATCTGTGACCATGCCCAGTGTTATAAAGAAGTGCAGGCCCAGGCTGTTTCCTACACCACCGGTGTTCCCGCCATGATCGGCGCCATGATGGTGCTGAAGGGGATATGGAAAGGAAAAGGCGTGTTCAACGTTGAGCAGCTCGACCCTGATCCATTCATGGACGCTCTCACTGTCTATGGGCTGCCTTGGAAACAAGTGCCGTTCAAGGGGAGGTTGCCGAAGTGAAAGTGAGAGGGTTACGTTCATGACTACTGGTGGTTTTCATAGAGAAGTTTTGCGGGATTTTCCGAAAGAGATTACGAACCGAGTCGAAACCCCTTGCTATCTTATCAACGAAGGGCTTATCAAGAAGAATTGCGAGGTTCTTGATTCCGTCCAGCTGCGCACGGGCGCAAAAATTCTTCTCGCTCTCAAGGCATTTGCCCTGTGGAGCACTTTTCCTTTTATTCGGAAATACCTTCATGGCGTTTGCGCAAGCGGCCCTATCGAGGCACGGCTTGGCCGGGAGGAATTCGGGCGAGAGGTGCACACCTGTGCTCCGGCTTACTCAGACGCGGACATGGATGAAGTGATTAGCTATTCTGATCGCATTATCTTTAACTCCGTCTACCAGTGGAAAAAGTTCCGGGAACGGATAAAGGGTTCGGGCCGCGCCATTGAAATCGGTTTGCGTGTGAACCCGGGTTACTCGGAAGTGGCAGTGCCGCTCTATGACCCCTGCATACCCGGATCCCGCTTTGGGATCAAACCTGAAGATCTTGCGGGCGAAGACTTGAGTGGTATTGACGGCCTGCATTTCCACGCTTTGTGCGAACAAAACGCTGACGTTCTTGACCGCGTGCTTGCATCATTTGAACAGAATTTTGGCAGATACATCCCGCGGATGAAATGGGTGAACTTTGGCGGCGGACATCATATCACCCGCATCGACTACGATTTTGATACCCTCTGTACCACCATTACCGCCTTCAGGAAACGATACAACAACATTGCGGTTTACCTGGAGCCAGGAGAGGCGGTGGTGCTTAACAGCGGCGTACTGGTGACAACGGTTCTGGACATCGTGGAAAACGGCATGGCAATCGCCATTCTCGATACCTCGGCAGAAGCCCACATGCCCGACGTGCTCGCCATGCCTTACCGGCCTAATATCATCGGCGCGGGCACGCCGGGCGAGCTACCCCACTCCTACCGACTCGGGGGCATAACCTGCCTTGCCGGAGATGTGATCGGCGATTATTCTTTTGCGGAATTATTGAAAAGAGGCGA
>Ga0209048_10005077_pt1 | contig 12478 bp, 8 predicted proteins | sample FrelakmetCRP12CR_FD_187146 | JGI IMG/M metagenome (GOLD analysis project Ga0209048, IMG submission 187146) | Freshwater lake sediment microbial communities from the University of Notre Dame, USA, for methane emissions studies - CRP12 CR (SPAdes)... | ecosystem: Environmental > Aquatic >... | reverse complement strand
CACCGAATCGTCGTCAATCCCGGGTCGTCGAGCTGGATGTCGAGCTGGATATCGAGGGCCTTGTCCATGATGCACCTTTCGCGAATCACACGCGTGTCATTCGCCAGTTCGAGCCTAGCGGCCACCGGTGTGGCCTCGGAACCATTGAACGACGCGGGTGTGACAAGAATCCGGGAACCGGCCGCGTGCGCCCCTTTTTCCGAGCATCCGACATCCCGTGTCGTTTCCTGCGGGGAAGACGATCTCGGCGTTCGGATCGCCGGGGCGGCCGGCCGGTGGAGGTGTGGCGCCGCGAGGTGCCTACAAGCCCGTCGTGCCCATGGCGTCCGTTTGGCGGGTGAGTCGCTGCGCGAAGTACACGGGGATGAAGCTCGCCAGCATCACGGCCATCGCGACGACGTTGACCAGGCCGCGCCCCGACTGGGGGTTGCGGATCGCGCCGTAGATCCACAGCGGGAGCGTTTGGACGTTGCCGGCCGTGAACGTGGTGACCACGATCTCGTCCCACGACAGCGCGAACGCCAGCAGGCCGCCGGCCACGAGCGCCGTCCGGATGCTGGGCAGCACGACGAAGCGGAAGGTCTGCCAGCCGTCGGCGCCGAGATCCTGGGACGCCTCGACCAGCGAGAGCGACGTGCGCCGGAGTCGTGCGACCACGTTGTTGTAGACGAGGACGATGCAGAACGTGGCGTGGCCGAGGATGACGGTGAAGAGCCCGAACTGCATCCCGAAGAGATCGCCGCCGTAGTTGATGGCCGAGGCCAGCGCGATGCCGGTGACGATGCCGGGGAGCGCGATCGGCAGCACGAGGGCGAACGAGACGGCGTCGCGTCCGAAGAACTTGAACCGGTGGACGGCGAACGCGGCCGCGGAGCCGAGCAGCAGCGCGATCACCGTGGCCCCGGTGGCCGCTTTCAACGACGCGAGCAACGCGTCGCGCACCGCTTGGTCGTGCCACGCACGCGAGAACCACTCGAGCGACCAGTGCTGGATCGGCCAGGACTGGGAGATGCTGCCGTTGAACGCATACAGCACGATGATGATGAGCGGGATGTAGAGGAACGCCAGGACGAGCATCGCCGCGGTGCGGACCAACACGCGCGTTGCCTTCGACTCCATCGCTACAGCTCCTCGAACGCGCCCATGCGGCGGGCGACGGTGAGGTAGACGGCCATGATCGCGACCGGGATGAGCGCATAGGCCGCGGCGAACGGGGCATTGTTGGCGGCCCCGACGTTGTCCTTGACGATGTTGCCGATGAACTGCGTCTTGCCCACGAGGGATGGCGCGATGTAGTCGCCGAGGGTCAGCGCGAACGAGAAGATGGAGCCGGCGACGATGCCCGGTTTCGCGAGCGGGAGGACCACGCGGCGAAACGTCGTGGCGTTCTTGGCTCCGAGATCTTGTGAGGCTTCCAGCAGTGACGACGGGATTCGTTCGAGTGCGGTGTAGATCGGCAGGATCACGAAGGGCAGCCACAAGTAGCAGAACACAATGAGAACGGCGGTGTCGGAATAGCCGATGCCGATCGCTCCCAACCCGAGCTTCGACGTCGCCCAGTCGAGCACGCCATTGTGGCTGAGGATCGTGCGCCATGCGAACGCGCGCACGAGATAACTCGACCACAGCGGCATCACGATGAGGAGGAGGATGACGGGTCGCGATTTGGGGCGGGCGATGCGCGCCACGTAGTACGCGAGCGGGAAGGCCAACATGATGTCGATCACCGTGACCGCGGCGGCGAACTTGATCGTCCGGAACGCGACCGTGTGGTAGATCTCGTTTTCCCAGATCGTCCGGAAGTTCTGCAATCCCCAGTCGTGGACGATCGTGCCGCTCAGCTCGTCGACCCGCCAGAACGCCGACGCGAAGAGCAACGTGAGCGAGCCGAGGTAGATGACCCCGATCCACACGATCGGTGGGACGAGCAACAGCGCCAGCTTCAGCCTCGGCCGCCCGTGGAGGGCGGCCGAGAGCTGGAGCCGGCGCGTTGGTGTTCTCGGTTCGGTGCGTTTCGTCAACCCTTGATCTCGGTCCACTTCTGCGTCCACACCGAGTAGTCGGTGCACGCGTTCCCTCGCTTGTCACCGCAGTTCGAGAGCGGGGTCTTCCAGAAGCTGATGCTGGCGAAGTACTTCGGGTCGGTGACGTGCAGGCCGTCGCACACGGCCTGGCCGAGGATCGAGCACGCCTTGGGGTTCGCCGGGTCGTAGTTGACGAAGGCGGCGACCTGGGCCTGCACCTCGGGAGTGAGGGTCCAGTTCATCCACTTGTACATGCAGTTCGGGTGCTTGGCCTTGGACGACATCATCCAGGTGTCGGCCCAACCCGTCACCTTCTCCTTCGGGATGATCGCCCGGACCGGCTTGCCGTCACGCTGGAGGGCGACGCCCTGGTACGGCCACGCTTGCCCCGCGACGACCGAACCGTTGGCGAAGAGGTCGACCTCGTCGCCCGCGAGACCCCAGTACTTCGCGATGCCCTTGGCCATCGGCTTGAGCACCGCGACGGCCGCGGCGAGCTGCTTCGGTGTGAGCTCGTAGGGGTCGGTGATCTTCAACGACGGCTTCGTCGCCTTGAGGTAGATCGCGGCGTCGGCGATGTAGATCGGGCTGTCGTACGCCGTGAGCTTGCCCGCGTACGGGCTCTTCGGATCGAACACGACCGACCAGCTCGTGGGCGCGGGCTTGACCACGTCCGTGTTGTACAGCAGCACGTTGGCGCCCCACATGAAGGACACGCCGTAGTGCTTGCCGTTCACCGTGTTGTGCGGCGGGCTCTGGAGCTTCTTGTTGATATCGGAGAAGCCCTTGATGAGCTTGGTGTTGACGACCGCGACGTTGCCGCCCGCGATGAGCCGGTTGCTCGCATCGCCCGATGCCGAGACGCCGTCGTACGCGCCGCCGCCGCCTTCGCGCATCGCTGCGACCATGTCGTCGGAGGTCGGCTCGAACTTCACCGTCACCTTGCAGCCGGTCTGTTGCTCGAACGGCGTGACCCAGTCGGCCTTGGGGTCGTTCTTGCCGCTCTCGACGTAGCCGTCCCACGCGATGAGATCGAGCTGTCCCTCACCCTTGCCGATCTTCGTGGGCGGCGACGCGCTCGCCCGCGCGTGAGTTGGTTTGCTGTCGACGCCTCCCGCCGCGAGCAACAGCGCGCTCGCGACGATGACGGCGGCAATTCGTGCTGGACGTTTCATGGTGTCCCCCCGTTGGTGTGTTGAGAAGTGTCCGCGGTTCCGATGGTGCCGGTCGCGCCGGATTCGGTGGCGATGGTCCGGTCCGAGCTCGGATCCCAGGTGAGGGCCACGATTCCGCCCCGCACGGCGACGGGCGGGGCCGAGCGCGGGCGGTTCTGCTCGACCACGAGCACGGTGGTCGCGTCGCCTATGTCGACGGCATAGCGTGTCCGGTCGCCCAGGTACACGATGTCCGTGACCGTCCCCGTGCAACGCGCTCGTTCCCCGACCCCGTCGTCGGCCGCGAGCATCTCGATCTTCTCCGGACGCACGGTGAACGGCGCGTCGTCTCCCCGGAGGCGGCGGGCGGCCTCGCCGGCGAAGACGTTCGACGTCCCGACGAAACCGGCGACGAACTCGGTCGCCGGACGTTCGTACACCTCGAGGGGCGTCCCCACCTGTTCGATCCCACCCGCGTTGAACACGGCGAGCCGATCGCTCATCGCCAGTGCTTCGTCCTGATCGTGGGTGACGTAGATGAACGTGATGCCGACCTCCGCCTGGATGCGCTTCAACTCCTCCTGCATCTCTTGGCGCAACTTGAGGTCGAGTGCGCCGAGCGGTTCGTCGAGCAGGAGCACCCGGGGCTGATTGACGAGCGCGCGAGCGAGGGCGACGCGCTGACGTTGCCCCCCCGACAATTGTCCCGGGCGCCGGCCACCCATTCCCGAGAGCCGCACCATGTCGAGCGCGAAGCCCGCGCGAGCGCGCCGTTCCGACCGGTCGACACCTTTCACGCGCAGGCCGTACTCGACGTTCTGGGCCACCGACATGTGCGGGAACAACGCGTAGTCCTGGAACACGGTGTTGACGTCGCGTTCGTACGGGGCGAGGCCGGTGACGTCGTCGCCGTGCAGGAGGATCCGCCCGCTCGTGGGGTGCTCGAAGCCCGCGATCATGCGCAGGCAGGTGGTCTTGCCCGAGCCCGACGGGCCGAGCATCGAGAAGAACTCGCCCTCCAACACGTCCAGGTCGACGTGTCGCACGGCGACGACATCCCCGAAGTGCTTCGCGATGCCGTCCAGCCGCACGACGACGGATGCCACGGCACCGTCGTGCGTCGTGGCGTCCCGCGTCGTGGCGTCCCGTGTTGGATCGCGTGGTTCCTGCACCGCCAAGCTGCCCCCCGACGCCCGGTCAGCGGCACGATACACGCTGCGATTCGGGTCGTCAGCGGCTGATTTCGAAGCCGCCGGGGGAATCGGCGACGGAATCAGCCGATCGTGCCGGTGATCGGTCTGCCGCTCAGGCGCCGAACGTGGTGATGTCCGGATGCTCCTCGGCGTATCGACGCGCGAAGCCGAGCTGGGCCTCGGTCTCGGCATGGATCTCGAACAGCGGCGCTCCTACCGTGACGCGGTCCCCGACGCCCGCGTGCATCAGCACGCCCGACGACGGGTTGACCGGCGCGCCGGCGTGTTTCGCGACCCGGGCCAGCTTCCAACAGTCGATCTCGGTGATCGTCCCCGATCGTGGGGCGTCGATCACCGCCCGTAATCTCGCCGGCCCCGGAAGGTCGCGCGGCCCTTGCAGAGCCACGATGCGCTCGAAGCGCTCGAGGGCGGCGCCCGAGTCGAGCAGGTCGGTGGCGACGCGGCGCCCCATCCCGGCACTCGCGGCACCGACCAGCTCGAGGATTCGCCCGGCCAGGCCGATCGATTTCTCGCGCAGGTCGACGGGCGCGGTCGGTTCGCGGCGTAGGACCCGGAGCACGTCGAGCGCTTCGAGGCGCGGCCCGATCCCGCGTCCGATCGGTCCGGTCGCTTCGGTGACCACGATGTCGACCTCGAGGCCGATGGCAGCGGCGACGAACTCGAACAGCTCGCCGAGCAACGCCGCTTCGCCGGTCGACTTCACCTTCGCCGACCGGCCGACGGGGATGTCGATGAGCACGTGCGTCGCGCCGGCGCTCTTCTGCTTGGCGAGGATCGAGGCGACCATCTGCGGCTCGGTGTCGACCTCCATCGGGCGCTCGACGGTGATGAGGATGTCGTCGGCGGGGGCCAGCGCAAGTGCGCCGCCCCACGAGATGCAGCCGCCGGCGTCGCGCACCACCCGGTAGAGACGGTCGGGTGGCAGGGTCACATCGGCGAGCGTTTCCATCGTGTCGGCCGTGCCGGCCGAGCTGGTAATCGCGCGCGACGACGTCTTCGGGATCGTGACGCCACCGGCGGCGAGGATCGGCACGATGATCATCGTCGTGCGGTTGCCGGGTACGCCGCCGATGCAGTGCTTGCCGGCGACGGGGCCGGGCCCGAAGTCGAGTTGTTCGCCGGTGTCGATCATGGCGCGGGTGAGCCCCACGATCTCGTCGCGGTCCAATGAGCGCAGCGCGCAGGCGAGCACGAACATGGAGAGCTCGATCTTCGAGTACGAACGGCGGACGACGTCGTCGAGGATCGCCCGGAACGAGGGCTCGTCGAGTCGTTTGCCGCGCAACTTGCCGCGTACGAGATCCACGCTGGGCGGCGCGGGCGCGATGGTCGCGTCGATCAACGAGCCTTCGGGCAGGCCGAGGTCGCGGAACGCGTCCTCCGAGAGGCCGATCTCGTCGACGGAGACCAAGCCGTCGCGACAGAAGTTGAGGATGCCGGTGATCTCGTGATTGGCACCGTCGTCGCGCAACCCACGGCCGACGATGCGTACCCGGTCCAGTGGATTGAAGCCGAGCGCGCCGTCGCGCACCGCGTCTTCGTGGATGAAGACGATGTGCTCGAACAGCGAGTCCACGTAGGGCCGGCGCAGCGTGAACATCGGTCAGTCCACGCGGACGATCTCGAGGTGACGGGGCACGATCGCGTTCCAGCCCAGCTCGTCGGCGATGGAGTCGCGCAGGGCGGCCGAGGATTGCGGCTCGCCGTGCACGACGAACACCGCTTCGGGTTCCCGCGGCGCGGTGCGCAGCCACTGGAGCAGCTCGCCGCGATCCGCGTGCACCGAAAAACCCGGGATGTCGACGACCTCGGCGCGCACCGGAACATACCGACCAAGCATCTTCACGCTGCGCGCGCCTTCCTGGAGTAGCCGGCCGCGCGTCCCCTCCGCCTGGAACCCGACCAGCATGACCGTGTTGCGCGAATCGGTGAGGCGGTGGGCGAGGTGGTGCAGCACGCGTCCGCCGGTGGCCATGCCGGACGCGGAGATGATGACGGAGGGGAACGACTGCTCGTTGAGCGCTTTGGACCCCGCGACGTCGCGGACCTCGTGGAGGTGACCGGTGTCGAAGGGATCGCCGTTCGTGGTGAGCCCGGGCCGGAAGCCGGGTTGGCCGGCGGCGAGCGCGTGGCGGTAGCGGGCGAGCGTGGCCAGGGCCATCGGGCTGTCGACGTAGACGGGAAGCTCGGGGACGAGGCCGTCGCGGATGAGATTCGCGAGGTGGAAGAGGAGGACCTCGGTGCGATCGACGGCGAAGGCGGGGATCACGACCGTGCCGCCGCGCCGGGCGGTGCGCGTGATCGCCTCGGCGAATTGCTCGAGGACGTGACTGTCGTCGTGGTCGCGGTCGCCGTAGGTGGACTCGATCACGACGATGTCGGAATCGGGCGGCGCCGCCGGCGGTGCCAGGAGCGGGTGGCGCTGTCGCCCGAGGTCTCCACTGAACGTGATCGTCCGCCGCGTCCCGTGCTGCCCGGAGTCGAGGCCGAGGGTGACGGTCGACGAGCCGAGGATGTGGCCGGCGTGACGCAGGGTGGCGCTGATGCCGGTCGCGACGTCGAAGGTCTCGGCGATGGGTCGATCGGTGAACCGCTCGAGTGCGGTGTACGCGTCGTCCTCCGTGTAGAGGGGGAGCGCGGGCTTGTGCTTCGAGTAGCCGGAGCGGTTCGCGAAGGCGGCGTCTTCTTCCTGGAGGTGCCCGCAGTCCGGGAGCACGATCTCGGCAAGTGAACGTGTGCCCGCGCTGGCGACGATCGGGCCCGGGAACCCGTCGCGCACGACGGCCGGAAGAAAGCCCGAATGGTCGACGTGCGCGTGCGTGAGCACGATGGCATCGATCGCGGCGGGCCGGACGGGGAACCGGTCCCAGTTCCTTGCCCGGAGCGCCTTGAGCCCCTGGAAGAGTCCGCAGTCCACGAGCACCCTCGCGTTGGCGGTCTCCACGAGGAACCGGCTGCCCGTGACGGTGCCGGTCCCGCCGAGGAACCGCAGGATCGGTGGGAGCGGGCCGGCGCGCACGACCCGAGGTTACGCGTCGACCTCGACGCTGCGGCCATCGCGCCACGTGCGCAGGACGAGGAACCGTCCCTTCAGCGCGGCGCGGTCCCAGTGACCGAAACCCATGACGGTGCCGTCGTACCCGCTGGCTGCACGGAGTTGTTTGGTGCGCTGCAACCCTTCGAGGAGTCCCGCGCGCGTCGGCTCCGGCGCCCGCACGATGGCCTCGCCCACGAGCCGGCCGAGGTCGTACGCGGCGGCCCCCATCGGACCGGAGCCCGCGTAGCGTGAACGATCGTGCACGGCTCTACGGACGCTGTTGTCGTCGGCGACCGTGTCGACGTACTCCCACCCGGTCCAACCGTCGCGCCAGTCCGGACGTGCGTACCCGAACATCAAGGCCGAGTTGGCGAGTACCGGCACGTTCCAGTCCAGCTGTTGCAGCGCGAGCGCCACGGCGCGTGACGCGACGCCGAGACCGAGGTAGACGAGAGCGTCGGGCGCGTGGTGTTGCAGCGACGCGAGCGGCGTCGCCAGGTCTTCGCTGAGCGGCGGGACGGGAAGCTCTCCGACGATCTCGAGCCCTTCGACGCGTCGCGCGTACTCGAACCACTCGCGGTAACGCCGGCCCACGATCGACTCGTCGAAGCACACGGCGACACGGCCCAGCCCGCGTTGCGCGGCCCGCCGCGCCAGGATCGCGGGCTCCTCCTCCAGCGATCCGATCTGGTAGTGGAACATGTATTCGCTACGCGTGCGCTCGCCGCCCGTGTAGTTGATGCACGGGAGGCGGAGCTCGTCGGCGAGGGGACCGGCGACCACGCCGTTGTCGCTGATCGACGGCCCGAGGACGAGCACCACGCCTTCGCGCTCGAGCTCCCGGAGCGAGTCGAGGACGTTGTCCGTGCTCCCCGCGGGCAAGCCCTCAGCGTGCCGGGTGACGAACCCGACTGCTCCGTTCGCGGTGCCGGACTCTTCGAGACCGAGACGAACCGCGGCCTCGAAGCTCTCTCCGCCATCCGGTTGCGGGTAGTCGTACAGGAAGCCGAGTTGGAGCGCTGCCGTCACGCGGTCATCTTCGCGCGGTCATCTTCGCGCGACGCCCGCGCACCATCACCCCATGCCCGCGATGGGTTGGTTCAGCTTCATCGCGCCCGTCGATCCGTGGAAGGGCGCGTCGCCGAAGGCGAAGATCCCGCCGTCGGTCGCGACGAGCCAGTAGCCGGCGCCCGATGGCGTGGACTCCATGCCGACGATCGGCCGGTTGAGTCTCATGGCGCCGGTGGACCCGAAGAAGTTGGCGTCGCCGAAGGCGAAGATGCCGCCGTCCGAAGCGACCAGGTCGTAGCCGTGCCCACTCGCGGTCGAGGTCATCCCGACGATGGGCCGGTTGAGCCGGATGGCGCCGGTGGACCCGTAGAACTTCGCGTTCCCGAAGGCGAAGATGCCGCCGTCGGAGGCAACCAGCCAGAAGCCGTTCCCGTCCGGAGTCGCGGCGATGCCGACGATCGGGGCCTTGAGGGCCCGGCCGGCGAGCGATCCGAAGTTCGCCGCGTTGCCGTACGCGAAGACCGATCCGTCGGTGGTCGCGAGCCAGTAGCCCATTCCCGCGCGCGTCGCCGCGAGGCCCACCATCGGAGCGCCGCCGCCACCGGCGCGGTTGCCGAGCGGCCGCGCGTCACCGAACGAGAAGACGGCGCCGTTCTTCGCGACCATCCAGTAGCCGTTGCCGGTTGCCGTCGCCGTCATGCCGACGATGGGGGAGCCGGGTGTCTTCCCCGCGGCCGAGCCGTAAAAGGGTGTGTCGCCGAAGGAGAAGATGCCGCCGTCGTTGGCCACCATCCGGTACCCGCTCGCAGGTTTCGTGACGTGCGAGTCGGCGACGACGACCGGCGGTGTCGCGACGTCGTCGTTGCGGATGGTGATCGTGGCCGCAGTGCGGCCTTCCGTGGCGACGTCCGAGCCGAGCAGGTACACGAGAAAGGTCTCGTCGGGCTCGGGGGTGCTGTCGGTGACGATCGGGATCGTCACGGTCTTGGAGGTCTCGCCCGACGCGAAGGTCACGATGCCGTCCGCGGCCTGGTAGTCGCTCCCCGCGGTGGCGGTACCGTCGTCGGTCGCGTACTCGACGTTCACGGGCGCGTTCCACGGATGGCTGAGCGTGATCGTGACGGCGGCCGAGTTCGCGCCACCGGTCCCTTCGACGACCGAGGCGTCGGCGACGTCGACGGACGGCGGCGTCGGCACGGTCGTGTCGGGGCTGTAGTGCGCCACGACCGTGGTCGGTCCGTTAATGATGATCGAGTGGGTCGCGGTGCCGTTGTCCGACCAGCCGTCGAAATGGTAGGTCGTGCCGTTGAGCGTCGCGGTGGGCGGAGCCGCGACGGTCGCGGGGTGGCCGACGATCGCGTCGATCGTGACGGGCGAGGTGGCCGCGGTGTCGGCGGTGATCGGCAGACCGGATGGCGAGGTCTGCACGGTGAGGGTGGTCATCACCGGTTGCAACACGACGCTCGCGGTGGTCGACAGGCCGTTCACGTCATCCGCTTCGAGCAGGAGCTCGATGTACGAGCCCGCTTCGTGATCGGGCGCGTAGAAGGTGCCGCTCGCGGCGCCGTCCTGGTGAGCCTCGGTGTGGATGTGACATCCGTCGGCCCCGTGACAGTGGTGGAGCAACAGCGTCCAGTGCAGCCTGGACGCGGGGAGGGTGCCGTCCTGCGTATCGGTCGCGCCGCCCGAGAAGTTGATCGGGTCGCCCACCTTCCAGGTCAACGATGCAACCGGGGTGGTGATGTGGGGTACGGGCGGCGTGTTCCCGGCGTGGATCACCCGGGTCGCCGTGGCGGTGTTGCCGTGGTTGTCGGAGACGCGCAGCCCGACGGTCACATCCTTGACCGCCGAATAGGTCGCCGACGGCGCGATCACGTTGCCGGTCTCGTAGGTGCCGTTGCCGTCGAGGTCCCACGCGTAGGTGAGCGGGTCGTTCTCGGGGTCGGTCGAGTGTGATGCGTCGAAGTGGACGGTCAGCGGAGCGATGCCGCTCGTCGCATCCGCGTCGAGCACCGCCGTGGGCGCCCCGTTACCGGGGCCCGAGTAGCCGATGCGGTGGATCGCGCCGAGGTCGGTCCGAGGCGGGCTCACGCTCATGTCGACGCCGATGTCGACGTAGTAGAGATCGCCACCGGGTCCGATCTCGAGGTCGACGGGCGTTCCGGTGCCGGTTTGGAAGGTCTCGACCTTCGAGCCGTCGGGAAGTCCGTCGGTTCCGGGGAGCATGGCCCACAAGCAGTTGCGGACGTAGTCGCCGAAGAACAACGCGCCTTTGTACTTGGACGGATACGTGTTGCCCTCGTAGAACGACACTGCGCTCACCGCGGAACCCTGGTTGGGCGCACACGTGTCGGTGCCCTGGGTCACGAGCGCAACCCCGTGCTGGTACGCGAAGACGGGACTCGACACGGCTGCGGGTCCTTGTGCGTACAGCGCGTTGCACGAGTTGAGGTTCAGCGATTGGGTCGTCGCCTGGACGTCGGGACCTTCGTAGCACGGCCATCCATAGTTCTGGGTCGGCGCGAGAGGGTTCGCGACGCGATTGATCTCCTCTTTCCAGCCCTGGCCGACGTCGCCGATCCAGAGATCGTTCGTGCCGGGTCGGATCGTGAAGCGGAACGGGTTGCGCAGCCCGTACGCAACGATGCGACGAGCGTTGGTGTCGGCCGCCGACGCGTTCGGGTTGTCCGGGAGCGCGTTGCCGGTGTCGGGGTCGACGCGCACGATCGTCCCGTTCAACAAGATGGGTTCGTTGGCCGGACGGCGCATCGACTGCGCGCGGAGGAAGCCGCCTTCGGAATTCGTCCATCCCGCCATGTACGCCCCGACGCCGCCCGGCGGATCGCCGCAGGGGTTCGCGGGCGTCGGGTAGTGCAACGGGAACAAGCTGTCGGGGTGCACGCCGCCGTATTCGCCGTAGTCGGCGCCGTCCCAGTTCGCGCCGTCGCCGCCGCTCAGGTACAGCTTGCCGTCCGCTCCGAACTGGATGGCCCCGATCGAATGGCTGTCGAACTGCTGGCACCACGCCTCGATGAGGGGCTGTTCGGGTCCGGCGACGTTGTTCGCACCGATGAGGAACCGCGAGAGCCGGCCCGAGACGGTGCACCCGTCGGGTCCCGGCGGGTCGGGACACCCCCAGGTCGGCCACTTCGGCGCCGCGGCCGGGTCGCCGAGGACGTGGTTGTAGGTGAACGAGATGTAGAGGTAGGGCTTGGTCGTGAAGTTCGGGTCGAGGGCCATGCCGAGGAGCCCGCGGTCCCGGGACCGGGCGAGCTCGCCGCTGATATCGAGGACCGTGGTGGGCGTCGGGTCGGCGAGGGAGTCGAACTCCTTCACCACGCCACCCTGCTCGGCCACGAACACGCGACCGTCCGGCGCGAAGCGAACCACCGTCGGGAGGTTCAGTGTTCCCGGTGCCGCGGCGCCCCCGATGAGCACCGTGTCGGAGAACTTCGGATCCGCGAAGGTCGTGGCGGCGCCGGCCGGCGGCGCGATCGCCGAGGTCACGAGGCCGCTTGCGACCACGCCGAGCGCGAGCAATGCGGCGCGCAAGCGCCCGAACCGCCAAGAACAACGCCCCATCGGTGACATCCTCCAGCCCGCAGCCTCCGGTGACCACCGAGAGTGGCAGATATCGACCGAAATGTCAAAAAAGGGGCGTTGAGTGGATGTCGCGTGGGGTGGTGAGGCACGATCCATCGACGGCGAAGTCGTACCCGGAGTCGTTCCCGCCGCCGGGCGGGCGGGCGGCTCCGCCGCGAAAGTGCACGAGGCCCTCGTTCCGGCGGGGAGCGAGGGCCTCGGTGTGTTTCCGGGTGACCGCCGAGCGGCGGAGATTCAGGACATGGCGACGATGGGTTGGTTGAGTTTGATCGCGCCGGTGGAGCCGTAGAACTTGGCGTCGCCGTAGGCGAAGATGCCGCCGTCGCGGGCGACGAGCCAGTAGCCGTTGCCCGATGGTGTCGCGGCCATGCCGACGATGGGTTGTGCGAGTTTGATCGCGCCGGTGGACCCGGAGAACTTGGCGTCGCCGTAGGC
>Ga0209048_10005076_pt1 | contig 12479 bp, 9 predicted proteins | sample FrelakmetCRP12CR_FD_187146 | JGI IMG/M metagenome (GOLD analysis project Ga0209048, IMG submission 187146) | Freshwater lake sediment microbial communities from the University of Notre Dame, USA, for methane emissions studies - CRP12 CR (SPAdes)... | ecosystem: Environmental > Aquatic >... | reverse complement strand
CTCGGGGGCCGGGCGCTTCCGACCCTTGTCTGGCTGAAGGTAGATCCGGAAGCGCACCGTGTGCAGGCCAAAGAGCAGGCCAACCGCTGCGCGTCGGACCGTCTCTCGTGGTTCGGCCAGGGGCTCGGCGGCCTGCGCGGCGGAGGCCTCGTCGAAGGCGAGGCGAAGTCCACTGCCGGCCGCCACTGCCGCTGCGGCGAGCTCGAGCCACAACAGGATCGCTGCCCCACGACGGAGTCGTCGCGGGGCGCCGACCGCGACAAGGGCAGCGTCACGGATCAGGAGCCCGACACACACGCCCTCCACGACCCGGGCCCCGCGCCGTCCGAACCTGCGGATGACGAGCTGCGTGAGCGGAAAGCCCATGCCACTCAGCCCGAGGGCGACCTTCCCGAGCGCCGCGGACTTCGGATGTGGAGGACTGCCTGGCGGTGACATGGCGGGTTCCGTTCGGCTGCGGACGGCGGACATGGTGATCGTGGCCGAACCGACAATCGCCGCGCGACGGCAGATCGGCCCGGTTCGACGGGCCGATCTGCCTGCGCGCGCCGGCGGCCGGGGTTCGCCCGGCCCGCCTGCACGGGACGGACGGCTCTTCGCCCGCGTCGGGTCGAGGCGCAGCATCGGAAGCGGTCGGGTTGGGGGCAGCGTCGGCCATCGTCGGGGCAGTGTCCAGCCGCGGCGAGACGTCATCACGGAGACGTCATCACGAAGGAGCACGACCATGCACGTCCTCGTTGCGTACGCGAGCCGCCACGGCGCCACGCAGGGTATCGCCGAGCGAATCGCGGAGACGCTGCGCGCGGCGGGTCTCGAGGTCGACGCTCGGCCCACGGCATCGGTGAAGAGCCTGGCCGGATACGACGCCTTCGTGATCGGGAGCGCTGCCTACATGTTCCACTGGGAGAAGGAGGCCGTGCAGCTCGTGCATCGCAACCAGGCGGTCCTGGCCGGGAAGCCCGCCTGGCTCTTCAGCAGCGGCCCACTCGGCACCGAGGCTCTCGATGCCAAGGGTCGAGATCAGAAGGTCGCGGCCGTGCCCAAGGAGATTCCCGATCTGGTGGCGGCCATTCGCGCTCGAGACCACCGGGTGTTCTTCGGCGCCTATGAGAAGGATCGTAAGCTGGTCGGCCTCGCGGAGCGCTTCGTGTCCGTGATGCCGGCTGCCAGGGACGCCCTGCCGGAGGGTGACTTCCGGGACTGGCCGGAGATCGAGGCCTGGGCAGCAGGGATCGCCCGCGATCTTCAGCACGCGCCCACCGGCTGAGGCGCTGCTCCGGGTCGTGCTCGAGGCGCCGCGGCGCATGCGGCGCATGCGGCGGGGCGATCTTCCGTCTAGTTGGGCGTCTCGCCGTAAGCAGCCCGAAGAGCGGCGAGGAGGCGCTCTTCGTCCGCCCGCCGCAGGGATGACCACACGAGGTACGCCGCGATGGCGGCGGTCCAGGCGACGGCCGCGGGGACGACAAGTCCGACCACGCCGCCCTCGAAGATCCCGCCCCCCAGCGTCCGGATGTACGTCAGCACCGAGAAGATGCGGGCTGTCCAGGTGAGCCCGGCACCCGCCGCGTACCCGACCGTCATGGCGCTCATGAAGCCGAGCGGATTCCCGAGCGAGAGCCCGGCGGTCTTTCGCGCGTCCGGCGAGTAGAAGTAGGCGGCCTCCAGGCGGTGGGCGACCAGCACGTCCCGCGCAAACCGCCGGTTGATCGCCCGCTCCAGGTACTCGGCGTGGCGCCGCGCGAAGACCGTGTACCAGAAAAGGTAGCCTGTCGCGATGGCGCACGGGAGGCAGCTCCAGGCGCCCTGCGCACGGGTGGGCCCGGCGCCGTCTCATGGGACGGTCCGGAGCGACGCATCCGCGACACGCCCAGATGTGGCAGGATCGGCACCGCGCTGGCCCCCCGCGCGGCCGCAGCAACCCGGAGGATACGAGAGATGCCCGAGCCAACCAGCGGCGCGCGTCGGTCGAGGCAGACCGCCCCCGACAAGGCGACCGCGGCCGAGTACGACGCCGCCTGGCAGGTGGAGGCCCCGGCCGGCGATGTCTGGACGGCACGTCCCTGGGTCCACCCGACGGCGCGCGCCCGGGAGGGCAGGGTCGCCCGGAAGCGCGTCCCCCGGGTGAGCCATGCCGCGTTCGCGCCGGCGCCCGGCCGCGACCCGGTCGCCATCCTCGAGGCCCAGGAGGAGGACCGGCTTCGCGACCTCGTGCCGCTTCGTCACGAGCGAATGGCGGAATCGGCCTTCGCGTACTACCGGGGAACCCCGGCGGTGATGGCGTTCGACCTGGCCGGCGCCCCGCGGACCGACATCCTCGTCCAGGCCAGCGGCGACGCCCACCTCAGCAACTTCGGGCTCTTCGCCTCCCCGGAGCGAGCGCTCGTCTTCGACGCCAATGACTTCGACGAGACGCTGCCCGGACCGTGGGAGTGGGACGTCAAGCGGCTGGCCGCGAGTGTCGTCATCGCGGGGCGCGCCAACGGGTTCAGTGCCGCCGCGACGCGCGAGACGACGATGAACGCCGTCCGCAGCTATCGCCAGTGGATGGGCCGGTACGCGGGCATGCGCCTCCTCGAGGTCTGGTACTCGTTGATCACCGATGAGGACATCCGCGAAGCGGCCGCGGCGACGGGCTGGAGCCAGGGCCGCACCGGGGTCGCCCGCCGCCAGGCGCTCGAGACGCTCTTCTCGAAGGCCCGTCGCCGCGACGGCATGCGCGCCTTCGAGTCGCTCACCGCGGTTGTCGACGGGCGGCGGGTCATCCTCGACGACCCGCCCGTCATCACCCACGTGCAGGTCGAGGGCGGGCCCGGGGTGCTCGAGCGCGTCTTCACGGACTATCGGGCCACGATGCCCGAGAACCGGCGCGACTTCCTGGAGCGCTACCGATTCGTCGACTTCGCCCTGAAGGTGGTCGGCGTCGGGAGCGTGGGGACTCGCTGCTTCGTGGTCGTCCTCCAGGGCCGAGACGAGAACGACGCGCTCATCCTCCAGGCCAAGGAGGCGACCGCCTCGGTCATGGAGCCGTACCTCCAGGCGAGCCTGCATGCGAACCACGCCCAGCGGGTTGTCGTGGGCCAGCAGCTCATGCAGGCAACTTCGGACATCTACCTCGGCTGGACGCGAGGCCCGGGCGGCCGCGACTACTACTTCCGGCAGCTCTGGGACATGAAGGGCTCCGTGGACACCACGGCCCTCCAGCCGCCCGGACTCAGCCTGTACGGGGCTCTCTGCGGCCGGGCGCTGGCCCGGGCGCACGCCCGCACCGGCGACGCTGTGGCGATCGCGGCCTACCTCGGCACGGGCGACACGTTCGACGGTGCGATCGCCGACTTCTCGGAGACGTATGCCGACCTGAACGCGCGCGACCACGCGGCGTACGTGGCCGCCATCAAGGCGGGGCGGATCTCTACGCCGTCGGGCTGACGAGGTCGACGAAGCTCGTCGCCTTCGCCATCACCGAGGCGGAGGCCGGCTCCGACGCCGCTGTGTTCCGCACGCGCGCGGTGCGGGACGGCGACCACTCCGTGATCTCCGGCAGCAAGCGCTTCATCACCACGGATCGGTGGGCGCCAGCACGCCGCCCACGCGCGGTGATCAGGCCTCGGCGTCGGCGCGCGGGCGGTGGACGACCGGAGGTCGAGGGGTCCCCAGCGGAATCCTCGAGAGGTCGGCGGGGGCGGTCGTCCGCGTCTCCCCGTGGCAGCGCTTCACCTTCAGCCCGCTCCCGCACGGGCATGGGTCGTTGCGCGCGGCCGCCGCGACGGCAGCCGCGAGCTCCGCCTGGTAGCCCGCTGCCAGCGCCATCACGTCCGATGCCTCGCGCCCGGCCCGGAGCAGCCGGACGATGCTCCGCGCGGGCTGGTCGATATGCCGGAAGAACGCCATGTAGCCCGCGCACAGGTAGTTGAGGCCGGGTTCGCCGTCGGGCGTCGTCAGGAAGCGGTTCTTCGGGCATTCGCCGTGGCACGCGAAGCGCACGTCGCACTCGCGGCACATCCTCGGCAGCGCGTCGCGCTTGGCAGCCCCGAACGCCTGCTGCTGCGGCGAGCCAACCAGGTCCACCATCGGCAGCTGCCGGATGTTTCCCAGGCGGTGCTCGGGCTCCACGAAATGGTCGCAGGAGTAGAGGTCGCCGTTGTGCTCCAGCGCGAGCCCCGCGCCGCAGGTCTCGTTGAACACGCACAGCCCCGACCCGGCCGCGCCGTAGAAGTTGCGCAGCGCGGCCTCGAACGTCTGGACGAAGACCGTGCCCACGTCATGGTGGACCCACTCGTCCCAGATCGCCGTCAGGAACCGCCCGAACTGCTCCGGCCGGACCGACCGCACTGACGGCGCCATTCCGCGCATCGGGTCCGGGAGGCCGGCGTCGTCCACCCGCTCGACCACGGGGATGAACTGCATCCAGTCCGTGCCCACCTCGTCGCGCAGGAACCGGTAGACCTCGAGAGGGTAGTCGCCGTTGAGGCGGTTCACCGTGGTCAGGACGTTGTACTGGACCTTGTGCTCCTGGAGCAGGCGGAGGCCGCGCATGACGTCGTCGAACGTGGCCCTGCCGCCCTTGTCCACGCGGTTGCCGTCGTGGAGCGCGCGAGGCCCGTCGATGGAGATGCCGATGAGGAACTCGTGCTCGGCAAGGAACGCCGCCCACTCGCGGTCGATGCGGGTGCCGTTGGTCTGGAGCGTGTTCTCGAACGTCATGCCGGGGCGGCGGTACCGCTCCTGGAGCTGCGCCACGCGCCGGAAGAAGTCCAGGCCCATCAGCGTGGGCTCGCCACCCTGCCAGGCGAACGTGACCCGGTCGGAGCGGTGCGCCTCGATGAGCCCACGGACGTACGCCTCGAGCGTCTCGTCCGACATCCGGAAGCTCGAGCCCGGGTACATCAGCTCCTTGTCGAGGAAGAAGCAGTACGAGCAGGCGAGGTTGCAGATCGCCCCCGTCGGCTTCGCCATGACGTGGAAGCGCGGCGGGGCGGTGGGGACGCTGTCGATCACGTCGCTCAGTTTAGACCGGCCCCGGGCTCGCGCTCCGGGACCGGTCCTGATGCCGACGTTGGACCAGGGTCAGTGACCGCCCTGCATGGCGGCTTCCATCTTCGCGAGAACCTGGTCGACGGTGAAGCTCGCCGCCTTCATGCGGGGCGGGAACTCCATGAACGTCTGCAGGAACTCACCGACGATCCGTTGCGACGGGATGATCAGGTACACGCGGTCCAGCATCCAGTCGAAGTACGTGTTGGACGTGATCTCCGCGCGCTCGAACGGGTCGGTCCGGAGGTTGAACATCATCGGGACGCGGAGGGCCACGAAGGGTTCTGCCCAGACCTGCAGCGTGCCGGGGACCCGCTGCTCCATGAACACGAGCTTCCAGTTGTCATACCGGGTGGCGACCAGGTCGCCGTCGTCGCTGAAGTAGAAGAACTCGATGCGCGGGCCCTTGTCGATGGCGCCGGTCAGGTACGGCAGGAAGTTGTAGCCGTCGAGATGAACCTTGAAGGTCCTGCTGCCGACCGTCAGGCCGGACAGCAGCTGGTCCTTGACTTCCGGCGCGCCTGCCGCGGCGAGCAAGGTCGGCATCCAGTCCATGTGGCTGATGATCTCGTTCGAGACCACGCCGGCCGGGATCTTGCCCGGCCACCGGATCATCTCCGGCACCCGGAAGGCGCCCTCCCAGTTCGTGTTCTTCTCGGAGCGGAACGGGGTCATCGCCCCGTCCGGCCACGAGTTCATGTGGGGCCCGTTGTCGGTCGAGTACACGAAGATCGTGTCCTCGGCGATGCCCAGCTCGTCGAGCTTGTCGAGGACCCGGCCGACGTGGCGGTCGTGGTCGATCATCGTGTCGTGGTACTCGGACTGCCACCGGCCGGCCTGGCCCACGCTCTCCGGCTTCGGGTGGGTCCGGAAGTGCATATGGGTCGTGTTGACCCACAGGAAGAACGGGGCCTCCTCGGCGTTCTTGCGCTCGATGAAGTCGATGGCGCCATCGACGATCTCGTCGTCGATGGTCTCCATCCGCTTCTTCGTCAGCGGCCCCGTGTCCTCGATGGTCTGCGTCCCGTCGGCATTGGCCTTGCAGCGCAGGACGCCCCGCGGCCCGTAGTTGGACTTGAAGTTGGGGAAGTCCTCGGCCCTCGGGTAGTCCGGATGCTCCGGCTCCTCCTCCGCGTTGAGGTGGTAGAGGTTGCCGAAGAACTCGTCGAACCCGTGCGCGGTCGGCAGATACTTGTCCTGGTCGCCGAGGTGGTTCTTGCCGTACTGGCCGGTCGCGTAGCCCTCCGCCTTGAGGAGCTCGGCGATCGTGGGGTCTTCGTCGTGCATGCCCACGTTCGCGCCGGGCATGCCCACCTTGGAGAGGCCCGTGCGGTACACGCTCTGGCCCGTGATGAACGCGGACCGGCCGGCGGTGCAGCTCTGCTCGCCGTAAGAATCGGTGAAGCGCATGCCCTCGTCGGCGATCCGGTCGATGTTGGGCGTGCGGTAGCCCATCAGTCCGTCGCTGTAGCAGCTGAGGTTGGTGATGCCGATGTCATCACCCCAGAACACCACGATGTTCGGCTTGCGGTCAGGCATCTGCATTGGCTCCTGCTCGTCCAGTGGGCGTCTCCGCCGCCACCGATAGGCGCATCGCGGGCGTGCGACGCGCGGCGTTCGGCGATTGTACCCCGCGGTTCCGGATGCCTCCGGCTCCACCTGGGTCACCCCCTGGTCACGGTCGAAGGCTCCGCGATCCTGGTGCGCCGACGGGCGCCCGACGCGCTAGGGTAACCAGCGGTTGCGGCCGCCTCGAGGGCGGACCTGCCACGCCGGAGGGTCACACATGACACCAACGCCACCAAGCCCGGACCCGGCCCCTCCGACGGGCCCCCCGTCGGCGCCTTCGCCGGCCGCCGCGCCTCACCTCGTCGACGCACGCCAGTCGCTGGGCCCGGCGAAGCTGGACGACCTGTTCCCGGAGGGCCGGGCGTTCCGCTCGTCGCTGACCACGTTCTCCGTCCTGCTCGCGCTCGCCGCGCTCATCGCCTCGTTCGGCCTGTACCAGGACTCCGTCGCCTCGATCATCGGGGCCATGGTCGTGGCGCCTCTCGGCGGGGCGATCATGGCCTTCGCCGGGGCGCTGGTGACCGCCCGGAGCCGCTGGCAGTGGGTGACCGGAATCGAGGTGATCATTGGCGCTGTCGGGGTCGTGGCGGTCGGTTTCCTGGTCTCCTCCGTCCTGCCGGACCTCCTCGAGCTCACGCCGTCGCTCAAGGCCCGCACCGCCCCGGGCCTGCTGGACCTCGGCGTCGCCCTGACCGCCGGCGCCGCCGGCGCCTTCGTGACCGCGCGGCGGACCGGAACGGACGCCATTCCCGGCGTCGCCATCGCCGTCTCGCTCGTCCCGCCGCTGGCGACGGTGGGGATCTGCCTCGAGCTGGGGCGCCTGGACGACGCGGCCGGGGCGCTCCTCCTCTTCGTCGCCAACTTCGCCGCGATCGTCGTCGCCGCCTGCGTCGTCTTCACCCTCACCGGCGCGGCGCCGAGCCGGGAGATGCTGCGCGAGCGGCATCGCGTCCGGAACGGGTTCGTCGCGGCCGTCATCGCCCTCGTCATCATCGCCATCCCCCTCGCTGTGACCGGAATCCAGCGGGCGAACGAGTGGATCCGGGCGACGACCGGCGCCCCCTACGTCCGCGAGTGGGTCGGCAACCGCGACCTGCATGTCCGCGAGTGGTCAGTCGAGGGCAACACGGTGACGTTGCTGCTCGCTGGCCCGGACGCCCCGGCCGACCCGCAGGTGCTCGCCGCCAAGCTCGCGGCGGCGTACGGCGGGCCCGTCACGCTCGAGGTCGAGTACGCCCCGACCACGCGTATGCGGGTCCAGGCGGCGCCGTGAAGAAGATCGCGGCTGCGTGAAGAAGGCTCGTGCCGTTCGTACCGGGTGACCGACGGGTCGGCGACCCGGCCCAGGAAGAGGATCGCCCCGCTCGGCACGTCGCGCAGTGCGAACAGGAACGACCGGCCCACCCTGACCGTCACCGGCCGGCTTGCTGCCCGCCTTGACTCGGCCGTGATGGATGGCAAAGGGTCGTGAGTATGTCCGCAAGGCGCATAGCCGCCGGGGGGGAGCTCCAAGCGCTACGCAGCGCCGAGGGTGAGGCTGCATCGCCGAGACGGAGAACGCCGGGGACTTCGCCGGGCTCAGCCTGCGGGCTCAGCCTGCGGGCTCAGCCTGCGGGCTCAGCCTGCTGCCACGGTCCGCGGGCTCAGCCTGCGGGCTCGGTCGGCGGGCTCAGCCTGCGGCCACGGCCGCTCGTCGCTCGAAGTCGGCCACGATCCGGTCCAGCTCATCCGCGACGCCGCCGGGAAGCGGCACGGGCTCATGCGTCGCCAGGCGATCCCTGACGAGCTCCCGTGCCCGATCCGCAGGGTCGCGTCGCCCCGCCTCGTCCCACGCTTCCCAGGTGCCGCGATCGAAGAAGCGGGGCTGCCAGAGGCGGCGCATCGTCTGGACGGTGTGATCCTCGGCCAGGAAGTTGCCCCCCGGGCCGACTGCGTCGATCACGTCGATCGCCAGCTCGTCCGGGTCCAGGTCGATCCCGGCGGAGAACCGGCACAGCATGCCGAAGATCTCCGCGTCCAGGACCAGCTGCTCCAGCGAGAAGACGCGCGCCGCATGGAGGAGGCCCGCGCCGGAGAGCATGTCGGCGCCACCAAGGAGGCTGGCAACCCCCGATAGCGTGTTCTCGAGGCCCGCCTGCCAGCCTGGCAGCTTGGCGCCGGTGGCGAACGTTCCGATGCTCGTCGGCAGGCCGTAGTGGCGCCCCAGCTGTGCCAGGGCGAGCTGGTACAGCGCGTCCTCGGGCCCGCCGCCCGTGATCAGGGCGGTGCGCAGGTCCATGACCGTCGGGCACGCGCCGTAGAACGTGGGCGCACCGGGAACGAGCGTCTCCAGGATGGTGACACCCGCCAGCACCTCGGCGTTGGACTGGACGACCGTGCCCGCCGGCGTGGCCGGGGCCGTGGCGCAGGTGATCGGCATGACCACGAACCCGGCCGGCACCCCGGCCCGCGCGTACACCAGCGCCGCCTCCAGCGCCTCGCCCTCGAAGGCAAGGGGGCTCAGGCTGACCTGGAAGGTGGAGAGGATCGGCCTGGCCCGGAGGGCGTCGGTCCCGCCGGCCACGGCGGCAGCCATGGCCACGGCACCCTCGGCAACCCGGGGCGTCACCGCGGTCATGAGCTGGACATGCTTGGAGCTGTGCGTCACCTGGATTCGCAGCTCGTGGAGCGGACGCGTCGCGGCCGGCACATCGCCGGCCTCGGCGCCCTGCCAGAGGAAGCCGATCTCCGGGAGCGCGTCCCCGAGCCGCGTCACCGCCTCAAGGTCAGCCGACATGGAGGGGCGGCGCCTACCGGTCTCCGCGTCGAGCACCTCGGCCGCACTCCCATCGACGGACAGGAAGCCGCGGGTCCCGTCGAGCCGGAGGTCCAGCTCCGGGTCGCGGGCCGCCAGGGTGTAGGCGCGGGGGGCGGCCCGCAGGGCCGCGTCGACGAACTCGGGCGGGATCCGGACGCGTCCGAGCTCTTCGTCCACGGGCATGCCGGCGCGGCGCAGCGCATCCCGGATCCGGGCCGAGTGCACCGCGATGCCGGTCCGGCCCAGCACCGCCAGGGTGGCCGCGTGGATCGTCGCGACGCCCGCTTCGCCCAGGACGGGATGCGACCATCGTGCGAGATCCAGCGATCGAATGCCCACGCTCATGACCCCAGGCGCGGCTCGACCGCCGGGCCCGGCTCGACCGTCAGCGTCTCGCTCAGGTCGAATCCCCGTCTCCGCAGCTCTGCGGCGTAGAGCGGGCCGGGGACGGCGACCTCGGCGGGGTGCACGCCCCGGGGCGTCACGCCCTGCGCGTTCATGATCGCCTTGATCGAGCCGTCCCAGCCGGTGGTGCGCTCCATGGCGGTGAACCCGGTCCTCTCGTCGAAGCGGTCGACCAGGTCGAGGAGCACCTGCGCGGGCCGGCCATCCTTCCGGCCCTTCGCCAGCACCCGAACGATGACCAGGTCGGGCTCGCCCGGCCGGGCCCGCAGCCTGGGGTCGAGGAGCGCATGAAGCACGTGCCGGGGCACGACCGACATACCGTCGACTTCGATCGGCTCCGTTTCCAGGAGCCCGGCCTGCATGTAGGCCTTCCACTCGGCGAAGTGGCCGGGCCAGCGCAGCGTCTTGTTCCACAGCGTCGTGAGCCGCCCCTCGAACGTCCAGGGCATCGTGGAGGTGCCCCCCCCGGCGACGAACGCCTCCATGCGTCCGATCGGCTCGGGGAAGTCGACCAGCTCGTAGTCCTCGTCAGAGAAAGTGGGGACCTCGACCCGGCGACCATCCCGGATGAAGTGCGCAACACCGTGGTACTCGTTCGTCAGCCCGGCAATGTTGAACGTCAGGATGTAGCGGAACGGCGGAACCGGGTGCAGCGGGTTGCCGCCGTCCCAGAACGTGACCTCGTCGGTCTCATCGAGGAGGGACATCGCGTAGGTCGTGAGGCTCGTGCCCATGCCGGGTACCTGTCCGCAATCAGGCACGATCGCAATGCCGGCCGCCTCGGCCTCGGGGCTCAAACGGAGCTGCTCGCGCACCAGGTCGGTGTTACCGCCCAGGTCGGTCATGCTCGCCCGGGCCGCGATCGCCGCGCGCGTCACGCCCGGGTTGAGCCAGTACGGGACCGCCGACAGGAAGGCGTCGACCGGCTCCAGGAATGCCACCAGGCTGTCGTGATCCGTCACGTCCACCCGGTGGGCGGTGGCCACGTCGGCCCCGACCAGGCGATTGACGCGCGCGGCGGCGGTCCGGGCCGCAGCTTCGTCCAGGTCGGCGATGCGCACGCTGATAGCGTCGCCGAAGCGCGCCATGTCGTAGGCCGCGGCCGTGCCCTGGCGCCCGGCTCCCACTACCCCGTACACGAAGCCCATGTCGATCCTTCCCTCCACTCCAGGCCCGAGCCAACCTGAGACCCGGCGGGGGGCCCGGCCCGGACGCAGGCTGGTCCGTCGCGGCTCGCACGGGGCGGGCCTGGGCGGTCGCCTGCTGAGACCGTCGGCGATCCCGGCTGGGTTGAACGCAACCCAGGTTGAGCGCCACCTAGTATGTGAAGGCGATGGAGACTGTGCTGGTCACGTGCGGCGGCCGAGGGCTGGGTCGTGCCACGTGCCGGGTCGTCGCGCTGGGTGCCGGAATGAAGGGATGGCCGCGGTGAGGGCGAAGAACGACGCTGGGGCCCCAGCGCGGTTCCCGGCCGTGAATGGCCGCTCGCTGGTTGGCGTCGACGTGGCGCTCCCCGGTGACTTCCCTGCCGATCGCACCCTGGCGGTCGTGGCGTTCCAGCGATGGCAGCAGGCCCGGGTGGACCAGTGGATCGCCCGCGCAGTGGCGGCCGGGGTACCGCCGACCACCCGGGGTCGGACCGGGCTCATCCCGGTCGCAGTCGTCGAGGTGCCCGTCTTGTCCACACAGTGGCGGCCGGTACGCCGCTTCATCGATGGAGGGATGACGGCAGGTATCGGCGACCCCGATGTGCTGGCCCGAACGATCACCGTCTATGCCGACGTGGCTGCCTTCCAGCAGTCGCTGGCGATCGCCGGCAGCGATGACGTGCACGCGCTCGTCGTGACCCGCGACGGCACGATCCTCGCCCGGGGCCACGGCGATCCCGATGACGCGTCGTGGGACGCGATCGTCTCCGTCCTGCCCGTCGGCTGACCGCACAGGCGGGCTGCCGTCCGGGCAGGCGCCCTGCTCTGCCGAGCTACCAGTACTCCTCCGTGTGGATCGTCCCGATATCGCGGCCGCGGTCGCGGACGAATCCGCGTGCCGACAGCAGCTCGATCACGGTCTCGATCATCCCGGGGTTGCCGCACAGGTAGACGTGGAAGTTGTCGGGCACCAGGTGGAGGTCGGTCGCCTCCTCGATGACCCCAGAGAAGAGGATGTCCTGGAGGTAGCCGGTGCGGCCACGCCAGGTGGGGTCCTCCCGCGGGCGCGTGATAACCGGGAGGTACGTGAAGTTGGGACAGTGTCGGGCGAGGCCGGCGAGCTCGGTGCGATAGCCCAGGTCCCACGAACAGCGCGCACCGTGGAGGACGACGATGCGGCGCGTCCCGCCGCACTCCAGGTCGGAGCGCAGCATTGACACGTAGGGCGCGAGGCCAGTCCCCGTGGCCACGAGGACCACGTGGCGGTCCCGTGGCGCCTTCTCCAGGGTGAACATCCCCACGGCCTTGGGGCCCACGTAGATGCGGTCCTTGATCCCCAGGTTGAAGAGCCGCGGCGTGAGGTCTCCACTCATGACGACGGTGATGCAGAACTCCAGGAACTCGTTGGACTGGCTGCTGGACGCGATCGAGTAGGCCCGCCGGATCAGCTTGGCGGGGTCCGGGCGCGCGGTCGTGATGGCTCGTTGTGCCGCCGACTCTGGGGTTGGGTCAGCTGGTGCCTCGCCCCC
>Ga0209048_10005075_pt1 | contig 12481 bp, 13 predicted proteins | sample FrelakmetCRP12CR_FD_187146 | JGI IMG/M metagenome (GOLD analysis project Ga0209048, IMG submission 187146) | Freshwater lake sediment microbial communities from the University of Notre Dame, USA, for methane emissions studies - CRP12 CR (SPAdes)... | ecosystem: Environmental > Aquatic >... | reverse complement strand
GCTTAAGTAGCGGTCACCGGGAATTTCCCCGCTGTCAGTCCCCGAGTTCCGCCAGGTCGGATTGGCACCACCGCTTCTCCTCCGCGGGGACCTGCTCGTGGAGCGCCAGCGCCTGTCGCCGGGATGCGGCAAACGCCTCGGCATCGCCGTCCGCGCGCTGCGCCAGCGCCAGCACGACGCAGCCGAAGAAGGTCTCGATCGCCGGCGCGTTGTTGCGCGCACAGACGGCGATGCACCGCCGCGCGCTCGCGATTGCGTCGCGGGGCCGGCCGGCCTGCAGCAGGCTGCGCGTCAGCCGGTATTCGGCGCGCTCCTCCTCCAGCCATGTGCCGGCCTGCTTCCAGTACGTCAACCCGCCGTTCGCGGCGACGATCATTCCTTCCGTCTCGGCAGCGTCGCGATCCCTCTTTTCCTCGAGCGCCGCCGCGAGGTTGTTGCCCCCGACGGCGAGCGCACGCAGGGCCGGCGACTGCGGCGGCAATCCGGCTTCGGCAAGCGCGAGCGCCTCGGCGTACGTGGCAATCGCGCGCTTCATTCCATTGCGGCCGGAGAATGCGGACGCGGCCAGCGCCAGCACGCTGATCCGGTCCTCGGTGGAAAGGAACTCCAGTACGGAGGTGTCGCCGCCGGCATAGCGCAGCGTCGCGATGTTTCGGTCCAGCACGCCGGCGGCTGCGGCGCTACCGGCGGATGCGGGCACTCGGCGCAGCGATTCCAGCAGCGCGATCCCGCGGTCCCATTGGCCGAGATGCTCGCCGTACACATGCATCAGCAGTCGCGCGAACGGCGGAATGTGTTCGGCCGTTTCCACCACGTGCAGCGAGGACGCCAGCCGATCCGCAACGTCCTGCGGGTGATCGCCGTGGTCGCTCCAGGCGGTTTCGAGAAAGGTGTCGAAGGTCATGGGCGGTCGCGCGGACCGTCGATTTCCACTTCCGCTTCTATTTCCACCGGAATGTTGAAGGGAAGCTCGGCCATGCCGACGGCCGAGCGAGCATGCGCACCCCGGTCGGGACCGTAGAGTTCCAATAGCAGGTCGGAACAGCCGTTGATGACCGACGGTTGCGCGGTGAACCCCGGCGCGGAATTCACCATGCCGAAGACGCGCAGCCACGCGGTGACGCGGTCGAGGTCGCCCAGTTCGCGGTGCAGGCTGGCCAGGATCGAAAGCGCCACCATGCGCGCAGCGGCATAACCCTGTTCTACCGTCAGGTCGCGGCCGACCTTCCCGAGCGGACGCGCGACGGATCCGTCTGCATTCTGCGGAGCATGCCCCGACACGAACGCGCGGTTGCCGCGCACGCGGACGAACGCGAACGGCAATCGCGCGCCGGGTGGAATGACGATCGGTGCCGGCAACACCAGCCCCAAATCCAGAAGCTTCGTTTCAATTTGCATCGCCGTCGTCACTTTCGGCCAGCGCATCCAGCCGTTCCAGGACCTGCGCCACCACGACCCCGGAGACGCGTGCGGCAAGGCGCACCGTCCAGTAGACGCTTCCCGTGATCGTCGTCTCCACGAATTCGATCGTGCGCACGGGTGCCGCCACCGGGCGGATCCGCGTCAGCACCGCATACGGATAGCGGGCGATGGACCGATGGATCTGCTCCGTCCGCGTGACGCCGGCCTGCACGGCATCCGCGACCAGATCGTTGAGGCCTCGCAGCTGGCGGATTGTGGCTTTTTCCATGGTTGAACTCCCGGTCATGCGCCGGCGCATATTTGCCGGATGCAGCGATAGACCGCGGCGTCGTGTGCCAGAGCCAAATGGTGAACCCCGGGGAAGACGAAGATTTCGGGTGCCGTCGACGAGCCGGCCGGCGTGCTGGTCGCGCTCGGCACGCGCACCAACGCATCTCCGAAGATCCGGCCGACGGGATGCTGCGGATTCCTGGTCAGCGTCCCCATGAGCAGGTAGTGACGGGCGGACGCGAGCCACGGAGCGGGGCCCTGGTCCGACTGCGGATGGCCGACGCGCAGGTCCTTCACGCCGCGGCTGCGCATGTTCAGGATATCGCCGATGAGTCGCGTCACGTGGTTGGGAATGGCCCTGAGCGTCCCCGTCGCCCCGTGCGCGAAGCGTTCGAGGTCGGCGCCGTCGTGCGGTGTCCCTATGTAGATCACATCCGTGACCTTGGCAAGCCAGCCTGCGGTTTGTGGAGGCCCGGCCGCGCAGGCGCCGCGGATCACGAGGCCGCCCATGCTATGCCCGATGAGCGTGATTGCGTCGACCGGCAGCGGATAGGCGGCAACCAGGTCTCCCAGCAGTTTCGCCAGGTGCCCCGCGCTGTCGGCGATCGGCAGGCCCGTGTTGTAGCGGACGTAGAACGGCGTATATCCGCCATCGCGCTGCAATTGCGACCCGTAGGTGTCATTCTTCCGGGCCGATGCGGTCGCGGGAAACGTCCAGACACTTTCGTTGCAGCAGAAGCCGTGCACGAGGACGCAGAGCTTGGCCGAGAGCACCGGAGTCGTGGCGCGGATGCCTGCGGCGCTCAATTCCACCATCCGACCGCGGTGGCGGAAGGACATGTCGATGGCAAGGTCATTGCCGCGCCGCTGCAGGTAATCGCCGAGCATCCCGTTCAGGATGCTTATGCCGCGCTCGGGCAATGAATGCGCGGGGTCCGGGCGCGCGGTGGCGGCTTTCATGGTCCGGATCGTAGCCGTTTTTGCGCGAGGCGGGAGCAAATCCTCGCCACGGCGAGGGCCGGGAACGACTGCCGACGGCTGCGGCCCCGGTCATGGGGGGTGCAGGCGTGCGGCGGCTGTCCTTCAGTGGGCCGGCAGGCAGGCCGGTCCAAGCGGCTCGAAACTCTTGTAGGTCAGGATGAATTCCTGATGGCCGAGTGCTTCCGAACGGGTCGGCTCGCCGTTGGCGACGCGCCCGATCAGATCGTAGATCTCGCGGCCGACCTCCGGCAGCGTTGCGCGCCCCTCGAGAATGCGGCCGGCGTCGATATCCATGTCGTCCTGCATGCGCTGCCAGGTTTCGGGATTGGCGCACACCTTGACCACGGGCGCGATGGCCGACCCGACGACGGAGCCGCGCCCGGTCGAAAACAGGATCACGTGCGAGCCGCAGGCGATCAGTTCGACGATTTCCGCATTGTCGTTGATGTTGGGAAAGCCGAAGCGCACTTCGCCGTCCGGCACGACATCGAGCAGATAGAGTCCCTTGCGCGGCGGCGCGATGCCCGGCTTGATGATGCCGGCGATCTTCGCTTGCCCGGACTTGGCGTAGGCGCCGAGCGACTTCTCCTCGATGGTCGTGAGGCCGCCATCGGCATTGCCCGGCGCGAAGCTCGCATAGCCCAGCGTCGCGTAGTATTCCGCGGCCTTGGCCACCGTGCGTTTCAATTCCAGGCCCAGCGCAGCATTCGCCGCGCGCGCGGCCATCAGATGTTCCATGCCGATCAGCTCGCCCGTTTCCTCGAAGATGGCGGCGGCGCCATCGGCGAGCAGCAGGTCGAAGGCGATGCCCATCGCCGGATTGGCGGTCAATCCCGATGTCGCGTCGGAGCCGCCGCAGATCGTGCCGACCACGAGTTCGTCCGCGCGCATCGCGACGGGAGCGTGCGTGGTCAGCGTCGCCAGCGTGCGCTCGACCCATTCGCGCCCGGCGTCGATCGTCCTGCGCGTCCCGCCGGCATCCTGTATGCCCAGCATCCTTGCCGGCCGGCCAGACGCCTCGACGACCTTCGCCAGCTGCCGCTTGTCGAACCCCTCGCACCCGAGCGACACCAGCAGCGCGCCGCCGACGTTGGGATGCGTGCACAGCTTTTCCATCATGGCCAGCGCATAGGCATTGGGGTAACAACCCGGAAAGCCGATGAGGTGCACGCCCCGTTCGCGGAACGGCGTCGCGATCTCACGCGCGACATGGTGCGCGCACTCGACCAAGTAGGCGACGACCAGCACGTTGCGGATGCCCTTGCGGCCGTCGGCGCGGAGGAAGCCCTGCAACATGGCTACTTCGGAAGCGTATACGTCGGCAGATAACTGCTGGCGACGTTGTGCGTATGGACGCAGGCGCCGGCCGGAATGGGCTGCGTGGCAACGCCGATGGGACAGTTGTACTTGACGATGGTCTCGCCCGGAGCAATCGTGCGCGCGGCGAGCTTGTGCCCGACTGCGATGTCGCGATCGACGATATGCGCAGTGCCCTCCAGCATGACGGTCTCTCCCGCCCGCAGCGCCCGCAATGCCACCGCGACGTTGTCCTGCGGGGCGAGCTTCATCAGCCGGCTAGAATTTTCCATACTTGTGGTACGCGGCGACCGGGTCCATCCCGCCGATCAGCGCACGGCGCATGTCGGATTCGGTCGCGACCACCTCCTCGGTCCGGACGATGACTTCCTCGACCAGCGCGTGCGGAATGATGACCACGCCGTCGCGATCGCCGAGCAGCCAGTCGCCGGTGCGGATCGTCACCGTGCCGATTGTCACCGGCTCGCCGTACCGGTCGGGAATCCAGCGCTCGACGATGTCCGACGGCGTCAGGAATGAACAGAACACCGGGAAGCGCTGTTCGAGCACGAGGTCGGTGTCGCGCGATCCGCCGTCCACGACGTAGCCCAGCACGCCGCGCGCCCGCAACGTCTGCGCCGACAGCTCTCCCATCAGTGCGATCTCGTGGTTGTGCGGCTGGCACACGATCACATGGCCTGACGGCGCGCGTGCCAACAACGTGCACCAGCCGAGCAGCGTTTCATCCCGCGTCCTGGTGCGGTCAATGTGCCCCGACACCGTCCACACCGGTCCGGCCAGCCGCGTGCCCGGCGCGATGGCCTTGATCTCCGGCGGGAGCACGAGGTCGTCGTGCCCCATCATCCGCAGGACGTCGTGCACCGCGCCGGTGTAGCAGGTGGCCAGGCGGGCGGTCAGCGCAGCATCGTTCATCCGTTTTCCGGCGCGGCCTTGCTGCGCCAGCCGCCGATGATGGCGCCGGCGATGGTCAGTCCGACGACGACGTAACCGGAGTTGATCGTCCACAGCGTGACGCTGCGCGCTTCGAACGCATAGTTGAGCGCGATGTTCGCCGCGACGAATCCCAGCGCGACGAAGGCGCCGACCTTCGCGCCGCCGCCTGCCGTCGTGTCGCCCAGCCGGTTCAGCAAGGAATTGAGCGTGTAGCACATCACCAGGATGGCAGCGAAACCCATCGCCATCGGCATGAATGAGCCGCTGCTCTCGCGCTTCAGCTGTTCCATGGTCTTCCCGATGCCCGTGGCCCAGGGATCGGCGAGGACCGTGTACCAGCCGGCGCCGAGCAGGAAGAATACGACGGCCGCGACGACCACGGCGAAATGGTTGGTTGTCCTCATCGGTGCCCCCTCGAGATATGAGCGCTCGGGTCGCGCTTCGTTTCGGCAGTCTGCCTCCGGTCACCGGCGGGCGCAAGCCCGGGCGAGGCCAACCCGCCGGCTCCGCAGCTCACGCCAGTCCGAACGTGGCCTGGATCGATGCGCGGAAACCGCGTCCCGAAGTGAGCTCGGTACCGTCCGACAGCGCGATCAGATACTCGCCGTGGAGTTGCGGACGGAGTTCGCGCACGAACTGGACGTTGACCGCATGCGAGCGATGGACGCGCAGGAAGGAAAGCGGCGAAAGCCGCGCCACCAGTCCGGTCAGGGTTTCCTTGTGCAGGTAGGGCCGCTCCGCCCACAGGCGCACATAATTGTCCTCGGCTTCGATCCGGATGATCTCGGCGACCTGCACGATCACGATGCGGTTCACCGACTTGACGGCGATGCGCGTGAGCAGCGGCTGGGCGCCGGCCACGCTTTCCCAGGAGGCGTCCACCGGATAGCGCGAATCCTTGGCTTCCTGCCGGACGTCGCCGGCGAAACTGTCTGGCGGTGTCCGCATGTCACATGGCCGGAGTATGGTGCATCGAATCCTCCCGCAGTTCCGTGGCGTCCGCCGCCGGCTCCGCCGCAAACCAATGCATATGCATATAAAATAACGTGATTCGGATCCGGGCGCAAGTGGTATGCGACGAAACGCAGCAGGATCCGGACCGGGCGCGACCGGCGCGGAGCAGGCGTGCCCGACGTCAGCCGCCGGCGCGCGCGGCCTTGCGCACCTGGCGCGCCAACGCGCGCACGTCGGCCAGCGGAAGCAGCGTGCCGGCGCGGCGCTGCGCGTCTTCCCAGAGCGGCATGGCATCGCGGAAGCGCTGCCGGCCGCTCTCCGTCAGGGAGACCACCTTGACCCGCCGGTCGCGTCCGGCGCGCACGCTGACCAGGCGCGCCTTCTTCATCTTGGCAACCGTCCGACTGAGCGTCGTCTGGTCGGTGAGCGTGGTCACGCCCAGGCGTCCGATCTCCACCGGTTCGGTCGCAAGGATCGCCCACAGCAGCGCGAGCTGACCGGAACACAGGTCCACGGGCCGCAGCGCGTCGTCATACAGGGTGGTGACGACGCGGGTGAGCAGCTTGAGGTTGGCGTAGGCGCATTCATTGCCGCGTGGCGCGTAGCGTTCGAGCAGTGCGTCGTCGCGCCGTTGTGCGGTGATGGAAGTGTTCTTGGCCACGGGGTTCTCCCTGCCGGGCGCGCCGGTGGCGGCCACGACCGATGTATATGCATCGGAATACGCACGCTACGATAGCGCCGAACGCCTCCGGGGGCAAGCCTCTGCAGCAGGCCTTGCATCGTGTCAGATGGCCTCGGCCGGAGCGGTTTGCCCCCGCCTGCGCGCGTTTCGCCCTGCGCTTCGTCCCGCTTGCCAATCACCGCGAGGCCGCGCAGCAATCACGTTATCGTGCGCTGGTGTCGAAGCGGCGCATGCACACCTCCGGCGGGGACCCCCAGTCGCCTCGGAGCGCGCCCTTCGACATTTTTGTTGTCTGCAATCTGCGACCCGTGACCGGCCGACCGCGGACACCGTCGCCTGACGTTTCGCCACCGCCAGTCCGCCCTTCGCCCCCCACGTTCCTCCGTTAACCAACCAGCGATTGCGGGTTCCGAGTCTCGCTCCGTACGCTGCGTGCATGGCTGCCGGCGGAACAGCGGGAGCCGACGAAGGTTCCATTTCCATTTCTTCGGGGGAGTCACCGCATGATGACCAAGCAAATCGAGCATCGGCGCCTGCTGCTGGCCGGCGTCATTGCCGGGTTGTACGCCTCGGGTACGGGACAGGCGCTGGCGGCGGCGGACATCAAGGTCGAGATCACCGGTTCCAATATCAAGCGGATCGAGGGCGAAGGTGCTCTGCCGGTGCAGACGATAACCCGCGACGAGATCAATCGCAGCGGCGCGCAGAATGCGATGGAGATCATGAATCTGATCTCCGCGAACAACAGCGCCGGCAATGTCTCGCTCGGCAACGTCATCGGCTCGCTCACGTTCAGCAACCAGACCGCGTCGCTGCGCGGCCTGGGCGGGCAGTCCACGCTGGTGCTGGTCAACGGCAAGCGGGTCGGCACTTTCGGCGGCGCGATCAACGGCGCGGAGGGCGTCAACCTGGCCTCGATTCCCTTCTCCGCAATCGAGCGCGTCGAAGTGCTGAAGGACGGCGCGTCGGCCGTGTATGGCAGCGACGCGATCGCCGGTGTCATCAACTTCATCATGCGCCAGGACTACGCGGGGGTCGAGGCGACCGCCTGGGGCGGGACACCGACGCGGCAGGGCGGCGGCGACCAGTACAACTTCAAGGCCACCGTCGGGTACGGCGATCTGACCAAGGACAAGTACAACGTCTTCCTGACCGCTTCCTTCGACCAGCAGAAGAGCCTGCTGCAGAGCGACCGCAACTTCTCCGCCCACAGCTACAATGATTCGATCAACCTGGACACGTCCTCGGGCAATACGTTTCCCGGATTCGTTTCCACCGGAGACATCGGCAGCTTCGTGCAGTTCCCGGCCTGCCCCAATCCCAACTTCAACAACGGCACGCGCTGTCGCTTCGATCCGTCGCAGTACCCGGGGGTGGAGCAGATTCCCGACACCAAGCAGCTCAATTTCTTCGGGTCGGGACGCTACCAGATCAATGGCGACTGGCAGGCCTACATGTTCGGCAGCTATGCAAAGCAGGAGACGAACTACGTCATCCAGCCGGTGCCTTTGTCGGACCAATTCTCCACCCCCGCCAACAATCCGATCTACGCGCAGTACCCGCTCAACACGATCCTGCTGCCGCCGACCAGTCCCTACTATCCTCACCAGCAGGCCATTGCGGCCGGCGTCGACGGCCAGCCGCTCAACATCCGGTACCGCGCCGTCGAGAACGGCAATCGCGATACGACCGATACCAATCAGCAATGGAACATCGTCACCGGAGCGAAGGGCACGGCGTGGAACTGGGACTGGGACGGGTCGTTCAACTATGGGCAGAACACGACCAAGCAGAAGCTGAGTGGCGGCTTCCCGCTTCTTTCGCGGATCCTGCCGCTGCTCAACAGCGGCGTGGTCAACCTGTTCGGTCCCAACACGCCGGAGGTCACGCAGCAAATCCAGGCGACGAACTACAACGGGCCGACTTTCGACGGCAAGCTCACGGGCTACGGCATCGACGTCAAGGGATCCGGCGATGTCTACACGCTGCCAGCCGGCGCGCTGGCGCTGGCGGTTGGCGTGCAGGCCGGGAAGGAAACGCTCACGCAGAACCCTGCGGAGATCCTGGCCACCGGCGACGTCTCGGGCTATGGCGGCAACCTCGCACCGTTCTCACACTCGCGCACGGTGTGGGCGGTCTTTGGCGAACTGAACATCCCGATCGTCAAGACGGTGGAGGGCAACATCGCGCTGCGCTATGACCACTACAGCGACGTCGGCAGCACAACCAACCCCAAAGTCAGCATCCGCTGGCAGCCGCTGCCGACGTTCCTGATGCGCGCGTCGTGGGGCACCGGTTTCCTCGCGCCGACGCTCTATGAACTCTGGAACAGCACCGTGCAGGGCGTCACGCAGCCGGGCCTCGACGATCCGCTGCGCTGCCCGACGACCGGCGACTCCAACGACTGCAGCACGCAGTTCACGACGTCGAACGGCGGCAGCCCCGACCTGAAGCCGACCAAGTCCAACCAGACGACCATCGGCGGCGTCTGGGAGCCCGTCAGCGGCATGTCGCTCGGCCTCGACTGGTTCTACCTGGATCTCAAGGACCAGCTGGTGCCCGGCGTGCCCATCGCGACGATCCTGGGCAATTTGAACCAGTACGGGTACCTCGTGACGCGCGGTCCGGTGCAGCCTGCGTTCCCTACCGTGCCCGGGCCGATCACGTCGATCTACCAGCACTGGCTGAACCTGGGGCAGACGAAGATCCAGGGCGTCGACGTCGACGCGCGGGTCAAACTCCCGGCGACCGACGTCGGGCAGTTCAGCGCGACAGTGACCGGCACGTACTACATCCAGTACCAGATCCAGCAGGGCGACGGCAGCTTCGCCGGCTTCGTGTCGAGCGCGTTCCAGCTGCCGGCCACGGGCATCACGCCGCGGTGGAAGAGTTACATCGCCCTCAACTGGAACTACGGACCGTGGGCCGCGACGCTGGGCAATTCGTACCAAAGCTCGTATATCGACGTGCAGACCGACCCGGACGGCAACCTGCGCCGCGTGGGCAGCTTGAGCCTCTGGGACGTTCAGGGAAGCTACACGGGGTTCAAGAACCTGACGCTTACGCTGGGCGCCAAGAATCTGTTCGACACCAATCCGCCGCTGACCAACCAGAACAATACGTTCCAGGTCGGCTTCGACCCCTCGTACTACGACGCACGCGCACGGTTCGTGTATGGAAGCCTGACGTATTCGTTCAAATAGGCGGCGCCGCCCGCGCTCGCCGCGACAGGACGCTACAGCAGATCGAGCTGGCGTGGCCCGGCGGGCGCCGGCGGGCGAAAGCGTGACGTGTCGAGCGGCTCGCGGTCGCGGTTGAGACGGAGCCGCCTGCAGGCCAGCGCGAAGCGCTTCTCGATCAATTCCGCGAACGGGCCCGTCCCCCGCATGCGCGCACCGAAACGCGCGTCGTAATCGCGGCCGCCGCGCAATTGTCGCAGGACGCTCATCACGTGTTCCGCGCGCAGCGGGTAATGCGCGTCCAGCCAGTCGCGGAAGAGTGGGGCGACTTCCAGCGGGAGGCGCAGCATGATCCAGCCGGCATGGCGCGCGCCGTTGGCTGCGGCGGCCTCGAGGATGCCTTCGAGGTCGCGGTCGTTGAGCTGCGGAATCACGGGCGCCGCCAGCACGCCCACCGGCACGCCCGCGTCGCTCAGAGCCAGAATCGCCTGCAGGCGCCTGGGTGGCGTTGCCGCACGGGGCTCGAGTGAGCGCGCGAGTTCCTTGTCCAGCGTCGTGATGGAAATGTAGACGCGCGCCATGTTTTTCGCGGCCATCGGGGCGATCAGGTCGAGGTCGCGCTCGACCAGTGCGGACTTGGTCACGATCGTGAAGGGGTGCTCGTGTTCGGCGAGCACTTCCAGGATCCCGCGCGTGATCTTCCATTCGCGTTCGATCGGCTGATACGGATCGGTATTGGTGCCGAGCGCGATCGGTTCGCAGCGATAGTCGCGCTTCGCCAATTCCGCGCGCAGCAGCGTCGGGGCATTCGGCTTGGCGAAGAGCCGCGTCTCGAAATCCAGTCCCGGCGACAGATCGTGATAGGCGTGCGTGGGTCGCGCGTAGCAGTAGATGCAGCCGTGCTCGCAGCCCTGATACGGATTGATGGACTGGGTGAACGGGATGTCGGGCGAAGAATTGTGCGCGATGAGGGTCCGCGCGGGTTGAATCGTGACCGTGGTCCGGAGGCGCGCCGGTTCGGCATCGGGCATCGCTGCTTCGGTAGGCGCCGGCCAGCCGTCGTCATAGGCCTCGCGGCCCTCGCGCCGGAAGCGGTTCTGCGGATTGAAAGTCGCGCCGCGACCGCGTTCGGGCGTGTCTCCCGGCGCACGCCGCAGCGGGTCGGGCGCCGCAGGAAGCCGGTCTTCGCCCAGGGGTTCGCCGCGTTTCATGGCGACCATTTTACGCGCCGCACGCGTAGCCGCATGCGCTGATTGCGTCTAGAATCGGCGACCGCGAGGACCGCCGATGAGCAAACCCAGGACCCACCGCTTCGACACGCTTTCGCTGCACGCGGGTTCCCGGCCGGACCCCGCGACCGGCGCGCGTGCGACGCCGATCTGCCAGACGGCGTCGTTTGTCTTTCCCGACAGCGACCACGCGGCTGCGCTCTTCAACATGGAACGCGCCGGTCACGTCTATTCCCGCATTTCCAACCCGACGGTGGCGGTGCTCGAGGAACGGGTGGCGGCTCTGGAGGGCGGCGTCGGTGCCATCGGTACCGCGAGCGGTCAGGCGGCGCTGCATCTGGCGATCGCCACGCTGTTGGGTGCCGGTTCGCACATCGTCGCTTCCCGCTCGCTCTACGGCGGATCGCACAATCTGCTCGACTACACGCTGCCGCGGTTCGGCATCGAGACCACGTTCGTCGATCCGCGCAGCATCGATGCCTGGCGCGCGGCGGTCAGGCCTAACACGCGCCTCTTCTTCGGCGAAACGCTGGGCAATCCGGGGCTGGACGTGCTCGACATTCCCCGGGTGGCGCAGGCGGCGCACGAACTGGGCCTGCCGCTGCTGGTGGACTCGACGTTCACCACGCCCTGGCTCATGCGCCCGTTCGAGCACGGTGCCGACCTGGTCCTGCATTCGGCGACCAAGTTTCTGTCCGGGCACGGCGTGGTCATCGGCGGCGTGCTGGTCGACTCCGGCCGCTTCGCCTGGGACGAAGGCGCGGCACGCGGCAAGTTCCCGACGCTGACGGAAGCCTATCGCGGCTTCCACGACATGGTGTTCAGCGAAGAGTCGACGACCGCCGCATTCCTGCTGCGGGCGCGGCGCGAGGGCATCCGGGATTTCGGCGCCTGCATGGCGCCATTCACGGCGTTCCAGATCCTGCAGGGCATCGAGACGCTGCCGCTGCGCATGCAAAGGCACGTGGAGAACACGCGCAAGGTGGTGGCCTTTCTCCACGCGCACCCGCTGGTGGCGGAGGTCGGCTACCCGGAATTGCCCGGCCATCCCGACCACGCGCTCGCGAAGGTTCTGCTGCCGCGCGGCTGCGGGGCGGTGTTTTCGTTCAACCTGCGCGGCTCGCGCACGCACGGACGCAAGTTCATCGAGACGCTGAATCTCTTCTCCCACCTGGCCAACGTGGGGGACGCCAAATCGCTGGTCATCCACCCGGCGTCGACGACGCATTTCCGGATGTCCGCCGACGACCTGGTCAAGGCCGGCATCACCGAGGGCACCCTACGGCTGTCGATCGGGCTCGAGGATCCGGATGACCTGATCGACGACCTGGGCCGCGCGTTGCATGCGGCGGGGAAGACCTAGTGTCCCGAGTTGCTAATTCGTTGAGCAAAAGATGTCGAGAATCGACGCCCTGCTTTGTCACCAATCCTCGCCAGGTACCGCAACCTGGCTGCGGTTGGCTTCGCGTCTGGCGCCGATTTCGCCACTTTTGCTCAAACCTTGACGGCACGGC
>Ga0209048_10005074_pt1 | contig 12482 bp, 7 predicted proteins | sample FrelakmetCRP12CR_FD_187146 | JGI IMG/M metagenome (GOLD analysis project Ga0209048, IMG submission 187146) | Freshwater lake sediment microbial communities from the University of Notre Dame, USA, for methane emissions studies - CRP12 CR (SPAdes)... | ecosystem: Environmental > Aquatic >... | reverse complement strand
CGCGGCCTGTGTGTCTTCATGCGCGAGGTGGTCGCCCGGCCCGAAAGGCCCAGGCGGTGAACCTTGCCGATCACGGCATTGCGGGTGACGCTTCCAAGGCGTCCTGCGATCTGGCTGGCGCTCAGTCCTTCGCCCCACTGGCCGGTCACGCTCTCCGGCAGCATGAAGTGGAACCCCCCGGGGGACCACGATTCGTGGAACAACGCGACGAATCTCTACAGCAACGCCGCCTGCTCGGGGCCCTTCTATGACGATCAGTCGCATGCGGGCTACACGACCCTGTGCTCGCGCTACGAGATCGCCCGGAAGACCCTCTTCAACATCCTGGACGACAATCGCGACGGAACGATCAATGCCAATGACGAATCGAGCACGAACATACGTTTCGGGCTGGGCAAGTTCCAGGGAAGCGCCTACACGAAGCTGCGCGACATCGCGGCCAAGTACTCCGAGATCTATTGCGGCAGCGCCTCCTGCACCGTGGATGAGGCCGCGAACGGCACGAAGAACATCCGCTACTCGATGAGCTCTTCCAACGTCAGCGGAGCCACCCCCCTCGTCTCGGCCCTCTCGGGCGTGAAGAGCTATCTCGACACGCACAAGACAACCGATTCCTACCAGAGCTGCCGCCAGAAGTTCGTCATCCTCATCTCCGACGGGGCCGACACGGTGAGCTGCGGCGGCGCGGGCTACGACACCCAGGCCGACCAGTACAAGCGCAGGCGCGATTCGGTTCTGGCGGCCAAGGCCCTGGCGGATGCGGGCTACAAGGTTTTCGTCATCGGTATGGGAAGCAGCATGCCGGACTACCTGAAGAACACCCTCAACTGGATGGCCTATTACGGCGGGACGGACAACCCGCTTGTCCCGAACGCGGGCTCGACGTCGAGCTTCGACCCTTCATCGGTTAGCTCCTGCGGCTCCTCTTCCACAACGGGCACCTGCGACGGGTCGAGCGATCAGTGCTTCGCCACCTCCAACGACCCCGGGACGGCGGCGCTTTCCGGCTACGCCTTCATCGCCAACAACGCCGCGGAGCTCGAGGCGGCCTTCCGCCAGGCAGTCAACCACATCCGCGAAGCGACCTATTCCTTCACGCAGGCCTCGGTGGCCTCCACGCGGCTCATCGACGAAAACTATCTCTACGAGGCGACCTTCCAGCCCGCAAACGGCGAGCCCTTCTGGCAGGGCCACATCCAGAAGTACAACATCAACACGGACGGCAGCATCGGCAGCGTGGCCTGGGACGCCGGCACCATGCTCCAGTCGACGTCGGCCTCCTCGCGAAGCATCTACACCTACAAGGCCGGCTCGCTGACCTCCTTCACCACGTCGAACATCACGAGCACGGATCTCAACGTGGCCGACGACACGAGGCGCAACGAGGTCGTGGGATTCATCCGCGGCGAGAGCGCCTACAACCCCGACAACTGGAAGCTCGGCGACACCTTCCGCTCCAACCCGATCACGGTGGGCACGCCGGCGCAGTACTACCGGGACAGCCGGGACACGGCCAACGCTTTCGCGGCGTTCCGCACCAGCAACGCGCGCTCGACGGCCAACGGCAAGCGCATCGTCGTGGCCGGCGCCAATGACGGCCAGCTCCACGCCTTCCGCACCAGCGACGGGGCCGAGCTCTGGAGCTTCATCGCACCCAACCTCCTGAGCAAACTCAAGAACATCGCCCACTCCTCGCACCCCACGGGCCTGACCCACCAGTACTACGTCGACGGCCCCATCAGTGTAGCCGACGTGTGGCTGGGAAGCGGCGACGGGACGACGAAGAGCGCCTCGGACTGGAAGACCCTGCTGGTCTTCGCCCAAGGCAGGGGCGCCACGCAAACCCTCTGGAGCTCGTCGAGCTCCTGCGACAGCGGCTTCAGCAACGTCTACTCGGCCTCAACTCCGTACTACTGCGGCTACCACGCCCTGGACATCACCAACACGGCCGCCCCCGCCTACAAGTGGCGCATCACCCCGTCGGCAAGCCAGGCCCCCTACCTCGGCGACCCGTGGAGCAAGATGATGGTGCACCGCGTAAAGGTCGGCGGCCAGGAGAAGTGGGTCGGGTTCTTCGGCGGCGGTCACAACTACTCGAGCTGCACCGGCACGGGCTGCGACACCCGCGGGAAAGGCTTCTTCGTCGTCGAGCTGGCCACCGGCAATGTCCTGTGGAGCTACACCACAGCGGACAATTCCGACCTGGCCTACGCGATGCCCGGGACCCCGACGATGATCGACTCCGACAATGACGGCTTCATCGACGTGGCCTACATCGGCGATTTGGGCGGCAACCTCTGGCGCTTCAAGTTCTGCTTCAACGCCGACGGATCGTCCTGCTCGACGAGCAGCTGGACCGGCTCGCGGCTCTTCGCGCGGGAAGGCGGCATCGGCCCCGTCTACGACGCCCCGACGGCAACCAGGGATGCCAGCGGGACCATCTGGCTCTACTGGGGCACCGGCGACAAGGCCGAGCCCATCGTCACGGGCAGCGGCACGGACCGGCTCTTCGGCGTTAAGGACAAGACGCTGTCCGGCACGCTCCAGGTGAGCATGCTCGAGAACATCACGACCAGCACCTACACCGACGACTCCAACAAGAAGGGCTGGTACATCAACCTCTCGGGAGCCGGCGAGAAGTGCCTCTCCGACCCCTCCATCTTCGGTGGGCAGGTCTACTTCACGACCTACACCCCCGCCAGCGGCTTGAGCGACCCCTGCAGCCAGGCGGGCACGGCAAAGCTCTACGCTGTCAACTACATCAGCGGCGCAGGGTCCCTGACGGGCGGCAGCCGGAGCATGACGCTCGGCGTGGGTATCCCCACGGCGCCCGTTCTGTCCACGAACCCCTACAGCAGCACGCCGGACCTTTATGTCACCGTCAGTGGCGGTGCGGGGATCGGCTCGAACACCCAGAAGGCGAACGTCAGCCCTCCCTCGATCGCCAACAAGACCAACATCCTTTCCTGGAGAGACCGGCGGATTCAGTAGGCCCAGAGAGAGACGGGCGAAGAAAGGCCGCCCCGGCAACGGAGCGGCCTTTCCATTTGCGGGGATATCGCCGCGGCTTCAGGATCGTTTCCCCTCCAGATCGGCAATCCGTCGCTTCAGGTTCTCCGGCACGGCGGCCTTGCAGTTTGCCCGGTAATCGAAGCAGACCAAGGTTCCTTCCCCCTCGGCGGCCAGGCGGCCTAGCCGGTGGCTGAAGACAACATAGCGCATGACGAAGCGGTCCTCGCCGATGCTCGCCACCCGCGCCCCGATCGAAACCGTGTCTGGATAGGACAGGGCCGCGCGGAAACGGCAGGTCGTCTCGGCCAGGATCGGGCCTATGGGGTCCCTGCCCAGAAATTCCGGGACATCGAGCTTCTCGAAATAGGCGATCCGGGCCGTCTCGAAGTAGCGAAAGTAGACGATATTGTTAACGTGTCCGAAGGCGTCCATCTCCCCCCAGGCCACGGGGGTTTCCATAACAACAGGATAATCAGCCAGCACTTTTTCCATCACCACTCCTCCTTGCCGTTTCAGCAGTTCCATCTTAACAGATCGCCCCGCCCCACTCAATCACATGAAACCCCTCAAAGCCCCCGTCGACGTGAAACCGCATCCCCTTGCCAGGGCCCGGCAGGGCGAGGCCGGGCAGGCGGCATCAAGGGGCCTTGTCGCGAAAGCTGCCGATGCCGTGAAGGCCGCTAACCCTTCGCCCGAGGCACCCTGAAAAGATAGGGGTAAGCTGTATTTTACACAAGTTCCGGGTTCTTTCGATGTTCCTGAAATCGGAAACGGCAATCCAGAAATGCAGTATTCCAGTTTGGCACAACATCATTAACTCCTTGAATTAAATAATCAATTCAAAGACAACCCCTCCAATTACGCATCCCGTGCCGATCGTATCCTCGAGCGGCAGGTAAGGCTCAAATAACCTAACATGATGTTTTTAAAAGTCATTTTATGGTTCACCTTCTTTGGTGCGTAAGATGCTCTTCTTCCGGGTAAACGATAACGGAGGAATCAATCGATGAACGCGACGATAGCAGAAACCCTGATCGGCCAGAATGAGATCGGCCACGAGAAAATCGGAAACGACTACCAGATCTACCACCAGATCGTGGAAGTGGACTCAGCCGATGACAGCATGATCTTTACGATCATCGATCTCTTCATGGTCCTTCTGGTTTATCTCGGCCCTGTGGTCGCCTTCGGATACCTGGTTGCTCCCGTCGTCGCCCGCCTGCTGAGAATGCCTGTACCGAATTAATCGGCACAACGGATACGATATGCGTCACCGCATCGCCGGGACCGGATGAAAGACCGGTCCCGGCGATGTTTATTTATAAACGGAGTATCGAGGAAGGTCATCGAGAAAAGGCAGATTCCGAGTCGGGCCCGGGCTTTGTCTAAACCACGAAGAAAAACCTCTCGACGTGATCGTGGACCCAGAGGGAAGCCTGTACCCGGTTCCGGGCTTTGATCTTCCGGAATATATTGTAAAGGTGAGTTCGAACGGTGTGGCTGCTGATATTGAGACCTGCGGCGATGTCTTTGTTGTTGAGGCCCCCCGACATCATGAACAAGATGTGAAACTCTCTCGGGCTCAGAGGGTGTCTGTCTGAATGATCGTGAGCATTCCCCCGTCGCATGAATCTTACAGGCGGCCCTTCGGGCACGAATCCCCCATCGACAAACAGGTTCCGGATGGCCAGGAGGAACTCATCCGCCGAGTCGCAGCGATAGAAAAAGCCGCAAGCATAGCCGGGAGTTTCTCTGTGGGGTACGCCCCCGTTGGTGCCGTCTTGGAAAAGCCCGGAAAAAAGCCCGGAAAGAAGGTCCCCGTTCCCGTTCGTCCCAGGCTGCCTGTCGGCAATCATCGCCTGGATCCGGCGATCGAGGGCATCGAAGAGAAATAGACAGGTCTGCGGCGATTGGACCTGGCGATTCAAGGCTTCCATTTGTTCGAAGGACACCGCCTCGCAGCGGGCGCCCGTTGCCTTTGCGAGAAAGCGCGCCAGTGCCTCATTTTCCAGGTTACGCGATCCGGCGATATAGATAACCTTACCTTCAAGTACCCTGTCGCTGTTCATGAGCCTACCCCCTCTTACCGTCATCCCGCCGGATCACCCGGCGGATCTCTTTGAACATTTCGGGAAAGAGGAACGGCTTCTGCAGATACCCCTTGCACCCCTGCGCGAGCAGCTCATTCACTTCGCCGGGAAGACTGTACCCGCTGATGATAATCACAGGCACATCGGGGTTGTTCTTCTTCAGTTCCGCATATGTTTCCGCCCCTCCCATGCCCGGCATGATCATGTCCAGCATGATCAGGTCGATATTGCCTTTCCAGGCCTCACAGATCTCAAGGGCCTCCCGGCCATTGAATGCTGTGAGTACCTCGTAATCCGCTGTTACCAGGGTCTCCCGAATCACCTCGATCAGGATCTCGTCGTCATCTACGAGAAGGATCGTCCCGCAGTATGGGGAAATGTCGCGCCGGGCAGGCGCTGAGACAGTCCGGAATTCGGAAGCGGGCAGCAGGATTTGTATGACCGATGAGGAGGCCTCGTCGCCACGGAGGGTCATGACTCCGTCATGGCTCTGGACGATGCATTGCGCATAGGTAATACTCAGGCTGTCGCGCAGGCCGATCTCACTCATCATAGAGGAAAGCCGAAGAGCCCTTGGCCTGCCTGCCTGCCCCTGTGTTACAGCGTTTGCGTCCAGGGTCACTCTCACATACCGCCCCGGTTTGACCCGATAGAGGGTAGATTCCGGTGCGAACAGACATGCGTTTTCCGTTTCGATATGGAATTCGCTGCTCTTCGGGAACATCTGCTGCAGGTGCATGTAAAGGTGAATAAGCATTTTTTCGAGCTGGATCCGGTCGACCTCGACGGCCCAGAGTTTTTCCTCGAGCTTCCTTCGCATGGTGATACCTTCCCTGGCGTTGGCGAATATGATGGAGGTCTTCCGGAGGATCTCGTTCAGATCGACCGGCTTGACCTGCTGCAACCGGCCGCCGGCCAAGCTCTGGATCCTGAGCAGAAGTTCCTTGCCGGAACGCGCCTCCTGCTCGACGGCCTGAAGCTGCTTGAATGCTGGAGAATCCTGTCCCTGGAATGTATCAAGCAGTCCTTGGAGCCCCTCGAGAAGCCCGTTCATGATGAGGGCAAGGCCGCTGGCGAGAATGCTGACCGAGTCGATCTTCGTGTATTGCATGTCCGATTCGATGCGGCTTCGCTCGGCTACATTTTCGTAAGTCGTCAGCAGACGGCCGTCAGCCAGGGCTACAAAGTGGACCTGACAGAGGCGTCTGCCGCCTCGCTTGGTCTGAACCGCGATGATGGTCTCCCGGTGCATGCCATCCGCCTTCGGGGTGCGGGCATGGAAAAGCTGATCGAGCAATTTGTGCGAGACCGGTTTATATGCAAACTTTTCGAACCAGGAATGGATATCCGGGATGTCCTGGATTTCATATCCGAACATTTCCCTGAATCTTTCGTTGAGGTAATCCACGGTCATGTCGGATCGCACAGTCAGGACACCGAAGGGCATCTGCTCCATGAAATCCCGGCAGGCGTCGGACTTCGAGGGTGGGGCGGCACGATCGGGGTCCTTCTGCGGGTATGTCCTGTCTGACATGACGTCACCTCGGCTGTGATGGTTGACGCTTCGTAGAGCACCAGTCGTACCAAAATCGTATGTTCTTATTTTATGAATAATAACGGGCTGTTGAAATAAAAAGCCCTTGGAGGGCATGCTGCCGGGTCCTGAGTCCAGCATGCCGGAATGGCCGCATCCCGGGGGAAATCTCCAATGATTTCAGCCGGAACGGGAAAGTGATCCACTATGGGATGGTCCGAGATGAACAGCCTGGTGAGAAACGGCCGGGACGCAGGAGAGCCCGGCAAGGGTTGATGAGCCGGGCTTCCATCATGGGGGCCTTCGCGAAGGAATGATGCGCGAAAGCTCCTGTCGCACGGCCCCCGGGGCAGGCTGCGCGGGTGGCGCGCCGGCCTGCCTCGCATGGAGGGGATCAGTCCACCCCGTAGGAGGCGAGCTTGCGTCTCAAGGTATTGAGCCCGATCCCGAGAAGCTTTGCCGTTCGGAGTTTGTTGTGGGTCGTCTCCTCGTAAGCCTTCAGGATGTGGCCCCGCTCCGCCTCGGCCAAGGGGACGATCGGTCCTCCCGCCAGGACGGCGGTTTGCCGCCGGGCCGGTTTTGCCCCCCGCAGGTACTCCGGGAGGAATCGCACGGCAAGGGGCCTGTGCTGTGCGAGGTTGCACGACGACTGGATGATGGAGCGCAGCTCCCGGACGTTTCCGGGATAGTCGTAATGCATGAGAATCTGAAGGGCGTCCTCCTCGACTTCACGATTTGCCTCCCCCCGGAATTCCCGCAGGAAGGTATTCATGAGCAGGGGAATGTCATCCCTGCGCTCCCGAAGGGGGATGATCCTCAGCCAGGCCCCTTTCAACCGGTAATACAGGTCCTTGCGGAACAGTCCCTTGATCAGCAGTTTGTCGAGATCGGCATTGGTGGCCGCGATGAAGCGCACATCCACCTTGCGGGCTGTGCTGGTGCCGAGTTTGATGATTTCCCCTTCCTGCAGCACGCGGAGCAGCTTTCCCTGGAAGTCCAGGGGCAAATCCCCGATCTCGTCCAGGAACAGCGTTCCGCGGTTCGAGTGCTCGAGGTATCCCGCACGATCCTTTTCCGCCCCGGTAAAGGCCCCTTTGGTGTGACCGAAAAACTCGGCGTCGAACAGGCTCCCTGTCAGCGAGGCCATGTTGATCGAGGTAAAGGGGAACGACGCCCGGGGAGAGGACCGATGGATCGCCCGGGCCAAGAGCTCCTTTCCCGTGCCGCTCTCCCCGGTGATGAGGGCGGGCACATTGCTTGCGGCGTGAAGCTCCGCCTCCTTCAGCAGGCGAAGCATCTTTTCCGACTGGGTGACGATCGGCGCAAAGGCGTCCTTGTGCTTGATCTGGGGAAGGCTGCCTGTCTTGCCGACGGAGAGGACCTCCAGGAGGCGACGCCTCTCGAGGGCCCGATTGATCTTGGAGACGAGCTCATCTCGTGAAACGGGTTTGGTGAGGTAATCGTAAGCGCCTTTCTGCAGGCACTCAACGGCCATCCGGGCATCGTTGATGGCCGTCACCATGATGCACTCCGTATCGGGGCTGACGCTTTTGATGATCTCCAGGAGCTGGACCCCGTTGATCCAGGGCATGGTGATGTCGATGAGCGCAACGGCATAGCGGTCGCCCTGCTGTACGGAAGATGCCGCAACGCGGGAATCGCTCTCCACCCGGACATCCCGGATTCCCGAACTGATCAGGCCCCGCTTTACGCTGTCGAGAAAATCTATTTCATCATCGATGACAAGAACCACGTCACTCATGCGCCAACTCCCTTTTGCTCGGATGGTTTTTGCTGTGATCCGCTTCTCCCAGATCGGGGATCACGACGCGGAAGGTCGCTCCCCTGCCGATTTCGCTCTCCACGGATATGGACCCGCCGACGGATTCGAGAAGATTCTTCGAGATGTAGAGGCCGAGGCCCGTGCCCAGCCCCTCCTCCTTTGTCGTGAAGAAGGGGTCGAAGATGCGGGAGGCCGTCTTTGCGTCCATCCCGCAGCCGTTGTCCTCTACTTCCAGGACAAAACCCTCTTTCCCGGAGGTCCCTCGCCGCACATCGAGCCGGATGTGAGAGTCCGGCTTATCCGCCGCCTGGGCGGCATTGATCAGGAGGTTGATGAGGGTCTGTTCGATGGCATCGGGGTCGGAGACCATTTCGGGCATGTCCTGCTGCACCTGCACGTCGAAGGTCTTCACCGTCTTGCGGATCTGCGTGTGGCAGATGGCAACAGCCCTTTCCACGACACCGGTAGGCAGGATCGGTCTTGCCCCCCCCTCGTCCTTCTTTCGCGAGAATTCCTTCAGCTTGGCTACGGTGGTGTTGATCCGCGTGGAACCGTGCTCGATGTTCTCCAGCAGCTTCATCACATCCGTGCGAAATTCCGCATAAGGCATCCCCTGAACTTCAAAATATGGCGTCCTTGCGGCATGCTCGTCGAGGACCGGCAGGATCTCCCGGAGGTAATCGCGGAGGATCGGGATATTGAAGCTGATGAAGTTGTTCGGATTGTTGATCTCGTGGACGATCCCGGAGATGAGAAGCCCCAGCGCGACGAGTTTTTCGCTCTGGATCAGCTCCCGTTCCATCAACCGCTGCTTCGTCCGGTCGGTGATCCGGATGATTGCCATGCTGCGATTCCCGCCGCCGGCATGGACCGGGTAGATAAACACCTCCTCGTACCGGGCGGAATCCCCGCTCGAAGCGAGCTCGAAGCGGGCCGGTCCTTCCCCGGTGGTGGCCGATTGGACGAGGCTGGAGGCTTCCCTGCCGTAACGGTGCTCGAAGGGCTCGAGGCAGGAGGTCCCGATCATCTCCTGGTACTGTGCCGCACCGAAAAACCCCAGGGCCGCCCGGTTGAGCATGATCAGCGTCATGTCCTCCCGGATCATGATCAGCGGATCGGAGATTCCGTCGAAAACCGACCGGAGCATGTTGCGGCTCTCCCGGATCTGCTGCTCCGATTGTTTGCGTTCCGTGATATCCCGGCCCACGCCCTGGTGTTCGACGAGGGTTCCCGACTCATTGTAGATGGCCCGGTTGGTCCAGTGCAGCCAGCGAACTGCGCTGTCGGGCATCTCGATGCCGAACTCCATGTGAAACACCGGGTGATGCTGAGTCAGAGAGCCGTAGGCGGTCCAGAGGTTACGCCGGTCCTCCTTGGAAATCTCGGGAAGGTAACGCTTCCCCAGGATCTCGTCCCGTGTCTTGCCGAAATAGCGGCAGAATGCCTCGTTGACAAAGGAGAGCGTCCCGTCCGGACGGAAACGGCAGATGATTTCCGTCTGGTCCTCGACGATGGCCCGATAGAGCTGCTCGCTGTTGACGAGGGCTTCCTCCGTCTTGCGGTGCTCCTCGAGCTCGAGTCTCAACAGCATGTTGGCGACGTCGAGCTCCCGGGTCTGTTCGGTAACCTGTTTCTCGAGATCTTTCTTGGCGAACAGCAGAATCCGGGCTGCCTTCTTCTGGGCCGTGATGTCCAGGGCCGTGAAGACGACCCCCGCTGCAAGATTGGCCGGGTCGATGGGGGCGGAGCTCAGGTGCACGTCGATGATGGAGCCATCCTTCCGTCGCCAGCGCGTCTCGACAACCCCCTTACCCCTAACTTTTATCTCGGCATACTTTTCCCGGCCCGCCCGTTCGAACTCCTCGTCATCGGGGTAAAGGACGCGGGCGCTTTGCCCCTGGATTTCCTCGACCGCATATCCGGTCATTGCGGTCATGCCCTCATTCACCCACCCCAGCACGCGGTCATGGACGATCCCCACACCGATGGGGGCCGCATTCAGGATGCTTCCCAGCAGGGCCTCGTTTTTCCGCAGGGCCTCCTGGACCTGCTTGAGCTCGCTGATATCCGTGACGGTGCCAGAGGAGCCTACGATCAGGCCGTTTTGAACCGTCGGCCTTGACCTCGTCAGCGTCTGAAAGCGGCTCCCGTCTCTCCGAAGCATCTTATACTCCTGATAGACCAGCGGCGTCCCTTCCCGGATCGACCGGGTGTTCCGGATTGCCGTCTCGCGATCCTCGGGGGCAATGACAGCGAGAAAATTGATCCCCTTTTCCACCTCGACGGCGCTAAAGCCGAACATCTCCAGGGCCGTATTGTTGGCGTAGTTCACCTTGCCGTCGAAGTCCGCCTCGTAGATCCCGACGGGCAGGTGATCGGCGAGCTCGCGATACCGGGCTTCGCTTGCACGAAGGGCCTCCTCGGCCTTCTTTTTCTCGGTGACATCGAGGGCCGAGATGACGACCCCCTGCGCCGCATCGTCCGGATAGAGAGGCGCCACCCGCAGAAGGACGTCGATCGCGGATCCGTCCTGGCGTTTCCATCTCGTCTGTGTTTCCTCGATTCCGTCCTTCCCGGTGCTGCCGTAGAGCGCCTTGCCCACCCGCAGGAACTCCTCTCCGCTTTCGTAGAGGAGCCGGGCGGTCCTCCCGCTCACATCGTCCTCGCCGTAGCCCGTCATGCGTTGATAGTATTCGTTGGTCCACTGAAGCGTCCGTTCGCGGCCGAAGGCAATCCCCACGGGGACGGCTTTGAGGATGCTTTGCAGCATGGCCTCGCTTCTCCGCAGAGCGCTCTGCGCGTCCTTGAGTTTGCTGATGTCCGTGACGACGCCCATCGAGCCCACCACCTGGCCGTTTTGCTTCATGGGTTTGGACATCAGCAGTCCGGGGAAGCGGCTCCCGTCCTTCCGGACAAACGTATAGTCCGTGTAAGGAAGGGGCTTACCCTCCCTGACGGCCTGTGATCGGCGTTTCGCCGCATCATGATCCTCGGGGGCGATGACCTGAAGGAAGTGGATTCCTTTTCTGATGTCATCCTCCCCGTATCCATACATCTCCACGGCAGTCCTGTTGGCGTAAGTGAAGTACCCGTCCACGGTGGCCTCATAGACTCCGGCAGGAATCGTGTCGGCAAGTTCCCGATAACGAGCCTCGCTGATCCGAAGGGACTCCTCCGCCTGTTTGCGCTCCGTCACGTCACGCACGACGCCGCCGACACCGGTCCGGCCGCCCCCCAAATCAACCGGAAACTTGGTGACCTCGAGAAACCGGTCGTTGACGACGAGGTCATGGACCTCCGACCCCGTCTTTTTCCTCAGGGCCGCCAGATCGCCCATTTTGAATTCCATCGCCGTGTCGTCGGGGAAGAGCTCGAAATCCGTCTTCCCTATGACGGCCTCCTCACTGGCGTGGCTGAAGGCGAGGCATGCCTTGTTCATAAATAGATAGCGGAAACCGTCGTCCTTGAGAAAGATATAATCCTTCGAAGAATCGATGAACGTTCGCAGGCGCTCCTCGCTCTGCCGCCGGGCCTCCTCGGCTTTTTTTCTCTCCGTGATGTCCCTGGAATACTCGATCACGCACACGAGCTGCCCGGTTTTGTGATCGACCCAGGGATAGCTGAAAACCTCGACAAAACCCTTGCACTTCCCATCGGGGCCCAGGATAGGACGGGTAAAGCTAGCAGCCTCCCCCGTCTTGATGGTATTCTGGCTCGCACAGTCGCTGCAGGGGCTCTGCAGGCCGTAATAGGCTTCGTAACACTTTCTGCCCGGAAGGGCTGGGACATGAGGAAACCGTTTTTCGATTGTCTTGTTGACGCGAAGGATGGTCATGTCCGGCGCCGCGACCATGATGCCGTCCTGGATGGCGTCGAAAACCCCGGCGAGGAAATGTTCCTGGTCGCGGATGGTTTCGTGCGTCTCTCGGAGGGCCTGCTCCTTTTCCTCCCGCTCGATGGCGGCGCCGAGGATTTCCGAGGCAGCCCCCAGGGGAGCAACCTCCTCCTCGGTCCACTGGATATCGCCCGAGTAATCGGCAAATCCCATGTAGCCCCACCAGCG
>Ga0209048_10005073_pt1 | contig 12484 bp, 12 predicted proteins | sample FrelakmetCRP12CR_FD_187146 | JGI IMG/M metagenome (GOLD analysis project Ga0209048, IMG submission 187146) | Freshwater lake sediment microbial communities from the University of Notre Dame, USA, for methane emissions studies - CRP12 CR (SPAdes)... | ecosystem: Environmental > Aquatic >... | reverse complement strand
ATATTTTGAAGTGCCCGCGATGTGACATTCCCTTGACTTTTCACCAGGCTCAGAACTTGTTACTCTGCCACTATTGTGGATACCAGCGCAAGATGCCCCCAAAATGCCCCTCTTGCAACAGCCAGCGCATCCGCCAATACGGCACTGGGACACAGCGAGTGGAAGCAGAAGTACAGGCTCTATTCCCACAAGCGCGCACATTACGCTGGGATTATGAGACTACCCGCACGAAAGGCGCTCATGAAGTGATCTTAAGCCATTTCACTGCCCATCGTGCGGATATTTTGATCGGCACTCAAATGTTAGCCAAAGGTCTTGACTTGCCCCTTGTCACTCTGGTTGGTGTAGTCCTGGCAGATGTGGGCCTCAGCCTACCCGACTATCGCGCCAATGAGCGCGCTTTCCAGGTATTGACCCAGGTAGCCGGGAGAGCAGGCCGCAGCCCCTTGGGTGGCCAGGTAATTTTCCAGACCTTTCAACCGCAACATTACGTTATTCAAGCGGCAGCCAACCACAATTATAAAATGTTTTACCAGCAGGAGCTGGAATACCGCCGTAAGACGGGTTATCCCCCTTTTACAGAACTGGTACGCCTGGAATATCGCCATAATGATCCCGAAAAAACCGAGTGCGCCGCTACGGAACTTGCTCACCAAATTGAGGGTTGGATGGCTCAAGAAGGACGCCGCGCCACCCGTATCATTGGACCAGTCCCCTGCTTTTTTAGCCAAATCGGCGGTCTTTACCGGTGGCAAATTATCTTATCTGGACCTGATCCAGCTTCCTTGCTGCGCGGCCGCGTTTTTGTCGATTGGAGGATTGAGGTAAATCCACCAACCTTGCTATAATATAGGTGACGAAAATTCTGCAAATATTACGAATAATTTGAAGATTTCGTGACCGTAAATAGAAGCTGAGATTCCAACTTTAGGAGACCGCCATGCAGCCAGTCCGAAATGAAATACTTACATGGGAGGATGTAGATCGTTTGATCGACCACCTCTTGCCTCAGTTCGAGGGGGAATTCGATGCCATGATCCTGATTACCCGTGGCGGTTTAATTCCTGGCGGTATGTTGGCTGAAGCCATGGGGCTGACCCATATCCTGACCGCGGCTGTCGACTTTCCCACTCAAATGGAGATGGAAAAAGCCAAGCTGATGGCTTGGCCTCAATTTATCCAGTTCCCTGAAGATAATGTGCTCCGGAGTCACCGTACGCTGGTGGTAGATGACGTGTGGGGATCCGGCCGGACGGTTACAGCGGTAAAAATCCGCGTCCAGGCTGCTGGTGGTTTTCCTTTAACCTGTGTACTGCATTTCAACCCCTATCGCAACTTGTTTGGCTCCACGCGTCCAGATTATTATGCCGCAATCACGGATGCCCACATCGTTTATCCCTGGGAAATCGACCGGGGACCTGACCGGGTCCTGACCTCTGAGATGTAAAGCAAGCAGGGTCCATGCTTTCCAACTACAGGATCGAAACAGCTTGAGCGATGCCACGGCGGGTTGTTGGCCGGACGAAATGAGTCCAGGCTGGGCGGAAAGTCACAAGGAGCTGGTGGATTTCAGCCTGCCGGTAAGCCAGGTAATCAATCACCGCTTGAATGCTCACGCGCTCATTTGCAGGTAAGTTCGCTTGCTGGACCTTCCAGTCTCTGACAAACTCATTCAATATCTGGGTGGCTACCTGCGCATCATTCAAATCACCTAAATGATCTTGCATTTGCTTTAAATCGGCGACGATTTCCCGGGCCTTTTTTCCCAATACTTCCTGGAAGTATTCCATCGTATAACGAAATTTTTTCAACTCGATGCGTAAGGCATGATAACGCTCGATAGGGGCGTCTGATGGGAAGGGATGATAAGCTCGGGCAGCCGCCAAACGCGTGTATATTAATACTGGGGCAAGCTCCTGGACATTATTGGGGAATGGTGTATATTTCGGCGGCTGGCGCACGCCGGCTCCCGGAGTCTGCAAAAAGCCATTGAATTTGCGCTTGAAAGTTGCATATTCCACGCTATCGAGATGCGCGATCAAGTTCGCACGAGCGCTCACGCTCTTTTCCTGCCAGGCCCAGAGCAAGGGATCCATACCGATACGCTCACCTTCTGGCAATGTATCCAGATAATGGCGGGCTTTTTCCATGAACACATCCAGGTCACGCACCGTACCCAGCGTACGTCCAGTAGCTCGCAATCCTTTCAAATGCAGCTTTAATACCTCTGGCTCAAAGGCTTCTTCGAAAACCTCGAAGGAAGCTCGCAGGCGTCGTGTAGCTACACGCATATTGTGGACAGCTTCAATATCCTCTCCCAGGCGCGCCCCCTCTTCGTACGACAACATCCGTGCGAAATGGAATAGCATCACTTTTCTGCCTGCTTCAGCTAACAGGTCCGTAGGTGCTATGCCAATTTGTTCCGTTGGTTTTGGGAAAGGCAGCAGTTTTACCGCTGCTTCCGAAGACTCCATCACATGCGCCTCCGGAAGACCGATTTTCGCCCACAGCCGTGCATCATGCTGCGCGGCTGCTGCATCTGCTATAGCATTCGGCCCATCCACTACTATCCATACCCCATCTCGGGCGGCCTCCACCTTCTGGATATTTGTTTGCTGGCTGCCTGAATCGTTTAAGCCGTGCGCTATCCTTAAAATAGCGGAGAGGGTCAAGACTTCGCGCTCCTGCATCGCCGATAAACCCAACTTGCCGATTTCTTTTCCTTTTATCTCCCTATTTCGATAGGTAATTACGGCGGCTAACGATTCTTGGTCCTCAGAGGCAAGGTTTTGATCTGCCTGGAAGCGCAACCAGACCAGTATCGTCTGATATAGCTTTCTGTTTGGTTTAGGGAGCGGACTATCATACGCGTAAGCGGCCTTTTCCAGGATGTTGCGGCTGCTTTCGCTCAGACCATGCAAAGCCTGAGTGCGGTCAAAAATGATCAATGCCAGGTCGCATACATGCCTGGCAACACTCACTCCCAGATTTCCGGTTTGAGTCGCCGCCTGGTATGATATTCTTTCATCCGGGGTCAAAGCAGCAGCCTGGTCCACAGGTCCAAGTCCGTTCTTAGAACCAGTCTCATTTTCAAATATTTGGTCTTTCATTATTCTCTCCGACCAGGCATTCTCATCCTCAGCCTGAATATCGCTGGTGTAACTTGATGAGCCACTCTTGGGGATTGGTCCGCGGCTCGTTTGCACTCGGAACCAAGGTCTTAAAGGAACCTTCTGGCTGCATGACCCGAACCTTCGTGTTGGCAGTCAGATAAGTCTCCAGCACATCATCGCGCAGGTAGCGGATAATACGGGTATCCTGTACCGGGAATAACACTTCAACGCGGTGGTTGATATTACGCGTCATTAAGTCAGCGCTGCCTAAGTAGATCTGGGGGTTGCCGCCATTGTGAAAATAGTAAATGCGACTATGCTCCAAGAAGCGCCCGACAATGCTTATGACGCGAATATTTTCACTGATGCCAGGAATCCCGGGGCGTAAACAGCACATGCCGCGCGCAATCAGATCGATCTTGACCCCAGCTTGCGAAGCCTGGTAAAGCTTCAGGATCATCGCCGGATCGACCAGGGAGTTCATCTTGAATATCAGGCGACCTTGTTCTCCATGACGCTGGTGCTCCATCTCTCGTTCGATCAATGCATACATGCCTTCTCGTAAGTTGATCGGGGCAACCAGTAATTTCCGATAGTCTCTTTTAGCGGAATAACCAGTTAAGTAATTGAACAAATCGGTAGAATCAGAACCAATATCATCGTCACAAGTAAACATACCGATATCTTCATAGACTTGAGCGGTTATGGCGTTGTAATTGCCTGTTGCAAGGTGGATGTAGCGGCGAATTTGTTCTCCCTCCTTACGCACAACCAGGGCAATTTTTGAGTGTGTCTTTAAACCAAGCAGCCCGTAGGTAACATGCACGCCTTCTTTTTCCAGCATCCTCGCCCAACCAATATTGCTTTCTTCATCGAAACGAGCCTTCAGCTCCACCAACACAGCAACCTGTTTACCATTCTGGCGCGCTTCCAGCAATGCCTGGACGACGGGTGAGTTGCGTCCAACCCGGTAAAGAGTCTGCTTAATAGCCAATACATTGGGGTCTTTAGATGCCAGGCGGAGGAAATCCACTACGGGTTTGAAAGAATCATATGGATGATGGATGAGAATGTCTTCGCGGCGGATGGCGGCAAAAATATTGTTGTCTCGAGGATCACCTCTTAGCACAGCCGGAACTGCCGGTTTGAATGGCGTATCTTTCAGGTCATGCCGGTTGAGGCTATATAGAGACATCAGGTCGCTAAGCCCGAGCGATCCATCCAGGGTGTAAATATCGTTGCGGTCCAACTCCATATTCTTGATCAAGATTTCTCGAATGTGGGGTGGCATCGCATGGTTGACCGTAACGCGAACGACGGTTCCGAAGCGCCGCTGGCGGACGCTCTGCTCCATCGTTTCCAACAGGTCGGAGGCCTCCAATTCCTGGATCACCATGTCTGCATCGCGCGTTACGCGGAAGGGGTGGGATTCGACGATCGCCATGCCAGGGAATAATTTATTCAGGTTGGCCGCGATGGCCTGCTCAATCCAAACGAAGTAGTGGTTATGCGGCGGCGTGCCATCTTTCTTCAGACCGCCTGAAGAACGCTTGAGGGGGATCAACCGCGGAAGCGTATCGGGAACTTTGATCCGGGCAAATAGATCTTCCCCATCTTCATCACGAATAACCACGGCCAGATTCAGACTCAGATTGGAGATGTGCGGGAAAGGATGGCCAGGGTCGAAAGCCAACGGTGTGAGCACCGGAAAAATAACATCTTCAAAGTATTTGTCGACATGAGTTTTTTGCCGGTCAGTAAGCGCGGCATAATCCATAATGTAAATGCCCTCTTTCCTCAATTGAGGCAATAAATCCTCCCGCAGACACGCTCGGGATTGAGTCATCAATTGCAGGGCGACTTTACGGATTTCGACCAATTGGTGTGCAGGCGTCATGCCGTCGGGGGGCAGTTCAATCACCCCTGCGTCCACCTGCTTTTTCAAGCCGGCAACGCGCACCATAAAAAACTCATCCAGGTTAGAGCCGACGATTGACAGGAACTTGAATCGTTCCAATAGGGGGTTGCTTTCGTCTTGAGCTTCTTCTAATACACGCCGCTGGAACTCTAACAAGCTCAACTCACGATTGACATAAAGCTGGGGATCAGTCAGCTCGAGAGGTTCTGGTTTGTTGCTTTCTTCAAGATCAATCGAACCGGTCATGTCTTCCTCTGGAACTTGAATAATATCTATCATTTATTTTTCTTCTTCTTATCTTTCTCGCCATTGACCTCTGTCGGTCGGAAGGGATCGTAATCCAACTCTTGTGCTAACTTGTCCACAATTGTTTTCAAAATCTTGATCCGAGCATATAGTTTTGAATTACCTTCCACCACCGTCCAGGGTGCGGTGATAGTGCTGGTTTTCAAGAGCATGTCATTCACTGCTTCTTCGTATCGGTCCCATTTTTCGCGATTGCGCCAGTCTTCGTCGGTAAGCTTCCAGGAACGCAATCGGTCGGTTGACCGTCCCTCAAAACGCCGGAGTTGTTCATCTTTATCAATATGAAGCCAGAACTTGAATAGAATTGTACCAAAATCTACTAACTGGCGCTCAAAATAGTTGATCTCACGAAATGCGCGTCTCCATTCACTTTCTTTGCAGAAACCTTCCACACGCTCAACCATCACGCGGCCATACCAGCTGCGGTCGAATATGGCAATCTGACCGCTCTCAGGCAAGCGCCTCCAGAACCGCCACAAATAGTGGTGAGTAGCGTCATCGCCTTGAGGCTTCGCAATTGGATATACTACGAAACCCCGGGGATCGATTTTCTCGGTAACCCGGCGGATCGCGCCGCCTTTTCCAGCCGCATCCCAACCCTCAAAAACCATGATTACCGGGCGTTGCTGCACGTATACCTGATAAGCCAAGCTGAACAGGGCTACTTGATACTGGATCAGCAGCCGGTCATATTCGTCCTGGTCGAGCGTCAAGGATAAATCAACTGTATTTAACATCGCTCACTCCTCGTTCTCCCGTGGGCTCTGTTCATTATCATCGGTCTTCCCTTTTTCCCCTTTGAGGACCGATTCCTCTTCCGCGTCAGTTTCTACCATCTCTTCTATCAGCATCGGCTGTGCTGGCATACCGAGTCTGTGCTCGAGCGTCCCTAAGATCGTCTGATAGATCTTCACCCAGGTATAACGCCGGTCTGTAGCCTCAACGATGGTCCAGGGACCCCACTCAGATTCGGTGCTTTCAAAGGCTTCCTCGTAGGTGATAAGCCAGTCTTCATACCGGCGATGATGGTCCCAGTCTTCGGCTGTGACATGCCAGGCAGTTAAAGTGTCATGAGAAAGGTTGTTGAAACGGCGCTTTTGCTCTTGCTTGCTGATATGGAGGAAAAACTTGAAGATTAATTGGTTATCATCCGCCAGGGTCCGTTCAAAATCAATGATATCCCTATAGGCGCGCCGCCATTCAGCTTCGGGAATCAAATTCTCCACCCTCTCGACCATCACACGGCCATACCAGGACCGGTCAAAGATCGCCCATTCGCCTCGAGCGGGGATTTTTTGCCAAAAGCGCCACAACCAGGGGTGCTTCTTTTCATAGGTGCGCGCGGCTCGAATTGGATAAAGCTTGTAGCCACGCGGGTCAAGCGATCCGGTCAGCTTCTGGATGGAAGTACCTTTACCCGCTGCGTCCCAGCCCTCAAACAGGATAATGACCGGAATCCCTGCATCCCAGGTAGCTTTTTGGATGTTATAAAGCCGGTTGGCCAGTTCGGGCATGATACGTTTGTATGCATTTTTTTCTAATTTCCGATTTAAATTGATTTTATCTAACATAGCGGCCAGTCCTGTTATTACCTATCATATCCCAAGCGCCTGAATGTCTCTATGCTCATCCCACTTCCTTTTGTTAATTGTACGTCAAATCCTGAAATGTTGTATAGGTGAGTATGCCTAACCTGGCGGATTCAAGTCTTCTAGTTTCATAGAAGTTACCCAGGAAATTGCAGGTATAATTCTGTACCGATCGCATTGGCGAAAAGAAAAGAGAAATCTGCTTATCGCCTGCAATGTAAAGGGTCCAATTACGCGTTGATATTAACCAGTTAGGAGTAATTGAAAATGAATGTTGCCGTGGCTCTTCAAGCGGTTATCAGTTTGCTGTGGATCTTCCTGGTTGCACTGATCGTTCTGGCTGTCATCCGGGCTTCTCGTGGGCAGCATGTCAGGACATTGTCTACAGCTATCCTGGTCTTAGGTATCAGTGCGCTGGTGTTGACCACGATCAGCATGGGGCTGGTTTTTATCCAGCCTGAAGAGCGCGGCGTGGTTATTTCGGCTATAGCGCCGAAAGGCTATCGCGAACAACCGCTCCAACCTGGCCTGAACTGGATCATCCCATTCCTGGAAAATGCGGTGCCTTATAAGATCTCCAGGCAAACCTATACAATGTCCAGGGCGTCAGGTGAGGGACAGGTGAAAGGCGACGATTCAATCTCGGCGCGCACTGCTGATGGCCAGGAGGTATTCGTGGATGCTTCGGTCATTTATTCGATCGATCCGGCTCAAGTAGTGAACCTGCATATTGAATGGCAAGGCCGCTATACAGACGAGCTTGTGCGCCCATTGGCACGCGGCATCATCCGGGACGCCATTTCTCAATACGGTGTAGAACAGGTTTACAGTTCCAAGCGATCAGAATTGACCCAACAAATTCAAAGCACCATGACAAAGAAGTTGAATGATAACGGTTTGACGCTGGAGGATTTCATCCTTCGTGATATCAGTTTCTCTCCGGAATACGCTGCCTCTGTCGAACAAAAGCAGATAGCCGAGCAGCAAGCCCAACAGGCTAAGTTCGTCGTCGAGCAGCGCAAGCAAGAGGCTGAACAAGCCCGCCAGGTAGCCCAGGGAGCCGCGGATGCATCCGTGATTAAAGCTCAAGGAGACGCCAAAGCCCGTTTGATCCAGGCGGATGCCGAATCTCAAGCCTTGCAGCGCATCGCTACTGCAGTAGCCAATAGTCCGAGCTTATTGAGCTACCTTTACATCAATAAGATCAATCCAGGCGTGCAGGTCATGATGCTGCCGAACAACCCGAACTTCCTTTATCCATTACCCAGCCTCGTGCCGCCAGCCGCTTCAGCACTCACGAACAGTCCCACACCAGAGCCAACCCCAACTCCCTTACCTACCCCCTTACCTACCCCTGTTCCTACAGCAACTCCCTGAGGATTAGGCTGAACTCGGATAAATGATGACCCAACCCGCAGAATTTCCCTCCGGTCGCAAGATACGACTCACCAGTCTTTCGAATTGTGCTGGCTGAGCGTCCAAATTAAGCGCAGAAGCGCTGGCGCAGGTCCTGCGACCCATAGAAAACCTCTTTAATCCGGCTGATTATCCAAACCTTCTTATAGGCTTGGGTGCTCCGGATGACGCGGCTGTATGGCGGCTGGACGATGAGCGGGCATTGATTGTCACGACAGATTTTTTTACACCGGTGGTGGACGACCCCTATGATTATGGGGCAATTGCTGCAGCCAATGCCCTTTCAGATGTGTACGCTATGGGCGGACGGCCATTTCTGGCCCTCAACATTGCGGCTCTACCGCCCAACCTGCCGGTAGAGATCAGCGGAGAAATCTTGCGCGGCGGCGCTGAGAAAGCTCGCGAAGCCGGCGTGGTTTTGGCTGGCGGGCATACTGTACAGGACCAAGAACCGAAATATGGATTGATCGTGCTTGGGTTTGCCAATCCTAAAAGCTTGCTGACCAAAGGTGGAGCGCGGCCTGGAGATAAACTCGTTATCAGTAAACCGCTCGGTTTTGGCACTGTGACTACAGCCCTCAAGCGTGAATTGGCTGACGCAGCGGATGTTTTAGAAGCTACAAGCTGGATGAAGCATCTGAACAGAAGCGCAAGCGAGATCGCTGTTGAATTCGGGCTGCATGGCGGTACAGATATCACCGGCTACAGCTTGCTTGGACACGGGTTGGAGATGGCGGAAGCCTCTGGTGTGGGCCTGCGTTTCTCCTTCAACAAGATCCCCTTTATCCAGGGAGCAAAACGTTATGCAGAGCAGGGAATCTTCCCAGGCGGTTCTTTCGACAACCGCCTTTACTTTGGCTCGCGTGTAAAGTTTGCTCCAGGCATCGACGAGTACTCCCAGATGTTGATGTTCGATGCCCAGACGAGCGGCGGTCTACTGCTCTCGGTTCCGGATGAAAAACTTGACCTTGTCCTGAAACGCGCTGGACAGATCGACCAGGCCATGTGGGAAGTCGGAGAGGTTTTCGCCGGGAACGGGATCGAAGTAACCCATTGACAGGAATAGAGTTGTCGATTAAAAAGACTTGCATCTTTAAGGCTTTAATTACCTTACATTCGTTGAGGATTGCAAAGTGAAAAAGCTATTAAAAGAATACCTTGTAGAATTTGTAGCTTTATTGGTAGCAATTCTTGGTGGAGCATTCATCCTCATCGACCGGAATGCGTTTCAGACCGGGGCAAAACAGGCTTACCATGGGGTTAAAGGTCTCTTCAGTCAGAGCCTATCTTTCTTTGATACAAGCCTGGCTTCTTTCACGTCCAAGTTTACGTTCTTTGATGTCTTCGGGCTGGTCTTAATTATCCTGGTCCTGGTATTCATCGTATGGCGGGTCCGTTACCGGTTTTTCAACTCCGAACATTGGAAAGCTACCACGTGCCCAAAATGCGGCAGCGAGATCCATCGTATTCACCGTACATCTTTAGACCGTTTTCTTTCTGCAATATTTCTCCCCTTTGCGGCTCGTTACCAGTGTACGAATTCCGACTGCAAATGGTCGGGTCTCAGGCGTCGCCGCAGTTCAAAACATCGAGACGCATCCCCGGAACGGGATCAGAAATTCAATTTCCAAAATAACGGATAATAAATCTATTGACCGGTTGGTGAAAAACGTAGCTCGAAAGTGAGTTCACCCAGCCAGGCCATTTGGTCAGGTGATATTAGAAGTTTTTGAGACCACAAAAAAAGGGCATCTCGCCGTTCGAGATGCCCTTTTTTTAAATTTATTAACAAGTTCGCTAAGGTTTGACCTCTACTACTTCAATGTCGGGGAAGAACTGGTGAACCGTTCCGGCAACCCATCCATGTAGTGTGCTGGGTGAAAGTGGACATCCCAGACAGGCCCCCCCGAGGCGCACTTTTAAAGTACGCCCAGTTAAACCAACCATCTCAACCGAGCCGCCATGATAGTATTCGATATATGCGTTGATCCTATCTAATAACGCTCTTACCTGCTCTTCTTCTGTAAACACCCTTTCACTTTGATTTGCCTCGGTCATAGTCCAGCCTCCTATGCCTCGCAGCATCTTGCCTATGGCTGATTATAATCCAGTCGCCACAGACTTATTCATATCCACACGCAACCCTTGTTCTAAAAGGGCCATCACCTGCTGGTGAGTATTTCGCAACCGTTCAGCGATTACCGCAGCCAGCCGTTCGAGGATCAGCGAGCCAGTCTCAGGATGCTGTTCACAGAGCTGGCGTAAATCCTGGCCGCGCACGCGCAACATCTGGCAATCTGTTAAGCAAGTTGCAGAGGAAGTATATACTGGATTCCCAAGAGCTGCCGACCAGCCGACTACCCCGCCTGGATGCACACGCGTGACGTTAAGCACAGGGCCATCCTCCGGCTTGTAACGGATATTGACCTCGCCGTCTACCAGGATATAAAGAAATTCCGCAAGGTCGCCCTGCTCGAAGATCTCTGACCCAGCCGGTTCGTAGCTGGGCTGAAAGAGCGGCCGCACCAAGGCAATTTGGCTCGGGCTCAAATCTTGAAAGATCACCACTTGCTCAAAGTTATTGCCAGACATCAAAAGTTTTTCCACTTTCGTTGCTTGAAATGTACCTCAGAATTGGGTTCAACTCCTAGTGGCAAATGTCACCAATGTACAGACAAATATCACCAAACGATTGTCATTAATTATCTGACCTGCATGATGGACAGAATATGACTTTCGATAAGAGACACAAAAAGGACGGAAATAAATTCGCCCCTTTTCCCATTTGATAGGAAAAGGGGCGAAAGAGGTGGAAAAAGCACAAACTATTTACTTAATCGCTTGCGAAAAGTCTCTGTCAAAGCAGGAAGGATCGCGTACAAGTCGCCAACCACGCCAAAACGGGCCAATTTAAAAATAGGGGCTTCCGGGTCTTTATTAATTGCCACAATCACCTTGCTCGTGCGCATTCCAGCCAGGTGCTGAATAGCTCCAGAGATACCGCAAGCAATATACAGGTTAGGCATGATCACCTTACCGGTTTGGCCAACCTGATGCGAATAAGGGATATATCCAGCGTCCACCGCTGCACGGCTGGCGCCCATCGCGCCTCCAAGCACGGAGGCCAGCTCGCCAACCAGCTTAAATCCTTGTTGAGCTCGCCAGATCTCAGCCTGTTTTTCATCTAGCCCGGCGGGCGGGGTCAAGGCAGAGTTATTTGAAACGCCCCTTCCACCTGAAACCACCACATTCGCGTCAGTCAAGCTGACCCCACCTTCAGCCTGGGTGTACCCCAATACTTTCGTTTGGAGCTCAGCTTCCGCCATGACAGCTTCTTTATAAATCGGGGTGCCCTTCTTGCCAGGATCGCCTTCCGGCTTTTTGAAAGCGCGGATGCGTGTGGTAATGATCTGGGGGCGAGCCTCGCAAAACACTTTGGAAATCAATTTACCCGCATAAACGGGGCGGGTGGCCACAAGTTTTCCACCCTCCACTTCCAAAGCACCCACATCGGGCATGACGCCGCTCCCCAGGTCGATGGCGCTCATGGCAGCCAGCTCACGGCCGCGCGTAGTTGTGGGGAAAAATATCGTTGTTGCGCTTAGCTCTTTCGCCAGCTTAACAATCCAGGCGGTATAGGGTTCGGGGCGGTAATCCGTCAGGCTGAGATCGTCGCCATAATACACTTCGACCGGCCCATATTGAAAAGCTTCTTCGGCGACTTTTTTCGACTCCGCGCCAACTACCAGGGCAACCACTTCGCCTCCGGTTAAAGAGACCAATGCCTGCGCTGCGCCGAAAAGTTCCCAAGATGCAGGTAAAGCGATTCCCTTGAATTGGTCGATGTAAACTAAAACCTTGTCACTCATCATAGCACCTTCTCTTCAAGGATTTTATCAGCCAGTTTTTCGGCGATCTCCTGGGGATTAGAGCCGCTAATAAGCTCTGTTTTGACTTCACGTGCCGGGGGGGCGATTACTTCGGGCCAATGAACCACAGAAGCCGGCGCTCCGATGCCGAGGTCGGCTAAAGACCAGACTGGGATGGTGGCACGGGAGGCTTTGCGGATGCCCATGAAAGAGGGATAACGTGGCTCGCCAATGTCTTTCGAGACGCTTACTACAGCCAGCAGCTTGCTATCC
>Ga0209048_10005072_pt1 | contig 12484 bp, 12 predicted proteins | sample FrelakmetCRP12CR_FD_187146 | JGI IMG/M metagenome (GOLD analysis project Ga0209048, IMG submission 187146) | Freshwater lake sediment microbial communities from the University of Notre Dame, USA, for methane emissions studies - CRP12 CR (SPAdes)... | ecosystem: Environmental > Aquatic >... | reverse complement strand
GGGAGCCGCCGGTCTCGTCCCAAGCGCCTCGTTCGCGTCCGGGTCGTCCGGCGCCAGGTCGAGGACGAGCTTCCAGGTGAGCCGCGCCTCGTCCTTCCGCCCCCGCTCGAGATAGACGCGCGCGAGCTCCTTGTAGACGGAAGCGGTCTTCGTGTTCTGGCCCAGGTCCCGGAAGGCCTGCGCGAGCAGCCGGAGAGTCTCCACGTCCTTGGGATCGGCCTTGAAGCAGAGCTGGAGCTTGGCGAGGGCCCGCTTGGTGTCCCCGCGCGACAGGTAGGCGTGAGCGAGCTCGCGCGTGAGCTTCGTGTCGTCCGGGGCGATGAGCGCGATGCGCTCGGCCACCTTGAGGTACTCCTCGACCCGCTTGTTCTCCCGGAGGTGCCCAGCCGCACGGCGGAAGAGCTCCAGCGCGTCGGTGTTCTTGCCGGCCTTTGCGTAGAGCTCACCGAGCTTGACGCAGCTCGCGATGTTCTCCGGGTCGAGGTCCACCATCCGCCGCAGGACGTCCAGCAGGCGAGCGTGGTCTCCGAGGCGTTCGTGGACGGCGGCGACGGCCTGCAACTGGCCCATCGCGTCGTTCATCAGGCCGAGCTGCTGGTAGAGGGAGGCGAGCTTCTCGTTCACCCGGACGTCGTCCGGCTCGAGCTTTGCGATCTGCTTGTAGACCGCCACCGCCTTCAGGAAGAAGCCTTGCTCCCCGTAGATCTCGGCGACCTGGTTGAACGTCGCCGCGGCGGCCGCGGCGTCGCCCTTCTTCTGGTGGAGCTCGCCGACCTTGAGGAGGACCCGGACCTCCTTGCGGTCTTCCGCAAGGATCTTCTCGTACGCCTTGATGGCCTTGTCGTACTGGCCCTTCTGGACGAGTCGGGTCGCCTCCGCAATGATCTTGTTCTTGTCGGCCGCCATCGGGCAGTCCAGCGCCTGCCCCGGAGCGAGCGTCGCGCGTGCGCGCACCCCTCCACGGCGTGTTGCCGGACGTCAAGGAAGCGTAACGGAAGGATCCCGCAGGGTCAAGGAGCCGACCAGGCCCAGGATAGCGGATTCTGGGATGATTTTGCCTACCCGCCGGTGGGCGGAAGCTTCTCCTTCTCGCGGGCGGCGGCGAAGATCTGCTCCACGATTCGGGTGTCGTACCGGCCGTCCAGGAAGCCCTGGTGCGCCATCACGCGCCGGTGGAAGGGGATGTTCGTCTTTATCCCCTCGACCACGTATTCGTCGAGCGCCCGGCGCATGCGGCTGATCGCGACATCGCGCTTGTCGCCCCAGCAGATGAGCTTGGCGACGAGGGAGTCGTAGTACGGCTGGACCCGGTAGCCCTCGTACGCCATGGTGTCGACCCGCACGCCGTATCCGCCGGGCTGGTGATATCCGGTGATATTGCCCGGCGACGGGGCGAACGTCTGGGGATCCTCGGCGTTCACCCGGCACTCGATGGCGTGGAAGCGGGGGATCACCGATTCCTGGGTGCGCTCGAGCTTGTCGCCGTTCGCGAGCTTGATCTGGAGCCGCACCAGGTCGAGGCCGTAGACCTGCTCGGTGACCGGGTGCTCCACCTGGATGCGGGTATTCATCTCCATGAAGTAGAAGTTGCCCCGCTCGTCCAGGAGGAACTCGATCGTGCCCACGTTGTTGTAGCCGATGGCGCGCATGGCCTTGAGGGCCACCTCTCCCATTTCGCGCCGCATCTCGCTCGTGACCGCCGGGCTCGGGGCTTCCTCGATGAGCTTCTGGTGACGTCGCTGGACCGAGCACTCCCGCTCGCCGAGGTGGATGATGTTCCCGTGCTCGTCGGCGACGATCTGCATCTCGATGTGGCGCGGCTCCTCCACGTACCGTTCCAGGTACATGGATCCGTCGCCGAACGCGGACAGGGCCTCCGCGCTCGCCCCCTCGAAGGCCTTGCGAACGGTGGAGGCGTCTCGAACGATCTTCATGCCTCGCCCGCCGCCACCGGCGGCGGCCTTCATGATCACCGGGAAGCCAACCTGCTCGGCGATGCGTTCCGCCTCGTCGGCGTCGCGGAGCACGCCGCGAGCACCTGGGAGCAGCGGCAGGCCGGCCTTCTCCATGGCCTCGCGCGCCGCCACCTTGTTCCCCATGAGCTTCAGCATATCGGAGCGGGGGCCGATGAACTTGAGACCCAGCTTCTCCACCACTTCCGCGAAGGCGGGGTTCTCGGAGAGGAAGCCGTACCCCGGATGGATGGCGTCGGCGCCGGTGAGCTCCGCTGCCGACAAGAGCGTCCGGATGTTGAGGTAGCTCTCCCGCGAGGGCGGGGGGCCGATGCAGACCGCCTCGTCGGCGAACCGCACGTGCAGCGAGTCCGAATCGGCGGTGGAGTGGACGGCCACCGTCTCGATCCCGAGTTCGTGGCAGGCCCGGATGACTCGCAGCGCGATCTCGCCGCGATTGGCGATGAGGACCTTCTTGAACATGGCGGCGCCCTATGCCGGATCGATCCGGAAGAGCTTCTCCCCGAACTCCACGGGAGTGGCGTTCTCCACGAGGATCTCGGCCACGCGTCCCTCGACCTCGGCCTCGATCTCGTTCATGAGCTTCATGGCCTCCACGATGCAGAGGACCTGCCCCTTCTTCACCACCGTGCCCACGTCCACGAACGGCGCCGAGTCCGGGGAGGGGGCGCGGTAGAAGGTGCCGACGAACGGCGAGGTGACGATGTGGCCGGGCTTGTCGACGGCCTTCTCCGCCGGCTTCGCGGCCGCGGCGGCGGGCGCCGCTGCCGCGGCTGGGGCAGGCGCCGGCGCCGAGCCCTGAGGGGGGACGAACGGGACGGCGGTGACGACGGGCTGGACCGCCGGGGAAGCCTGCGCGACCATCTTCACCGGGGCCTGACCGCGGCGGATCACGATCTTCTCGCCTCCCCGGGTCCAGACCAGGCTGCGCACCTCGCTGCCCTCCAGGGACTCTACGAGCTTGGTCACGTCACCCAACGTGAATCCGCCGGACGGGGTCGCCTTCTCGGCCTCGGCCTTCTTGGTCGCCATGGGTCCTCCCTGCTCGTTGCGGTTCTTCGCGGTCCGGCTTAGCCGGCGACGCGAGTGAGATACTCACCGGTGCGGGTATCGATGCGCAGCAGGTCGCCCTCGTTGATGAAGAGGGGGACCTTCACGCTGTAGCCGGTCTCGAGCACAGCCGGCTTGGTGGCGCCGGAGACGGTGTCGCCGCGAACTCCCGGATCGCACTTCACCACCCGCAGGTCCATGCTGTTCGGGATCTCCACCCCGATGGCCTTGCCGTTGTAGAAGAGGATCTGGGTGGTGGTGTTTTCCTTGATGAAGTTCTTCGCGTCCCCCATCTGCTCCTCGGTGACGAACGTCTGCTCGTAGTTCTTGTTGTCCATGAAGTTGTAGTGGTCGCCCTCCTTGTAGAGGTACTGCATCTCCTTCTCCTCCAGGTCGGGCTTGCCTACCACGTCGCCGGACTTGAACGTCCTGTCGATGGTGCGCCCGGTGAGGAGATTCTTGATGCGAGTCCGCACGAACGCGCTGCCCTTGCCGGGCTTCACGTGCTGGAACTCGACGATCTCCCAGGGCTCCTTGTCGATCTCGATCTTGAGTCCTCGGCGAAATGCGCTTGTGTCGAGGGTGTCTCCCATCTTGCGGTGCTCCTTGACTTTCGAAGAGTGTGGCGCCCGCCTGAGGCGGGCTCGCCCGCCGGTTCGGCGACTACAGTTCGGCCAGCACCCGGGGTGCGGCGATCCGGAGGAGGTAGCGGGCCTTGCCCTGGTTCGCCTCCGGACGGAGCGCCACCACCATGAAATAGTCCGGCGAGACCAGCCGGCCGAGGGTGACGAGGCGATCCGTGCTCACGCTGAACTCGGATACCCCTCCCGCGTTGTGAGCTTCGGCGGCGTCGCGCGCATTGCGCAGGACGCCGGTCAGCTCGACCAAGAGCGACTGGACGTCGATTCCCTGGTCCCCCTGGACGTGGGTGTCGACCTCGATGCCATCCAACCCCATGAGCGAGCAGGCGATGGCCCCGTCGACACCCTTGCAGACGTCCTGCAAGTGCTCGCGAAAGCCCATGACCCGGACCGCCCTTCCATGAAAAACGCCCGTGGTTCCGGGCGCCAGCTCAACGAGCAGGGGACCTTGTAGCCCTCGGCCGCCGCGACGTCAAGGCGTGGCGCGCCATCGCCCGGCCGTCTCGGGCGCGCTCACTGGCATGAGACGGTGTTCGTCTGGCCAAGCTGCGGGCACACCCCCGAGACGGTGGGAGTGCTGGGCGGGCAGGGGTTGAAGGCGAGGCACCCCGAACAGACGGTGACGGGGATCTGGAAACTCTGCGTGGTGAAGGACTGCTGCGAGAGGAAGCGCCCGGTCGCCTTCAGGCTCATGACGACGTTCGTGGAGGCTCCGGGGGCCACGGGCAGCTTGGCGAAGTCCGACTGGGGGATGAGCGGGATGACCTGGCTCGTCGCGCCTGCGGAGGGAACGGTGATGGTCACCGGCACCGTCACGGGGGCGAGCCCGTTCGCCCCGCTGTACTCGATCTGGATCGACTCGATGTAGGCGGTGTTCGCGTCGACGGTCCCGTTCGCCTCGTTGGCGCTGGAGGCGAGCTGGTTGTTGAACTGGATGGGGAGGACGAAGTCTTGCGGGGCGGTGGCGACATCGAGGAACGCGGGCCCCGCCAGCGTGTTCGCGCAGGTGGGGCTGAAGACGCAGGCACCGGCGGTGGGCGTGGGAAACGCGCAGACCTCGAAGATGGTCACGCCGGAGTACGGCGCAGAGCAGGACCCGAGAAAGGCGAGCGCCGCGAGGGCGATGAGACGTTTCATGGCGGTCTCCTAGGTACCCGAAGGCGTGCCACCGCCGACCGCGGCTTGGCGGTTCAGGATCCGCGGCGTGATGAAGATGAGCAGCTCGGTGTGGTTGTCCTGATCCGCCTTGTTGCGGAAGAAGAATCCCAGCACCGGGATCTGGCCGAGGAAGGGAACGGACTCCTCGTTCGTCGACGTCTGTCGAGTGTAGATGCCGCCGATGACGGTGGTATCGCCGTCCTTCACGAGCACGTTCGTCTCGGCCTGGCGCTTGCTGATGGACGGCTGGCCGTTGGCTCCGGTGAGCGAAGGGTTGGGCTGGTTGTTCGTGGCCTTGATCTTCATGAGGATGGAGCCGTCCGCGGTGACGTGTGGAGTCACCTTGAGCTCGAGAAGCGCTTCCACGAAGGTCGTGTTCACGCCCGAGGCCGAGACCTGGGAGAACGGGATGGAGACGCCCTGCGAGATCGTGGCCTCCTTGTTGTCGAGGGTCGAGACCTTGGGCGCGGAGATGGTCTTCACCAGGCCCTTCGACTCCAGCGCGGAGATACGGAGGTTCAGGTTGAACGCGCCGTTCGCCGACCCGAACACGAGCCCGATGCCGCCGCCGGAGCCCTGGCCGATGGGAGCCGGCAGGTTCACCGCGTAGTTCGGGCTGCTCTGCACGCCCTGCGTCGGGCCTCCGCCAGACGCACCCGTTCCCGTTGCGATGTTGGGGAAGGACACCGGGATCCCGTTTCCGGTCGCCGGGCTGAACCCGAAATTCCCGCCCCACTGGACGCCGAGCGCCTGGGTGAAGTTCGAGGACGCTTCCACGATGCGGCTCTCGATGAGCACCTCGGGGGTCTCGGTATCGAGGTTTCGAACGAGCCCCTCGGCGCGCGCCAGGGCCTCCTGCGTGTCCTTCACGATGAGGACGTTCGTCCTCTCGTCGACGGTCACGGTCCCGCGATCGGTGAGGACGTCCTTCACCTGCCTGGCGAGGCTCTCGGCGGTGGAGAAGTTCACCGGGATGATGCGCACCTTGAGGGGCAGGAGCACCTGCCGGTTCTTCACCGCCTCCAGCTTCGCCGCCTCTTCCTTGGCGATGACCTCGTACTTGGCGATCCGGATCACGTTGCCGACTTCCTGCTTGCCGAGCCCCTTCGAGGTGAGCACGATGTCGAGGGCCTGATCCCAGGGGACGTTGCGCAGCGAGACGGTGATCTTCCCGCTCACGTCGTCGGCGACGACGATGTTCTTCTTGGACACCTCGGCGAGGAGCCGCAGCAGGTTGCGGACGTCGATGTCGTGGAAGTCGAGGGTGATGCGCTGCCCCGTGTATTGCTTCTGCGCCGGGGCTCCGGTGATGGCGTAGTCCGGGGCCGCGGCCGAGAAGCCGGCCGCCTGCGGCGCGGCCTCGGTGACCACCACCGGGGCCTCGTCGGCCGCGTGCCTCTCCGGAGCGCCGGCGGTCACCGTCCAGGTGAGGCCCTTCGACGTCTCCGCGATCTTGTCCGAGGCGTCACCGCGAAGCGACGCCACCACGCGGACCTGGCCGCTCGCCGTCTGGTTGAACGCCGAAACCATGAGGAGCGGCCCGGACAGGGCGCTCGTGTCGAGGGAGCGCTCCTGCTTCCGCGGCAGCTGGGCGCCGTCCAGGACGAGGACGAGCGTGCGCGAGTCGGGGCGCGACACCACGAAGGGCGCCTTGCCGGCGATCTCGATGCGGGCCACGCTCCCCGACTGGCTTACCCGGACGTCTTCGATGATGGAGCGCGCCGGGGCCTTCGCCTGCGCGGCGGCGACCGGGGCTGGGGCGGGCCGAGGGGCCGGCGCCACGCTGCGAGCTTCCTCGACCGGGGCCGGGGGGACCTTGTGGACGGCGACGGCCGGCCCGGCGCCTGCGCGGACCGAGAGTCCGTCCGCGGTGCGCTTCACCTGGCATCCAGCCGTCGAGCTGGATGCGTCGAGGACGACGCGCACCTTGTCCGCGTCCCGGCCGAAGCGGATCTGGGTGAATCCGGAGCCGACGGCCACCGGGCGGTGGGGAGCCTTGTGCACGCCGAACAGGTCGATGGCGAGCCGCGGCGGATCTCGCAGCGCGACCACCTCGAAGGTGCCCACCGGGCCGTTCGTCAGGAGCACGACGGACCCGCTCTTCACCCGGGCGCCCAGGACGGCCGTGGCGGGGTTCTTCACGTTCGCGTCGTCGCGCCACCGGGCCAGCACGTGCTCGTCGGCGGCGGCCACGGGCTCGCCGGACGCGCCTTCCGCCTGGTTCGGGGTGGCCGGCTTCGCTGCGGGCTCCGTCGCTGCCGGCGCCGCCGGCTCCTGCTTCGCCTCCGCGGGCGCGGCGGCGGCGAGCGTCGGGAGGGGTGCGGGAGCAGCTGCCGAAGAGCCTTCCGCGGCGGGCGGGCGGACCTTCACGATCACCGAGTCGCCGCGAGGGGTCACCTCGTAGCGCGCGGCTGCGTCGAGCGCGATCACGACCCGACCGACGCTCGACCGCTCGTCCTGGTACTGCGCGGTGGTCACCGCCGACACGCCGCTCTTGTCGACGCGGATGGGCGAGGCGATCCCGGCGACGTCTCCGCCCGCCACGTCCACCACCAGCCGCACCGGGTCGAGCAGCTTGAAGACGGTGTAGCTCGGCGCCCTCGATCCGCGGATGTCGAGCTCGACGGCGCCGTCGCGATCGGTCACCTCGATGCCTCGAATCACGTTGGGGCTCGACTGGGCCGCCGGGGCGGGCCGGGGGGCTGCGGCCACCGCGAGGAGACCGGACAGGGCCAGGCTGGCGAGGATTCTGGAATGGTTGCGCATCTCGCTACTCCTCGAGGTTCAGCGACTGGTCCTTGGGTAGCCGGAGCACGGTCTGGGTCTTCTCCTGGCTCCCGTCGGCCTTGAGCGCCCACTCGGCGACGACGACCTCACCGGAGCGAATGGCCGCGACCACACCACCGTTCTTGCCGATGCAGGCGCCCCTGTGGATGCTGTAGCCGACGCCGGTCGGTGCCTCCACCATCGCCACCGGATCGGCGAGGCCGGTCACCACGGCGACGAGCCTCAGCTGATCGAGCTCGAACCGGCCGAGGGGCGTCTTGCACCGCACGGACACCGGCCCCGAGTTGGCGCGGAGCTCGTAGATGAAGCTCTTGAAGGGGTCCCTCTTGCCGACCGACGAGTAGGCGACCTCCACCTCGGGCCCCTTCGCTGCTGCGGAGCCGGGCCCCTCCGCCGCCTTGCCGGAGCCTTCCGGGGGTGCCAGGCGGCGAGGCGGCTGCTTCTTCTCGCCGCAGGCGACGGCGAGGGCGGCCAACGCCAGGAGCGCGAGCGCACGGCGGCTCATTTCTTCCCCCCGGCGGGGCTGGGCTTCGCCTGCACGAACATGAAGGTGGTGACGAGGAACTTCCCGTTGAGGGTGACCTTGCCGCCCGCGTCCTTGGGCGAGTCGAGCGTGATGTTGTTCACGTTCACGATGCGGCGGAGGCGCGAGAGCGAATCGAAGAAGGTCACGATCTCGTGGAAGTTCCCGGCGACCACCATGTTGATGGGCACCTTGGCGTAGAAGCCCTCGCTGACCTCCTGCTGGGGCTCGATGGAGGAGATCTCCAGTCCTGCCTTGCGCGCCCTCTCCTGGAAGAGCTGCAGCAGCTCGTCGATCTTCTTCTCCTCCGGCAGCTCCGCGAGCGCCTCCTGCAGGCGCTGCTCCAGGAGCTCCTTCTCGCGCCGGAACTGGTTCAGGTTGTTGGCGATGGCCGTCTTCTCGATCAGGTCGTTGTCGAGCCGCTTCTGCTCCCCCTCGGTGCGCGCGATGCGCTCCTCGAGGTCCGAGACGGACGGCCCGAACAGGGGCACGGAGACGACGAAGTAGTTGACGGCCGTCAGAGCGAGCACGACCGCCGCCACAGCGCCCAGCTTGGCCGCGAGGGGCGCCTTCAGGATTCGCTCGATGAGCCGGTCCATGGAGCCCTATCCCTTCGGCGGCGCGGCGCGCGCGGCGGGCGTGTAGTTCGCGGTGGCGGTGACGAGGAAATCGACCCCCCGGAAGCCACCGTGAGTGGCGGCCGTGGTCCTCCGCAGCTCCACGTTGCTGAAGTACGGGGTGTTCTTCAGCGCGCTCATGAATTCCGAGACGTCGTCGATGGTGCCCGCCGAGCCGTCGAAGGAGATGGTGCCGCCCTTCTCGTCCATCTTCTTCAGCTCGAGCCGCTTCGGGATGATCTGCGCCAGCTGGTCGAGGAGCTTCACGGGCCCGGACCGCCCCGCCTTGAGCCGATCGAGGACGTCGAGCTTCTCCTTCAGGGCCGCCTGCTGGGCCTTGATGTTCTTCACCTCTCCGATGATCCGCTCGAGCTGCGCGATGTCGTCACGGGTCCGCTTCAGCTTCGCCTCCCGGGAGGCGAGCTCGCTCGAGCGGGACGTCGCCCAGATCCAGTTGAAGACGATGGCGAGGACGACGACGAGCCCCATGAGGAGGAGCTGCTGTCGCCCCGCCACCTTCTTCTTCGAGACCCGGACCGGGAGCAGGTTGATGCGGATCATGGCTACTTGTCTCCGGGGCGCCGGAGCGCGAGGCCCACGGCCACGGCCGCAGCGGGGGCAGCGTTCATGATCACGGCGGGGTCGAACTTTCGGTTGTCGACCTCGATGCCCTTGAAGGGGTTCATGACCTCCACGGGCACGCCCGCCCGCTGCTCGATCACCTTGAAGAGCGCGGGGATGCGGGCCGTGCCTCCGGACAGGAAGACCTTGGCGACGTGGCTCTCCGGGGCGGTGGCAGCGAAGAAGTCGAGGGAGCGCTGGATCTCTCCTCCCATTTGGTCTGCAACGCCCTGGATGACGCGCTCGACCTCTTGGGGCACGACCGCGTCCGCCTCGCCCTGGCCGCCGACCTTGAGGGCCTCCGCCTCTTCGTAGGAGATGTTGAGCTGCTTCTGGATCTCCTCGGTGAAGGCGTTGCCCCCCATGGTGATGTCGCGAGTGAAGCTGGCCATCCCGTTCATCACCACGTTGATGTTCGTCACGGCCGCGCCGACGTTGATGAGCACCACCGGCTGCCCGGGCGCCGGGTCGTAGTTCGTCTCGAAGGCGTTCTGGACGGCGAAGGCGTCGACGTCGACCACGTTCGCGGAAAGCCCGGCCTCCGCGCAGACCGAGGTGTAGTCGTTGATCATGTCCTTCTTCGCCGCCACGAGCAGCACGTCCATCTGGCCTGCCGCGTCCGCGTCGGGCGTGAGGATCTGGGTGTCGATGTTCACGTCCTTCACGTCGAAGGGGATGTACTGCTCGGCCTCCCACTGGATCGACTCGTCGAGCTCCTCCTGCGACATCCGGGGGAGCGAGATCTTCTTGATGATGACCGAGTGGCCGCGGACCCCGATCGCCACCTCCTTGGCCTTCACCTTCTGCTGCGCGACCAGCTCCTGGATGGCCTGGACGATGGCGGTGGAGTTCATGAGGGCGCCGTCCACGATGGCCTCCGGGGGCAGCGGCGCCGATCCGTAGGCGAGCAGTTGGTACCCGCGCTTCGCCTCCTTGAGGTGGACGAGCTTCACGCTCGAGGAGCCGATGTCCAGACCGATGGCCAGCTTGCTCTTCGCCATCGCGACTCCTAGGTGCGCCGCGCGGGCCCCGTGCCCCGCGCGTGCAAGCCCGCGTTTGCCTTCCGGCCAGCGATCGCGCGGGCGACAGCCCGCCTCATCGCCAGGTTACCGAAGACCTTCTGCCTGTCCGTCGGCTGCAGGCCGAGGGCCAGGATGATCTTCCGCATCGTGTCCACTCGACACTCCAATCCCGCCTCCACTCGCGTCACCGTCAGCGCCGAGACGCCGGCCTTCCTGGCCAGCTCCGCCTTGGTGAGCAGGAGCTCCTCCCGGATGCGTCGCACGTTGTTGGGCGCGCGGGACCGCGCCGGGAACCCGGAACGAGATGAACGGGCGGGCATGCGCGATCACGGTACGACGGTGCGTGATCCGAGATCAAGAAAGCTTCGTGGCGCCGGTATAGGTTCCTGTAGGAGAGGGAGCCATGCGTTGCGTCAAATGATGCATCACTATGTCAACCTGCCGCGCCGCGGATCGGGCCGGCTCGCATGGGGCCACCTCACCTTCAGGCGGCGATCCCGTATTCCTTGATCTTGTAGAGGAGCGCCCGGTACGAGATCTCGAGCAGCTCGGCCGCTCGAGTCCGGTTGCCGCCGGTCTGCTCGAGCGCCTTGCGGATGAGCTGCTCCTCGACCGCACGCGCCGCGCGCTTCACCGAGAGGCTCCCCTCGGGCAGGATCAGCGGAGGTGTCCGGCGGGGTGCCGCCCGCAGCTCGTCGGGGAGATCGTCCTCCCCGAGCTCCGATCCCTCGGCGAGCACCACCGCCCGCTCGACCGCGTGCTCCAGCTCGCGGACGTTCCCTGGCCACCGGTACGCCTGGAGAGCCTCCATCGCCGGCGGGGATACGCCGGAGATCGGCGCGTCGGGGCGCAGCCGCTGATACTTGGCGAGGAAGTGTCGCACGAGCGGCGGGATGTCCGAGGGCCGCTCTCGCAGGGACGGCAGGCGGATCCCGACCACGTTCAGCCGGTAGAAGAGGTCCTCCCGGAACTGCCCCTCCTTCACCGCACGCGGCAGGTCCCGGGCGGTGGCCGCGACCACGCGCACGTCCACCTTCTCCGAGCGGGTGTCCCCGACGCGACGCACCTCCTCCTCCTGGAGGAAACGGAGCAGCTTCACCTGGAGGTGGGGTGGGAGCTCGCCGATCTCGTCGAGAAAGAGGGTCCCGCCGTCGGCCTCCGACGCGAGGCCCTTCTTGTCGCGCGAGGCGTCGGTGAAGGCCCCCTTCACGTGCCCGAAGAGCTCCGACTCGATGAGCTCCCCGGGGATGGCCCCGCAGTTCACGGCGACGAACGGGAAGCTGGCGCGCGGCGAGAGCTCGTGGATCGCGCGGGCCACCAGCTCCTTCCCGGTGCCCGATTCGCCGGTGAGGAGCACGGTGGCCTTGAGCGGCGCCACCTTGCGCACCTGGCGGAGGATCTCCTGCATGGCGTCCGAAGCGCCGACGATGTTCTCGAAGCGATACCCGGCGGCGAGCTCCGTCCTCAGGCGCCGGTTCTCGCGGGCGAGCCGCTCTCGCTCCTCGGCCTTGCGAAGGACGAGCACCACCTCGTCGGGCTTGAAGGGCTTCGACACGTAGTCGTAGGCGCCGGCCTTCATGGCCTCGATGGCGGTGTCGTGCGTTCCGTAGGCGCTCATGACGATGAAGGTGAGGTCGGGACGCGTCTCGAGCGCCTTGCGGAGCAAGGTGAGGCCGTCCATCCGGGGCATGCGCACGTCGGAGAGCACGAGGTCGTAGTCGCGCGCGGCGAGCTCCTTCAGCGCTTCCTCGCCGTTCGACACGGCGCGCACCTCGTAGCCGCGGTCCTTCAGGATCACGGCCAGGAGGTGGCGCATGGACTCCTCGTCGTCGGCGATGAGGACGTTGCGGAAGGCCACGCGAGGACTCTAGCACGCGGGTGGCGGACTACCCGCCGGCCCGCGCCACCGCGAGCCGGAGGCGGAACACCGCCCCGCCCTGCTCGCCGTTCGACGCCTCGATGACCCCGCCGAACGACTCGACGATGCGATGGCAGATCGAGAGGCCGAGGCCGGTCCCCTCTCCGGGGTCCTTGGTGGTGAAGAACGGGTCGAACACGCTGCCGAGGTCGCGGGGGTCGATGCCAGGCCCCG
>Ga0209048_10005071_pt1 | contig 12484 bp, 10 predicted proteins | sample FrelakmetCRP12CR_FD_187146 | JGI IMG/M metagenome (GOLD analysis project Ga0209048, IMG submission 187146) | Freshwater lake sediment microbial communities from the University of Notre Dame, USA, for methane emissions studies - CRP12 CR (SPAdes)... | ecosystem: Environmental > Aquatic >... | reverse complement strand
ACTACCTACCATCAGCGTGCAGAAGTGAAGTTTGCAGGAGGAGGTGAGGAGAAGGACTTTTTAAGCATTATTCGTTTGAACGTGTTAGTTTGGCAACTATTTTTTGTAATACCCAATCCGGCGTGGAAGCTCCTCCAATGACGCCAAGCTCATGATAGGATCGCAACTGGTTGAGATCAATGTCTTCTTCAGTTTCGCCGAAGAAGGTAGGGATACCTTCTGATTCAGCGATTTCTACGAGTCTTTTGGTATTGCCGCTTTCTTTCCCCCCAACAACCACAATTGCGTCTACCGCATGGCAAAGGTCTTTCAGTTCTTCCTGACGTTTTCGATTGGCCTCACAAATGGTGTCAAAGATTTCAGCCTGGGGAAATCGTTTCTCTATCTTCTCTTTAAGCTCAAGATAATTTTCCCGATTCTGGGTAGTTTGCGCCACCACACATATTTTTTGTTGGGAGGGTAAATTTTTTAATTCATCTTCGGATTGAATTACGCAGCTGTTTTCTCCGGCAAATCCTAATAGGCCTTGCACCTCAGCGTGTTCAGCATCTCCGATAATGACCACATAAAACCCTTGCTGTGTGCATCGGCTGATGATGGATTGCACTTGCTTAACCTTGGGGCAGGTTGCATCCAAAATTTTTGCCCCGGTTTTTTTAAGCTTCTGAAGCCGCTTAGGTGATATTCCGTGAGAACGAATAACAATGGTCCCTGCAATTTTTCCGTTGGCTTCGGTCAAGGGGACAACGCCCTTATCTCGTAATAACTCTAAAGCTTGGGGATTATGGATAAGAGGCCCATCAGTGAACACCTCTCCTTTATTTTCTCCCGTGGCCACCTGGAGAACCAAATCCATAGCTCTTTTTACTCCAAAGCAAAACCCCGAGGATTGGGCAACCTTAACTTTCATTTTTACATCCTTTGGATGAAGCGTGAGGCGTGAAGCGTGAAGTCTGAGGTGTGAGGTGTAAAGGGTTGATTGCAAAGTCCGTCATTTTTAAGTCTTCTTAAGGTATATAAAAAACTCTCTGTTGCCTTTGGGACCTTTCAGAGGAGACTCTACCGTTCCCCGCACGTCAATCCCCAAGCCGTTCGCAAACGCAACCATATCTTCAACTACCTTCGTATGAAGGTGAGGATCACGGACCACTCCTCCCTTTCCCACCTCGCGCGGGCTCAATTCAAACTGCGGCTTGATAAGAGCAAGGACTTCTCCTTCTTTTTCTATCAACCCGAGAAGAGGAGCCAGCACCTTTTTTAAAGAGATAAAGGAGGTATCAATGACTGCCAGGGAAATCGGATCGGATATGCGGTCTGCGGTGAGATGGCGAATATTGGTCCTTTCCATACAAACCACCCGTGGGTCGTTCCGTAACGTCCAATCTAATTGACCGTATCCTACGTCAACAGCATAAATCTTTTGTGCTCCCCGCAAAAGAAGACAATGGGTAAAACCGCCCGTGGAAGCCCCTACATCCAGGGCAATCCGGTTTTTAACGTCAAGCTGAAAACTATCCAACGCGTATTCCAGCTTTACACCTCCTCGACTCACGTAAGGGAAATCTTTTTCCTTTAAAACTACGTGGGCGTCAGGATCAACCAGGGTTCCCACTTTCTCTGTCTTGTGGCCGTCAACAAAGACCTTGCCGGCGATAATAAGTGCTTTCGCTCTTTCCCGGCTTTGAACCAGGTTTCGATCTACCAAGAGCTTATCAATTCTTTCTTTTGGTGAACTCATGGGGTAAGCGACACGTCAAACAGTTGTTTTTGAAAAAATAGCCCAGAACATCCCGCGTTAAATCCAGAAGCTAAAAAAAATAAACGCCATTGTCCGGATAGTGTTGCTGCACGTCCCCCTCATTTTTTTATTCAAGCAGTTTGCACGCAGCCTGAAAAATTCCCGTCGCATCAAGACCGTATTTTTTACGAAGAATATCGGGCGATCCATGTTCAACGAATTGGTCAGGGATCCCTAACCTTTTTACCTTAACCCCCGTAATATTATTGTGCTCCAAGGTTTCCAAGAGAGCACTTCCGAAACCTCCGGCAAGCACATTTTCTTCCACCGTAAGGATTTTTCCCGTTTTCCGGGCTAACGTGCAGACCAATTCCTGGTCCAGCGGCTTAACAAACCTGCTGTTTACAATGGTTGCAGAGATATTTTTATTGTGAAGAAGCGTGGCTGCTGATAATGCTGGATAGACTGTTTTTCCAAGAGCAAAAACAGCTAAATCCGAACCCTCGCAAAGCACTTCTGCTTTTCCTAAGGGAAGTATCTTCATCGTTTTTTCTATGTCCACGCCCTCAACTTTTCCCCGGGGATAACGTAGTGCTGCTGGTACGCCTAATGTTACCGCGGTATAGAGCATGTGCCGAAACTCGTTTTCATCTTTTGGGGCCATAACGACTAAGTTAGGAAGGTGTCTCAGATAGGAAAGGTCAAATAAACCTTGGTGGGTATAACCGTCCTCTCCGACAATCCCCGCCCGATCAATGGCCAAAAGTACCGGGAGGCCCGGCAAACAGACATCATGGAGAATTTGATCGTACGCCCTTTGAAAAAAGGTAGAATAAATCGCCACGACGGGTCGAAACCCTCCGGTAGCAAGTCCTGCAGCAAAGGCAACCGCATGTTCTTCAGCGATCCCTACATCATAAAACCTTTGGGGAAAAAGTTTTTTAAAATTGGCGAGCCCTGTGCCCGTGGTCATTCCCGCGGTTATCGCGATGATGCGATTATCATTCAAGGCAAGCTCAGTAAGGGTCTCAGAAAAAACCTCGGTATATGACTTGTGAGCATTGTTTGATTTGTGGGGAATACCGGTCTCTTTATCAAACGGCCCAACGCCATGAAAGTTTTCCGGATCTTGTTCAGCGGGAAGATAACCCTTGCCTTTCTTCGTTATTACATGGAGCAGAAGTGGCCGTCGAGAAAGATTTTTGATATTCTTAAGATTTTCGAGAAGCTGACGAAGATTATGTCCCTGAAGGGGACCCACATAGGTAAAACCCAATTCCTCAAACAAAAGACCGGGAACGATTAATCCCTTGAAAGACTCTTCAGCTTGTTTTACGGTTCGAAAAAGTGTGGGCCCGATACTCGGAATGGTCTTGAGGAAATGCATAAGCTCGGTGTGGACTCGGTTATAGGCTTTACCGGTAATAATCCGCGATAGGTAGGCGGATAATGCTCCCACGTTAGGAGAAATAGACATTTCATTGTCATTGAGAACCACGATCAATTTGCTTTCTAAATCTCCCGTTTGGTTTAAACCCTCAAAAGCAAGGCCGGTATTGATGGAACCATCCCCGATGACCACGATGATGTTATCTTGTTTTTCTTCATGTTTTTGTGCTTCGGTCAGTCCTAAGGCGGTTGAAATGGATGTTCCGCTGTGTCCGACATCAAAAACATCATGCGGACCTTCCGAACGGGAAGGGAATCCGCTTAACCCGTTAAATTGACGCAGGGTATGAAACTGATCGCGACGTCCGGTAAGTAATTTATGGGTATAGCATTGATGACCCACATCCCAAATGATTTTGTCTTGCGGGGAATCAAAGATATAATGGAGGGCAATGGTCAGTTCCACCACCCCAAGGTTAGGAGACAAATGTCCTCCGGTTTTGGAAACCGTATCAATAATTTTTTCCCGGATTTCTTGGGCTAAGCGAGGTAAGCTCTCAACGGGAAGCTTTTTTAAATCCGCCGGGCTTTCAATCTGCTCCAATAGTTTGCTCTGAAGAGTATCTGTTGTCGTTTCTTTTTCCATAATCACGCTGTTAGCTTTAAATAATTTTCCTTCATTCACCGCAGGTGGTGTTACTGATTTTATTTTGTGCGTTCAGCAAGGTAACGGGCGATCTGCTTCAACGGTTCAGCTTTAGGGCCAAACTGAGACAACGTTTGTTCCGCATGCTGGGTTAGTTCTCTTATCCGTTTTTGCGATTCTATTAATCCTAAAAGACTGGGGTACGTAGCTTTCCCCTGCATGCTATCTGATCCCGTCTCCTTTCCTAATGTTTGTTTGGAACCCATCACATCCAGCACATCATCCGTTATTTGAAAGGCCAACCCGATCATTTTTCCGTATTTTGTTAACGTCTCAAGCTCATCTTCCGTGGCTTCACCCAGGATGGCACCGGCTTTGATCGCCGCCAGGATCAAGGCCCCCGTTTTATGGGTATGAATATATTCCAATAGAGGAAGGTCAAAGCCTTTTCCCTGGGTCTCGATGTCAATGGTTTGTCCGCTGACCATTCCTTGTAATCCCGCTGCTTGCGCAATGACATGGATGGCTTTTACGATACTTAGCGGATGGTGGCTTTCATAAAGCACCGGATCAGTCATCACCTGGAAGGCAAGGGTGAGCAACGCATCTCCCGCTAAAAGAGCGATTGTTTCCCCAAAAGCTTTATGACAAGAAAGTTTCCCGCGGCGAAAGTCACTGTTGTCCATTGCCGGAAGATCATCATGGATTAAGGAATACGTATGGATCAATTCGATCCCGCACGCAAAAGGGATAAGTGATCGATAGTCTCCTCCCACCAATTCGTTAGCAGTGAAGGTTAATATAGGACGAATCCTTTTTCCTCCATCTATAACACTATGTCGTATGGCTTTATGAATGCTGGGTGGAAAGGTATCGTCAGGAGGAAGAATTTTTTCCAACCCGGCATCAATCAAAATTTTTCGCTCATGTAAAAAGCTTTCCAAGTTCATTGACTAACCCTTTGTTACTGAAAAGGACACTTTTTAAAAGAGGGCGGTTTAAAGATCTTCTTGGTTGGAAGTATCTTCTGGTTGGAAAGAAAATGGTTCACGACGGAAAATGCCTCCTTCTTCCTTAAGGAGAATATCTATCCTTTTTTCCGCCTCATCAAGTTTTTCCCGGCAAAAACGAGAAAGCCTTACTCCTTCTTCAAACAAAGAGAGAGTTTTATCCAACGAAACCTCCCCTTTTTCAAGCTCGCCGACAATTTCTTCGAGCCGTTTGATCGCTTCCTCAAAGGTTTGTGTTTTTTTCACTGATATTTCCTTTTAGGTTGAAAACTTGATCCCTTTTAAAATATAATCAGTCCCTCACATAAAAAAATCCTGATAAATTTACTGAAATTATTAACTAATTTCGTGAATGAGGATTTTTTTCTTCTTACTTCATTATACGTGGGGAATTATAAAAGTCTATTGATTTTTTGACAAATGGGGAAGGGGGAAAAACCGGCTTATTGGACAAAAAACAAGAACGAAATCTGATTGAGAAACGGAGGGTCTTACTATGCAGGATATAAAAAAGATGTACCGCACCATTATGGACGACCATTTCCCCGAAGAAATGGAGATATCTTTTGGAGATCAAACCTTGATTTATCGAAAACGAGCGTGGAAAATTTTTGATGACGATATGGGAGGGGTAATTGAAAAAGGCCTTCGTTACGGTGAAAATCCTGGTCAGGAAGCAGCGCTGTATGAATTAGTAAAAGGGAATTTGACTCTCGGGGACTGCACATTTATTGAGCCGGGCTTAAGTTTAGTAAGCGGTATTGATGAACAAGCCATGCTGCAATCAGGAAAACACCCGGGTAAAACCAACTTTACTGATATTGATAATGCCCTCAATATTCTCAAGTTTCTTACTAAACAGCCAGCGGCAGCGATCATGAAACACAACAACCCATCCGGCGTTGCATACGGAGACTCACTTGCCGAGGCCTACGATCGAGCTAATATGGCTGATCGGATCGCGGCTTTTGGAGGATGTCTTGCTTTGAACCGTCCGGTGGATAAAGCGACCGCTGAATTAATTAATCAAAATTACTTAGAGGTGGTGGCTGCGCCTGAATACGAAGCCGGAGTCGTGGAAATGCTCAAGAGCCGGAAGAACCTCCGAATCATTAAGGTTAACCGCATGGACAAACTGGAACAGCACCGCATGCTGCGGTTTGTTGATTTCAAGTGCCTCATCGACGGAGGGATTATTGTCCAGCAGTCGCCGCTCAACGCGATTTTGCGGAAGGAAAATTTTAAGCCGGCCAAAGCGGTTTTTAAAGGAAAAGAATATAGTATCAAAAGGACGCCCACCGAAAAGGAATACGAGGATTTTCTTTTCGGCTGGAGCGTGGAACAAGGGGTATCTTCCAATTCTGTATTGTTTGTTAAGGATGGGGTTACCGTAGGGATTGGAACCGGTGAGCAGGATCGCGTGGGGGTAGCAGAGATTGCCGTGTTTAAGGCTTATACGAAATACGCGGACGCGCTCTGTTTCAAAGAGCACCGCATTCCCTATAAAACCCTGGAAATGGAAATCGCGCAAGGAAAACGTTCCTCAGACCTTAAAGCTACTCTTGATGAAAAAGTAAAAACGGACAAAGGGAACCTGATCGGCTCAGTGATGGTCTCGGATGCGTTTTTTCCCTTCCGGGACGGCGTGGATGTGGGAATAAAGGAAGGGGTTACCGGTGTTGTGCACCCCGGCGGTTCTGACCGGGACTTTGAATCAATCGAGGCGTGCAACGAAGCTGACCCTCCGGTAACCATGGTCTTTACCGGCCAGCGGGCGTTTAAACATTAGGACTTCTTAATCTCTTCAACCCGGCAGAAAATTTCTCCTTGGTAGAGCTTCACGTTCAACGCTTGTTGGGGAGTAAGGGAGGAAGCATCGCGAATGATTTCATTGCCCGGCCACGTTCGGGTGATGCTATAGCCTCGTTTAAGGATGTTAAGGGGGCTGGCAGCGTCAAGCTGGGCTTCTGACTTTGCTAATGCGCCTGAATACCGCTCGAGCTTCCACTGCAGGAGGGTCTTGAATTGTTCATTTTTTCGGGATAACTCCTCTCTCCAGACTTTTATTTTCCCCAAGGGTGAGAAAAAGAGAAACATCCCGCTCACGTGCTTCCAGTTCTCCTGTTTTCGTTGGCGCGCTTGGGAAGACACGTGAATAAGTCTTTGAGTGATATCATCATTTTTCAAGGTGAGGTCAACCACCTTTTTGCGAGGATCGGCCAAGCCTTGGAGCGATAGCTTTAACGCACTCTTCCAGGCGTTGAGAGAATAATGCACTCCTTTTTCCATCCTTGATTGTTGGATGTCAAGGAGGTTGAGCAGGTGTTCTTTTTTTGCCACGACCATTTCCGCGGCCGCGGAAGGCGTGGGTGCCCGAACATCAGCCACAAAATCGGAAATGGTGAAATCAATTTCATGCCCCACTGCCGACATCACCGGAACCTTACATCCGCAAATCGCCCGCGCTACCCCTTCATCATTAAACGCCCAGAGGTCTTCCAAGGAGCCGCCGCCTCGGCTTAAGATAACCACGTCGAGCGCTGGATCGAGCGAGTTGACTTGTTCTAACGCCTGAATGATTTCCCCGGGCGCTTCTGTTCCCTGGACGCGGACCGGTATTATGAGTATCTCTAAGTTCACAAATCGTTGGCTTATAATCCGGAGGATATCCTGTAAGGCAGCACCGGTTGGTGAGGTGATGATGCCGATCCTTTGGGGAAGAACAGGGAGCGGTTTTTTTCGGGAAGGATCAAACAGCCCTTCGGAGGCCAGTTTCTTTTTGATCTGTTCAAAGGCCAACTGGAGGCTGCCTTTGCCCAAGGGTTCCATAACATCAGCCAAGATCTGGTATTCACCCCGCGGCTCATAAACATTGATCCGGCCGCGAATAACCACCTGAATCCCATTCTCAGGTTTGAACGGAAGAAACTGTGCCTGGGAGCGGAACATTATCGCCCGAATCTGGGCTTTTTCGTCTTTAAGGGTAAAGAAAAAGTGTCCGGTAGAATGGAGGGTGACATTAGAAATTTCTCCCTCAACCCATACAAACGGGAAGTTTTCTTCCAGAAGACATTTGATTTGTTGAGTAAGTTCAGAGACTTTTAAGATTTGGGGAGCCATTTTAAAATTATTGACATTTGAGATTAATTAATCTATATGAAAGCGAGCGCTCACTTTAAAAGAGAGATTCCTGTTAATTAAAAATGAGTTTTGTAAAACGATAAAAGAAAGGTACTTGACCAATGGTGCGCAAAATCGGCATTAACAACTTAACCGCCAGGGTTCCCACCAAAATTAAAACCCAGGAAATTATTGACGATAAAAGAAAAGACATTATCAAGGCCGCCGTTTCAGTTTTTAAACACAAAGGATACCATAAAACCACGGTCCGGGATATTGCCAAAGCAGCTAAAGTCAGCATGGGAAGCCTGTATGATTATATAAGTTCCAAGGATGACTTGCTATACCTATTTTATGAAATTTTTATTTTAACTTACTATCAAAAGGTCGTATCAGTAACGAATAATATTAAAGACCCCGAAAAAAAACTGAAGGTAGCGTATAAGACCTTATTGGAAGTTGGTTTTTCTTTAGAAGATGAGGTTCTGTTCGGGTGGACTGAGGCAAAAAACATGAAAAAAAATTACCTCAAGGAAATCTTAAAGCTTGAAAATGATTTGATCAACTATTTCAAAGGAATCCTGGATGAAATAACAGCGCACGGCCACAGTAAAATCCATGATACTGGCCTGGTTGCAAACTTTTTGGTTTACTCCGCCACCTTCGGCATCTTGAGACGCTGGGCACTTAAAGGTTCCTACACCAAGGAACAAATAATTAATTATCTCATGAATACCCAGTTAAAAACTATCCTGCCTCACTTAGTACCTTAAGATCTTCAGATAAGCTCAAACACAATCGGGACCTTTATAGAAATCGCGGTTTGAAAAAATTCCACGGGTGGCCTGGGAAAAGGGGAAGCGTCTTTTACTGCTTTGAGCCCGGCCTGATCGAGCACCGTAAATCCTGAGCTTTGAACCACGTCGACTCCTTTTATAATTCCCTCGAGGGTAATGATAAAATGGATAATAACGGTTCCCTGGACTTGTCGAAGGCTCGCCCGTCGAGGATAGATTTTGTGTTGTTCTATTTTTGACCGCACCATCATCAAATAGGTGTCTCCCGCAGCACCGCCCCCACTGCCCCGGCTGTTTTCTCCGAATCCCATCCCTGCTCCTGATCCATCGTTACGAGAAAAGGCTTCGCGACCGCTGGTGGCCGAATTTTCTGATTTTTCATAACCTCCCGGGGAATCAGAATCGTTTCCGAAATCAGATAAAGATGGTGTTGCTAAGCATACCGGCTGGTATTCACCCTCGGCCACGTTGACGGAATCAAAAGGAGAACTCACCGCGTTTTCCTGGGGAGGGACAGGTAATTTTTCAGGGGTTATTGCAGCGGGTTGTGTTTGTTTGACAGTCGATTTTTTTTGAAGCGGCATGGACAGGGGAGGGTTTTTTGGCACCCCCTCTTTTTTCGTTTCTGGGGTCAGGGGAGATATAGCCTTCCTATCTCCGCTTCCGGGCAGGTCGGTTAAGTTTACTACGCTTACCAGCGTGGAGTGAGTAAGAGCGTTTAGAGGGAGCCTGTTTTGTTGTCCTTGAATAAAAAAGAAAAGCGCCAACCCCACGCAATGGATCGTGCAAGAAAGAACAATCATGTTTCTCAGTCGCGGCTCAGATGGATTGATCGCTTTTCCCATGGCATCAACCGGGAGGTGATAAATCGCGCTTGCTTTCTCGATCGGGATAAAAAAATGTTTTATTTTTATAAACGATAAAAACATTGAGCTATTCCAAGAAAAACAAAAAGATAGGGTTTTCCAAAATAAAAAATCCCTGAACCGATTTGATTCAAGGATTGCACCCAGTTTACTTCACCCTTTATCTTTCGCAAAGCAGTGAAAGTTTGCGCATTATAGGCAGGTCTTCTGACTCTCCCGCACCTTAAACCAACCTTCCCATTCCGATTAATCGGGACAGTGGTTCTGTCCGCAAAACATTCTTGCGTAAGTTTAAGGCACCTACCCTACTTTTTCCGTAAGGTGCGGGATTACAGCGGCGGGACCGTTCCCGGTTATACGGGATTCCCTTTTAAACCTTTCGGTACCTATATTCCGATATGTTTTTTTATTTTTATATCACTCGCCAGGCACGTAGTCAAGAGTTTTTAAAAGCCGGCTGTCCCCTAAAAATTCCCTTAGTCTTCGCAGGGATAGACCTTGCACAACAATGCCCGGAGAGGCCACCCCCCGTTAATCGGGTTGCAGTGATCCGGATCATCATCCGTGAGAATATTGATGTTTGATTTCCAGACCCCATGAAGTGACGGTTCTTCCCCAGGGTCTTCCGGAAACCACCAGCCATGCTGGGCATGAACCACACCCGGGGCAATGCCCTCAAAATATTTACAGATTTGTTTACAGCGGCCACGGGGGGATTCAATCCAGACCCAGTTCCCATCCTTGATGCCGAGGTCTCTGGCAGTCTCGGGGTTTATTTCCATGAGCGGCCAGGGGTAGCGCTTGCGGTGTTTTTCCACCTGCCGGTGCTCAGAATTGTAATACGGGAGAAACCTCCCTCCGGTGGTGAGGATGAGAGGATATTCTTGGGCTAATGCAGGAGTGCTTACCGGGCTTTCAAGGGGTTCCCGGAAAATCGGCAGAGGATCATAACCGAGCTTTTCCAGGGCCGTGGAGTAAAGTTCAACTTTTCCGGTAGCAGTCCCAAACCCGGTTTTTTCATACCTCTTATACCCTCCTTTACCGGCAGCGAACCCGCCCTGACGCATAAATTCTTTAAAGGTCATTCCGGCAGGTGCAAGCCGATAATCATAGACCTCTTCCAAGTCCTCCCAGGGCCAGTATTGTTTTTGACCCAGGCGGTCCCCCAGGCCTTTCCAGAATTTATAATCTGACCAGCGTTCGTATTTTCCGGGCACTATCGAAGGCATGGCTTTTTCACTTCCTAGGATCATGGCATAAGCCCAGATCCAGGGTCGCTCCAGATATGTGGTACCGGGGAGCACATAATCAGCGAGTTGCGCACTGGGGGTCATGAAGAAATCGACGACCACATAGAGGTCAAGACTTTTTAATGCCTGATAGACCAGTTTGGTGTTAGCCTGAGTTACCAGGGGATTGCTGGAGAGAGTGATTAATCCTTTTACGGGATAGGGCTTTCCGGTAATGGCGGCACGATAGAGAGTCGGCGCATGCGCGAAGCATTGAAATTGGCTCGAGCGGTTAAGGGCGAGCTTGCCCCAGACACTGGGAACATACTTTTGCGTTACGTCAAAGCCCTCCCGGGTGATAATGCGAAAACGGTCTGCTCCCAACTGTTTCTTCCTCTGTTCCGGAGGCAGCTGGTCGAGAAGCTCTATCTCCTGTTCGTGAACAATATCAGGATAGGGAGTCGTGAACACATCACCTCCCTTGACATCAATGTTGCCGGTTATTGCCCGCAGAGAAAAGAGGGCGTGAAGCGTTTCCATTGAATTGACCGTGTGTTCGATCCCCAGGCCGTGAGTGGTGGCTGCTGGTTTTAGAGTGGCATACCACCCAGCTGCCGTGCGAATTTTATCATCCGGGACCCCGGTAATTTGAGATACTTTTTCCAGAGTAAAGGGACTCACCCGTTCCCGTAGTGCCGCAAACCCATGACACCATTTTTCCACAAATTCCTGGTCATAGAGATTTTCTTCTATAATATGCCGAAGCATGCCCAGTGCTAAGGCACCGTCAGTGCCAGGCCGTACCTGAAGCCAGAGGTCAGCCGGCCTGATCGCGTCGGTGCCCCGGGGGTCAATAACAATAACCTTGGTCCCTTCTTTATGTACTTTTATGATGTTCCGCCAGAGCGCGTTCCAGTACCGGGGGCCACCTCCACCCCAAACCAGAATGCACTTCGTCTCCGCCTGGACAACCGGAAAAACCTTCCAGCCAAACATGGCGTACATCAAGGCTAAATACTCTCCATAGCAGATCTCAGCCTGGCCGACGATGTTGGGACTGCCGAGAAGGTTAAAAAACCGGCTGCGGAATTCATCCGTGGTTCTCCCGGTGCCGGTGGTTGTTCCCATGGTCTCGGGCCCGAATTGTTTTATCAACGTCTGCATCCGGTCGGCAATTTCATCTAATGCCTGCTCCCAGGATATTTCCTTCCATTTATTTTCTCCACGCTGCCCTGTTCTTTTAAGCGGATAATTTAAACGGCCGGGGTGATAAAAATAATCCACAATTGCATTTGCCCGGGGACAGCCTTTGACAATTGGGGCAAAAAGCTCGGCTTTGGGAAAATCCATATCAGGTCCTACGCCAATAAGTCTTCCATCATCAATCTCCGCTGCCTGGCGACAGGCTGAATGGCACTGGATGCAGACTACTTTTTTAATTTCCTTCATAACGCACCCCTTTTTTGCTCAGTCATGAGTAAGCGGTAAAGCAATGCAGTGAAATTCTATCAACAAGCCAGGTTCCAAAGCAACATAAAATTTTGCTTCAAGCACCCAAAAATACTGTTTTTTGGGGCGCAATTTTTAGGTGTTGCAGAGTGATCAGATCTGGTAATAATGAACAATTTTTACCAAAAATTATTTTTTTATTTTAAAATATTCGCAAGCAATGGGAATATCTTGTATTAT
>Ga0209048_10005070_pt1 | contig 12487 bp, 8 predicted proteins | sample FrelakmetCRP12CR_FD_187146 | JGI IMG/M metagenome (GOLD analysis project Ga0209048, IMG submission 187146) | Freshwater lake sediment microbial communities from the University of Notre Dame, USA, for methane emissions studies - CRP12 CR (SPAdes)... | ecosystem: Environmental > Aquatic >... | reverse complement strand
GGGTCGTGACCTGCCCCCGCAATGCTCCCGACAGCCTCATACCCTGGCCCGTAGGCGGGTCGTCGGCCAGCGCCCCCTTGCACCCCGTTGCACCTGTTTGCAGGGCCTTTACCCGCCACTGCACCCCGCTGCACCGCGGGTCCTTCAGTCGGGGAGACAGGATTTGAACCTGCGACCGCCCGGCACCCAGCCTGAGAGATCCAGTAGCTCGGAGTGTTCAACCCGCGTGTCTACTGGGATTTGGTGTGTCTGAGTGCGCCTGAGTTGCTCTCACATTGGACCCCAAATTGGACCCCACGCGCCTGCCCGCGAAGCCGCTATGGTCGTCCGACTTGCGTGGCTCCGTCGTCAACGCGGGATCGTCGCGGACGCGTAGGATCGCCGGCTCCGTGGACGATGGGGCGAGCCGAAAGGCCCTCGCTCAGGACGGAGCCTTATTGGAGCTTGTATACTAAGCTCCAATAAGGAGGGTGTGTGTCGGAGCTTTTGAAACTCCATTGGCAGAGCGACCTCGCAGGGAGCGGTGTCTCGCGACGAGACCGTCGCCCCTGCGACTACACCGCGTACCTGCCCGATCCACTCGTCGGCCGAGGGTTCGTGCTCGACGGGGATGTCGCTGCCGATGTCGCCGATGCGGAGACGGCGATCACGCGGTTGAACGCCCAGGCGGCAGCGCTGGTGGACACTGAGGCTCTCGCGCGGGTTCTCTTGCGAGCCGAGTCTGTGGCCTCGTCCCGCATCGAGGGCCTCGAGATCGGCGCGCGCCGGCTCCTGCATGCCGATGCCGCCCGCCCCCTGCCCGGGCCATCGCCGGACGTGACGGCCTTGGAGGTGCTCGGGAACATCGACGCGATGCTCTACGGCATCGACAGCGTTGGCTTGGGGGATGAAATCACGGTGGAACTTCTGATGGAGATCCATCGCCGATTGCTAGCCGGCACGCGCCTGGAACCGCACGGAGGCCACGTCAGGCAGGTGCAGAACTGGATCGGTGGCAGCGACCACAACCCATGCTCGGCAGCCTTCGTTCCCCCTCCCAGCGAGCTGGTGCCAAATCTCGTGGACGACCTCTGCGCGTTCTGCAACACCGACGGCCTGCCCGTCGTTGCACAGGCCGCGATCGCACACGCGCAGTTCGAGACAATCCACCCGTTCGTCGACGGTAACGGCCGCACTGGCCGCGCCCTCATCCACCTCATTCTCCGTCGCCGAGGACTCGCGCCGCGGGTCCTGCCGCCGGTGTCGCTGGTGCTCGCGACGATGGCTCGGGACTATGTCAGCGGGCTCACGGCATCCCGCTACATCGGATCGCCGGCTTCACCCCAGGCCCACCTCGCGGTCAACACATGGGTTGCAACGTTCGCCGGTGCCTGCACCCGCTCGGTCGCCGACGCGACAGCGTTCGAGTTACGGGCCGCTGCACTTGAGCGCGAATGGCGAGAGCGCCTCGGGCGCGTCAGGGCCGACTCGGCGACCGACCGTCTGCTGCGCCGACTCGCAGGCGCCCCGGTTCTCACAGCCGAGAGCGCTGCCGCGTTGATCGGCCGGAGTTTCAAGCCCGCCAACGATGCAATCCAGCGCCTGGTCCTGGCGGGCATCCTGCGCCAAATCACGATCGGCCGACGCAACCGCGCCTACGAGGCACCGGAGATCATCGAAGCATTTGCAGACCTTGAGCGTCAGCTCGCAAGCCCCGAAGGCGACGCGCGGACATCGCCGCCCGCACGGGCGGTGCCAAGACCACGCCGGCCACAGCGCAAGCCGTAGCCGGCGCGCGCATGCCGAACTGACGCCACGCAAACGGCCCCGATGAGGCTCTGTGCTAGGCCCGCCTCCTGCCGGGACGGCCGTTTGTGACTACTCGAGTGTGTAGCCGAGGGTGTGGTAGGTCTTCAGGCGCTTGGCGAACATGCGGCGCAGCACGGGTACCTCGGCGTCGACGTAGTCGTAGACGAGCGCGTCGTGCTTGCCGGGGTGCGGGCGATGCAGACGTCCGGCGTACTGCACGACAGTGCCCTTCCAGGCGATCGGCATCGCGAGCAGCAGGGTGTCCAGGCGAGCATCGTCGAATCCCTCGCCGATGTAGCGGCCCGTGGCGAGCACCACGCGCGCGGTGTCCGCGTCGGTGGTCGCGAGCTGCTCAAGTGCGGCTCGTCGCTGGCGGGGGCGGATGTCGCCGTGCAGCTCGATCAACGCTGGGATGTGTTCTCGGAGGCGAACTGCGAGCTGCTGGAGGTGCTCGCGTCGCTCGGTCAGGACGATCGGTGAGCGCCCTTTGGTGGTCAGCTGAATCGTGTCTCGGGCGATCAGCTCGGCGCGCTGCTCGTCTGTGGCGAGCGCGCCGTATATCTCCTGGATGCCGGCGTCGGTTGGGAGCACGGCCGGATCGAAGCTGGTCTCGCGGCGGACGATTCGCAGCCTCAGCTCGGCTCCTGCGCTGGTTGCGTGCCGGCTCATCTCGTGGCGGATCGGGCCGCACTGCATCGCGATGATCGGGTGATGTCCATCGCGCCGATAAGGGGTCGCTGTGAGACCGGTGACATAGTGTGCCGGAGCGGACTGCAGCACCTGCTCGGCGGTGACCGCCGGGACGTGGTGGCACTCGTCGACGACGATGTGGCCATAGCCTGCCAGCAGCTCCTGCAGGTTCTCCCGCCGCGCGAGACTCTGGACCGTCGCGACATCAAGGCGACCCTTTGGCTTGTTCTTGCCAGCTCCGATGATGCCGATCTCTTTGACGTCGAGATCCAGGAACTGGGTCAGCCGCACGACCCATTGCTCGAGCAGCGGCTTGCTGTGCACCACGACGAGCGTCGAGCGTCCGCGGGCCGCGATCAGGTTCGCCGCGATCACGGTCTTGCCCATCCCTGGTGGCGCACACAGCACCCCGAGCTCGTGCGCAAGCATCTCCCGCGCGGCGTCTGTCTGGATGTCGCTCAGCTCGCCGGTGAAAGATGCGTCGAGCCCGGCCCCGTCGCTGCGCTCATCGTCCAGATCCAGCCGAATGTCTAGCCCGGCGAGCATCTCACGCAACGGCCCGAGAGTGCCGCGGGGAAGGACGAGGAAGTCGCCCTGCTGCTCAAAGCACGCGATCACGCGCGGTGTGCGCGCCGTGGAGATCCGAAGCCGCTGGCGTTCAAGAAACAGAGGGTTAGAGAACGTCGCGAGTCTGCGCATCCCGTCCAGCAGCACGGCCGGCGCCCCACCGGTGCGCACATACAGACGCTGCGCGAGCGTCGCCGTCAGTGTCTCCGGCATCGACGCGGCGGCGAGCCGGCTGGAGAGCGACCTGGCTGCACGCCATGGCGCCTGTCCGTCGACCTGCTCCCCGGCAGCGCCCAGTACCCGGCCGGCGGCATCGGCCTCGTCAACCAGGCTCTCCAGGCGGCTGGGCTCGATCCGCTCAAGCGACTCCAGGTAGGGCCACTGATGCTCATGGGGCTCGAGCTGCTCGTCGAGGAATAGAGAGTTGCCGCGCTTGCGAGCCTCATGCTGCAGGGGCAGCGCGATCAGGTTCCCGAAGCCGCCGCGCGGGAGCGTGTCCTGGCTCGGGAACAGACGGTCATAGGAGGCCATGCTCAGCGTCGAGCAGCGCCCCATCGCCTCCGTGAGCAGCATCAGCCCCAGCCGCCGGGCCAGCGCGGCCGAAACCGGGGCGCTGAAGAAGAACCACAGGTGCGCGCCGTCCCCTGAGCGCGATCGCTCAACCGCCGGTGGCACACCCAGCTCGCGGCACACCACGCGCAGCGCCGCGACATCGGCCTGCCACGAGCCGCCGTCGAGGTCGATCGCGAGCAGCCAGCAGGTGTCATCCGCGAGCAGCGGATAGACACCCATCACCTGCCCGCCCTTCAGGTGTGCGAGCAGCTCTGATTCCCGGGGCGCCACGAACGCTTGATGCGCGCACTCCCCGCACTTCACTCGCGGCTTGGCGCACACTCCCGGAACCCACTCGTTCGAGCAGCGGGGCGCCCACCCGCTGCGGCCCTTCCCGGGTTTCTCCCAACGACGCGGGAACACGTCCGCTCGCCCTCGAAATAGACTCGCGAACAGCGCCAGCTTGCGCTCCGCCGACCAAGGAGCCTCTCCCTCGTTGGCTCGCTCGATTGCCGTGGCGCCCGACGCAGGCCGCTCGCGCGCCAAGCGCAGCTCCGTGATCCGCCGGCGTGCTTCGTCGCTCAGCCGCTCAAGCTCGGCGAGCCGAGTCTCCTCGGCGGCGATGGCCGCGCGGAAGTCTGCCTCACTGAGCATCACCCGATTCTCCAGCCGCCACCGGCGGGTCCGGCGACATCAACCAATCGGCCCATTCCCGCATGTACACGCAACGAGCACCGCCCGCACCCGCTTCATTCGAGACCCGAACCAGCGACCACCCGGTCCTCACGACCGGAGCACCGTGTCTGCGGGGTATTGGACCACAAATTGGACCCCACGGCTATTTAGTGCCGTAACGCACAAACTCGGAAATACAGCCGTTTTGCAGGCTTTTCTTGTATCGGGGAGACAGGATTTGAACCTGCGACCGCCCGGCCCCCAGCCGGGTGCGCTACCAGACTGCGCCACTCCCCGTGGCAGACAAGCGGGCGACGGGAATCGAACCCGCCCTAGAAGCTTGGAAGGCTTCTGTGCAACCACAACACTTCGCCCGCGCGCCTACTCATCTTACCTGCGCTCCTCGGTCGGCACAGCGCCCGACTCGTCGGCCAGCCCCGGGGGCGGCCACGGTCCGAGCCAGTTGTCGCGGGCGCCGTCCAGGGTCACCGTGGAGCCGTTCAGCACGTGGCCCATGGGCGAGGCCAGCAACGTGACGAGCCACGCATGCTCGGCCACACGGCCAAGGCGCTGGAGCGGGACGGTGTGGGCCATGCCCGCGCGCACGGCACTTGGGTACTTCTCCATGACCTCCGTGTCGAAGTGTCCCGCCGCCACCGCCGTCACGGCGACCCCCGCGTGGGCCCACCGCAACGCCAGCTCTCGCGTGAGCGCCTCGACGGTGGCGCGTGCGGAGCCCGAGTGGGCCATGCCCGGCATCCCGTGATGGGGGGACAACGTCACGTTGACGATCCTCCCGCCTCCCCCCGGACGCAGCGCCAGCTCGAACGCCGTCTCGGCCATGTTCAGCATGCCGTCGACGTTCAGCCGCCACACCGCCCGCCAGCCCTTGGGCGCGATCAGCTCAGCCGGCGCGAAGTACTGCCCGCCCGCGTTGTTCACCAGCACGTCCATCCGACCGTGGCGCTCCAGGACATGTTCGACGAGCGATTCCGCCTGCAGGCGCTCGCGCACGTCGCCCGCCACCCAGTCGGTCGCGCCCACGCTTTCTCCGATCTCCAGAGCCGCCTCTTCGAGCACCTCGGCGCGCCGCCCCGCGATCGTCACCGTGGCGCCGCAGCGCGCGAGCTCGAGCGCCGTGGCCTTTCCGAGTCCGGTCCCTCCGCCGGTCACCAGCGCCACGCGGCCGCTGAGCAGCCCGGGCATGAATACCTCAGATTCGCCGTTTGCGCCGTTCATCGCGAGCGATCATAGGCCGCGGCGCACACCCGCAGGGCCCTCTCCCCCCTCCGTCCCCCGCCACCATTAGGGTTCATCCGTGCTCCACAGGCCATTGGCCCTGCTGTCCGGGCTCACCCTCGGCGACTACCTGCTGTGGAACTGGTCGCTGAACGGGCCACTTGGCGGCGAGCGCGACGTGTTGGCGCTCCTGTCGGGCCTGACGCTTCCCCCGCTCGCTATCGCCTGCCTGGTCCTGCTCGCGCTGAACCTCGCGCGCCTGATGGCCCGCTCCACCCGCTCGCGGGTGCTGGCCTTGGGGCGCCACCCGGTCGCCGATGACGACCAGGAGCAGCCGACGCACAGGTCCAGCGGTGGCGCCGGTCGTCTGGATGAGGTGCCCGCGTCCGCCACATCCTCCTCCGCCCCACCCCACGACAAGCTCGCCGCCTGAAGCGGCGGGCCTCACGAACGTGAGCGACCGCATCAAGCGGCTGTCTCCCCGCTCCAGACGCGTTCGCGTGGGCCTGGTCGCGCTCGTCGTCACGCTCGCGGCGGTCGCGCTCGGCGGCTACCTCTACGAGCGCCACCGAACCGGCAGCATCTACCATCCCCAGGCGCGGTTCGTGCCCGAGCCCGCGCCGTCGCTGCCGGTCCGCGGGCCCGATCGCTTTGCCTGGCCGTTCTACGGCTACACCAAGGAACACACGCGCTTCTTCCCGGCCTCCGCGCGTCTGAGCCCACCGTTCAAACAGCTGTGGGCGCACAACGAGGGCACTCTGCTCGAGTTCCCACCCGTGATCTACGGCGACCACCTCTTCCAGCTGGGCGACAATGGCGTTCTGTACGCGGTCAACAAGCACAACGGACACAGCTTCTGGAGGCGGCGCCTGGGAGTGCTCTCTGCTTCCTCCCCGGCAGTCGTCGGCGATACCGTTTATGCGACCGTGCTGGCCCGCGGACACGGGAGCAACTCAGGGCGTGTCGCGGCCCTCAGCTACGCGGACGGGTCGATCCGCTGGTCGCGCGACCTGCCCAGCCCGACCGAGTCCTCGCCGCTGGTCGACCACGGCATGCTGTTCTTCGGCTCCCAGAACGGGATCGTCTACGCGCTCAGGGCCGCGACCGGTGCGGTCCTGTGGACCTACCACGCGTCCGGCGCGGTCAAGGCCAGCCCGACGCTGAAGAACGGCACGCTCTACTTCGGCGACTACTCGGGACACGTCCAGGCGATCAGCGAGCAGACCGGGCGACGGCTGTGGGTCAGCGGCTCCGAAGGCGCCCTGTTCGGCAGCGGCACCTTCTACTCGACTCCCGCCGTCGCCTACGGCCGCGTGTTCTTGGGTAACACCGACGGGCGCATCTACGCCTACGACGCCGGCACGGGTAGCCTCGACTGGGCCGTGCAGACCGGCGCATACGTCTACGCCTCGCCGGCGGTAACGAACGCCCCCGGCCTCGGACCTACCATCTACCTGGGCTCCTATGACGGGTCGTTCTACGCGCTGAACGCCCGCTCCGGACAGATAGCCTGGAAATACGATGCCGGCGGGCGCATCTCCGGATCGGCGACGATCGTCGGGCGCATCGTCTACTTCGCCGACCTCGGCGACCGCCGCACCTACGGGCTCGGCATCTCCACGGGCCGCGTCCTGTTCCAGAAGGACAGCGGCTCGTTCGACCCCGTGATCAGCGACGGAGAGAACATCTACATGACCGGTACCACGGGCCTGTACGCGCTCGCGCCGGGATAGCTGCCGGCCGCCGGCGCGTAGCCCGCTGACCGCGTCCGCAGCGATCGGCCGGCGATGGCCCCGAGCCGCCCGCCCGGTGATCTCCTCACCATCCGCCGGCTCTCGGCGCGGCACGTCCGGTCCGGCACCGGCATCCACCGACGGCTAGCCGGTGCCACCGAGCACGCGAGCGAGCAGGTTGCGGGTCATCGCGACCACCCGTGGATCGGGTTCGGGCGGCGCGTCCGGTGAAGCCTGCGGCACGGGCGAGAGACCGTACTCCCAGCCGAGCGTGCCGGTCGCGAACACGAGCGCTCCCGAGCCGGCCGTGTACAGCGTCGTCTCCGCCACGGTGCCGCGAACCGGCGAGGGCTCGACCGCAGCCTGGCAGGACGCGGCTGCGCCGCTGCCGAGGAGCACCGTGCCCGGCGGCGTCGCTTGCGTGCGCTGGTCGAGCTCGTAGCCGACGATGCCCGGTATGCGGGTGGAGGCGGTCACACCACTACCGGCGAACAGCCACGCCGGCTGCAGGGCCGGGGCGGGAGCCCACGGGTAGTAGCGGTAAACCGGCGGCCCGGGCCGCGCCACCCGTGGGGTGATGCAGCCGTTGTAGGCGCTGCCGACCAGGCTCGCGCCACCGAGCGGGAACAGCCCGGAGGGCTGAGCGCGATCGGGGTCGCGCGCCGCGCTCTCCTTGTATGCGACGATCGTGTGGCCCGCTTCGCCGGCCTGGCTCGAGGCGCGGCTCGCCGGGGCGAACCGCACACGCCAGGCCATAGTGTCGGAGCTGATGAAGATCAGGCTCGCCCCCCGGTCCCGAGCCTGGGCGAACGCCTGCGCGTCGCGGGCCGACCAATACTCGGAGTGCCCCACGTCCATCAGCGCCCGCGAGCCTTCCACCTGCCCGGGATCACGGTCGATCGAGTCGATCGTGGTGTAGGACGCAGGGTAGCCATAGCGCTCCAGGAACCGCACCATCGCCACATCGCGGATGAAGAACTGGCCGGCGCCCGTCTGGCTTTCGTAGGGACGGTCGTAGGACACTTCGACGCCCTGGCTGGTGCCCGTGGCACCCACGAGCCTGCTGCCGCCCGGGTAGAGACTGTCGCCACCCCACGCGTTGTAGGCCTCGTAGGTGGCGGTCGGGATCTCCACGAGCAGGGGGGTCGGCCGCGCCGCCCGCACGACGAACAGGCAGTCGCGCTGCGCGCCGTCGGAGGCGTGGAGCTTGACGATGTACACGCCGCTGGGGAGTGTCTCGGGGATGCTGAAGGAGAGCATGGGATGCCAGCGACACTCCGTCAGACCGGTGGAGAAGCGATGCGTGCACGGTGGCTGGCGGATCGCCGGCAGGGCTGCGCTCTGGAGCACCAGCCGTCCGCCGGTGCCCCCGTACCAGCCCATGCGGAAGACCTGCAGGGTGACCCTTCGCGCGCCCGGGGCGTTCACGTAGACGCTCTCACGCTCTCCCGGGGCGACCACCTGGTCTGCGACGTAACCGTCGACGGGGCCCCGTGCCACCCCGCCGATGGCGCTGGGAGGACCGGGCAGGCGCCAGGCCGTGGTGCCTGGCGCGCCGTTCTCGCTCGCGATCGAAGGCGCCCGACCCTGGGTCGGAACCAGCCAGCGGTAGCCGGCGCCCTGCGCGCCCTGCCCGGAGCCGTCCGCCTGGCGAGCGGTCTGGCCGGCCCCGCCGCATCCGCAAGCGGACAGCAGCACGGCACACAGAGCCCCGGCGCAGGGCCCGCGAAGCCTTGTGGCAGATCCCATGCCGGCCGGCAGCCCGCCGCCGCCCTACGCCGAGCCATCGGTGCGGCAGGACCCCCCGAGGCCCAGCGCACGAGCCAGCGAGAAGCGGGCGACCACGCCCACCGTGCCGGCCGAGCGGACCGTCAGCGACGTCCAGCCTCCCGGCGCCGGTCCGACACAGGCGGCCCCGCGCGCGACGGTCCAATACGGGGTGAAGTGCACGCGCACGAGGAAGCTGCCCGGGGAGGATGCGAGCAGCGCAAAGGAGTCATGGCCCAGGGCGGTCAGCCGCCCCGGGCCGGACGCCAGCGCAGCGGGGGCGTCCACGGCGAAGATCCTCCAATGCCTGCTCGCGAACACCTCGCGCAGATAGGGCAGGCCTGCTCGGATCAGCCGGCCCTCCTGGGCGCTCGACGGATCCAGCGGGGTGTCCGGCAGCGCGACGTAACTGACCGCCTGCCCCTGCAGCCAGCGGTGATAGGCCTCCGCCGACAACCCGGGCGCGAGCAGAACACGATCGAAACGGGTGTCAAGCTGCTTCTCCCAGCCGCGCGCCAGCAGGACCGTCGGCGCGAGCAGCGCCGCCTCCCAGTGCGAGCGCGTGAGCGGCACCTCGACCCGCACCGGCGCACCGGCGTGACGCGCCAGGAAACGCTCGACCGGCGCGTAGTAGGAGGCACTAGTCGATTCGTTGCCGGCCACCGCAAGCGTCTCCCGCACGGGCCCCCACGCAACCCATGCTGCCGACAGACAGAGCGCCACCGCCACCAGCGGCGTAAGGTGCCGCGCCGCCGGGGCGAGGCCCGGGGCCATGCCGCCGCCCCCTGCCGGGCCCCCCTGAGCCAGGCCGTCGCCCCCGGCCAAGTCGCCGCTCCTTGCCGGGCCGTCGCCCCCGGCCAGGCTGCCGCTCTCTGCCGGGTCGTCGCCCACGGCCTGCGCGTTCCGGGACGCGAGAACCGCGCACAGCAACAGGGGCCCGGCCAGCAGCACGCCGTAGCGCTCGACGTTGCTCCCCATCGGCGTCTTCACCACAAGGCAAAGAAGACACGCGAGCAGATAGAGCAACGCTCCGAGCCGCAGCGTCGACTGACCCGCCGGGAGCGCCCACACAAAGGCCAGGACCACAAGCACGGTCGCCCCGAACGACATCAGCGGATACGGCTCGAAGCCGCCCTCGGGGAACAGCAGGGCGAGCGGCACGACCACCGCCACCGCCGGTAGCGCAAGCGTGATCGCGGTATGCGGGGAGCGACGGGCCAGCGCGTGGGTGACGGCCGCCAGCGCGAGCAGGGCCCCCGCGACGGGACTGGCCGCGGCGCACAGCACTGCGAGCAGTGCCGCCAGACAGGAGCGCCCGCGGGCGAGCGCCAGCACCGCCGCCAGCGCGAACGAGACGCCCAGCGCGAACGCGAGCCGCCCGACCCAGACGTCGGCGACCGCGGCGACCGCGAACCATGCCGCGCCCCAGCGCGCTGCCTTGCCATAGACGGTGAGCGCCAGGCGCTCGAACAGCACAGCCGAGGCGAGCACGGAAAGCACCGCCACGAGCCGTAGGCCGAGCAGCGCGGCGAGTGGCGGAAGCAGCAGGCTGTAGCCGGGCAGATGATGGCCCGAGTACCAGTTCCCGTCCCAGACGGCGAACCCGAAACGGTGAAAGAGATCCGCGCGGTAGACCTGCGCGGCGAGATCGGGCGTGCGCACGTTCGCGATCAGCCACACGGCGAGCAGCAGCGCGACAACCGGCAGGGCACCCCTCGGCGCGAGTCCTAGCCGCTTGCTGCGAAGATCGGCCACAGCCACGCGCGCGACGCCAAGCCCCCGCACACCCGCCGAGGCGGGTACGGGCCTGTACCGGTGTGGTCCGGCAAGAGGGCCCGAGGCAGCAGTCGATCTAATCCGCACGCCAAGATGATGACGACCATGAGAACTGAAACGCGCACTCACGAGCTCCGGCGCGCGGCGCGCCTCGGCTCGGCGCTGTTGGCGCTCTGTGCCGCGACCGCCGCCGGCGGCTGCGCGACGGCCCATCCGCGCCCGATCGACGCGGGCGCGCTCGCGGAAGCCGAGACGTTCCCCTTCTACCGGATCTACTGGGTTGGGCCGACCTTCGACGGCCACCCACTGACCGCCGTGGACGGCAGGAAGGGCTACATCCCCTCGGTCGGAGACAGCGTGTTCTACGGCGACTGCGTCCATGGAAAAGGCATCTTCGGCGGCGGTAGCTGCCAGTTGCCCCTGCAGCTCACGTCCGTCATCTACAGCCCACACTCGAACGCCACGCTCGGCCCGCAGCGCAACACCGTGGTGCGCGGCGTTCCCGCGACCGTCTACGACGAAGGGCGCTCGATCGAGGTCTACACCGGCAGGGTCGCGGTGGACATCTTCTCCGACACGTTCTCCCACGCCGCCCGGGCCGCCGCCGAGCTGCTCCCGCTGAACGCGCCCGGCTCGGCCACCGGAAACCTGCCGGCCCCCGTGTACTGCCCCGGCCTGTACGGGGCGATGAGCGCGAGCGTGGCCGGCGTCATGGCAAGCCTGCCCAGACACGCCTGCCAGACCGCCGCCGCCGCGGCAGCATACGTCAAGAGCCTGCATCGATAGAGAGCGTGGGCCGGCGCCCGACGGGCTGGTGGCGTGTCCTTGTCCGGCGAGGTCGCTCGCTCCGCACGACACGCGCGCACCGCACCACCCCGTGCGCACCCCTCGGGCGAATGGCGCCTGTCGCGGCGGCCACACGCCGAACCAGGCCGCCGCCGGGCCCGCCGGAAGGTCGCGCGCCGCCCCGGCGAAGTCGCCGGCCGCTCGCGCGCGCCTGCGCGCGCTACCCGGGAACGGGGGGAACCAGCGGCCTGCCGATTTCGCGGCGCAGGCTGAGGAACGCCACAGAGCCAATCACGGCGGGAATCCACAGCGATATCGCCCGGTAGATGAGCACGGCCGCCAGAACGACAGAAGCCGGCCGGACGCCGAACAGGAGGAGCATGCCGACAAGGCCGCCTTCGACCGCAACGAAACCACCGGGGATCGGAAGGGAGTTCGCGAGCATCCCCACCAGGTAGGCCATCATCACGACCCAGACCGAGGGCGCGTCGCCGAACGCCGCCAGGCTCGCGTACAGGACCATGTTGTCCAGCAGCCAGTAGGCGACCGCGCCCAAGAGCCTCCAGTCGTGCTCGCGGATGAGCCGCAACGCGTCGCCCACGCCGCCGCTGAGGGCGGTCAGCGCCACCGCTGTGCGACCGTGCTCGAGCAGCGATTGGGTCGCTCGCCCTCGCGCCCACGCCGCGAGGGCGAGCGTGCCCACGATGCTCAAGAACGCCGCCACCGCGGGCAGGATCGTGAGCAGAGGGTCGGTCGTCCCCGGGATCAGACCCAGCCACATCGGCACGCCGATCAAGACGACCGCCGCCGCGTTGACCGCGCTGGTCAGCACGAACAGCAGCACCGAGCGCTTTGCGATGCGCTCGACCGATATCCCCTTGCTGCGGAGCACCCATGCCCCCAGTGCGATGCCC
>Ga0209048_10005069_pt1 | contig 12488 bp, 15 predicted proteins | sample FrelakmetCRP12CR_FD_187146 | JGI IMG/M metagenome (GOLD analysis project Ga0209048, IMG submission 187146) | Freshwater lake sediment microbial communities from the University of Notre Dame, USA, for methane emissions studies - CRP12 CR (SPAdes)... | ecosystem: Environmental > Aquatic >... | reverse complement strand
CAACGCCTTCAACTGACTTTCCTCCAGACTGCCTTTTCGTGGTTCAGTCATGGAGAGTTTCTCCTGTTGTTTTGTTGCGTATCATCGGACCGGTGGTGATAGCGCGTCAGTTGAAAGCCAGGCCCGACCGCCTGGATAAACTTGATGTACAGCATTACGGCTATGTGCTCATCTGATACTTCCCGTGTTCACTGTTCTGAAACACCCAACTACACATCGTCATCTTCAACCGCTTTACGGAGGATGGCCCGCGCGGGAGCACCATCACGATCGGCAATCTTCAGTGGGAGGCAAATCAGCTCAAACATCCCAGGTTCGACCTGCGAGAGGTCGAGACCTTCAATGATCCAGATACCTGCCTCAAGCAGCGCCTGGTGGGTCTCGACCCCATCCTTTGTGTACCCACCCACCGAGAGATAATCGACACCAACGGTTTGGACCCCAAGTGACGCAAGGTAACGCGCGGCCTCCTGTGAGATATAGACGAAATCCTCGACGAACGTATCAGACTTCCAACAACGGGAAGAATTCAGCGTTTTGAAAAGCAGGCGTTCGCCTTGTCGGATATGATGGGGTCGAAGTTCGTCTGGCTTGATCGACTCGTGGTCGCGAATCTCAATCACACGTGCCCGTCCAATGGCTGCGTCAAGCGGCATCTCATGAATACTCTGGCCCTCTGGCACGAAGTGAAGCGGGCCATCCATATGGGTACCGGTATGCGAACCCATGGAAAGCTTCGAGACATTACACGTATCTCCACGATCCATAGATAACATGTAATCAATCAGCACTGGTGGATTGTCGGGCCAGTGGACCATACCCGTATACAGTGGGACAGAAATGTCAATCCAGTCGTTTTTCATCGTCCTTGCTCCCTGCTCGTTGCGCGTTCAAAGGTAATCACATTCTTGATGCCGCCAATTTTGCCGAGCAGGAGACCTGGAGCCTCTTCAGGTGTCGAGCGGCTCGTGATGAGTGCGCGCAGTGCGTCAGGCCAGCGCTGGTGAAAGATGCCAATATCCCTGATGGCCGCTTCGAAGTTTTCAGCACTGGCGTTCACCGTGCCAAAAACGACTTGATTCTTCAGCACGATGTTGCGCATCAGCAGATCGGCATCCACTTCAATTGGCTCTTTCAGACCGGGAACGCCTGTCAACGCGAAGATACTGTTTGGGCCAAGGAGCTTCAACACCTCAAAGGCGAGACGCGAGACGCCTGTTGCCTCGTAGATCAGGTGGATGTGGCCGAACAGGGCCTGTTTCGTCTCTGCCGGTATACTCCCATGGGAGTAGTACTTCCCTCCAATCGCCTCGACGATCTCTGAACCCGGATTGGGAGCTGGCGGCAGCGCGTAGACAGCCGTTTCAAAGCCTGCCACTTGCAAAATCATCGCACCAAGCAGCCCGACAGGGCCGGCACCCAGAACCACCGCTGTCAGCTCATTGCGACGCACTTCTTCCGGGGTTGCGCGCTCGACCCAGGGCAGACGATACACAAACTGCTGGATTTGATCACGGGCTTTCTCCGCGATCGTCAATGGCTCGGTGAGCACAGCGACATCGCGCAGTGCTGGTGGCACGAGATGCAGGTAGCGTTCATGGTCGACGACCTCCTCGGTCATAAAACCGTGCGCTCCCTTAATCCCGCGTTCCGTGTAGTCACCGGTGATGCAAAAGTCCGGGTAGCCTGCGCGACAAGGATGGCATGCTGCGTGGGGACAAGGACGTCGCACGGTCGGCACGACCAGGTCGCCTACTTTCACGCGGCTCGTCGCCGGACCAACTTCCATCACCTGGCCGAGCGACTCATGGCCGATCACCAGGTAGTCGGACCCTGCAGGGGGTGTCCCATATTCAAAGGCGCAGATTTCTTTGTCTGTGCCACAAATGCCCATCTCAAGCATGCGCACTCTGACTTGATCTGGTTCAGTCAAACGTGGAGCTTCATGCTCGATAAGCTTCACCTCATGGGTTCGTGGAAAAACTGCAACTGCTTTCATCTCTTTGCTTCCTCCTTCTCTTTCTTACGCACAAGGCGTACCATTGATGGTCCTCACGAGTCACTGTCGGGTAGGTGAGGCCTCTCCCAGGGCCTGGTCCAGGGCGTGACAGGCACTGATTAAGGCAAGGTGTGTAAAGGCCTGGGGAAAGTTCCCAAACGCTTCACCTAAAGGACCCACCTCCTCTGAATACAAGCCAAGGTGGTTGGCATAGGTCAGCATCTGTTCCAGGTTCTGCCTGGCTTCTTCCAGTCGCCCCGCGCGCGTCAGTGCTTCTACTAACCAGAAGCTGCAGATGGAAAACGTCCCCTCAACACCTGCTAGACCATCATCTGCTGCTGTATCCACACGGTAACGGTAGACATGCGGTTCGTGCATTAATTCTCGCTGAATACGCTCGATCGTGCGCAGGATGCGCGGATCAGCCTCGGCAGTAAATCCGGTGAGCGAGATCAACAACGAGCTCGCATCGATGGCATCACTGCCATAGGACTGGACAAAACTCTGCTGTTCTTCACTCCACCCCTGTTCCATGATTTCCTGGTAAATGGTATCGCGGGTGACCCTCCACTCGTCAAGTGGCGCAGGCAGGCCCTGTTCTTGCGCCATTCGTATGGCCCGATCAAAAGCTACCCAACACATCACGCGGGAGTGCACGAACGCTCTCTTGCCACCACGCACTTCCCAGATGCCCTCATCCATGGTCTGCCAGTTCTTGTTCAGCCAGTTGACGAGGCGAAGGATATAGTGCCAGCCTTCGTAATAGATGCCTCTTTTGCTGAGATACACATAGATCCCATCCAGGAATTCCCCTGTGATATCGAGCTGCAGCTGCTGGTAGGCGCCATTGCCAATGCGTACCGGGCGGCTGTGACGATAGCCATCCAGGTGATCCAGGGTGATCTCTGTCATATCGTGACCACCATGAATCGTGTACATGGTTTGTAGCGAGCCTTCCTCCGTCAACTCAGTAGCACGTGCCCGCAGCCAGCCCCCAAATGCCTCTGCCTCTTCATGGAAGCCGAGCAGTAGAAGGCTGTGGATGGTTAAGGCGCTATCCCGCAGCCAGGTATAGCGGTAATCCCAGTTGCGTTCACCCCCCATACTCTCTGGCAAACTCGTGGTTGGTGCGGCTACAATGGCGCCGGTTGGGGCATACGTCAACAGTTTTAAGGCCAGGGCTGACCGCTGCACCATCTCGCGCCATCGGCCCTTGTAGGGGCACTGCGAGAGCCAGGTGCGCCAATACTGTTTGGTGTCGAGCAGGATCTGCTGGTACTCCGCAGGCGAGAGGTGCGGTAGCCCACTCTCTTGGTCGTTTGTGCTTTCCAGGAGAAAATAGGCCCTTTGATCTTGCTGGAGAGTAAATGTCGCATGAACACCATCGTGACCATCTTCCTCTAATGGAATGGAAGAGAACAGGGCTAGACTCAGATCTGTACTCCGAAAGGCCGCTCCGCGCTCTGAGAGATGGACGCTATGCTCATCGCGTGCGTAGTTAAAGGCTGGGCGACAGGTCAATTCAAACGTCATTGAGCCACGCACGACTCGCACGGCGCGAATGATGCGGTGTCGCGTCGTGGTTTCCGTTGCGGGCTCGATCGGCATGAAATCAGTGATCTCACCGACTCCCTCAAGCGTAAAAAAGCGTGTAATCAAGATATTGGTTTCTGGGAGATAATACTGTTTGAGCGTCATCTCGGGCGTCTCCTGTGGTGCAATACTGAAGAAGCCACCTTTTTCAGCATCGAGTAACGCCCCGAAGACACTGGGTGCATCAAATGAGGGGATGCAGCACCAATCAATCGTGCCATTTTTGCCGACCAGAGCGACCGTGTGAAGATCACCAATGATCCCATGGTCCTCAATTGGCAAGTACGTCATTGTACGAAAGGGATCGCGCTTCTGTGTATTCGACATGGGTTCTTCTCCTTATCAACTTGGAAGCATTGAGGGAAAGAGAAAGCTTGGAGCATTCCCTGTGGCAAGATATCCTCTCCCCCTGAGTGTTGCTACGTGGCTCACCTCAGCGCAAGTCTTGAACGATGTCTATTTAGAGGAAAGGCCAGATAAACCTGGCTTTTCTCTCTTTCCTACAAAAGCAGTGCGTGATACACGCTGCTTTACTCGCCAAAGTCCGCGCGAAGCTTAGCTTCCTGGTCTTTGGACAGGTTGGTCTGAATGATCTCGAACTGCTGGCCTTTGACGGCATCAGCAACCTTGTCTAACACTGCCCCACTCGTCAACAGGAACAAGGCAGAGGTACCTGGAGTGATCTTAGAACGCACCTGGTCGATAAAGCCCTGGTCGATGCCATAGTTGGCAAAGTGGCCCATCAAGGCGCCGATCGCGGCGCCGACCGCCAGTCCGAAGAATGGGATAAAGAACAGCAAGCCAAAAAGCATACCCCAGAACGCCCCACCCAGTGCGCCGACTCCGGTCATGCTAGTAAGCTGCCTGGTCTTGGGTTTCTTCGCTCCCGCAGGCCAGGTGACGATGGCCCCATCTTCAATCTGGATCAACTGCTGCTTTTGCAGGTTCTCCAGCGTAGACAGCATCGTCTGGGCGCCCTCGGTTGTTGGGAATTTGATGGCTACTAATGTCGCCATAGGTAAGACTCCTTTCATGTTGTCTTCATACACGTTGATCGATTCCAGCAGATATGTTCTCTGGATTGCTCCATGTTTTCTCTTCTCGCGATATTTTGTGTGACAGGCAGACAAACCGCCTGGAACACCCGGTTGCATACAGTATGTGGTTAGTGGGCCATCTGGTCGATGCATGCGGCGACCGCCAGGAGGAGAATATCGTCCTGCCCTGGCTCGATCTCCACACCATAGGTATCGCGCACCCGGAACCACTTCTTGGATATCTCGGCCACCTTCTCCCGGCCCTCGCCGATGGTGTACTCGTGGTCGAGTATATTGCCCTTCACCTCCAGGTCGGGTCCGCCTTTGATCTTGACCGTCCAGCGATCGCGTATGGGTGTGATGAGAGCCTTCTTGACCATGGCCATTTGATCGCCACCGGGGCCTTCGACTTCCATGCTGTCCTTAACGCGTAGCATGCGCTCCTGGATCTTGGCAAGTTCCTTGCCGCTACGGTCCTCGAAGATGAGCGTCTGGCGCACCCGCAAGGCCTTCCCGTCAACTTTATAGACCCTCTCACCTCTGTTGTTTTCGATCCAGAAATCATCGCCGATGGACACCAGCTTCTCCCGCATCTGATAGTGAGTTTTGTTCCCACCACCTGACGGTCCGCCGCGCCTCTCCTGGCGCTCTTCTCTTCTATTGCGCATACCTGTATCTCCATCCTTCCAAGTTCGATTCAGTCAACTGATCCTACATACACCTCTGCATGCTTAATTCTTTCGCCATTGTCGTTCTTTAGATCTAAATGCTTCCAGTAAATAGTTACGGAATGGGTGGTCCCTTCTCTGGCTCGGGATCAGTGACTGGCGTGTTCTCAACTGGGGTTTCCGCTAGTCCGGTATGCAAGCATGTAGTCCCTCTGCGAGGTGAAAGAGGGTACGAACTGACCCGTTCTCATGGACTGATCATCCCGAGTCGTTCCATCCTTTGCCAGGCGTGATAATTCGCTTCATCCTCTTCAGCGCTGGGCCCATCAAATACGTATTGGGACAGCGATCCCGTTTCGATCTGCGTCAAGTCGACCCCGTCGAAGAGGTCCTTTGTCCGTTGCCGAACCCAGACAGCAAACGGATCCTGCGCTGTTCGCAGGTGCTGGAACGTGCGCTGGAGATCATCCCCCTCCAGGTAGATGATCGCTTGATCCCCTTGTGGCGTGTGTTGGAGGTACGCGCGCTGCGCGCTGAGGCCCAACTGACGGCTGAATGCCTTGTACTCGCTTCGGCGTGGTCCCAGGATCTCCATGATCCAGGCCCTCCATTCCTCCGTCTTGCCTGCCCTCAAGGGGAATATAAAAGCCAGTGATGCCATGCTGTTCATCCCCTTTCTCCTTTCCGATGTTCTCTGCAACCAAGAGACGAGATACATAGCACATGGATAACTCAAGCGTGTTTGCCGGTTCGCAGGGACATCGTTCCCCGCGAGACAAGATTCGCATCTAAGCAGCTTCCATGTACTCAACCGACAGAATCGGACAACCCATGTCATGCAGCGAATTGAGCACTCCAACGAGTGCGGATTGATCTGCCAATCGACCCGCCAGGATCGTCATCGCTCCTCGTTTTAGATCGTTTTCGTGCTCAATCGTCAACCCACCACAATACCTGGACCAATTCTTGTCCAGGGTGCCCTGGATAGAGATCCGGTACCTTGCCGGTGCTAACAAACTGACACCTGGGCGGTATGTTTCCATGGCACGCTCCTTTGTATTCACAGGCGAGATCCATGTTCCTGCATCACATCTCCGCTCACATCCACCGTCATGCCGTAGGTCTTGCCGGTAAACTTGCACAGCGACGTATACTTGGGCGTGACGGTCAAATTGGGATCGGTGCCACAGATCAGACCACTGGAATTCCACCTAAGAATCAGTCTAGTCGAAGACACGAGCAAATACTATATCCCACAGGGTATAGCTTTGGGTATGGTTTTTGCACGCGTCTTCGGCTGCAGTTCTTCTTAAGGAATGTGATGCGCACGTTTTGCGATGAAACAATCGGCCGGGTTACCTGATGTAGCGGAGCATCAAAAACCCGATGCGTCAAACGCGGGGCTTGAGAGAGGCTACCTCAACATGAGTGCTGTTCCACTAATTGCCAAAAGCGTACGACGGAATGTACTTTGTCTACTGTTTGAAGATATAATAAATACAACATCCATTCCCTGGACGTGTGTGATCGTCTTGTGAAGCTTGAGCGGCGTGTTGTGACGCTATCGTGAGTTCAACAGCGTATGCTTAACTTAGGAAGGCGAACTTTTTCGGTTTGGGTCATATCAGAACGAAAAGCCTGAAACTGCGTGAAAATTGGAGGTAAAACAATGAGTGATGAACAACTTCGTGAAATAACGCTGCCTCTCGACGACATACAAGACCTGTTTGCTGACCCGGAACCAGGCTCGGATAGATTTGTTTCGGGTATGGATTATCTTTACAGTGAAGTCAGGGTCCATACGAGAGTTCTTAAACAGCCTGATACATATAGAGTGACCATTGAACTCCCTCGGGAAAAGATCACAGAAGACCTCCTGGTGAGAACTCGCGAGAAGATATATCGCTACTGCAAGTTCAAAGCTGAGCAGAGCCACAAAGAGGTGATAGTAATGCGCCACCAGGGCCTCGATGCGCTCAGGAGGAGCATCTGGGTGGCACTGATTTGTGTCATACTGGGAATTGGTGCTACTGCGTGGTCGCAATCGGGAATTAATAGCATACTTGAGGCGGTGTTGCTCTTCATCACAGCGTTTTGTGTGTTAGGCGCAGGCTGGGTTGCAGTGTGGATGCCATTCGAGTACTTTCTGTATGATGCATGGCCTTTCCAGTTGGATAAGCGCGTTTACAATCTCATTGCAGATGCCGATATCGTCATCAAGGCCCACGAAGGTGAAGTATCATACCAACTCGGGTTCTAAGAGACACTTCTAAAAATGAGGGAAAAAGTCATCGAGCGGAGACGTTTGGGATCGGCTTTGAGCTGATTGAGTCCTTCACACACCTTAAAGTATTTGGCAAAGTGGTGGACACCTGCTCGAGAAAGAAACAGACTCATCATCTCGGCTCCAGCAGCATAGAATAGATGTAGGTATAATCACGAACGACTTGAAGTGCGGCGTATGGCCGCTCGTCAGGCGGAGCCCAGGCACGCATAGGGATATTCACGCGAGGCATCCGCGGCCTTCATCTTCAGCCATCTTCAGTGCTGATCACTCATCGTTGTGCTCTCGTGTGGCGAGTGCCGCTTGAACCGCTTGTAGGAAGTTTTTTAAAAGCGGTTTGTTCTTCAGTATGGCAATCTCTTCGGCTTTTAGACTGAACTGTGAAAGTGCTTCAATAAAGAAAATTGTGACGGGATTGGAAGTAGAAACAGCTAGACTGTGATCGTATAGTGAAGCCAGTATTCTATGATTGAGTATGGAAGGAGGCTACTTATGAATTGGCAGAAACTCTATAACCCTATCGTGATCTGGCTATTGCATTCGCCACTTCATAGCCTTGTGGATAAAAGCACGATATTGGTCACTATTACGGGACGCAAGAGTGGCAAAATGTATACTGTTCCAGTTTCTTATATACGTGACGGAGATATGCTGTTTATGATCAGTCAAAGGGAACATACCTGGTGGAAGTAGCGGCTTAGACCAGGCCTCAAAGAGAGGTGAATTTCTCATGTCAAGCACAACAATACAGGAAACAAGTTCTTCGAAGTGGAACTGCGTCGAGGGTAAGTGAGAGCAGAAAGAGAAAAATAATGGCACAATCTATAGTAATTCAACATGCTCGTATCTTCGATGGCTCTACTATCATTTCCGATAGTACGGTCATCGTGCAAAATGGCATCATTGCAGCGATCGGTGACAAGAGTGTCATCCCAGCAGATGCCCAGGTGATTGATGCAACAGGAAAGACGCTTCTCCCCGGTTTCATCGATGCGCATACCCATATCGTCTTCAGAGATGCGCTGAGAGAAGCCCTGATCTTTGGCGTCACTACCGAATTGGATATGTTCAGCGATTATCGCCTGGTGGCTGAACTGAAAGAGCAGCAAACAACATCTGAGGGAGAGGACATCGCTGATCTTCGTTCGGCAGGCACTATTGTAACAGCCCCTGGTGGACATGGGACCGAATACGGATTGACTATCCCGACCATTACCAACCCCGATCAGGCGCAGGCATTCGTCGATGCACGCATCGTTGAAGGGTCCGACTACATTAAGTTGCTCTATGATAACGGCAGATCCTATGGAAAAGATCAACCGACGCTCAGTAAAGCAACGATGGCGGCAGTGGTAGAGGCGGCTCATAAGCGCGGTAAACTGGCCATTGTGCATACACTCACGTTCCAGGAAGCACACGACGCCATTGAGGTGGGTGCAGACGGATTAGGGCACCTCTTTACTGACCACGTCCCCGATTCCACATTCGGTCGTTTCGTCGCGGAACATCATGCCTTTGTCATCCCGACACTCACTGTCCTGGAGAGTGCGGTGGAAAAGCCCAGCGGTACCTCGCTCGTGACGGACTCGCGACTTGCACCCTATCTCACACCGTCGGATATCGCCAATCTACAAAAGATTTTCCCCTTTGAGAGCGTGCAGGGGACCTATTCAACAGCTGAAGAAGTCGTCCGCCAACTGAAAGCAGCAGGAGTGCCAATCCTGGCAGGTACCGACGCGCCCAATACTGGCACGTCACACGGGGTAAGCATCCATCGTGAACTCGAATTGCTCGTCCAGGCCGGCCTTACTCCTCTAGAAGCCCTGGCTTCCGCGACTTCTGTGCCAGCCAGGATATTTGGTCTGACTGATCGCGGGCGAGTCGCTGTGGGCTTGCGTGCAGACCTCCTGCTGGTGCAAGGGGATCCCTCCACTGATATCCTGGTTACTCGCGATATTGAGCGTATCTGGAAGTGCGGTGTACAGGTAGATCGCCAGTCCTATCGTGAGCAACTCGAACAGCAGAGGAGAGTGGCCACAACGCGTAGCGCTCCCGCGGGTTCCGAGTCAGGGTTGGTCAGCGACTTCGAAGACGGCACCTTGCATAGCACATTTGGGTATGGCTGGGACATTTCGACCGATGGTTTACGTGGTGGTACCTCGACGGCCCGCTACGAGGTCGTGCCTGAAGGAGCCAATGGAGGGAAAGGGTCGCTCTTGATTACGGGTGAGATTACTGCGGCTTTTCCTTATGCCTGGGCCGGAGCGATCTTCTGTCCAGGCTCTGCTCCTTTTGCACCCGCCAATCTGTCAGAGAAGAAGGGCATATCCTTCTGGGCGAAAGGGGATGGGAAAACCTATCTGGTGATGCTCTTCTCGCAAGGTACTCTCACGACACCTGCAACAGTTTCTTTCAATGCGGGAGCTGAGTGGCAACACTTCAGTTTCCATTACACTCAGTTCGGCGCTATTGATGGTCATGATTTGCTTGGAGTGCTTTTTACGGCTTCGCCTACACCCGGGACATTTGCTTTTCAGATTGACGATGTACGATTTATTTAGCAGAGAGGTACTTGTTGTTCGAGATAAAAGGAGCAAAAACGATGAAAACCATTGAAGCTATACTAGCAGAACATCCTTTCTTCCAGGGACTTGACCCTCGGCATCTGCACGAGGCCGCTCACGGTGCGAATGAGGATAAATTTGATGTACACGCGTACATCTTCAATGAGGGTGAAAAAGCCGGAAAATTTTATGTTCTCCGCAAAGGCAAAGTAGTACTAGAGGGAATTTCACCCTCAGATGAGCTGATTGCTATCGATACGCTTGAGGCAGGCGATGTGTTGGGTTGGTCGTGGCTCTTGCAGCCATATCATTGGCAGTACAGCGCCCGGGTCATCGAAACGGCACAGTTAATTGTCTTAGATGGAGTGTACCTGCGTGAAAAATGCGAAGAAGACCACGATTTTGGCTATGAACTAGTCAAACGAGCCATGCAAGCCATCGCGCAGCGGCTACAGGCGGCACGGACGCAAATGCTCTATGGTCGCCCTACACGAAGTATCTTATGATAATGGTTGTAGGTGCAGAAATTAAGAAGCGAAATGACTGCTGAGAGCGTCCATTAAAATTCCTGCGCCGAAACGCATCACGTCAGTAGCTGGTAAACCTGTTTCATCCTCCGCTTGCTTCAATGCGTCGCGTGCTTCTTGCTCACTCAGTCCGAAAGTCATCAGTGCAAGGCCGACTACCTTGCACGGTTGCTCTGGCCGTATCCAGCTTACCATCTCCTCGTTGAGCTGGATCATCCGATTTAATGGGGGGAAGAGACAGTGAGTATAGCCCTCAATCTCTGTTGTTCCAACTTTATGGCAGAAAATCATAGCTTCCGGCATAGAACCATGAATCAAGCCCAATGTTACCGGTGAATAACCCGGATGGTTTAGAGCGCCCTGACCCTCAACAAACACCCAGTCATGCTTGTTCGTAAAATCAATCACCATTTCCTCCACCATCCCTGCTATAAAGTCGCTGATAATACGATCAACTGGTAAACCATTACCGGAGATCATGATCCCTGTCTGTCCAGTAGCGACAAATGCGCTATTCAGCCTGCGATTGCTTGCTTCTCGATCCAATTCAAGGGCAACGGTCATTTTGCCTACAGCGCAGTCCGAGCCTACCATGAGGATAGTATGGCTGCCAGTACGATGTGGAATGAATTGAGCAACGCGGTTGTTATCAGGGGGACGGCGTACGTCCCATATGGTCACTCCACGTTTCGCAGCAGCAGTGCGTAGTTCCTCATCATCTGAAATAAAGAAATGCAGGCCGCTGATTATATCTAATCCAGCATGAATAGCTGTGAGAAGTTGCCAGCGCCAGGCCTCTGGTAACGCTCCACCCATAGGAGCAATGCCGATTAAGAGAGAATCAGGCTGATACTTCAAAGCCTCATTGATATCACGCACGACAGGAATACCATGCCCGAAAGATGCGCCGCCTAAAGCCTGGGGGACATCCATGCCTGCTTTGGTACTATCAATAACAGCTACTACAGTATCTTTGCCATAGCGTATGACACCTGTTGCTGTTTTGCCGTAATGCCACTCAAATAGGCCCTCCGCAAGAATTGCTATTTTTCTCATAAAATGCTTGCTCCTTTGAAACGTGTTAATAGTCATTATTATATGACATTACTCTGGACTGTTAGCCTTAAGCATGTTATGATTGTCAACAATTAAAGCTAGCTTATGAAGGGCAAGGCTTTTCATTCGTCGCGGGACCAGGGATAGAAATCCCTTTTGAACACTACATTGAGCGATGTTGAAAGGCCGTGCATAAAGGGGCGGGAACGCATGAATTTCAATCTGATACAATGGTTATTTACTGATCCATGTACTGCCACGAGCTGCGTGTTAGGTACTGCAACAAGTCCAGGAACCCCACCTGAGACATTTCATTTTTATGTTCCATGGACCATCTTTTGTATAGTTGGTGTGCTGATTCCCTTTTACTATTCTGTAGAAGGTCGCAAACGTTTTGTGAAAGATAAACCGGTCATCAAGAATATGTTGGATCGCTTTCTTGGTTGGCTGGCCATCATCTGTATACTCGGCTTTCCGCTGATTTTCGCGCGCGCATTCCTCTACGAATACTTTTTCGCGTGGCGTGTATGGCGTTATCTGTGGCTTGCCAGTTTACTGACATGGGCGATAATATGGATCGTCTATCTCATACGAAAATTCCCCAAGGAGCAGGCTAATTATCAGGAATTTAAGAAACGCGAGCAGTATATACCAAAGGGCAGCAAATCAAAGAATGCCAGACGTAAAGCGACCTCATCCAGGTAATACAGCGTGTGACTGATCATGCTTCTACTCAGACTAGCGGTATAATTCTTGCCGG
>Ga0209048_10005068_pt1 | contig 12489 bp, 13 predicted proteins | sample FrelakmetCRP12CR_FD_187146 | JGI IMG/M metagenome (GOLD analysis project Ga0209048, IMG submission 187146) | Freshwater lake sediment microbial communities from the University of Notre Dame, USA, for methane emissions studies - CRP12 CR (SPAdes)... | ecosystem: Environmental > Aquatic >... | reverse complement strand
GCCAAAGAGGCGACTTGCTGGCTCTCCAGCAGAGACCGAAGTGCGAGTGCTTGGGAGGGCTCCATGCCGGGTTTGACGCGGCCTAACGTGCAAGGTAACCGGCGCGCCGCGCTGGCGTTCGCCAAGTAGAAGTCACGAATCAGCGCGTCCGGTTGACCGCCGGGTTGGGCATCACCGGCCTATCCGAAGAAGCAGCAGTATTCATCGCGATCGACCACGGCAAGAAACGCTTCGAGGCTTCGGACTTCCGCGTTGGGCCCGTATCCGTGCCATTTGAGGTCTCGGCGCATCCAGAATACGCGCCAACGATTTGATGTACGCACGAACGTTGCCTTCGCGACCGGGTGCTCCATCACTTCTTTCGGATTTTCCCAATGCGGACGGATCTCGAAAATCTCCACGCTCTGGCCGGTTATTCTGTATCCGATGTCGAGCTGCGGCCGAACATGCGGTGGAGGGCGACGACGCTCCAGAAACTTTGCGAGGTCGCGCTCACAGCGCATCCTCTCAAGATCGGTCAACGCCACAGGTGGCCTCTGGACAGTGACGCCCAACGTTTGAGTTCAGCGGCTGCCGTAGGCAGTCCGCTGGAACGAAGGATTTGAGCGCATTCTTGCCTGCGCCCAGCCTGCCGGCGGCAGATTGCTTCCCGCCAGAGGCCGGATGCAACGTGCCAGCCCTCCCAAGTCCGAACGGAGGCATGTTTACATAGACGTTTTCGTAGGTTCCTGGCGAGGCCGCGTACGTCTCGTGCCAGATTCCGACCGAGCCGTCGGTTCCGACAGACTTGTTGAAGGCTTGCCAGGCGGGCAGGTGCTCCGCATTCTTGCTCTTCGCATACGCCAGCAACTGTTCCAGTGAGCGCCAATACTGAACGAGGACGATCGTACGAGAGAACCACATTTCGGAGTGGATGAACCCAAGCTCTGGCTGCCGGTAGAGCTCCTTGATCATTCTCGGCATAGCGCGCGCGACCGGCAACCACTTGTGTACCTTCAGCGGGTTGTTTATGCGCATGCCAACGAGAAAGACGACGAACTCGCCTTCTAGGTTTGCTGTGAGACGCTCGCTGCGGATCATGATTTCATGCGCTCTAACGCTGCGGTTCAGCGGCGACGCGCAGCGCCGTCCGCTGCAACCGGTTGTTAGGCGCCAGGGCGCCGAAGTACAACATGGGTGGCCTTCTCCGAGGCCACGAACTGGACACACTCGTAACCTGAAGCCCGCAAATCGACGCCTTCGAACAGCCGCTCTCCACCGCCCAACACGATCGGCGCAATGGCAATGTGCAACTCATCGATGAGGCCGGCACGAAGATACTGCTGGACGGTGTTAGGTCCACCGCCAACGCGCACGTCCTTCCCTTTGGCTGCATCACGCGCCAGGTCAAGTGCTTCGTGAATGCCGCCGGTCACGAAGTGAAACGTCGTATTACCCTCCATCTCGATGGGCGGGCGCGTGTGGTGGGTCAAGATGAATACCGAGACGTGATAGGGCGGATTGTCCCCCCACCACCCTTTCAAGTTCGTGTCGCGCCACGGTCCGCGCATCGGGCCGAACATGTGCCTTCCCAGAATCCAGGCACCAATATTCTTGAAGCCCCGCGCGGCGAAATCATCGTCAAGCCCCGTCGTGCCACCGTCAGCTCCAAACAGGTTTCGTTGGAACGTGTGGGTCGGAAACGCCCACTGGTGCAAGTCTGTCCCGCCCACGCCGAGTGGATTATCGATGTTCCGATTCGGCCCTGCACCGTATCCATCAAGCGAGATGGTGAAACTCTCAACTCGTACTCGTGCCACGTGCATGTCTGCGGACTTGGATTGGCGCCTAACGTGACCAAGCTAACCGGCCCGCCGCCACCGACGCACGGAAGAAGAACACACGTACCCGGCGGGTCCGGTTGAGCGCGTGGTTAGGCCGCTGTTTCATAGCGCAGCTTGGCGACTTTGCATGGATTACCTTGGAAGTTGCCTTGGAATTCCCGCTCAACCTTGAAACCGATGCGCTCGTAGAGATTTCGTGCAGGGGCGTTGCTCATCATAACGTTCAGCGTCACGGGTTGCTGCAGTCGCCCGAGCATTTCGCGGACGAGCGCGGTAGCCACGCCTTTGCGACGGAATGCCGGATGGACGAAAAGCCAAGTGATGAAGCTACCCCGGCTTCCGCCGAAGCCCGCAATGCGATGAGCGACTTCCGCGACAAGAATCTGTGAGCCGCGGAATAGCGCCTGCATGTCGCAATCCGCCTCCAGCGGGAGGATCGATTCGGTGCCCACTTCGCCGAGCAATTCCTCGGGTTTGGACAGGTTGTAGATCTCGCACACCGCGGTCCAGTCATTGCTGCAGTACGCACGTAGATGCACGGTTTCAGCGGCCTAACGAAGCAAGCTAACCGGCGGCCCGGTGCGCGGGCGAAGGCCCGCACCCGGGACGTCCGTGTTGAGCGACGGGTTAGGCGTCCTGTCCATTGGCTGTCTCGGAATTTCGCAATACGCCGATTTGTAGGAGAAACGAATCGACCGCCTCGCGTTGACCGGGAATTTCGAGATGCACGATTCGACATATCTTGCCGTCGGGACCTATGGTGAGCGACTGCTCGCAGCAATATGAATGCCTAGAGCCCGAGTCCTCGAGATGGTCAATGAATGTGACTAGTGCATTTTCGTCGTTCACAACGCGTACCGAGCTTTCATAGGTTACGGAATCGATTCTTGCCTTCGCCCACGTACTGGCATCCCGGTAGGAGGCGATGATTGCAGCCGAACCATGAAACACAGCGCTCTTGGCGACGTACTCGCAGTCAGCAGATAGCAGATCAGCCAATGCCTCATAGTTGTCAGTGTCGAGGGCAAAGGCAAAACTGGTTGCAACGCTCGAGACGGAATATCGCATTTCGGATTTACCAGATCTAGCGGCAGACGCCTGACGATCAAGGTAACCGGCGACCGCCGCGGGGGCGAAGCCCCGCCGGCGGGCGTCCGTGTTGACCGCCGGGTTAGGCGCCACTGAGTGCGACCTCGCTCATCAGCGCCAATTGATTTCCGTCGGGATCCGTGAACTCTGCCAACCAAAGTTCCGATCTTGGTGTTCGATTCACCACGTGAGGCTCAGCGATGAAATGGACGCCGTTGTCTCTGAGGAATGAAAAGACTGCATGAACGTCTGGAATTGGAAAATAGATGGCTGAGCCTCTTTGCGGCCTCTGACCTGGTGGGGTGACGCCAACAAGAAGCCGCACGTCCCCACAACTGAAGAATGCCATTTGAGGCGGAGCAGCGAACAGAAACGGCAGACCAAGTATGTCTCGATAGAAGGCGACGCCCGTTTCAAAATCATCTACCGGGATCAACAGTTGCCCGATTTTCGCATTCGCAAGGTTCATTTCAATCTCCGACGGGTCAGTGTCGACTTTCGTGGCGCCTAACGAAACAAGCTAACCGGCGGCCCGCTGCCCGGGCGCAGCCCCGCATGCGGGACGTCCGTGTTCAGCGACGGGTTAGGCCGCATTCCGCGACCGTGCGAACGCGAAAACATCAGCTGGACTCCAGAGATGGCCAGGCCATGAACGATAGCCGCGCAGCCACAGAACGCCCCCGATGCGCCGCAGGTAGAAGCCCTTTGGCGCTTCGTCGTCGTCCGAAAGTGGCACGGACGCGACTGTGATGGAGCCTGGAGGCGCACAGTTCTTTGACGGCGCGTTCCCAATGAATTCTTCCGGTTGATCTGTGAGCTGCAGCCGCAGATGCGGGCCTATTTCGAGCGCGCAGGGAGACAAATCAGTTCCAGCCGCTCGCTCTACTACCCGAGTGAACGTTGCGCCGTCAGAAAGGCCCAGTTGACCAACGGAAATATGCACGACTTCAATCAATGACGAGGTTGGCGTAGTTTCAAAACGATCGTCGGCGAAGAGGGCGATGGCGGCTTGATTGAGCTGGACCTGGGCATCCCGGAGCTTTGAAAGAAGCTCCGCCTTGCTAAGACCGCCGACTTGAACTAGGCCTGCATGTGATTCAAGGCGTTGTGGCTGCAATGTTTGCGCTGGATCGGCCATGAGTGTGCTGTGGTCAGGTAGCACGGAGTGCGGCCTAACGACCAAGGTAACCGGCGACCGCGGCCCGGGCGAAGCCCCGCCGGCGGGCGTCCGTGTTGACCGCCCGGTTAGGCCTCAGGTTCGGTGATGTCCCCGAGTGGCGGTAGTTCATGGACTACGATCGGCGGGATGATTGACGCCATCGAGGGTTGGAACTGATCCGAGATCGTATGGATTCACTCCCTCAAGGCAGCCAACGTTGTAACCGTACTGGTGGGGATTGGATCGACGTTGATGATGCGTGTAGATCCCGCAGTTGGAGCAGAAGTAGTGCTTGGCCGTTTTGGTATTGAACTGGTACGCCTTCAAGTCTTCTTCGCCTTGCGGAATCCTCATGCCGGATAGTGGAACCGACGCGACGATCGCACCCCTTCGCCGGCACATCGAGCAATCGCAACGGCGCGGGTTGACTATCCCATCCGGTAGATCCAACTCAAGAATGACTCTTCCACAATGGCATGAAGCTCGATGCTTGGGCTTGATGTCAGTGCCGCCAACGTTCTTGATCATCGCCTTCTCGGTGTGTGGGCAGATTTCTGAGGCCTAACGTGTAAGGTAACCGGCGTGCCGCCACCGACGCTCGCGAAGTAGAAGCCACGTGCCGGCACGTCCGGTTGACCGCGCGGTTAGGCCTCGGCGATTTCGAGACTGAGCGTCGGTTCATGGGATTGGCAAGTTTAGGACGCAGCCAGCTCGCCGGTTTCCAGTAGTCGTTCAAACTGAGCGGCGGAAAGAAAAATAGTTCCTTGATCTTGCGCCTTTGCAAGTTTGGCTGGACCCACATTCTCTCCGATGCACAAATAGGACAGCGACACTGTGACGCTGTGTGCAACCAGCATGTGCGCTGATTCGGCAATTTCGCAAAGCCGCGCTTTCTCCGTTGCCGAAAAACCCGTGAAACAGATTTCGGGCAACTTCTCTTTTTTTCGGGCCAGCGTTAGCGTATACCCAAGCCCACCCATCGGATTTCGACATTGCGGTGACCTGTTCGCGCGAAAACGGACTCTTGGCAAGAAGGATTCGGGTCAATTTGTCGCTGGGCATTCCGAGGCCTAACGAAAAATGCAGAGCCTAATAGTGAGGGAAAACAAAGCGTCGATCATCCGTTTGCCGTATGGCTTTGCGTGGAAATGGTCACGAAAATCAACGGTGAGAGTTTCAATGGCGGAACCCAAACCGGTCATCGATGGATTCGCCGATCACGCCGCGCCTGTTGGACCGCGTCCGGGACAGAATCCGCGTCCGGCACTACAGCATCCGCACGGAGCAGGCCTACCTCGACTGGATTAAACGCTTCATCCGCTTCCACGGCAAGCGGCATCCCGTCGACTTGGGGCGGTCCGAAGTCGAGGCGTTTCTGACGCATCTTGCCGTCGCGGGAAATGTCGCCGCCTCGACGCAAAATCAGGCCAAGAGCGCGTTGCTGTTCATGTACCGGGATGTGCTCGGCATCGAGCTGCCCTGGCTTGCCGACGTCACGCCGGCCAAGGCCCCGGTGCGGCTGCCGGTGGTGCTGACGCGCGCCGAGGTGGCGAGCGTGCTCGGGAAGCTCCGCGGCACCCACCACTTGATCGGGTGCCTGCTTTACGGTACTGGCATGCGCATCATGGAAGGGTTACGGCTGCGGATCAAGGATGTCGATTTCACCCGCCGCGAGATTCTCGTGCGCGACGGCAAGGGCGGGAAGGACCGCGTGACGATGCTCCCGCGCAACGTCGAAGGCCCGCTGCGCCGGCAACTGCTGCGCGCTGGCAAAACGCACATCGCCGATCTCGCTGCCGGTCGCGGCGCAGTCTGGATGCCCTTTGCATTGGCGCGCAAGTATCCGATTGCCGCACGCGAATGGGGCTGGCAATACGTCTTTCCCGCAGCGAGCCTGTCGGCCGACCCGCACACGCGCGACGTGCGCCGCCATCATGTCGGCGATCAGGCATTCGAGCGCGCGATGCGGCAAGCCGTACGCGACGCCGGTATTGCCAAGCCCGCCACACCCCATACGCTGCGCCACTCATTCGCGACGCACCTGCTCGATGCCGGTTACGATATTCGCACGGTGCAGGAATTGCTCGGCCACAGCGACGTCGCGACGACGATGATCTACACGCACGTGCTCAATCGCGGCAGGCGTGGGGTCGTGAGCCCTCTCGATCGGTGATCGCGCGCACTTGTCAGCGGCGCGGTTTTGTCGTCGCCTGCCGCGGCCGCCCCGGGCTCGGTCGCCGGGTGGCGTCGCGGGCCTTCGTGGCCGCGGCGACGCGCGCCTCCCACAGATCCTCGAGCGCGTCGGCGATCGTCTCGGGCAGGTACGTTCCCGATGAGCGCACGCCCCAGCGGAAGCGCCGGAACGGGGGCACGGTCAACTCGTCGAACGTGATGAGCGGCGCGTCGAACAGCGCATCGAGGTGCAACGTGAGATGGTTCGTCGTGATCCCGGCCGCGGCCTTCTCCTCGATCCAGTGGCGACCGGTTTCGGGCGCGGTGAGCGACACGCCCGAACCGAAGATCCCCTTTGGAGGCACGCCGAGGCGAACGAGAAACGCGCGGCTGCCGGGATCGATGTTCCGGTGCCGGCCGCACGACCAGCCGGTGTCGAGGTGGCCTCGTCGCGCGAGCTTGCGGATGTCGGCGGCAAGCTCCGGCCAGTTCCAGATCGCGGGATTCCAGGCGAACAGGTAGGTGGCCATCGGGGCGACTTCAGGGCCGGCGTCCCGCGCGCCGGGTCCGCATCGGTGATCCGCCGGGGAAACCCGCTAGGTTGCTCACGCACGTGGCCTTTCGAGCGCGGCGGGTGTGTACCCGTGCCGCCCGCGCGGGCGTTGGCTTGCGCGTCCGGCGCCTCCCAATGCCGCGGCCGCTAGACGGTCTCGGCGCCTTCCGCGGGGGGCGGGGCGTCGGCCGCAGGCGGGGCACCCTTGTCCAGCTTGCGTTTCAGCTTCTCTTCCTTCTTGCGTTTCTTTTCCAGTTCCTTCTGGCGCTTCTGATACGCGAAGTTGGGTTTTGCCAAGTTGTGTTCTCCTTGATCGGATGGGGGCGCACGATCATCCGGCGAAGCCCGCCGCGCCACTGCGGGATCGATACCTGCGGGGGCGGCCCGCGGTTGGTGAATAATACCCCCTTCGCCGGACTGCCGACCACGCGCATGCGTTTTGCCCGCCTTATCCTGCTCGTCGCCGTCGCTTCCGCCGTTGCCGGGTGCGGCACCGCGCCGAAGAAGGAGCCGGCGCCTTCGACCAAGTATTACAAGGACGACGGGCCCGGCGAAGGCGCGTCGGCGAATTTCGACGCGGTTCCCGACGCCGTGCCGCGGGTCGAGCCTCTGCATCGCGCGGCCAACCGGCCGTACACGGTCTTCGGTCGCGAGTACGTGCCGGCGACCAGCCTCCGCCCGTACCGGGAGCGTGGCATCGCGTCGTGGTACGGGCGCAAGTTCCACGGCGAAAAGACATCGATCGGGGAGACCTACGACATGTACGCGATGACGGCCGCGCATCCGACGCTGCCGCTGCCCTCCTACGCGCGCGTGACCAACGTTGCGACCGGGAAGAGCGTCGCCGTCCGCGTCAACGACCGTGGGCCTTTCCTGCACGACCGCGTGATCGACCTCTCGTACGCGGCGGCGGCGAAGCTGGGCATCGCGCAGAAGGGCAGCGGCGAAGTCGAGGTCGAGGCCATCTTCCCGATCGAAACGGCGGCGCTCGCCGCTGCCTTGCCGCTGCCGCCGGTCGCGGCAGCTCCCGCCGCGACGACGCCCGCCGGCGCGCTCCCGGCCGAGGCGTCCGCAGCCGTGCCCGTCGCTAGCGCCGACGGCGGGTTCGTCGTGCAGCTGGGGGCGTTCGCGAACTATGCCAATGCGCAGAATTTCGTTGCCCATCTGGCGAACCAGATTGCCCCCATCGGGGTCGAAGCGAAGGTGCACCAGGTCAACGGGCTCTTTCGCGTGTTCGTCGGCCCGTACCCGACGCGCGACGACGCGAAACGCACCGCGGACCGCCTGCGCGACGCGCTCGGCCTGTCCTCGACGATCGCGACGCATTGAGACCGTGGTGTCATCGGCGCGCGCCGGTCTGCCGTTAACCCGGGAGGATGGGGGTGTCCGTTATAATTCATGTCTCACCGCGAACGGCGAAGGCATCGCCGTGAAGCCCATGCCGCTCGGCGCCGCCCGGCGCGCCGGTGTTTTCCCTGCCGCGCCCGGGCACCGCCTCCGGCGGCGGACCCGCCCGACCCGTTAGCCCTTTGAGAACTCCCTTGCGCCGCCTGATCGTCGTTGTTCTCGCGTTTGCCTTCCTCGCCGCCACGCCCGCGCGCGCCCAGCTCACCATCGAAATCGTCGGCGGCGCCGGCACGACGGTCCCCATCGCCATCGTCCCGTTCGGCAACGAGAGCAGCTGGCCGCTGGGCATCACCGGGCTCGTCGGCGCCGATCTCGCGCGAAGCGGCCTATTCAAGCCGGTCGACGACGCCGGTATCGTTCCCCGCCCGACGCGCGCCGAGGACGTGCGCTTCGGCGATTTCCGCGCGCGCGGCGTGGATGCGGTCGTCGTCGGGTCGATGCGCCCGCTGGGAGAGGCGCGGGTCGAGGTGCGGTTCGCGCTGCTCGACGCCGTCAAGCAGACGCAGCTCGCCGCGATGACATACGTGGTGACGCCGGCGCAGTTTCGCGCGACGGCGCACAAGATCGCCGACGTCATCTACGAGAAGCTGACCGGCGATGTCGGCGTGTTCTCGACGCGCATCGCGTACATCACGAAGCAGGGCACGCGCTTCGAGCTTGTCGTCGCCGACGCCGACGGCGGCAATCCGCAGACGATCGTGGGCTCGAACGAGCCGCTGCTCTCCCCGTCCTGGTCGCCGGACGGCACCCGGCTCGCGTACGTGTCGCTGGAGAACCGGAAGCCCGTCATCTATGTCCAGTCGCTCGCGACCGGGGCGCGGCAGGTGCTGGCGAATTTCCGCGGGAGCAACAGCGCGCCCGCGTGGTCGCCGGACGGGCGCCGACTCGCGGTGACGCTCACCAAGGACGGCGGCTCGCAGCTCTTTCTCATCAACGCCGACGGCACGGGCCTGCAGCGGCTGCTGACGTCGCCGGGGATCGACACCGAGGCGTCGTTCACGCCCGATGGGCAGGCGCTGCTGTTCACGTCCGACCGCGGCGGCACGCCGCAGATCTACCGGATCGCGATCGCGACGGGCGCGGTCGAGCGGATGACGTTCGAGGGCGGCTACAACGTGTCGCCGCGCGCGACACCCGACGGCAAGGGCTTCGTGTTCGTCCGGCGGGACGGCGGGCGCTTCATGATCGCGATCCAGGATCACGCGACGCGGCAGGTGCAGATCCTGACGCCGGGACCGCTCGACGAGAGCCCGAGCATCGCGCCCAACTCGAAGCTCATCATCTACGCGGCGCAGCAGGGAGCGCGTGGTATATTGGCCGGCGTATCCTCCGACGGTCGCGTGAAGCAGCGACTCGTCTCTCCCGCCGCCGACGTGCGCGAGCCCGCGTGGGGTCCGCTACCGCGGTGACCCGATCAATCGAGGAGACCTTTCATGCGCAAGTGGATTCTGGCAGCGCTCATCGTCGCGGCGATCGCCGGTTGCAAGAGTACCGAAGGTGACAAGGCTGCGCCGATCGAGGAGGGCGCACCCACTGCGACCGCCCCGGCCGCAGGCAGCGGCGCGACGACCGCCGGCGCGACGACCCCTGGCGTCGCCGGGACTCCGGCCGCGACCGGGACGACCCCGGCGAGCGCGCTCAGGGACCCGAAGAACATCCTCTCCAAGCGCAGCGTGTATTTCGACTACGACCAGTTCGCGATCAAGGACGAGTTCAAGCCGATGATCGAGGCGCACGCCAAGTACCTGCAGGCGAATCGCGGCGCGCGCGCGACGCTGCAGGGAAACACCGACGAGCGTGGGACGCGCGAATACAACATCGCGCTGGGGCAGAAGCGCGCCGACGCGGTGAAGAAGCTGATGGTGCTGTTGGGCGCCTCCGAGGTGCAGATCGAGACGGTCAGTTTCGGCAAGGAAAAGCCGCGCCGCGAAGGCCACGACGAGGCGTCGTGGGCCGAGAACCGCCGCGTCGACATCGTCCACGCCGGCGAGTGACGCTCCGCCCGCTTCCGTTGCGCAGCGTGGCCGCGGCGCTGCTGGCCGCTTGCCTGTTCGCGCCTTCGGCGCGCGCGGCGCTGTTCGACGACGAAGAGGCGCGCAAGCGCATCGAGGCCACGAACCAGCGGCTCACGCAGGTCCAGAAGCAGCTCGACGAGCGCATCAGCGCCCTCGAGGCGCAGCTTAAGAGCCAGGGCCTGGTCGAGCTCTTCGGCCAGGTCGAGCAGCTCAAGTCCGATGTCGCGCGACTGCGCGGACAGATCGAGGTCTTGAACCACGAGCTCGAGCAGTCGCAGAAGCGGCAGCGCGACCTGTACGTCGATCTCGATTCGCGGCTGCGACGGCTCGAGGGCGGCCTGGGCGCGGCCCCGGCGCTTACCGGGCCCGGCGCGCCCACCGCTCCGGCGGGTGCGCCCGCCGGCGCGGCGTCGGGCACCCAACCGCCGCCAGCGCCGGTCGCTGCCGCGCCCCCGGTTGCCGGCGCAGGCGGCCGCCCCGCTGCGGCCGCGCCTGACGCCCCGGGCGAGCAGCGCGCCTACGACACCGCGCTCGAACAGTTCAGGGCCGGCAGCTACGGCGCCGCGATCGCGGGCTTCGCGTCATTCGTGAAGGCATACCCCAAGAGTCCGCTCGCCCCGTCCGCGCAGTACTGGATCGGCAACGCGTACTTCGCGCAGAAGGATTACAAGGCGGCAATCGCCGCGCAACGGCAGCTCGCCGGCGCATACCCGGACAGCGCGAAGGTGCCCGACGCGCTGCTCAACATCGCGACCTGCCAGGTCGAGCTGGGCGACGCGGCGGCGTCGCGGCGCACGCTCGAGGAGCTGATCGCGAAGTATCCGCACTCGGAAGCCGCGACCAAGGCGCGTCAGCGTCTCGCGATCCGCTGAGCGGGTTCCCGCCGAGCGGTTCGCGAACGGCCATCGCGATGCCACGCGCGACCCGGACCGCCGGCTGCCCGATGCAGCGTTCGACGAGATCGCGCCGCGCGTTCGCCGCGAGGCTCGTAACGTGGCAGCGCAAGCACGGCCGCCACGATCTTCCCTGGCAGCACACGCGCGACGCCTACCGCATCTGGCTCGCCGAGATCATGCTGCAGCAGACGCAGGTGGCCACCGTCGTTCCGTATTACGGGCGCTTCCTCGCGGCCTTTCCCGACGTGCGCTCGCTGGCCCGGGCCGAGATCGACCGCGTGCTGGAGCACTGGAGCGGCCTTGGCTACTACCGGCGCGCGCACTATCTGCACGGGGCGGCGAAGGCGATCGTCGCCGCGCACGGCGGGACGTTTCCGCGCGACGCCGGCACGATCGCAACGCTGCCCGGCATCGGCCGCTCGACCGCGGCCGCGATCGCGGCGTTTGCCTTCGGCGCGCGCGCGGCGATCCTCGATGGCAATGTCAAGCGCGTGCTCGCGCGGCACCGCGGGCTCGAAGGCTATCCCGGCGCGCCGAAGGTCGAGGCGGCGCTGTGGACGATCGCGGAGTCGCTGCTGCCCCGGCGCGACGTGGCGACGTACACGCAGGCGCTGATGGACCTCGGCGCGACCGTCTGCACGCGGGTGGCGCCGCGCTGCGGCACGTGTCCCGTCGCGGACGACTGCGTGGCGCGACGCGACGGCCGCGTCGGCGTGCTGCCGTCGCCGCGTCCGAAGAATGCGCTCCCGCGGCGCGAGATCCGCGTGCTCGTGCTCGAGCGCGCCGGCACGATCCTGCTCGAGAAGCGTTCCGCCGCCGGCATCTGGGGCGGGCTGTGGAGCCTGCCCGAGACCGACGTCGCGGCCGACGTCGCCGCCTATTGCAGGACGCGGTTCACGGCGGACGTGGCCGCGGGCGAGGAACTGCGTCGCATCGAGCACGGGTTCACGCATTTCCGGCTGACGATGCTTCCGCAGCGCGTCGCGGTGCGGGCGTGGCCGTCGCGCGCCGAGGCGCCGGGGCTCGTGTGGCTGACGCGCGAGGACGCGCTCGCGGCGGCGCTCCCGGCGCCGATCAGGAAACTGCTTCGTACGTTGTGACCGCATCCCGGCCGGAGTCGGGAACGTCCGGAAAATGCGCGCGGCGTATGTCGCACGACGCGGATTTCTTCGGCGCGGCGCCCGCGCGCGTCGCAACGGATCGACGCAATCGCGCCAAGGCGTGTGTCAATTCTCCGGCGGCCGCCAGTCGCGCAGGTCGGGCGGCAGCAGCCGTTCGTGGTCGGCATGCGCGGCGCGGAAGGCGCGGAGCTCCTTCGCTGCGACGTCGATCCTTCCTTCGGCACGAAGTCGGCGGATCAGGGCGATCCATTCGT